>Ga0194129_10003450_pt1 | contig 21953 bp, 13 predicted proteins | sample TA2KigCa35mmetaG_FD_150862 | JGI IMG/M metagenome (GOLD analysis project Ga0194129, IMG submission 150862) | Freshwater microbial communities from Lake Tanganyika, Tanzania - TA2015038 Kigoma Deep Cast 35m | ecosystem: Environmental > Aquatic > Freshwater > Lake | place: Tanzania: Lake...
CTCGGTAGAACTCCACCAGTAACCGTCCTTGCCAACGTTGATGAACGTTCCATTGAAGTTACGGTTACCGCCCGGGAGACCATTGAATCCACTGCTGTTGGTACCGTTGCCATTGTTATCCCAACCGGTTTTACTTTTCATTTTTGCTCCGGCTATATTGATGCCACCTAAATAATAATTGGTCAGTGATGTCCATTCCTTATCAGTCGGTATGTGCCATCCCTTAGGTGCAAGTCCCCGTGGGTCATTAACAGCATACCAGTTGTACAACTTTCCATAAATTTTGCCGTTTTCGGGGTTGTTGTCATAATAACACCATGCAGCTTCTGTGGCAGCGGTGTACGCTTTCCATTCCTCCGCTGTTTTGGCTTCGGGTATCGCATCTCCGTTACGGAAGGTGCTTACATCCAAATTCTTCGCCATCCAGGTTTGGGTGCCTATTTTCACTTCTTCCATTTTTACCGAGCCGGTACTGCCGGATGTTGGTACTCCATCGGTTTTCCCTTTTAACCTGTACCGATGGGTGCCTATTTTCACTTCTTCCATTTTTACCGAGCCGGTACTGCCGGATGTTGGTACTCCATCGGTTTTCCCTTTTAACCTGTACCGAGCTACCATGCCCATAAAATAGGTATTCCCCTGCCCCTCAATCGGCACAAGCCACAATTCCTGCAGTTCTCTGTTGAACTCCACTTCCTTCCCTTCTGTGTATTCTGTTACCAGCCCATTTTGCACTTCTACGAACTGCACATAGCCCGTAATGGCACTACGCGCCTGCAACAAAGTTAATCCCGACAATGCCGTTTGTGCCATTTGTTGGGTATAGCTGTTGGTCAGTATCACCGGATTATCCCATTGCTCGTAACGCCTGCCCAAATATTGCACTATGCTGTCTTCTAAACTCCTTATTTTTCCGGTAATGTGCACATTCAGCTTTTCCAGTTTTTCCTTGCTGCTCCCTGCTGTTACTTTTAAATTGGCCAATATCAGCAAATCATTTACCGATTGTTCATGGCTTTTCAGCTGCTCTTCAAGAATAATAATTTCGGCATTCAGCTTTTTCTCATTGGCTTTTGCCTCTCTGTTCAGTTTTTGCACCAATACATTTTTGCCCCGGTTGTATGTTTCACCTATCGCCTGAAAACCACTCTCCGTGTAGGCCTTGTATATGGCATCGGCTTCATCGGCCTGTAAACCGGCGGCTATCAGTTTGCTTTTTATATCCGCTTCGGGCAAACTCATGTCCAGCAACACGGCGGTGCTGTTATCAACGGTATTGTTGTTGTTAGATTTAATGTCGGTTTTAAGCGGACTTACCTCCACTGAGGCACCAAAAACATAGTAATCCTGTTTGTGTGAGGTTTGGCTGTAAAAAGGACTGCCCGTAACTACCATTTTGCCCTTCACCCATTGTTTGATGGTTTTTTCCTGCAGCAAACCATTTTCAACCGTGGTAACAGATTTTATAAATGCACCGTTCAGCTGGGGCACTGCCACTGCCGCTATGTTGTTTTGGGCCTTGCCTATCAGCTCTTCTACATCGGTTTGAAAGATGCTGCCACGGGGTATCACACAAACAAAAGTGCCCCGGAAACCCACATCTTCAAGCGATTTTTGCAATTCAGCAGGAATTTGTTGCGCGCTTTTGCGTTTGTCATCCAGTTGTTGCTGCAATCCGCTTATGTCTTGTATGCCAATCAACTGCTGACGGATACCTGCCATATCGCTGCGGTCGGTTTTAAACTTCAGCACCTGATTATCTACCCACTTGTTGTGGTTGTTAATGCGCAACTGCATATTCTCCCAGTAGGCCTTGTCGTAGGGCTTGCTCAAGCCACTGTTTTTCAGTTTCTGGGTAATAATTTCTTCGGTGAAGGGGGCGGTGCCAACATACACGCCTTCGGGTTGGGGGTAAACCTGGGCTGATACTGCCAACGGAAGTAACAGAATCAGAAATGGTAAAAGCGTTTTTATGCTTATTCGCAACATTTAGCAAAACGGAATTTCAGACTAAAACGCACCCAAGACAAAGGGAAGCAACCTCATCACCTTAGCGCCATTATTTTTAACCCATCCCCATACTTTACCGGATTTTTTCAATTTTGTTTCATCAATCACCAATTTGCCATCCATCCAAATTGCGTCAACTTTTTCAGTTTTCACCCCAGCAGCTTTAAGCTCTTCCAGCAATTTTTTGGAATAACGCAGGTATTTCATACCCTTACCGCTGTTTTGGAATGCTTCTTCCATGTCTACCACCAACTCGCCCTTTTCATTCACAATGTTGGGCGGGATCAGAGAGAGGGCATTTTTGATTATATCTTTTTGCGACAAGTTAAGAAGTGGGATAGTTGCATTTCCATTTTCTTTCGAAGCTTTGGCCATATCTGCTACAGTATACTTAAGAATTGTATCAGGATTGGTATTGGGATTTGCAGCACCATTATTATTATTTGGATTATTTATCGTAATTGCCGGTGTATCAATTTCTTCTTCACTGCTATTTTCTCCCTGCCTGAAAATTTCAGCAAGTCCATTATCGCCATAGAGTGGAAGGCGCATTTTCACAACTACAGAATTAGGACCTTTGGTTGTTGAAATAACCTGCGCACCACGCACAATACCTTCAACTTCGGTTTTAATGGTAACATCTTCCGTAATCATATTTTGGACGGTAGTAGTTTTGGTTACTTTTACATCGCCTGTAATTTCAAGTAAATTGGCCATTGCCACTGCCTTAGCACCTTGCTCTGCCATAGATTCAGCCTGTCCGGGAATTTTAAATTTTTCGGTATTAAAGAAAGACTCTCCGGTGGCTTCAATATATTGTCCTGTCCAATTCACAGCACCAATCTGTTTGGATTGCGTTTTGCCGGCCGCATTTTTGGTGGATTTAAATTTGGCATCAATCACTTCAATATCTTGAGCAATTGTGTCAACAAGTAAACCTGTAGTAAAGAATAAAAGGAAGATTATCTTTTTCATTAGAGGATTTTGGTCGTGAATATAGTGCAACTTCATGATTAAAAACAAACGGCATTGGGCTCATCTATTAAAGCGGAGCTTGATTATAGTGGGGCTTAATTATTAATTTAGCTTCTGAGGATAGGGATTTATCCATGAGGTGGCGTAATTGGGTTAAAAACATTGAAGAAGATGCTTTTGAAGGGTTCTTCATTGCACCTTATGATTGCATGCACTAGTCTAGCACTATCCCTACTTTCCCCCAAACGATCCGAGTGTAATCGCATGCACGGGCTAACTTCCGCCAACCAAAGGCCCATTCTCAAAGATTGACAGTTGAGCAATATTCGCTATCAATACCAATATTGATATAATTTTTAATATAACTTTTTAACGCCAAAAAGTAACTAAAAGGCTGTCAGGATTTATTACTGCTTAAACTATTGACCTTCGGTACTTAATCTTTAATACATCTAACAGAAAAGCTATCCGTATTTGGTACCATTGCCCGGATCGTTATTGTAATAGCACCAAGCCGGTTTTCCGGCATTACCATAAGCCACCCACTCCACATCCGTTTTCACATGAGGAATACTATCCCCATTTCTAAAAACGGCCACATCCAAATTATTCCGCATCCAAACCTACTTGCCGATGACTTTCTTTCCGGGCATCCATCATTTTTAGTCACATTCTGAATTTTTTCCTATTTGTTTTCGCAGGCAACACATAACAAGGAAACCAAAAGCCACCCATATTCACGCGATTTATTTACTTTAACCATATTAAATAATCAAAAATAAAATGAATTCACAAGCTTAACAAGAAATCACTTTTTAAAAACTTTGTATATTGCCACCCTCATGGGAAAAGAACCAATCCTCCAAAACAACAAGAAAACCCTCTTCGCCTGGACCCTTTATGACTGGGCCAACTCTGTATATCCGCTTATCATCAGCTCTGCCATATTTCCGGTGGTGTATGAAAATGCCACCAGTATTAAGGTTGACGGCAAAACGGTGTATGACCAGATTACCTTCTTTGGGCATGCATTCAAAAACACGGAATTCTACGCGTACCTGATTTGTGTTTCCTATATGGTCGTAGCTATACTCACACCCCTGCTTTCCGGCATTGCCGATGCAGGCGGCAAACGAAAACTATTCATGCAATTTTTCTGTTTTCTGGGTGCTGTTTCCAGCGGTTTGCTGTACTTCTTCCCTACCAAAAATCCGGGTCTGGATGGGCAAGCTGTAGAACTGGGCTGGAGCATTCTGCCCCTATTCTTTGGCAGCATGGGTTTCTGGGGCAGTCTGGTGTATTATAATTCCTACCTTCCCGAAATTGCCAGCCCCGACCAGCAGGACAAGATAAGTGCCCGCGGTTTTACCATGGGTTACCTGGGTAGTTCTTCCCTGCTCATCTCCATTCTGGTCGTATTTGTCTTTCAAGAAATAGCCCCCATTTCCTGGGCCTTCCCGCTGGTGAGCCTTTGGTGGATGGGTTTTGCCCTGTATTCATTTTATCATTTACCCAAAACCCAACCCACACAGCACAAGCCCAATGTGGGATTGTTTTCTGCAGGATTCAAAGAAATTACCAAGGTATTTGCCGAAATACGCACACAGCACCTGGCGCTGAAACGCTTTTTATACAGCTATTTCATGTTCAACATGGCAGTGCAAACCATCATGGTAATGGCGGTGTCCTTTGCCAGCAAAGAAATTATTGGCATTAAACCTGCCGATCTGATTACCAGCATTCTGCTCATTCAGTTTTTGGGTATGGCCGGTGCCTTTCTGATGTCGCGCCTGTCCAAAAAAATAGGAAACATCAAAACCCTTATGCTGTCCATCATCATCTGGATTGGACTTTGCATCTACGTATACCAGTTTGTGTACAAACCCTGGCAGTTTTACATTGCCGCGGCCATAGTGGGTCTGGTGATGGGCGGCATTCAGTCCGTGGCGCGCTCCACCTATTCCAAACTGCTTCCCGAAACCGAGGACCATACTTCTTATTTCAGCTTCTTTGATCTGGCAGAGAAAATCGGACTTGCCATCGGCACTTTCTCCTTCGGTCTCATTGAAGGTTATCTGGACATCAGAAGCTCCATACTGGCGCTGATAGCCTTTTTTGTAATGGGTTTACTTTTGTTGATGCGGGTACCCAAAACCCCACAGCTATCAGGTGATAAAGACGCTTAACGGATTAGCGTAAGCGTACCGTTAAATTCATAGGGTTTACCGTCAAACGAAATCACCTCTACATGAAATACATACACACCCTGAGGTACTTCCTGCCCATTGGCAGTGCCGTCCCAACCTTTGTTAATATCGTCTGAGTAAAAGATCTTTTCACCCCATCTGTTGTAGATGGTCATGTTCATTCTCTTAAAGTTGCTGGCCGTTACATTGAACGTGTTGTTCTTGCCGGGGCCTGCGCCATCGGGTGTGAACACATCCGGAATCCACACAATGATATCCGGGCCCACAAACACATTCCTGCTGAACGTATCGGTACATCCGCCCGGCTGTGATGTCACTATCAACTGAATGGTATACGTGGCCGTGTCTTTGCCATAGGCATAACGGGGCTCGAACGATACAAACGTGTCGTCATAAGGGTCGTATCCTGTTCCAAAATCCCACTTGTAGCTCATCTTGGGGTTGAATGGTGTGCTGGGTATACTGCTCTGGTTGATGGTCTTGAACTTGGGTAGTGCTACTGTGGTTTTGAACGGTGGGTCTGTGCTGAACAACGCCTTGGGGTTCGGATAAGCCTGTACATAGTCTATGCTGTCTACCGTCACCGCGCAGTTGCCCGCTGTATTGGTAATGCGCAACTGCACCTTGTATTTGCCCTGGTTCGGGTAACTTACACCTGTCGGGTTCTGCCGGTCACTGGTGTCGCCGTTGCCGAAATCCCAGCGCCATTTTAGCTGACCGGCAGGAATACCGCGGCTTTCTATGCCCGTGAAGCTTGCTGTCAGCGGAACGCAGCCTCTTAACGAGCTGGCCATGCTTACCACAGGATATGGATGCAGTATGATTTGTATGCTGTCTGTGCTCTGCCGACACACTTCATTCGGCTCAGCAACCGTGGTTACCTTCAGCCATGCCGTACCTGCGGCCTTATCCCCTGCTCCATGCTTATAAACGATGTTATCCGCATTTGCATTGTCTATCGTGCCGTCAGAACCCTGTATCTTCTGCCAGTTTACTCTGCTGGTAAACTTCTTACTGCTCTGCAACCCAAAGTCGCTGCCTTCGCATGCCGCGGCAGGCTTGCCTGTGGTAATCGTCACCTCCGGACGCATTCGCACAAACATCTGGTAGCGCTCCGTATCAGAACATCCGTTGTTGTCGGTATAGGTGAATACAATATTATACGGCCCTTCCACATTCTTGGTGCCGGTTACATTCGGATTAAACTTGCCGCCACTGGTCTGCGGACCTGTCCATGTGCTGGTTTGTCCCAGAGGGCGCGTCTTGGCAGCATCTATGCGCGTATCCAAATCAAACAGCGGATCGGTGCTGCATATGGTTACCGGTGGCAACAATACCGCATCTGGCGTATCGTTCACATACACATAGAAGCTGTCTTCCTTCAAACAACCCGTGCTTTTGTTGCTATACTTGATATACCAGGTATTGGCTCCGAACGAGGGTACAAAATAGTGCCCCTTGGGCAGTGTAGTGCCTTTTACCTTGGGGTGCGTGCGGCTATAACCATATTCCAGTATTGTAAACCAGCCGTCGCCTTCCTTGGGGCTGTTGCCGTTCAGCAGTACATAGTCATTCAGGTCTATCGTATCCCAGTTTACGCACAGAGGATTAGGTGAGGTTACTTTTACAGTCGGCTCGGTTATGATTTCTACCGTGGTAGTATCGCACTTGCGGCACCCTGTCAAGCGGTCCTCAACGCAGTATTCCAGTTTATAGACACCCGCGTATTTATCTTCTGTCGGGTCGCCAAAACGCATCCAGTAGCGCTGCGTGCCTACCGGATCTTCATACAGTATAGCCGCAGGATCTATACCGCTGGGGACTTCAAGCACTTTCCAGGTTATGTTTACGCTGATACTCGGCTGTGGGCGGATGATGCTGTTGGCAAGAGGTGCTTTCCCTGCATCCTGACAGTAGGTTTTCTTCTGCAACTGTACCATCGGCGTACCGTTGATACGCTGCGTGGTGCTGTCTACATTGATACACGTATTGCTATCGATGTACCGAAGGTATATTTTATCCTGTCGGAACACACCGTTCTGAAGGCTGCTGTTATTGATGTTGGTAGTGCGGTAGATAAACTGGTTCGGAGCAAGGCTGTCTACCATATTGTTGCGAACCTTGCGGGTACCCGCCCATACGCTGATGTCTTTACCCGCCTTGGGGTTCACAAACGGATACAAAAAAATATCACCAAAAGCATGGCACTGGCTCTTCAGGGGTTTGGGATCCCACCAAACACGTGGCAGCGCATTCACCTTGATCTGCATCGTGTCAAAGTGCTCACACGTCACGCCGCCCTGCGTCACTTTTGTATACAGCTCATAGTCGAAATATACAGGCACTCCTCCCGGTGAGTTCACGTTGCGCGGAGACACCTTGTAGGAAAAGCTCGCGCCCAGAAGTGTGTTGGTCGTTATGTTTGTCCAGCGGTAGGTCGCATTGATGCTCGCTGGGCGGTGCTGGGCTACCAGCAACATCGTATCCTGGTGGCAGATAACCTTATCGGCGCCTGCTATGCTCACTACCGTATCGTTCACAAATAGCTCTACCGTATCTTTCTGTTTGCATAGCCATACCGTATCGGTGATGGTTACAATGTACAGGCCTTGCACATTCTTGGTTATCTCGCGGGTGGTATCGCCGCTGTTCCAGTTATAGTATACCGTATCGGCGTGACCCGCATCAAACTTCATTTTGTCATACGTACATATCCGCTTGTCCGGGCCCAGATCCACCACCGGAAGAGGCTTTTTGTAGATAATTACCGTATCCCAGAAATTACAGCCGTCTCCATCGGTTATGCGAACCACTATCGTTGAGTCCCGGTCTATGTTAGGGATTTCAAGCACCATGTTCGTATCGCCGGAAATATGGTCTACAGGTCGGGTCCAGTAGTAGCGGTATGGCGTTTTGGCAAATAATACCAGCGGTTGCAGGCGCATGGTGGTCTTGTAGCATGCAAATGTGTCCTTGGTAGCCAGTATTGCCGTAGGCGGATCCGGCAGAATAATCGTATCGCGGTATATCGTCGGGCAGTTGTCCGGGTTGTTTACCGTATGCACCATGATATACTTGCCACCGGTTTTATAGCGGAAAGTATCGGTCTTGCGGGTGGTGTAGTAATACTCCTTGCTACCAAGGCTGTCGCGCAGGCTCCAGCGGTAGGTGGGAATACCCTTAAATCCGGCAGCTACACTGGCTTCCCAGGCAAAACGGCCGCACTTGAGCTTTGTGTATTTACGGGTGCTGTATGCGCGGGGATTTACCTTCACCTTGAAACCACGGATGGCCTGCGAGGGCTTGGGACAGTGGTCGTCGGTAGCCGTTACTGTGAATGAGTAGGATACATCACTGGCCTGACCCACCCTGGTTTGCCAGCAGAATTCTGCTGTTTTTTCACGGTCTTTGGGGTTTAGTATCGAAAAGGTTGCTCCCGGAATACCACGGTTCCATTTAAGTTGAACCGTATCGGGTATTGTCTGGTATGGGGTAAAAGTTTCGTCTTTACCATCTATCTTGAAACATAATTTATCACCCTCACATACCTTGTTTGTAGTAGGCCCTTCTATCGTAGGGGATTTGTTGTAACCGCAATCGTCTTTTACAATTAATTGCATATCGCGACGCGTTTTGCCTACCACTATCCATTTCGAAGTAGCACTGTCTTTTCTATATTCTGTTATTTCGATAACTACAATGCCCACCTCATCGCATTTTGTAGGTGTAAAGATAATATCACCCGTACTTGTATCCAGCCAAAAACCGCGGGGTGGTTTGGTACTGGTATTGGGCACGCAATCCACCTTACCGGGGGGGATGCAATAGGGCGTCATGGGATAACGAGGAGTGAAGGGAGAACTATAATTGACACTGGAATTAGGGAGTGAGTTAATGCCCGCTACCAGTTTATAACCAAAAGAGTCGAAATCAGTTGTATCCGACGCTCCATTATTAAAATAGTATGCCTGATTACAACAGAGGAAACCAATAGGTTCGTTTGTCAGAGCAGGGCTTGAATTACACTTATTCGTTGTTTTGGCAATATTGCAAATGTCGATCATACAGGTAGACCAGAAATCATTATTGGCAGGGCCGGTGGTTATGGCACCATTGCGACAGCACTGACCGATTGCGAATGTCACCTCGCAGCAACTGCTCTTATTTTTGAAGTTATTGAGCGGACTCGCATTAAAATCTACAGTGGTTTCGAAAGTATGTTCTTCAATACCTTCTCCCGTAAAACCTGTATTCTGAGGATTACAAGGTTGTGATGCCGAGGAACAACGGGGTGTTACATCCCTGATTCCTGTTCGGGTAATGCTTAGATTGTAAACGCCACAGGCATTTCCACCGCTGAGACCTCCATAGGCTTGGAACGAGGGTCCTGAGAATGAAATCCCCCGGCAATCGCGGTAAATCTTGGCAATTATTTTGTACTTGCCTTTTCCGAGACAACGGTATGTCATATCGGCTCCCATCATGTGAGTTGCAGATAATTGACCTGAAAAGCCCATTATCAGTGCCATTGCAAAAAGTAATTTTCTCACCATCGGATATTTTTTAAAAATGGTTGATGTGTATTTGACACAAAAAGCGACTTTAACGTTGCTTCAAAGATAGACTTCACTTTTTATTATTTTATAAGGGCAAAAATAACAATATCAACAAGAACTACAAAATCAGTATGAATTATTTAACTGCCGAAATAACAATTGCAGGCAGCAATACTTGAGATAAAATCAAATAACCTAAATTTGCTCCTCGAACATGAAATATAATAGCATTCCCTCATCATTGTTTATCAAAAACCGCAAGAAGTTCATTGCATCCATGAAACCGGGTTCCATGGCCGTTTTTCACAGCAACGATGAGGTTCCGAGAAATGGAGATGCATACCATAAATTCAAGCAAAATTCGGATTTGTTTTATCTATCAGGGATAGATCAGGAAGACACTATTCTGGTAATTTTTCCTGACAGCCCTAATCCCTTGTTCAAAGAAATGTTATTTATCAAAGAAACATCAGAACAAATAGCGGTTTGGGACGGAGCCAGACTCATGCCTGAGAAAGCATCAGCGATAAGCGGTATTGAGAGGGTACTCTGGTATCATGATTTTAAAAAGACCATCCATTCGGCGTTTTTACTGGCAGAGACTATCTACCTGAATCTGAATGAAAATGACCGTGCTGTTGATACAGTGCCGGCAAATGCTTTCCGATTTGCCCATGAAATTAAGCACCGCTACCCTGCTCATAACATAGCACGCAGTGCACCCATACTGGCAAATTGCAGAATGGTGAAAGAACAGGAAGAAATTGATTTAATCACTGAGGCTGTAAATATTACCCGCGCAGGTTTTGAGCGATTGTTGACATTTGTTAAACCGGGTGTGTGGGAATATGAAGTAGAGGCTGAATTGATACATGAGTTTGTAAAACGCAGGTCTTCGGGCTTTGCCTTTGACCCTATTATAGGAAGCGGATCGAGTGCATGTGTACTGCACTATGTAGAAAACAACAAAATGTGTAAAGATGGCGATTTATTGTTGCTGGATTTTGGCGCAGAATATGCAAATTACAACGGTGATTTAACCCGTTGTTTGCCGGTAAATGGAAGATTCTCACTTCGCCAGAAAGCAATATACAGTGCTGTATTGCACGTACACAGGGCGGCGGCAGGCCTGTTGAAGCCGGGGAAAAAACTGCCCGAATACCACCAGGAGGTATGCGAGGTAATGACAGAACAGCTGGTTAATTTAGGCCTGATAACAATGGATGACGTAAAGAAGGATAAACACGCTTTTGCCAAATATTTCATGCATGGTACAAGTCACCATCTTGGGCTGGATGTGCATGACACGATGCACCGTTTCTCAGAACTGCAAGTTGGTAATGTGCTTACCATTGAGCCCGGAATTTATGTTCCGGAGGAAGGCATTGGCGTACGCATCGAAAACGATGTACTTCTTAAATCTGACGGCGTTCATGACTTTATGGCCGGATTGCCCATAGAGGTTGAGGAAATCGAAGATTTGATGAACCACTGATAGATCAACTCCACCCCTCTTTACCTTTCAACGGCACAAAGCGAAATGGACCAAATGACTCTTTGCCGATGGAGCCATCCTGATTTTTAGTAATCTTGAACATGGTTTGAGAATCTGGTTTATCGCCAATTGGAATTACAAGCTTACCCCCTGTTTTGAGCTGATCTATGAGGTTTTTAGGTACTTCAGGTGCACCGGCGGTAACAATTATGGCATCATATGGTGCTGATGCAGACAAGCCCAATGTTCCATCACCATGGAAACACTGAATCTGGTTGTCCAAAATTTTAAGCACTTTCAAGGCTTCTTTGAGCAGTGGAAGAACCGTTTCAATGGTAAAAACATGCGCCCCCATAGCTGATAATACCGCAGCCTGATAACCGCTTCCTGTACCTATTTCAAGCACTTTATCTCCGGATTTTAATTGTAATAACTGACTTTGAAAAGCTACAGTATATGGTTGAGAAATTGTTTGGCCATGACCAATGGGGAAAGGTGCATCCCTGTATACAAACTGCTCGAAATCTTTTGGGAAAAACAACTGTCTTGGGACCCTTCCTATTGCCTGTAAAACCTTCTCATCGGCAATCCCTTTCTGCCTTAGCTCGGTCACAAGCTGATTGCGTCTACCTACCATGATAGGACTCTCGGATAAGGATGGGGTTGTGAACATGTGTGAGAAACCGATAAATTTTATTTTACGAGTAGCACTGCAAATTTGCTACAGGTTACAAAAATAAGCGGACCCGGCTCAATAATTTACATGAAACTGAGAACTGTCATCTTAGGCACCCAGAGAAAAGCTGAAATTTTCACGCACCTGCTACTGGACAACGATATTTTTCAATTCAGCGGATACTATGACCCTGATAGTGAAATGAATGCAGACGGAGCGGGTAATTTACTGTATGCTTATGAATTGGCAGAAAAGGCAGATGTTTTTATCATTGACAGACATGTACATTTTATTGATACGTCCCTGCTTGAAAACCTGACCCGGCTCGGAAAGCACATACTTATTGATGGCTTTTTAATCCATGACAGCGGTTTTGCGGAGCAGCTCATACGTCTGAATGCTGAAAGCGGTAATTGTTTTCATGTAGCCAATACGCTTTATAACAAACCCTTGTATACCACTGCTTCTCAGTTCGTAAGGAAGCCAAGGTTTATTAAACTGGAAAAAGAATGCAGGCCTCCTGCACCCGGTGGTTTTGAGCAATGGTTATTCAAAGAATTATCCCAAGACCTTGATCTGGTAATAAGAACAGCTCAATGCGGCATGCGGAATGTATCAGCCAGACCCTTGTTTTTATTCGGAAAGAATCCTGACTTGCTCAATATACATATTGAGTTTGACAACGATTCTGTGTGCCATATCTCTGCCGGAAGAGCCATTGAACCCAGGACACACAGGTTAAAAATTTATCAGCAGGACAAACTGTTTACACTGGATTTCACAGAAAATATACTGAACGAATACAGGCAAACTGAAAACAAGGACCAGCTAACGTTTTTAGAGGAAAACGAAGCTCAACAACAACAGGAATTAACGCTGATTCAGCGCCCTGTAATCCCGTTTGATGCCTGGAAAATGGAATTCAGAAACTTTGAGGAAAATATTACCAAAAGCCTTACCCCATTAACCTCGCTTGAAGATGTGCTGCAAGTCAATAAGCTGGCTTCTTTGATTACAGAAAAGGTACAGAGACGATACCACGAGGTTTAGGTCCTTCAAATTACTTTTGAGTTACGTTCGATAGTGTTGTATTTTCGCAGCATGGGCTATCGTGTCTTTTTGCCTTTGCTGTTAACAATGTTTGCTTTAGTTTCTGGCTGTGACAAGGAAAATGAACCTATTCCATCCTACATAAAAATTGATTCTGTAACTGTAATTACCAACCCTGCACAGGGAAACAATATCCATGAAATATCAGCTGTTAATGTTTACATAGATGAGCAATTTATAGGATTGTTCGAAATACCGTGTACGATTCCGGTCTTATTTTCGGGAAGACATAAGCTTTCCATTATACCATCTGTGAGGTTGAATGGTGCACTCAACCAGCACGTTATACATCGGTTGTTTAACCGTTCTGACACCACCATTGATCTGACTGAAGGGAAAATAACTGAAACCGGCAATATCAATCTCACTTACAGAACCAATACTGAATTTGCATGGCTGGAGGATTTTGAGGACAATAACAGCAGTCTGATTCGCTTGTTTTTCGCCGCCGGTGATACTTCATATATTACAACCGAGTCTTTTTCACTGAAAGGACGCTACTCAGGGCATACACGCTGCATGAAGGTTGTGATTGGAGCTGCAGATACTGCCAAAACAATTGATATGGCATCCTTTAAGTATTTTGGAAATCTGCCACTCATGGGTACGGATATTATCCTGGAATTTGACATTAAAACACCGGTGCCGGTTCAAATGGGCATGATTCGTAAAAACAGCTCAGGTAAGCTTTATCTGCCATATGTGTATATTTTTGAAACAGGCGGCAACTGGAAGCGTTTTTATATTAATCTTATTTATGAACTGTATAACCAGCCGGGGGAAACCGAAGTGCAGCTGATGATAAGCCCATTGAAACCGGAAGAACTAAAAACCGCACAGGAAATTTTTATTGACAACATTCGATTCAGCTATCCAAAGTGAACCGCAAGCTTCAAATAACAATTCACATTATTGCCGATTTAACCTCGGCTGCTGTATCGTGGTTTTTATTCTTCATGTACAGAAAACATGTGGTTGAAGCGGTAAAACACGGATATGATATTCCGGTAAATAATGACCTGAAACTCTATGCCGGCCTGATTGCAATCCCCATAATGTGGCTTCTGATTTATGCAGGAAGCGGCTATTACAGAAATATTTTCAGACGTAGCAGACTTCGTGAAGTAGAAAGAACATTCATTACAGGAATTTCAGGCAGTCTGCTTATTTTCTTTTTGTTGATATTGGATGACAGTGTAGCCAATTACAAAGACTATTACAAATCGCTTTTCGTGTATTTTTCTCTGCACACCGGTATCAGCATGGTTCTTAGGCTTATTTTGGTCAGCAGAACAATTTACATGATTCAACACCGCAAATGGGGTTACAAAACCCTTTTGGTAGGTAATGGAATCAATGCTGAAAAATTGTACTGCGAGTTATCAAATGCAAAACAATCTGAGGGCTTCTTCATTGAAGGATATATTGTAGGAGATAACAATAAAGATAAGGCAATGGGCAATCTGCCCTGTCTGGGTAATCGGGAACAAATTTCAGGGATTATAGAAAAGTATCAAATAGAAGACGTTATCATTTGCCTTGATGATGCAGAACATGACTGTGTACCCGGACTGGTTGATCAGATTCAAAATGAGAAAGTTTATTTGAAGATATTGCCCGACAGCTATGGGATGGTTATGGGTATGGTAAAAATGAACAATATCCTGGGAGCCATGCTTGTGGAAGTGGATTTTGAGGTTATGCCACAATGGCAGAAAACCGCCAAACGCGTCTTTGACTTGGTTATCAGCATGCTGGCTTTATTATTGGGGTTACCCTTATTGATCCTAATAGGTATAGCCATAAAAATCGACAGTGCCGGGCCTGTTTTCTTTCGTCAGGAGAGAATAGGGTTTAAAGGGAAATCCTTTCAGATTTTCAAATTCAGAAGTATGCGCAAAGATGCGGAAAGCAGCGGGCCCCAGTTAAGCAGTGAAAAAGATGACCGCAGGACTAAGGTTGGCGAATTTCTCAGAAAATCGAGGCTCGACGAGCTACCGCAATTTGTAAATGTGCTCAAAGGAGATATGAGCATTGTGGGACCGAGACCGGAACGGCAATTCTTCATTGACCGCATTGTAAAAAAAGCTCCTTACTATGTGAGACTTCATAGGATAAAGCCCGGAATTACTAGCTGGGGGCAGGTTAAATTCGGCTATGCCGAGAATGTGGAAGAAATGGTAGAGCGCATGAAATACGACATTCTGTATCTTGAAAACATGAGCCTGGGACTTGATGTGAAAATCATGATTTATACCGCTTTGATAATGATTCAGGGCAGGGGTAAATAATAATACTGGTTATTGCTTTTATCTATATTATACTTGTATTGTCATCAACGGTCAATACGAACACTTTTATAAAAATGAAAAAACCGTTTTACTGCCATTGATGCAAAGGTATTTATGGTAAATATGCGTGAAACAAACTGGATAGAAACGCGCCTTAAGCTGAATGATTGCAGACAAAAGCAGTTGCAAAGCACCACCCGCTATCCGGAAATGGTGGGTTTAATTGGCAGAACCTTTTAAATCGCCTTAAAAACATTATTTTTAGCATCAATAACAAATTTGATGTATATGTCTCTAAAAACGCCTTAAAAGTGTTCAAATTGTGGAAAATTAGGCATATATGCAACATGCACCTCCCCTGTTTTGGTTGTATTTTTACAAACAATTAAAAACGATCTTTTTACGTTAAACAATGAGCAATCAAAATAATGGGAATTACGGTGCGGATAACATTACCGTTCTTGAGGGATTAGAAGCAGTGCGCAAGCGCCCTGCGATGTACATCGGAGATATCGGCCACAAAGGCCTTCACCATCTGGTATATGAAGTAGTAGACAACAGTATTGACGAGGCCTTGGCCGGTCAATGCCGAAACATTTATGTCAGCATTCTGGAAGACAACAGTATCCGTGTGCTAGACGACGGCCGCGGCATTCCCACAGAAATGCACCAGAAAGAGAAGAAAAGTGCGCTGGAAGTAGTAATGACACTTCTTCACGCCGGTGGCAAGTTTGACAAGGACACGTATAAAGTATCCGGTGGTTTGCACGGTGTGGGTGTAAGTTGCGTAAACGCCCTTTCCAAACACCTCAAGGTGCGTGTATTTCGGGAAGGAAAAATCTTTCAGCAGGAATACCAGATTGGCAAGCCACTATATGATGTGAAAGTTGTTGGCGAATCTGAACAAAGAGGAACTGAAGTTACTTTTACCCCTGATGATACCATCTTCCAGGTTACAGAATATCAGTTTGACACCCTGCAAAACCGTCTGAGAGAACTGGCCTATCTGAACAAAGGCATTCAACTGATGCTTACCGATGAAAGAAACAAGGATGAAGAAGGTAATTCCCATTCAGAAAGCTTTTTCAGTGAAGGTGGTTTGAAAGAGTTTCTTGCCTACATTGACGGTACCCGTGAGCGATTGATACCTGAACCGGTTTACTGTGAAAGCGACAAGTACGGAATTCCCGTGGAGATTGCGTTTCAGTACAATACCGGATACAGCGAAAACCTGCATTCCTATGTAAACAACATCAATACTATTGAGGGTGGAACACACGTAGCCGGTTTCCGCAGGGCGCTTACCCGTACGCTGAAAAGCTATGCTGAAAAGCAGAAACTGCTGGAAAAAGTGAAAGTAGAAATCAGTGGAGATGACTTCCGCGAAGGTCTTACCGGCGTAATCAGCGTAAAAGTGGCTGAACCTCAGTTTGAAGGGCAGACCAAGACCAAACTGGGTAACAACGAGGTAATGGGCGCTGTGGACACCACGGTAGGTGAGATGCTGGAAAACTTCCTGCAAGAAAACCCCAAGGAAGCCAAGGTGATTGTAGACAAGGTAATTCTTGCAGCACAAGCCCGTGCTGCAGCCCGTAAAGCCCGCGAAATGGTGCAGCGTAAAGGTGCCATGAACGGAATGGGACTGCCGGGAAAATTGAGCGATTGCTCTAAAACAGACCCAGCAATTTGCGAAATATTCCTGGTGGAAGGAGATTCGGCAGGTGGAACCGCCAAACAGGGTCGTGATCGCGAATTTCAGGCCATTCTGCCACTTCGGGGTAAAATCCTGAACGTAGAAAAAGCGCTGGAGCATAAAATTTATGAGAACGAAGAGGTGCGTAACATGTTTACCGCACTGGGCGTACATATTGGCACCAATGAAGAGGGAGACAAGGAACTTATCCTAGATAACCTACGCTATCACAAGGTGGTGATTATGACCGATGCCGACGTGGACGGATCGCACATTCGCACGCTGATCCTTACCCTTTTCTTCCGCTATATGAAGAAGCTGATTGAAAATGGATATCTCTACATCGCTACTCCCCCTTTGTACCTGGTTAAAAAAGGCCCAAAGAGTGCCTATGCCTGGAACGATACGGAACGCGATATGCAGATTAAACAGCTCGCGGGCGAAGGCAAGGAAGACAGCGTAAACGTTCAGCGCTACAAAGGTCTGGGTGAAATGAATGCCGAGCAGCTATGGGAAACCACCATGGATCCTGCGCGGAGAACTTTGAAACGTGTGACCCTAGACAGCGCTGCAGAAGCTGACCGCATCTTCAGCATGCTCATGGGTGATGATGTACCACCACGACGCGAATTCATCGAGGCCAATGCACGCTACGCCAAGATTGACGCCTAAGCAACCTACTGAAACTTTATAGATTTAATGGGGCTTAAACGTCCTATTACCTTGGCCGGTAAGAACAATACCAGCCAACATACGAAAATTGTGCCGGCATTTGTCCAAATAATTTGAATTGGATTGAACTCAATGAGTACCTTGTTTACATAATATGTTTCGGTATTCAGGGTTATGAATCCATAATGGTATTGCAGCCAGCATAGGCCAAGCCCGAAAATATTTCCAAGCAATAAGCCCATGCCCGTGATAAAGGTAACCTGATAATGAAAAATATTACGTATACCCGATTCCCTAGCACCCAGCGCTTTCAGTGTACCAATCATGTGGGTGCGTTCCGTGATAAGAATAAGCAGCGTGGTACACATGCCGATAACCGCTACCAGCAGCATGAGGGTTAGAATAATAATTACGTTGGTATCCAGCAGGGCCAGCCAGTCAAAAATATGACGGTTGTAGCGATCTGCCGCCTGAATATTGAAAATACCCGGTGGTAGTTTTTTGTTTAGCTTATCCACCACTTTCGCAGAGGGTAAAGAGTGGTTCAACCTCAACTCCCACTGGGTAAAGCGTGTGGGGGGTGGTAACACCTTTTGCACAAGGCGAATATGAGTAATGAAATGTACTTTATCGTAATCATCCAGCCCGGTAGCGAACACACCTATAATACGCGGGCGAATGGCGCGGGGACGTCGGTTACCACTGCTGTCTTCCTTAAAGAAAACGGCCTGAAGAAACATACCTGTATCCAGACCCAGCCTGGTGGCGGTAAGTTCAGAAATAACCGCGGTGAGAGAATCTTCGGCAAAATCCGGCACCGTACCGCGTTTGATTTGATTTTTAAGGTAAGAAAAATCGTAACCGCCTGAAACCCCTTTTGCTACCATCCCCTCAATTTCATTTTCTCCTTTTACAATACAAGGCCTTACAGCACAAACCGAAACCGACTTAACACCTTGCACTGATTGAATATCGGAGGTAAAAGCCAGTTGTTTTTCTCCCATGGGAACCGGTTCTGAACCCTCGGTGTTGGAAATATCGTCTATAACAAGGTCGCCGTTTATACCAATAACCTTATTTTTGATACCGGATTGAAAACCAGACACCGTGGAGATTGCTATCAACATGACCGCCGAGCTGAGTGCCACAGCGACAATCGCCAAACGCACGATGGACCGTGAGAAGGAACCTTTTCCGGAGACCGACAATCGGCGAGCCACAAACAAAGGCCAGTTCATTGTTGCTCCAAAAGTACAGCGAAAGCGGTTTACTGTCTTCATGTTTTTTGTATTGGGACTTGCATCAACGGGCTTTTCTCAAACCATTATGAACGGAGCCGAGCGGACAGCCCATTATTTTCCCTCATTAAGAATGAAAAGGATTGCCGTGGTTGCCAACCAGACCTCGCAGGTTGGAAAAGAGCATCTTATTGACACCTTGCTGGCTTCGAAAATCAGGGTAAAGAAGGTTTTTGCTCCCGAACATGGCTTCCGTGGACATGCGGCCAATGGAGAAAAGGTGGCTTCTGTTATAGATCCTGTCACTAAACTGCCCATTATATCCTTGTATGGTAAACATATAAAACCTACTAAAAAAGACCTGAAAGGTATTGATGTGGTAGTTTTTGATATTCAGGATGTAGGTGTGCGTTTTTACACATATCTCACGACCCTGCACTACATAATGCAGGCCTGTGCTGAAAACGGCAAACCCTTGATTGTTCTTGACAGACCCAATCCCAACGGGCACTACATGGACGGGCCTGTGTTAAAACCCGGCTATGAAAGCATGGTAGGCATGCATCCCATACCGCTGGTACATGGAATGACTTTGGGTGAACTGGCACGTATGATCAACGGTGAAAAATGGCTAAAAACCGCTGATAGCTGCAGGTTGACGGTGATTCCTGTAAAAAACTGGGACCACAACACAACATACATTCTGCCTGTTCCACCCTCTCCAAATTTGCCCACCCAGGAAAGTATCATGCTCTACCCCACCCTGGGTCTGATGGAAGGCACAGTAATGAGCATGGGGCGCGGCACAGACAAGCCTTTCGAGTGTTTTGGCGCACCCTGGCTCACACACGGTCACTACACTTTTATTCCCAAAAACATTCCCGGGAAATCCGTAAATCCGCCGTTTCTGGGCGATACCTGCCGGGGTATACTCCTCACCGATTTTGCCCGCAATTACATTGCCGGAAGCCGTCAACTTTACATTGAGTGGTATGAAATGCTGCTGAATGCGTGTCCGGACAGGCAAAAATTCTTCAATCCATTTTTTGATAAACTGGCAGGTGGTCCCGAACTGCGCACCGCACTCTTGAATGGCACGTCCATCAAGCAAATCAGGGAATCGTGGAAAAACGATTTATTTGAGTTCACTTACAAACGCAACCGTTACCTGTTGTATCCCTGCATACCGGGTTTTGGGCATACCAAACCATAACTGCTGTTTCTCTGTTTTCTTTGCAACATGAAACCCATAATTTATAGTTTGATAGTTTTGTCATTGTTTGCCTGCGGCGACAACAGCAGTAACACTTTCGGAGAAAAAATTGATACTACAAAAGCCGTAACTGTGGATGTTGCGCTAAAAGCCTTTGAAAGCACCGGTCAGGCAGATGCCGTAATCAAGGGGCAGATAAGCCAGGTATGCACGGGCGAAGGATGCTGGTACACGCTCAAACACGGCGGAACCGAGCAGTTTGTGGGTTTTGAAAAGTTCACCGTTTCCAAAGACATAGCAGGCAGGCAGAGTGAGGCTGCGGGCCGTTTTTATCGCGATACCCAAAGCGTAGAAGCCCAGCGTGAGGGACTTAGCAAAGAAGAGGCCGATAAAATCACCGAACCCAAGGTATCGGTGCAGTTTAAGGCGGTAGGTATTGTGGTGCGCTGAGAGCTGCTATTCTGTAAAAATATTACCTGTGCTATGCCTCATGGCAAGGTTCGCAAACATATTCCAGCCAGTGAACAGGCTCATGACCAATGTTTTCTAATAGCGTTTGTGATGACCCTGTGATGCAGGCATGCCGCAGTGCACACCACGAAAACCGTCTCTTTTCAACACCAGTGCCCGCTTTCTTTGCCAGACATCTGATTGCAGGTAACGGCCCTCATCTATACGCAGGCAGGGATTTACTCCACTGAACTTTCTACGAAGAACTGAGTTTAAAACATAGTAATTTCTGTCATACGAAGCACTTCATAGTTAACCATACACAAACTTTGATAGAAGCACAAGGCTTGATTTAACCAATGAACCGCCACTTTTGACAAACCCGTGTTATGCGTATGTTGTTTATTTCGTCACACTGGTGTCCCTTTTAATAAATGTCGGATTAGCGTTATGTTCAAATCTCACTCCGTCTATAGTATAGTCACCCATTACACAACCCCAACCTTCCGAAGTCATTGTATATTGAGCCCACATTATCATTTTCATGTTTGCAAGTTCATAGGGCTTTTGTCCAGGTAATAAGAAATGATATTTGTTTTTAATGTTCATTGTCCTCTCAATGGTAGCCGAACGCTCCTTTCTTTCTTTGTCGTAGGGGTTTTGAGAAGGCCAAACAAAAACACGAAAGGAGTCTACAAGTGTTGAATCTTTATACTCTTTTACCCATATTGAATCAAATTCACTGTTGTCAAAACCCCTAAATTGAAATACAACATTATTAAAAGTGTCTGTCTGAGAACATTTGGTTTCGAACTCTTTCCTTTGCTCTTCTGTCCAGCTAGTGTTGAAACAGCTTGTCAAGGAGAACGTCAGTAAGGAAACAACTGTTATTATTTTCAATATTCTCATTTTCTATGTGTCACTTTACAATTACGCATAACGGTTCTCAGCCTTGCGTTCGGGCCGAAGGACGGGACGAAGTTTTGGCCCCCGACACGAACGCTAAAGCGAAGATACAAACTTGATTTTACTACTGAAGCCCGCCTGACGCAAGGGTGTTGTTATGTGTCGTTTTTTGTCAGTCGGCTTACTTTTTTACAAATTGACTGTCAAAGAAGCTCAAACATTGCATACCTACCATTTGGTCACAGCATGACGGCAAGAAAACAATTTCATTCCCCTCTAACTCAATTGTAATTGGATATTCTTCGTTGTCCCCGGCAGTAGCTGTCGTTTTGGATGTTAGTTTGGCTGTCCCCGATAACTCAAGTCCTTCGCAACTTGAAGTTCCTCCATAAGTCATTTTGTAGTCGAAACTTACTCCGACTTTAAAATTAGAAATAATCAAAATACCGCTGTTTGCATTT
>Ga0194129_10003451_pt1 | contig 21952 bp, 21 predicted proteins | sample TA2KigCa35mmetaG_FD_150862 | JGI IMG/M metagenome (GOLD analysis project Ga0194129, IMG submission 150862) | Freshwater microbial communities from Lake Tanganyika, Tanzania - TA2015038 Kigoma Deep Cast 35m | ecosystem: Environmental > Aquatic > Freshwater > Lake | place: Tanzania: Lake...
AAAAACGGACTTTCTTATGAAGAATACACGGATTTGAAATGTAAGTATAAAAGTTGTAATTTTATTAAGAAAGACAGTATATATGAAGTAGTATTTGAAGGTTATGAACGCAGATTTATTAAAGCTAATAAGTCAACTCTACACAAATATATGAAGAAAATGGGAGAAATCAATCAAGATTTGACACCGGCAGCAGGTTGTAAAGAACCAGATGAAGCATTCATTGACAACGAGAAAAAACGTGTATTTATATTGAGAAAAAATTTCAACAAACAAGTGGTTCTGTAGATGAAAAAATTCAGACAGGTCATTTTAAAAAAATACACTACGAAGAATTATTTCCAAATTTCAAAATATATTATATATATTGTCTATCAGATTGGTTCAAAAAAGAAGAATATAAAAGCACTATAAATTATTTAAAAATAAATAGTATTCCGATATTTTGGGGAAGCTCCGAAACATGTAAAGAAGATATGATTCAGTTTATGCATAATTCTTTATAATAACTTCTTTTGTTTTTGCCTCAGGATTTTTAGAATTAATAGACCTTTTACATAAAATTGATAATGTATTATATTTTTCATTGGTAAAGTTTTCACGGACTAAAGTCACATCAGCATTACTTAACATTATTTTTTTATTTGTATCGGTTAAATTATGTATTAATGTAAATAATTTCGTATGATTTTCTAAGTTAAACCCATTTTCTGTATATCCTACAAATGAAGTATCAGTTTCTGGAGCATAAGGTGGATCAAGATATACAAAATCATTTGGTTCCACGTTTGTAAGTGATGTATTGAAATCACAGCAGTCAAATATTACATTTTGTATTAAATTATGTATTTCTTCTAAATGTTCTTTATTTATAATTTCTGGATTATTATAGTTTCCATATGGAACATTAAATCCATTCGGCCCAACTCTATATACCCCTCTAAAACAAGTTTTATTTAAGAATATAAACATACCAGAACACAATATACTTTTTTTATCAGTAATGCATAATTTGTTATATTCACTTCTAATCCAATAATAGTAATTTTCTTTGGCTATTTTTGCTTCCACTAAATTTGTTGGTTTTCTATTAATTTCACCATTTCCACATTCATTAAAATCCGTAATAATAGTTTGCAATATATCATATAATTCTTTATGATGTGTTTGAATGTTTTTGTAGATATATATTAATGATTCATTCAAATCATATGCATAAATATTACCATGTATTTTTATAATCCCATTTTTAACATAAGATAATAAAGTTAATAAAACACTCCCTCCACCTAAAAAAACTTCACGATAATTATTTATTTCAACTGGAAAATCTGTAATAAGTTTATCTATAATTTGAGTTTTTCCACCGACCCACTTTAAAATTGGTTTAGGAATATGTATTTTTTTATTATGAACATGTTTAACAAGTTTATTATCATATAATATATCAATATTACTCATTATTTCAGTTGGTGTCGTTGTATTCATTTCAATTAATTTTTCTTTAAACACACACGGTTTTTTTTTATTAACGTGTGTAGTGTAGTGAGATTTCTGTTTAAATTCTTTTCCACACTTTTCACAATTGTATTTACCCATTGTTAGTTATATATATTCTTTTTAAATAATATTTAAAATCAATTTTTTTAGGTAATATAATTTTGGTTAAAATGATTTAAATTATTGTAGAGAACAACACACAATCTTAATCAATGTGTTATATTTAAATCTTATATATATATATATAAATAAATTTATGAATCCGTCTACTCAATTTAGAATGTACAAAGTTTATATTATTCCTGAAAGTTCAACAAAACAAATTATGTTATCTCAAAAGCAAGAATGGAATGGTAGTTTTAAACAATTAAGATCAGCTCAAAACACATTAGCTATATTGAATATAATGTTAGAATCTGGTTGTTATCCTTCTCGCAAAAATCATGATGATCGATATATACTAATGTATCCATCAACAGATATAGAAATATTGTCATTATTACATTCAAGTTCTATGTCATATAAAATTGATATTAACGAATTTATGAGTTATAGTGATAATATGAGTCGTTTTTATATAAACAAACAAAATGGACATTGTTATTATCACGCACAATATCAGTATCACTCTACAGATAAAGACCACCATAATGTAAGTAAAGGGTTTTTAATGGTTTGTAATAACCTTAATGATTTTGTACAATTATCTCCTGAAGGTAGTTCAGGATCAGCTGCTGCTGGTGGAAGAGGGAGTCGCCGTAATATTAAAAGAATAATTTCAAGAAAAAAATCAGGCAAAAACAATAGACCTTCACGTTTGTCCTCAAAAAAAAGGAGGATGGAAATCATGTGAAAGAGACCTAATGATTGTTCAAGCACATATGAATATAAGTGGGAAAATTATGCCAGCAAATTAGACATAGGAGGAACAATATATATAGCAGGGTAGCATAATCTGTTTCTGACGCGTTATGGAAAGAAATGTTATTCAGAAAACCTGAATCAAAAAAGTTGTGTTTCTGAAAAAACAAAAGAAGCTTATGAAAAGTTGCGATGGGATACGCATGAAACCCCTCCTGGATTAACGAAATATTGTCAGCATTATTAAATTTTTATACTATTAATTATTTCGTAGGGTAAAGGTAATATATCATCATAATTTTTAGTTAATTCTTTTATTAGCTCTACATCTATATTACCTATAAATTCAAAACAAGTATACAATAACCATTCCTTAATTAAACCACCAGGTGCTATCCATTTCCATTTGCCGTCAATATTATAGTTAGTTAAATTATAGTCACCCATACTATTTTTTTCTAAACATCCATAACATATTGACCCAATCAATTGAATTTTAAATAAAATATATGCTTTATTGTTTAATACAAAATAATAAAAGTATTTTGCCATTATAATTCAATACTATTATTATTTTTATAAATTAAAATAATAATTTTATAAATATGATAAATTAACTAAATATAATAATCAATTATCATTACATATTTATGATAGTATAACGGAGATTCATTTAGAGGAAAAGTTAAGCGCAGACAACCAGACCGAGTTGGAAAATTCAAGCCTTATGTTGGAAATCAACAGAAAGAGGTTGAATACTATACACAAAAAGAGGAAAATAAGAAGATGCTGGAAGTATCTAAAGAATTTTTCAAAAATCCAGTCATATTGGAATACAAAAAATAAAAGTTCCCGATACACAATCCAATCTCTTCATTAAAAAAAATTCATGGAAATATGTCAATTTGACCTATACAACTGAAATACATAGCTTTTTATGATACATTAAAATTACATATTTGTTTTTAGTAGAAATGTTGAAACTTTTTCTTTGCTTCACCGTAAACAGGATCGTCTTCACTAATTGCCAATTTGTCAAGTCCATACAAAGCAGACCTTTCTATATTTGGATAAAATTTTTCAGTAACCATTTCCGGACATAAAATGCCAAAAGCATAGAGCACAAATTCCAATCCTAATTCAAAAAACTGTATTAACTTCTGTATCTGTGTGGAATGGAATCGTAGACTAACGAAGGCATATTTATGACAGATAAATTTATGGCAGGAAATATTCAAATCAAAGACTTGTTTAGCATTGATTGACTTCTCAATCATTGTGGTTGACTTTTCACAGAGAGATAGAAGGTCTCTCTGAACAATAACATATAGTTTAGTCATCATCTGAATCCAGAATGCGAATTCCTTAAGAGGAGAAAGATTAACAATTACTTTATTTCCATTTGATTCTGTAAATTCAAATTGTGTTTGACCTTCGTAAATCAGGGACTGAATATTTGGTGTTCTCAAAAAATCCTCATATGGAACAACACATTCGTTTAACGTCTCTTCCAACTTATTCCAGTGAGACTGATTGTCCATTAAACTCTTGAGTAGTTTTACACAAGCTTCATTGGGAATGTCTGGAATATCAACAGTTGTGTTTCTCCAGAAATTCTTCAAAACACTAGTATTTTCGTTTAAATTTTCAATTTTTGAATAAAAGCTGTCTACATCTTTTTTAAACATATCATCTGAGATTACAAAATTCCTATACACAATTTTAGGGTCTAGAGTGTTTATTTTTTTCAGTCCAGAAGGAACGTTAGAATTTTTTCTAGTCATTGAACGTGTAGTTACAACCATTTTGTCTTAGTATTTATTATATTTTTGGAATAAAAATATAAATCAAATTTTTTAAAAAAAAGTTTATTCTCATTTACTATCATAATTTAACCACGCACATTCTGAATTTCATCATCATTTTCATTCCAGTATGGAATAATATTGTTCTGTGGGTCATTGTCCATTTCTTGAAAGTAGTAGTGAGCCACGTCGTATTGATTGTTGATTGGCGGAGGGGGGATTTGGACTTCCTCCTGGGGAAGTTCGATGAATGGTCTTGCTGGATGGATTTGACCCAGACTATGAACAACGGAAGTAAACCCTGGTTGAAAATAGTCTGTCATCAAATGGAGAGCGTCATTGTGATTTTGAACGAAACCAATCATTTCAACTTCAGACAAGTATTCAACTGAGACATAGGGACTATCATCAAAGAAATTGGTGATGACTTGATGAACCTGATCTCCGTATGAAAAAGAGGTTGTAAGAATATCTCCATCAGCAAACTGTCTGTGTGGAGAAATATAAATCATCAAAACAGCACGATGGATGCCGGTTTCATGATTTACTTCTCTGAGAAGACAAACTACAACCTCACCGAAATAATTGCCGTAGCCCATTTCGCTGAGATTGATTATATTTCTGATATTTGCTGGGGGATTCATAATGTATTCCCTTTCGTTTGACCCTGCTGGAAAGAGCTCGATCAATTGATCCCAGTTTTGCCAGGTATCAATTTGTGTTGATTGGATCTCGTGAGTTTGTTGATGTGTATAATAGTTTGCGACATTGTTGATCTGACTGTTCCTGTAATGTTGTTGCTGTCTCACAAAATCGGATTGGTTGTGTACTCGTACATTTTCCATTTGAATTCTAAATAATCTCTGTAAATCCAATCTATTCATAGAATATTATGTTTAGCATATAAATATTATAGACTATCAAATTTTTTTAGGATTATAGTAACTATAAATAATATCATAACTATAAATAATAATTTATAGCAAAATGGTGTTGATTTTTGGTTTTCAAAATGTTCATCAAGACATTGTTGAATATCTATTCCAGGCACGCTATATCCTTGTAAAATACCAGTAAAAGCGTTAGGATTTAATTCAGTAGCAGTATTTAATAAACTTGGAATTAATCCATTCATATTTTCAATATATCCCATTTTTAAACCAGGACTGTTATCAAGATAAATATATTTTCCCTTATAGCATACATCACCTAACCAACTATATTTTTTTTTTTTACAATCCGATTCATTATCTTTTGTTTTACAGAATCCAGCTTGAGCAAAATAACTACTGCTGCCTCGTCCAGTAGTAGGTTTATTAAAAAACGGATCATTATAGGGTGGTTCTTGATAACTAGCTACTAAATTTAATCCTAATCCATATTCTTTCGCTGTTATTTGTCTATTTTTTTCCATTTGTTCTAAAGCCTGTTTAAGTATATTAATTTTATCAGCATTTGCTATTGGATTTTGTTTTAATTGTAAGATTTGTGTTTTTAAATTAAAATAAACATCTTTGAATGGATTATTACTCATCGGTTGGTCGCTAATACCAGCACGACTCGTGTCATTTGGATTAGGGTCCATTAGTAAACTATTTAATTGTTTAATAAGTATACCTATATTTGTAACAAGAGCTTGAACATTTCCACTACGGTTTATGCCTAGATTAACTGGATTATAATTATTTTTAACATATTGTTGATAATCCCATTGTAAATTTACCCATGGATAAACTCTTGGTCCTAATAAATCTGCTAACCATCGTTCTCTAACTACATTTTTACACCAACCGTTAAAACTGCCGCCTAATTGGTCACATTTAGCTGTTTCATTCCATAATTTATTCATAAGGATATATTATAAAGGAGAGAAATATTTGCTATATCTTAAATTATTCATTTCTACATCGTTTATTGGTTCACTAATAATTTGGTCAAATGTCTTATTTTGAGTTAAAAAACTATCAATAAAATTGATTGAATACATGCCACATTCAGTATTTAAAAATTGGTGTTGAATACAATTTTTAAACCCCTTAAACGACATATCAATTAATATATTACTTTTCATTTCAGTATCAAATGTAAAAAAGAACATGTCATCTTTTTGAACAATATCTATAACATTTGCTCTTTTATTTTCATAACCTACCACTTTTATACTTGATAACAAATTATTAATAGCAATATTCATATTACTATTTACCCAATTAAAAACAAATTGATCTATATTTAATTTATTATTATCTATATGACGTATTAACTCATCTAATCCAGGTATTATAGCATAATGTTCTTTTTTAGATATATCAATCATATGTAAGACACTACTAACTATTTTTCCAGTTAATTCATAATTATCTATAATTTGAATATTATATTTTTTCTCTAATGGAATTAAAAAACAAAAACGATATAAGATAAAATTATTACCTTTAATTAAAAAATTGCATATATCGGTAATACTTATTTGATTTTTTACTATTTGAAATGGGTATTGTTTTAAATCTAATGTTAGTTTATTTTCATTAACAAGTGTATTACCTTGACTAATAATTCTTGAAACAAGACTTACAATTTCGTGAGGTAAACTTCTGGCTACACTATCATAGTAATATACTTCACCTTTTTTAACATCAGCATACATAGCAGTCCAATGACTTCCGCTTTGATAATGCCGGTCAAGATTAAAAACGGATCCTAATTTAAAAATATTATTACTGATATAATGCTCTAATTGTAGAGAACATAATTTTCTATCAACACAAACACTATTATTTAATACTGTGTCAAAATCTATTGGTGTAACTGTTAAAAATTTAAAATCCGTAAATGCTTCATTGTATTGATTAAGAATATCTAAAATATCTAGTGTGTTTAACCAGGTTTTTTTATCTTTTAGCCATTTTTCTGGCACATCAGGCCTAAATCTTTTTTTTATTTTACTTTTAATATCACTGAAAATATGAGCTCTAGATAAACAATACTCTTTATCACATTGTATTTCAGTTTTTAAATTTTTTATTAATAAGTCTAATTTTTCGTTAGAAGTTAATTCTGTATTTATTTTTTCTTGATTTTTTTTATTATATATACTTACCATTTCATTAATTAGTTCTTCATCAATACAACTATTAGGTATCTTATTTTTTGTTACTATTTGTTTTGGACTACAATAAGACATATATTTGTTAGTAATAATTTTTTTATAAACTTATGAATATAAAAATAAGCCAAATATTTAATTTATAGAATAATAATATAAACAAATGAAAAAACCTTTATTAGTAGACACTGTTGAAATCGCTAAAGGGTCGTTCGTAGAGGGGTTAGATAAAATAACTCAAATGCCTAGTCCAAAGATTAGTAATGTATGTAAAGATATTTCCTTTGGTGAGAATGGACAGCCGGAAATATCATTCGATAATATGTGTAAAACAGTTGAAGGATCTCTTGTATCAATCTATGGAGGACTATTACGTGATAGTAATTATACAAAAGTTTCTAATTTATTAACTTCTTTTATGATGAGCCTAGAAAGCTTAGACCATACAAAACGTGCGGAATATGCGCGTTATTTATTATGTCTTATTTTTTACACGCGTGATTGTCGTGGTGGAAAGGGAGAGCGTAATATTTTTCGTTATCTTTTTATTGAAAGTTATAAATATTTTCCTAAAACAATTGAAGCTCTTGTTCAACATATTCCATATTATGGATATTGGAAAGATTTGAATAAAATATTGTTAGAAATAAGTGGTGAAGGTAAAAATGTATTTGTAAATTTGCGTAATATAATCTATTCTATAATGGCGGATCAATTAAAAATAGATAGTGATAATTACAATTTATTTATATCTGACCAAAAAATTGCTATGGAAAGAGGTGAACAATTTCATAATAAATTGCAGTTAACTCTATTAGCTAAGTGGGCTCCTAAAGAAGGTAGTAGTTATGACCGTAAAATAAAAGCCGCTAAGGAGCTGGCAGTTAGAATATTTCCAGCAGAATTTAAGACTGATTTTAAAATGGCATTAAAGTCATATCGTAAAATGATATCTGCTCTTAATAATGCGATTCATACTACAGAAATATTAATGTGTCAGAATCGTTTTAGTGAAATTCAATTTAAATTGGTTCCTGGTAAATGTTTAACAAAATATCGTAGGGCTTTTCTTAATCAAGAATTACATGATGTAAAAGAGCGTTTTCCGGATAATAAAGATCGTATAAATTGTAGAGAAAATCTTTTGAAATTTATGGAGGATATTAAAAATGGTAAAAAGAGGATTAATGCTAATCAATTATTTATTCATGAAATAGTTGAAAAATACTATCATCATATTATGGAAACCAATAAATTATCAAATGAAGAAATAGAACTGTATGAGTTATGTTGGAATGAAATTACAAAAGTATACCAAGAACAAATAGAACGGGGAGAAATTTCTCTACAAAATGGACTTATTCTTGCTGATGTGAGTGGTTCTATGGAAGGTATTCCAATGTTTGTTTCTATAGCATCCGCAATATTTATAAGTAATTTAATTCTAGATCCATTTCGTGATCGTTTTTTGACATTTGATACAAACCCACAATGGTTTATTATAGACCCAACTCTTAAACTAATTGATAAAGTAAGATTGGTAATGAATAGTCCATGGGGTGGTTCAACTAATTTTGAAAAAGCCATGAATTTAATTTTAGATACTGCTCGAGCTTATAGTCTTAGTCCAGACGAAATGCCAAAATGGTTTCTTGTGATAAGTGATATGCAGTTTGACAATGCGAATAGTACTAATAAATGGGAAACGATGCACGAACACATTCAAGACCGATTTACTAGTGTTGGATTAAATGTATGTGGAAAGCCATATCATATGCCTCATATTATTTATTGGAATGTCCGTGGTAATACAAAAGGGCTACCGGTTATTAGTACTCAATTAGGTTGTCAATTAGTATCTGGATATAATATTTCAATATTAAAGGAGATTTTTAAGCAACAAGATCTAACAAAAATATCACCCTGGACAAGTTTAGAGTCTACTCTAAGTAGCACACGTTATGATCTAGTTAGAAAGACAGTAGCTAGTATTGCTGAAAAACCTTATTTTGAATATTTTGGAAAACAGGAACCTGAACTAATAGAAGAAGTTGAACCTATTAAACCAACGACAGGATTATTTAGTTATATTTCAAGTTGGTTTAAATTATAATATATTATTTAATAAACTATATGAAACAAAATTCTAAATATTATAATATCATTTTGTAATATTAGATAGTTAAATATCTTATAGACGTAATGGTCTATTCAGATTAGAATATATAAAAAATGAAGTTATATTGGATATTTTTTATAAATAATTTAGACTATCTATATACTCTTTCTGACATTGCCTGAAAAAACATAACTAAAAATATAAACGATATTTTTCTAGCAAATGAATTATTTTTTCATTATGGAGAGAGTTATAGAAAATTGTGGTAAAATATAACAATACCTATATATTATATATATATATGTATTATCAAATAGTAAATACATCTTGTTTAGCACATCTATATAATTATTTGAAAACTAAGAAACATACTACATATCCAATTCAGAATAATACAATAATAAAAATAAAAGAATACAATGAATTAGATTTTTACATTATAATTCAAAACAAAAAACACTATTACTATTCCAATAATATTGATAATTTTATTAAAAATTTAAATAATACTTATTTAGATAATGTTTATAATAAACATAAGGAATATTATATATATTTATGTGATATTGTAGATAAATTTACATTAGATGAAGATGAAGAATATACAATGAATGTGATGAAGGGATATAACAATCTTAAATCGATTCTTCAACATCCTTTTTATTTTACAGATGAATTCATAGAGATTGATTACAATTTTGAAATTTTTGAATTAGTAAAATAATATTATCATTTTTATAATATGAATATTGATAATAATATATTTTTTGATATATAAAGAATGGAACCTTTTTTTGTATTAACAACTATAATTATTGTATTAGCGTGTTTACTTGTAATATTTATTAAATTATCAAAATATTTAGAGTAAAGAAAAATATTTATTTCTTACTTAAAAAAATAAAACTATATAATATTAATCGTATAAGTATTAATATGAAATTTACTGTTGGTGTTATTGAGCATAATAGTATAGAAAAAAAAATGTTAGTAGATGAATACTTAGACTATCATCGTTTATTAGTAAATAAAAAGATAGGTGATAAAAATGTAGTATTACTTCAAAATGGTATGTTCTATGAATTATATAATTATCGGTGTCATGATGGTCCGGATTTATTTGCTATGGCTGATTTATTAGGATGTCAATTGGCAAGAAAAAACAAAGAGATAGAAGAAGTGACTCGTAATAATTATGAAATGGTAGGTTTTCCAATGCATGCTCAACAAAAATTTATAAATATATTACTACAAAATGGATATACAATTGCTATATATAATCAAGATGATAATGGAAAAAAAAATGTATCACGTAGTCTTGAACAAATAATTAGTCCAAGCACATCATTAGATTATACAAATACGTATGATCATAATTATTTAATGTGTATTTATTTAGAACAACATCGTAATCAAAAGGATGAATTTTATATATGTTCCTATAGTTTTATTGATTTATCCATTGGTAATAATTATGTATATGAAACAAGTAGTCGTAAAGGTGATTTTCAATATGGAATAGATAAGTTGTATAGAGTAATAAAGTCTTATAATCCAAAAGAATTATTAATATATATTAATAAAGAACATTTATCAAATGTAGATTCATTTTATACAAAGCAAAAATTAATAATTGACTTAGAACTTGAAATAGATGGTAGATTGGCACATTTTCGTGAAGAATCGATTCCATCTAATTATTTTAAAGTTAGTTATCAAAATAGTTTTTTAGGAAGTATTTTTCCACAGACAGGAATGCTTACACCTATTGAATATTTAGATTTAGAAAAATACCCATCGACCGTTGTTTGTTATATGTTATTATTAGAATTTGCTAAGGAACATCGTAGTGATATTATTCAAAAAATAAGTAGACCGGTATTATTAGAAAATCAAGATAATCTTATATTGACGCAGAATTCAATATATCAACTTAATATTGTTCCTGATAAAAATGCCATTGGTAAATCAATGTGTCTATTAAATTTACTTAATAATTGTAGTACAGCTTTTGGGAAAAGGTTGTTTCGTGAACGTTTATTAAATCCAATTTATAATTGTGATAAACTTAATAATAGTTATGAACAGGTTGAAATCTTAAAACATAATTATAAACCGGTTGAAGAAATGCTTAATAAAATATTAGATATGGAGCGTCTAAGTCGGCGTTTATCTTTAAAAATTTTATCACCAATTGAATTTAATAATTTTCATTATAGTTCAATACAAATAATATGTGTAATTGATTGGATATCTAAAAATTATCCGAATTGGATAAGTAGTGATGTTGAAAAAAATATTTCAACATATAAAGATTTTATGAATTATTATTTATCAAAAATAGATATTAATAAATTAAATAGATATAGTATTAAAGGTATTGAACGTTCTATTTTTATTGAAGGTGTATTTCCTGAAATAGATAAACTTGATATAGAAATTGAAATAAATAAAAGAGCTATTGAATTATTGGCTCAAGAACTAAGTAGTTATATAGAATATTCTGCTGGAAAACAACCAGATATAACACTTGTTAATGTATGTCAAAATGATAAAGAGGGATATTATTTAGAAATGACTCAAAAAAGATGTAAGAGTATGTGTGATAGATTAAATAATCGATTGCTTACTATAAATGTTCAAGTTGGTTCTAATAGTGAGGAATTTAAAATAGAAACAAAAGATTTAGTATATCATAATAATAGTGGTTCAAGCAAGACAAGTCATATAAGTGGAAAACAAATCAAGCGTTGGAGTGATAAAATAGATGAAAATACCAAAAAAATGACAGTTTTAGCGGGAGAATGCTATCGTAAAATCTTAGAAGAAATAGATAATATATATCATGTTGTTATAAAAAAAATGATAAGTTATATAGGTGAAATTGATATTATTAAGTCACATGCTAAAAATGCTATTTTATATAATCTTGTAAGACCTACTATTAAAGAGACTGAAAATAGTTATATTAATGTCTACGGATTACGTCATCCAATTGTGGAGGCTGTTCAAACTAAAACACCATTTATATCAAATGATATTAAATTGGGAATTGATGAAATTAATATGATTTTATGTTATGGTTATAATGCTGTTGGAAAAACTACAAAACAAAAAGCAATTTGTATAGCAATTATAATGGCTCAATCAGGTGGTTTCGTTGCTGCTAGTGAAATAAATTATAGTCCATATCGATATATATTTACCAGAATAAGTAATGTAGATAATTTACTTAAAAATCAGAGTAGTTTTATGGTTGAAATGACTGAATTAAAATATATTCTAAAACATGCTGATAAAAATAGTATGGTTTGTATAGATGAACTTGTTGCTAGTACAGAACGCTTTAGTGGTATAGCCTTAGTTGCGAGTACTATATTAGAATTACATCAACGAAATTGTAGTATGTTTATGGCAACCCATTTACATGAATTATCTAAAATGGAAATCATTACAAATCTAGCTAGACTTAAAATCTATCATCTTGAAGTTCATTACGATGCTAATACTAGAACATTAATATATGACCGAAAATTACGAGAAGGTCCTGGAACAGGTTTATATGGGTTAGAAGTAGCCCGTTTCTTAGAATTAGATAATAAATTTATGGATACTGCCTTTGAAATACGTAACAATATATTAGGTAATGATGTTAATGTTTATCATTCAGTACAAAGTAATTATAATCATAATCTATATTTATCCAATTGTCAATTATGTGGATATAAACAGATTCATCTAAATGATTTGCCTTTAGAAACACATCATATTCATTTTCAATGTAATGCGGATAAAGATGGTAATTTTAATCAATTAGGATTTCATAAAAATGTAGAACATAATCTAGTGGTTTTATGTAGGGATTGTCATCAAAAAGTCCATCAAGGTTATAAAGAAATTAAAGGTTATATTTCTACTGGAGAAGGTCCAAAATTGGAGACAATTACCCATGAAGTGCCAATCAGTATAATGGAAACAAAAACAAAGCGTAAAAAATTTACTGATGAACAAATACAAATCATTAAAACTTTTATTGGTATGAATCAACAATTAAAAAAAAAGGATATCATTCATCAATTATCTATAAAAAATGGAATAACTCTTGATTATAAAGTATTATCCAAAATCATTGAAAATACATATTAATCCGTATTTAATTTTATGTACATTTCAAAATTATATATATTTTGAAGTGTATGTACCAGATTTTGAATTAGCGCATAGGTAGTTTTATTTTGTATATTGTATTCTAATCCATATCTTAATTCAAATGGTAAGTATAGTAAACAATCATTATATTCATTACTAAACCATTGAAATAATAAGTCTATTGATAATTTACGTGTTTCCAAATTATCATATAATTTTTTCATTGAATTTTTAAAGATATTATTGGATTTTAAATTATTCCAATTAAAATTATCTATTACTTCATTCATATTATTTTTACGATTGATAAAATCCAAAAAATATGCCGTTGTTAATAAGTCTTTTTTTATACGTTTATATACAATCCATCCTATTTGTAGTTTTTTATTAAGATCACTTTCATTATTATATATATTATGTATGTCAAATGTCGATATATCTAATGGATTAAATATTTTTGGTAATCCATTTTTTATATTTATATCAATATTAGATAAAAAGTTACTGGGCGAAAAGCAACCAAAATACGCACCAAAGTATAATGAATATAATACCTGATTATAAGGAGAAATATCTACTAATGCTTGTCTTACCGGTTCAAGTGTATGTCCTGAAAAACTTTCACTAATTAATATACTATCAGTGCTTAATACATGACTTACTAAATTTGTAAATAAATCTAGAGTAATATGACTTGGAACAAACATATTATCAACTACATCATAATAAATTATTTCATTAGAATATAATACAAATATTTCCAAGGAAGGATATACTACTTTATAACCAGGCAATGTTGTAAAAGTTATTTTATGTATTGGTAATGTTGATTGAATCGTCTCTAAATAAGTAGGATTTTTTAAATATTTATCTATTAAAATTACCGTTTTTTTATAATTACACCTTGATATACAATATGGATATTGTTGATTTTCCAAACTATTATCATTAATCCATACACCTTCAGCAGTTCCAATTCCTACATAATAAATACTAGGTATTGTTGATAAATGTTGATACAATTCTTCCATTTTTTATTTTTATATATTTTTTTATATTATCATCATCAATTTTTATTTTATGTTAAAAAAATTGAATTTTATTTATGATTGTAATAAAACAATAAAAATGTTAGGTAAAAGAATTTATGAATGTATGATAGAACGAGGATTAAATCCAGTTGAAATATTGCGGAATCTAGAAATTGAATTTCCAGATGATTTAGAAGAAATAGATATAGATCATAATGATAAAACGAATTTAAAATCCACAGAATATCATTTTAACACATTGAATAAATTAGAAAACATTCATAAAATTACACTATATGATGGAAGTAATAGTGAAACATTTTATTTAGATAATAATAAAATTGTATTAAAAAATGGTATTCAAGTAGGTCACTATCATTATTGGTTAGATATTGATAATGAAATTCCTAATAACTATAAAAATAAAGAGAATATTGTAATAGACCCATTAACAAAAAAAACATTATGTGAATATACACTTTATAGTGATATGAATATGTATCATGAATTGGATACAGATATAATCTATAGACAATATAAATATGACTATGGATTAAATCAATTTATTAAAATTTCAGCAGTAAATTTATAAATATATTATTTTTTATATATATAAATATAAACTATTAATTATATAATAAGAATTTATGATGATGAAATATAAAGAATTATTTGTTGAAAGATTCGGAACGAGCAAGGATGCTTTTATGATAACAAATAAATTACTTGACATTTTCCCAATCAATTCTTATATTTATGCTGACATAGATAATATAAGAATTTCAACATATAAAAAAAATACACCAATATCGAAAATCATTACATCTTATATACCAAATTATATAACGATTAATGGTATATTTATCAATAAAGACACTAATTCAAATGAAATTAATCATAATAATATATTAGGTGATAATAGTATTTATTACTGTAATACTGAAAGTATAGAAATACCTACAATAGAATGTACCAATGAATTATTACATTTTTATAATTGTAGACTGATATATTTTGGTGAAGTATTTCAAATAGAAAATAAAAATGAAATGCCATTATTTGAAATTAATATAGGTGAAAAATATAAAGATAATTATTTATTAAAAGAAGGATTAGGCGATGGATTTTATATGGAAATTCATGATACTCCACATCTTCATCAACCATCTAATCAGTTTAGTAATGGGTATATTGTTTTAGGGAAAAGATACAAAAATAGTATAATACTTAGTAAAGTAAGAATTCCTTTTGGTAATATTTTGTATATACCATCTAACGTTTACCATAGTGATAGTTTACTTATAGGCACTTATAATGTATTGTATACAAAGACAGTTCATTATCAAACATTTATATTTAAAACCTTTGATAATAAAATTGTTTTTATAGAGTGAAAATATGTAAAAAAATTGAAATGAACAAAAGTATATATATATATTATAAAAAAATAATGTTTATAAAAACCAATGATATGATAGAACAGCTAGAGTGTTCTAATGATAAGATATATATATATAATTTAAAACTATTAATAAGTAAAAAAAAAAATATATCCATTGATGAAATTCATGTATTAAAAAGTAATAATGATTGTTATGATAATAATGAACTAATACATGGTAATTCTACAGTTGAACTTAAAATTATTAAAAATAGATGCTCAATTTGTTTGAAAAAGTCAGCAACTATTGTTGGAGATTGTAAATATTGTGAGTGTAAATATTGTCCTCATCATAGATTACCAGAAGTTCATAAATGTCCTAAAATGGACACCTGTAAAAAAGAAAGTTTTGATAAAAACTATAATACAGTTATTACTCAAAAATGTGTAGCATCAATGGTTTAATCGTCATCACACATATTATCATCTCGTACGGAACGAAATAATGTCTCCCCACAAAGTGTACATATTATATACGCCTGTCCATTTATACAATCTATACCATTTATACTTAAATGATGTATACAATTAGCTGTTTTTTTTTTTTGATTTTCCAAACCATGGTAAGCCACCAGTATGTCTAGATTTCTTTTTATTCATTTGATTTTTTCTTGATTTTCCACCTCCTACACAATTAAACTGAAATGGACCAGGATTTAAATCAGTACCTACATATGGTTGAATTCCAGGAAAATTTTCACCAAGTGAATTACCTAAACGATCTATTATAGGAAATTGAACGTTTGCTCCAGGAGTGCTACTATTAAGAGCATTATGAATGTATTCTGTTACAAATGGCGTAATCGGTACACCACAATGATTACCAACACAAGGTTCGCCAACAGTCCAAGCGTTATTATAACTAGGCCCAGGCATAGTGAATGGGTCTGTAGGTAGTGGTATATCTAGTGTTCTACCGCCTCCACGTTGTGTATGGCGACTTCGTTTTTGTTTCCTAGAACGTCTTTTACCTCCAGCACTTTGAGAACCATTTAACAAATTATTTATACGATTTAAAGATTGAGCTTCATTTAATAGATTTTGTGAAGCTTGTTCTGATGGAGTAGCGGAACTATTTGATTTATTATACGCACTTTCCATATATGGTTGATTTACTGACATTTTATATATACTATACACAAAGATATAACTTTTAGAATCAATAAAAAAATTACTTACTAAAAACAATTTTTTTCTTCCATTGTATTGGATTAGGGTCTACATAAAATTCAAGAGTTATTTTACTATAAATATCATAATTATTTGTATATTTTACCGTTTGTCCCCAACTTTTAATATATATATAATTATTATTTAAAACAATTGCTTCTATTGTTCTATTTCCATTATAAATCGCTTTTAAATAGGATAAATCTCTATAAAATTTTTTATCGGTTTTTTGAGATTGATTCAATTTACATAATAGCTCTTTTTCTATATATGTTTCATAACGCAACATTCGTTGAACTATAATATCCGCATACCTACGTATTGGACTAGTAGCATGTGTGTAATGTGGAATACCCAAATAATAATGGCCTTTGTTTTCTAATGAATATATAGCACTATCTATATTCATAAATGATAATTCATCTGGATATAATTCTTCTTTTTTATTTTGGATACGATAGATTTGACATCGTTCTAATCCAGCAATATACATATTATAATAAATCATAAATATTTCAATTACTTTATGACTATCATTTATATCCGTGATACCCAGACAATTTCCTAAAATTTCAGTATAAGGTTTAACATTTGTAATAATTTCCTTACAATTGTCATAGTCTAAAATATGATTATTTTTAATAACAGATTGAAATAAACTTTGTCCAATTATTTTATTATCCTTAAATTCTATCTTTAATGTAATACACGCACGTTCTTTATTATAATTAAGACTACAAATATTTTCTGATAATTCACGAGGTAGCATCGGAAAATTAATATCATCTCCATAAAGAGTAGAACAATATATTTGTGCTAATTTATCTATAGTAGAACCGCTTTTCACCCATGGAGTTAAATCACTAATATGTATATATAATGTATCATTATAAATACTAAATGCATCATCAATATCTTTACAACCTGTAGGATCTATAGAATACGTATCTAGATGAGTTAAATCAGTCCGGTCTAATTTCCATTTTTCACTTTCATAATCATTTTGTATTTGTATTAATTCTTCTTCATAACTAATTTTTATCGTCCTATGGTCAATTAATATTTGTCGATAATGTTTATATAGCGCATTTTTTTCAACATTATAATCTCCTACAAAACCTAAATTAGAAATAATTGATCCTCGGGGACGCTTATTAGAACTGTTCCAGTCTAAATAATCTACTACACACCAATGATTTTGTAATTGATTATTTAACTTACTTGCTACTAAAAATTCTGGTAATGATTTATCTATTGGCCTAAATATATAAATCATATGGCCACGTTTATCTATACCATGTTTGACTTTACTACTTGTATGTAAAATACCAACAATAGAACGTAAATTATTAGTTCTTTTTTGTAAAATAGGTCTATCACTATCTAAAGTCACAATATCTCCATTAAATAATTGATAACTGTCAGTACCTGTCCATATAATATTTTTTTCTAAATCTTCAATCCAAAAATTACAATAATCTTTAGTTCTAAATGTAAGCATAATACATATATACATCAAAAATACACAATTAAATTTCAATTTTTTATTCTAATTTTTGTTTAGGAATTTTAGGTAATTCTTCTATTAATTTAGTAAAACGTTCTAAAAATTCATTCATGGTTTTTATGTAAAGATAATCAGAAATAATTTTGGAATATTGATCTGGTTTTTCCAGATTTGCTAAAAAAGATGCGTAATGTTCATTATATTCATTTTTTAAAATATTTAATGCTTTATCTAATGTTAGTATACGTTGTTCTAGTGATTTTATATTAGTATAATTAGATTCACTAACATTATTTAAATAGTATTCTAAAAATATATCTATTGAGCTTATCGTAGGAATTGAAATTTGTGATTTTTTTTTTATCAATTCACTAAAAGTTTTATCCATATTTGTTCGATTTTCTATATATTCATCGTATTTTGGTTGAACAAAATTAATATCAGATTCTTTTATACATTGAATTGATTGACCTAATAATCCTAACCCATTAAATTCATTGTAGTTCATACTATATATAATATCCATACTAAATTTTCTTAAATGATTATTCATTATAAAAAATTGATATAAAGATAATGTTATTAAATAACGTAATATATATTTATTGAAATGAATATTTGCCATTTAGAAAATAGTATAATTGATATTTTTAAACAAAAAATATTAGAAAATCCATATCTTAATGAAATAGCTCATTATTTTGTAGAAAATGATAATGAATCAAGTACTATATTAACTAATGATCTCAATCAATTAGAAAACAATATAAAGATTTCACCAGTGCGTATTTCTACAATGACTGTTTTATGTGATTTGGGTATTCAAATTAATTTAGATAGTTTTTACAAAAATATCAAAAGCTTACCCTATCATAATATTGAAAAAGATTATACATTAGTTAGTTTAGAATATATGGAAAATCCAGCTAAAGGAACGTTAAAAATCAAAAAGAAAAAACAGTCTCAGGCAAATTCTAAATTATTGAAAAGACGTAAAAGTTTTTATAATCAAGCAACTATTATCATGGATTATATAAAAAGTATAAATTTAAAATTATTTCGTAATGGTTCTATTCATATTACAGGAATCATTGATGTAGAACAAGGAAAACAGGCTGTTCAGTTTTTATGTGATGAAATAAGAGAAATTTATGAAAAAGATTCGAGTATTACAAATGATGATATTTCAAAATTAGGTTTAGCAAATTGGGATATTGTAATGATTAATAGTGATTTTTCTTGTAATTTTAAAATACGTCGTGAAAAATTATATGAAATTTTAGATAGTAAATATAATTTAGTAGTTAATTATGAAAGTGATAATTATCCCGGTGTAAAGACTAGTTTTTATTGGAATGTTCGAGATACTGATAAAACTGGAATTTGTAAATGTAAAATAGGTAAAACTTGTTCAGGTAAAGGGCGAGGAACTTTAGCAGAAGGTGACACATGTAGAAAAATTACAATAAGCATTTTTCAAAGTGGTAAGATCATTATAACTGGGGCGCGTGACAAAACACAAATAGATGACGCTTATCAATTTATAAGTAACATATTTTGTGAATATTTTCAAAGTATCGCTAGATTAATTTAGTATATATACGATTTTTGATGATGAAATAAATAATAATTTTCATAGTATATTAACTCCTAAATCACAAGAATTATTGAATAATATTAAACATTTAATTGAACAAAATATAGATAGCACTAAAGTAGAATTATTGTCTATTAAAATATTATTGAAATTTATTTTCATATTATTTTTATCTCTAAATCTAAATAATATAAAACTTTTGGACATGTACACCATTGAAGATTTAAAATGGGACAAGTTTTAAGTTAGTTTTTTTTAAATTTTATGAATGACATATAAAAGTAGAGATTATAAATACTAATAAATACTTCTATAAGAATAAAGATATAAAGAATACTTGTAAAATATTTGATTAAAAAAATGAACATTACACACATGGATAGAAAGATATAACACTTCTAAAAATATTATGAGATATAATAAAAATTAATATTATCATTCTAAATATTTTTATATTTTATTTGTTTAGAACGTTTCATTCTTCTTTTATTTGATATTCTACTTTTTCTAACTTTTTGACGCCCTCCATCAACCGAAACATAGTTCCCTTGCTCTGGGAGCGCCAACCATATTGGATCCCATCCCACTTGCGCGGAGGGATCGATGCGAATAGTCGTCGGATCCACGGGCTCACCAAGAACATGATTCGTGTTTTGAACCACCCGTGGAGCCATCCTGTGAGCAATAACATATTGTCTAGCCTCTTCCAAACCTATCCTAGTATTCGCTAAATTAATTTATTCCATCAAATCATTATATCTATATTGTAAATCATCCAAATTATTATAAAAACTATAATTAAAAACATCTTCTAGATTCATATGAATATAGCCGTCCGCATTTTGAACCAATAATATATTTGATCCAAATTGTTCCCTATAATTTATTTCACTATTTATTACATCCGGGTTAATAAAAGTTACTAACACTTCATTATTTGGTTCTTGTCTAGAAACTATAGCAGGTTGTATTCTATTATTATATGTTACAATAATGATTTCACCTACATTGTGCATATAATTGTCTTCCATTTATATATATATTTATATATATAATATTTTAAACCAAATTAAAAAGGTAACCGCACCCCTAACTATTTTTATATTTTTCTCAAAATAATATAGATGACTAAATATAAGACAGAAGATTATAAAATATCTGCCTTTAATATTACTTAAATAATGATAAAGGAGATGGATATAAGAAAACTTGTAAAATATTTGATTGTAAAAAATCCACTTTACGAGATTGGATTAAACGATATAATACTTCTAAAAATCTAACAAGAAGAAATAGAAAACCTATTTCTTACAAAATTACTAAACCACAAGTTAAAACTGCGTTGGAATTGTTGAAACAAAACGAACAACTTACTATGAATGAATTAGCAATTGATAAGAAAAAGAAATATACTACATTTGATATTACACCTCAACATTTAGGACAAGTAATAAGAGATAATAATAAAACAAGAAAAAGAACAAGACACGAGCATTTCCCAAAAGAAAGATATAAAAAACCAATAGAAAAACAAACTGAACTGAATAAATTTTATAGTAGGGTTAAACAATTTCCTATGAATAAAATTATTTGTTTAGACGAAACAAGTGTTGGTTCTGCCTTAAAACCAACATATAGTAGATGTGAATTAGGTAGAAGATGTGTA
>Ga0194129_10003452_pt1 | contig 21937 bp, 26 predicted proteins | sample TA2KigCa35mmetaG_FD_150862 | JGI IMG/M metagenome (GOLD analysis project Ga0194129, IMG submission 150862) | Freshwater microbial communities from Lake Tanganyika, Tanzania - TA2015038 Kigoma Deep Cast 35m | ecosystem: Environmental > Aquatic > Freshwater > Lake | place: Tanzania: Lake...
ATTTTTATCGCCACTATAGTTATTCCAATCTCCAAATTTCAGTCCGAAAAAAAATTTATCACCTAATAAAAGATCGAGATCTTTATTAAGTTTATATGCTTGTTCAAAACAGGCTTTAGAGATTTCAAATTTATTTAGATTTGAATAAACTAATGCTTTATTATAATAGGCTTCTGCATAATTTTTTTTTATATTAATAGCCTTATCAAAACATTCGATAGCGTCCTTAAAAGTTCCGAGATCTTTTAATAAAACCCCTTTATTATTGTAAGCTTCTGCATAGGAAGAATTATAATAAATTGCATTATCAAAATTATTTGATGCTTCTTGTATTCTTTTTTGCTCTTTTAATAAAATTCCTAAATTATTATAAGCCTCAGAAAAATCAGGTTTTATTTTAATCGCCTTTAAAAAAACCTCTTCAGCTTCAGAAATTAATCCTAATTTTTTTAAAACTAAACCTTTGTTGTTATATGCTCCAAAATAATTTTGGTTTAAATCAATAGCTGTATTAAAATTTTTTATTGCTTCATTATAGTTTTCTATATCTTTATAAACTCCACCTAAGTTATTATAATAACCTTCTTTTTTAGGATTAATTTTTATACATTCTTTAAAAGAATTAATCGCTGCCTCATAATTCTTCATTTTAAAATGAATTATTCCAAAAAGATTAAGTAAATCGGGATTTTTTGGATATTCTTCTATAATTTTTTTACAAAATGACTTGGCATCATTAAATTTTTCATTTTGTATTAAACTTAAAACTTTAGTTATTTCTTTCTCTAAATTTTCCATTAAATGACTAATTATAGCTAAGAAAAAAAATTTTTTTATCTTAACTGAACAAACCTTTGATAAATAATTTTTTAGCTTTGGGAATTCTAAAATTTCGAATAAGATAAAATCACAACATTTTACCTAATTTTTCTCCACCAAAAATATGAAAATGAAGATGGGGTACTTCTTGACCACCATCAGTACCATTGTTTCCTAAATATCGATACCCACTAGTTGCAACATTTAAGATTTCAGCGACTTTTACCAAGCCTTTAATTAAGGCAACTATTTCGTCCTTAGATGCATTTTTGGAAAAATCGTTCATATTCTCATATTTCCCCTTGGGGATTACTAAGACATGCGTTTTAGCTTTAGGATTAATATCATGAAAGGATAATACAAACTCATCCTCATAAACTTTGTTACATGGTATTTCTCCTCTTAGAATTTTAGCAAAAACATTATTTTGATCGTACATAAGTTCTCCTCCTTTTTTCCTCAATTCCAGAAAGTTTAGTTCTTTTTTTTAGTTCATTAAATATACTATGTAACTTAATTTTTTTAAAAACCAATAAAACCATTAAATGATAAATCAAATCTGCCGACTCATGAATTATATTGCTCCTATTATTCTTTTTAAGAGAAAATTTTAATTCTTCAAACTCTTCGTTAAGTTTTTTAAATAAAAAAGATTTTCCTTTATTAAAAAGAAAGGCAGTATATGAATGTTTTATTTTTTTGCTTTTATTTTTATTTATAACTTTTTCAAGATCAAATAGTACATTACTCATTCAATTAATTTATTTTTGAATTAAATTTCTTAAATATTTCAATTAAAGCTTTTTCTAAATGTTTCGTAAATAAAGAGTCATTAAAAATAACTGAGTTTCTAGAATTTAACTTTAAAAAATCTCTGATTTCTCTTAAAAAAGCAAGGTTACTACCTAATTCAATACTTAATCTAATATACTCATCAACATTTTTAGCTATTAATTTTTTCATGCCTAGGTTTGTATTTATACTTTCACCACAACACGAGATGAAACTATCTCCAGACATGGTTACAATTGGTATTCCCATCCAGCTTGCTTCAAAATTTGTTGTACCTCCCGTATAAGGAAAGGTATCAAGAGAAATATCAATTTCGCTATAGGTATTCATATTTTCGGCTCTATTTGTTCCAGACAATAAAATTAATCTATCTGTAGATATATTATTTTCTAAAAATTTTTTGATTAGATTGTCTTTAACCATCGAGTAGTTAAGCTGTGGACTCTTAATTAAAAGTTTAGAGTTAGGTACTTTATTCAAGATAATCGACCAAACATCTATAACTTTTTTATTAATTTTATTAAGATTACTTAAAGATCCGTAAGTAATATATTTATTTTTTAAATAAGGTGGTTCAGGAATGGACATCAATTGTATCTGGTAGTTACTTAAACTGCACCATATATGCGGAAGTTGATATATTTTTTCTGTGTAATTTTCCTGAAAGTCTTCTTTTAAAACATAAGGATCCCCTAAAATATAATCTATTTCAGGTATTCCTGTAGAAGCAAGATATGCTGCCCACGAAACCTGAATTGGTGCTGGTTTATTCACGAATACTCCAAGTCTATTGAGCTCAGTATGACCGGACATATCGATTAAGATATCTACTTTATCTGAATAAATTCTTTCAGAAAGTTGCAAGTCTGTTAATTTTTTAACATTAGTCCATTGAGATACATATTTTTTTATATGTTCTGAAGTCTCATCTTGAGAAGAATTATTGAAATAAATTGTTGAGGAAAAAATATTTTTATCTAAATTTTTAACAACTGACAACAAATAATATCCTACAGGATGATTTATAAAATCCCCACTAACAAAGCCCACCAAAATTTTTCTCTTATCAAATTTTCTATCATCAAAGTTAAAATGAAGATCTTTTTTAAAATTATTTCTAAATACTTTTAGCCACTCTTTTGTTTCTTTTGCAGGGTTTTGAGTATAGTGGAACGCACCTAATAATTTTTCGATAAATCGTTTGTTGTTCTTTTTTGAATTAGATAGTTTTAGATATTCTAAACCTTTTTCTGGTTCAGCAATTTCAAAATAAAAAGCTCCAAGATTGAAATATAATCCATCTTTATCTCCATTCATTAACAAAGCTTTATTAAAAAATGACTGAGCCTCATTTATTTTTTTTTGTTTAAGCAATAAAGTTCCTAAGTTATTTAGTGTCTGATTCATATTTTTTTTATTTAACTTTTCTGCTAACAAATAGTTGTTAATTGCTCTATTTAAATCTCCAATTTTTTCATAAACCATTCCTATATAATGGTGAGCTTCATAAGATTTATTATTTTGAATAACGCTTTGATTAAAAAAACTTAAAGCCTCAGGGTATTCTTGATTTTCGTAATAAGAAAGTCCAAGATTAAAAAGTAATAAATAATTATCTGGTAAATTTTTTAAAAGATCTAAGAATATTTCTTTAGCCTCAACAGGTCTTTTAGTCTTTAAGAGAGCTGTGCCTAAATTAAAATGAGCCTCGTAAAAGTCAACTTTTTTTTCTATAGATTTTTTATAGTGTAGAATGGCATCGTCTAAATTATTATTTTGTTCATTTATAAAACCTAGACAATAAAAATATAAATAATTTTTTTCACCCTTGTAATCGTTTAAGATAAAATTTTCTGCTTCTTTGTAATTTTTTTCTTCAATTAATTTAATTACCTTATTTAAAGCTTCATCTACATTTTGCACATGTATATTTTACACTAAATAAAAAACGAAAATATAAAAATATTAATTTTGTCGAATTGGTATTCCCTTTTTTAAAAGATATTTTTTTATCTCTGATATAGTAAATTTTTTAAAATGAAATATCGAAGCAGCCAATACTGCAGATGCACCACCTTTTGAAAGACCATCATAAAGGTGTTGCGGTGTACCTGCTCCACCTGAAGCAATAACTGGAATAGAAATAGTAGAATTAACTTTATTAAGTAAATCTAAATCATAGCCTTCTTGAGTTCCATCTCTGTCCATTGATGTTAAAAGAATCTCTCCTGCACCCAATTTTTCAACTTGTTTACAATAATTAATAGCATCAATACCTGTGCTTTTTCTGCCCCCATGGGTAAAAACTTCCCACTGACTAGAATTTATTTTTTTTACATCTATTGCAATAACAATACATTGTGATCCAAATTTTATAGCACTTTGTTTTATAAAATCTGGGTTAAGAACAGCTGCAGTATTGATTGATACTTTATCAGCTCCTGCTCGAAGAAGATTTTGTATATCCTCTATATCTCTTACTCCACCGCCTACTGTTAATGGAATTAAACATGAATTTGCGGTTTGCGATACTTTATCTAAAAGAATTGATCTTTTTTCATGTGAGGCAGTTATGTCTAAAAAACACAATTCATCAGCCCCATGGTCGCTATAAATTTTTGCTTGTTCAACAGGATCTCCAGCGTCTTTTAAATTTAAAAAATTTATGCCTTTTACAACTCTACCTTTGTGAACATCTAAACAGGGGATAATTCTTTTTTTAAGCATTTTTTTGAATCTTAATTAAATCTGATAAATTTATAGAACCATCATAGATAGATCTGCCAACAATTATACCTCCTAATTTTTTAATTTTTTTTAATTCATATATATCTTTTATATTTCCAATGCCTCCTGATGCAATTAAAGGAACTTTGATCATAGATAAATATTTTTTCAAATTTTTTATATTTGGACCCTGCTTTGTGCCATCACGAGATATGTCGGTATAAATTACTGATTTTAGATTGAATTTATTGATTTTGTCGACTAACTGATCTGCAAAAATTTTAGTTTGTTTAGTCCAACCTCTAATTGCTAGAAAGTTTGATCTTAAATCCATAGCAAAAGAAATTTTTTTTGGATGCAAAGAAACACATTTTTCAAAGTCCTTATTTTTTTCAAAAAACATCGTTCCTAAAACAATTGAGTCGATACCTAAATTTAGCCAGTAACTGGCGTCTTTATAAGACCGTATTCCACCACCAAGTTGCAAAGATAAATTTGTTTTTTTTTTTATTGATTCAATTATTTTTTGATTTTTGGACTTTCCATTAATTGCAAAGTTTAAATCAACAATATGTAAATTTTTAAAACCACACTTTTGAAAAAAATTTGCCTGATTTAATGGATTTGAGTTATAAATAGTTTTTTTTTTTACCTCTCCCTTTAATAATCTCACGCAACTTCCATCATAAATATCTATCGCTGGAAAAATTAACATTAATAATATTTTAAAAAGTTAGATAATAATTTTATCCCGTTTTCATGACTTTTTTCAGGATGAAATTGTGTTCCAAAAATATTTCCATCACCAATACAAGAAATTATATTCTGTTCATAATGTGTAGTTCCTAAAATCTTTTCTTTATTTTTTGTAGAAAATTCGTAGCTATGAACAAAATAAAAATGAGAATTTTGCTCAATACCCTCAAATATCTTATGTTTTTTTATCATACTTAAATTATTCCATCCCATATGTGGTAATTTAAAATTCTTATCTTTCAGTTTAATTTTTTCTACTATTCCTTCAACCCAACCAAATCCTTTTGTTTTTTTTTCTTCATAACCTTGCGTTGAAAATAATTGCATCCCAACACAAATACCAAAAAGAGGTTTTTTTTTTATTTTCACAAATTTATTTAATTCTTCATAAAGTCCGTGTATGGATAATATCGAGTCCATACACTGCTTATATGAGCCTTGACCTGGCAATATTATTTTGTCAGCTTTCGCAATAATATTTGGGGAACCAGAGATACTTATTTTAACTTCATTTAAATTTTTTCCAGCAGACTCTAAAGCTTTATAAACTGACCTTAAATTTCCTGTTCCGTAGTCAACTATAACTACGTCCATTGTTTAAAGTTTACCCTTTGAGGAGGGCAGTTGGTTTTTATTCCTTTTATCAATTTCTAAAGCCGTTCTCAGAGCTTGGGCAAAAGCCTTGAAGCATGACTCAACGATATGATGACTATTATCCCCATATAAATTTTCAATGTGCATGGAAATCCCAGCATTTTGTGAAACTGCTTGAAACCATTCTTTAAATAATTCTGTATCCATTTCACCAAGTTTTTCTAACTTTAAATTAACTTTCCAGACGAGATATGGTCTATTGGATATATCTAATGATACTCTAGTTAAAGTTTCGTCCATTGGAACGTGGGCAGTTCCATATCTTTTTATACCAATTTTTTTTCCAAGTGCCTTTGTAATTGCCTGCCCCAAAACAATGCCTGTATCTTCAGTTGTGTGATGCTCATCAACATGAAGATCCCCTTTAGCATTTAAATTTAAATCTATTAGGGAGTGCTTTGAAAAAAGTTCAAGCATATGGTCTAAAAAACCTATTCCAGTTTTTATATTAGATTTACCTTTTCCATCTAAATTAACTTTAATTTCGATAAATGTTTCTTTGGTTTTTCTTACAACTCTTGCAGATCTCATGTAATTAACTGATATATAAACAAAAGACTGGTTTATCAATAAATTCTAGTTAAACTTGAATAATTTTAATTAATAACCATCTCTTTTTAATTGATTTCTTAATTTATGAACGAAGAACTTAAGTGGCATGGAACAACTATTGTGCTTGTTAGAAAAAACAAAGATGTCGTTGTAGCTGGAGACGGACAAGTAAGCTTTGGAAACACCATCATAAAGAGTACTGCAAAAAAAGTTAGAAAAATTGATAATAGAAATGTGATTGCTGGATTTGCAGGGTCAACCGCAGATGCATTTACTCTCTTTGAGAGATTAGAAGCAAAATTAGAAAAACATGCTGGAAACTTAACAAGAGCAGCTGTCGAACTTGCAAAAGATTGGAGATCAGACAAATATTTAAGACGTTTAGAGGCATTAATGGCGGTAGCGGATAAAGAAAAAAGCTTTATGATAAGTGGTAATGGAGATGTGCTTGAACCAGAACATGGAGTTATAGCCATAGGCTCTGGCGGCAATTATGCTCTTGCTGCAGCAAAAGTTTTAATGGATACAAACAAAACAGCAGAAGAAATAGCTTTAGCATCCCTTAAGGTTGCATCTGAAATATGCGTATTTACAAATAATAATGTCACAATTGAAAAACTCTAAAATAAAAAAAAAAGAGGAAGAAAAGATAACAAGTTTTTCTCCAAGAGAGATAGTATCTGAACTTGACAGATACGTTGTTGGCCAAAATAAGGCAAAAAGGGCTGTTGCTATTGCACTTCGAAACAGATGGAGACGGCAAATGCTAACAGACAACATGAAAGATGAGGTTCTTCCTAAAAATATTTTAATGGTTGGCCCAACAGGTGTTGGGAAAACTGAAATATCAAGAAGACTATCAAAGCTTGCACAAGCTCCATTTATAAAGGTTGAAGCAACAAAATTTACTGAGGTTGGCTATGTTGGAAAAGATGTTGAACAAATCATTAGAGATTTAATGGAGATTGCTATTTCAATGATTAAGGATTCAAAAAGAAAAGAGGTTAAAGCAAAAGCACAACTTTCTGCTGAAGAAAGAGTACTAGAAGCTCTAGTCGGAAAAAATGCAAGTTCTGCAACAAAAGAAAGTTATAGGAAAAGACTAAGAGCAGGAGATCTTGATGAAAATATTATTGAAATTTCTGTTCAAGAAAATACAACAACTCCCTCTTTTGAGATTCCTGGAGCATCGGGTTCAATAGGGATGATTAGTATTGGTGATATCTTTGGGAAAGGATTGGGTGTAAAAAAGAAAAAAAGAAAAATAAGTGTTAAGGAATCCTACGATTATTTAGTAGATGAGGAGTCAGAGAAACTTTTAGACCAAGATCAAATTTTGAAAGAGGCAAAATTTGCAACAGAAAATAATGGAATAGTTTTTTTAGATGAAATAGATAAAATTTCAGCAAGAAGCGAAAGAATAGGGGCGGATGTATCAAGAGAAGGTGTTCAAAGGGATTTGCTTCCTTTAATTGAAGGAACAACGGTAAATACCAAGTACGGTACCATTAAAACAGATCATATACTGTTTATCGCATCTGGTGCTTTTCAACTTGCAAAACCATCTGATTTATTACCAGAACTACAAGGAAGATTACCTATAAGAGTAGAATTAAATCCATTAACTAAAGAGGATTTTATAAGAATACTGAAAGAACCAGACAATAGTTTAATTAAACAATACGAGGCTCTTATGAAAACTGAAGATGTAAGTTTAAAATTTTTAGATGATGGTGTTGATGAAATTGCAGAAATTGCAACCTATGTAAATTCTACTATCGAAAATATAGGAGCAAGAAGACTTCATACAATTATAGAAAGAATTTTAGATGATATAAGTTTTAATGCACCAGATCGAGGCGGTGAAGTTGTACTAATTAATAAAGCCTACGTTCAAAAAAATCTTGGAGATATTAAGGGAGATAAAGATCTTTCAAAGTTTATTTTATAATTTCTTAAATTTTAGTTCATAAGCACCTTCCCCACCATTTTCAATGCTTGCTACTGAAATTGAAATAATTCTATTTTGGTAATTTTTTTTTATATAATTAGGTATAGCATATCTTAACAAACTTAAATCTTCAGATTTGTAAGGGTCTTCAAAAGCCTTAGACCTTAAACCTTTTCCTGTAACTATCAAAACACTAGTGAAATTTTTTTTTTTGCTTAAATCAAATATTTCATCAACCTTATCAAAGGCTTCTTGCAAAGAATACCCATGAAGATCATATTTTAAATCAAACTTAAATTTTTTTATGGTCTTATGAATATTTAAATCTTTTTCTTCAAAAGAAATTCTATCTTGCTTTTTAAAACTTTCCCAAGAACTTATATCTTCTTTAGTTATTAAATCTTTATCTTTATTTTTTTGAATCTTTCTCATCTAGAGCCTGAGAAATTTCTTTTAAATACCAAGTTGGATCTTCTGAATTTAAATCTCTTTTAAATATCCAGACATCATTCACCGTTTGAATTTCATTATTATTTCCCTCAATGATTTTGCCAGTTTCATCTTTAGTAGAGGATATAATTTCACTTATAAATCTGACTTTAACACTATACAAAGTATCTTGATTTTTAACTTCTTCAATTTTTGCTTTTTTTACACCTATAAAAGTAAAATCATTTTTTATTTTTTTAGATTGCCTTTCATCAATGACTGAAATAAAATTTCTATAAATTTCGGAATCGGTTAAATCTTTAAGGATTTTTTTATCTCCATTGGCAAATGCATTTACTATCATTTCATATGCCGCTTGAGCACCTTTTAGAAAGCTTGTTTCATTAAACTGATTAGTCTCAGTCGATGGCACAACTTCTTTATCTATTTTTTCTATGGTATCTACATTTGCAGACTGTAAATTTTTTGCTCGAACAGCACTATCCTCCGCACCTTTACCCAATGAATTTCTAAGTCTCAAAATTATTAAGCCGGCAACAAATGCAAGAAGTATAATGTCTATAAATCCAAAATTTTCATTCATTTTTGTAATTCTGAAATAATTAATATAGGAATAACATGAACATATTTAAATATGCAAAGTATATAAAAAACCATTGATTACAATTAGCTAAATTATCAGTTGAATGAGTGAAAAATACCAAGTTATAATGGATTTTATAAAAGATATCTCCTTTGAAATTCCAACAGCAGATGCCTATGTAAGTTCAACTCAAGACCTTCAAAAATATGAAACTAAAATAGACATTAGAAATAATCCACTTTCAAACCAGCTTAACGAATTAAATTTAAGAATATTCTTTGAAGCCCCACAAAATGTTAAGGATAAAATTTATGCAGAAATATGTATCGCTATAGTATTTAAAATATTAGATCAAAAAATTACTCAAGATGAGATAAAAAAAATTATACTTGCTGAGATACCAAATCTTTTTTCAGAAAAAGTTACTAATATTCTAAGCAATATATTTCAACAATCAGGCTTTAAAGAATTTAGATTTAAAAAAAATATTGACTTTATTGAAATATACGAAAATCAAAAAAAAACTACTCCTTCAAATTAACTGTATTAACTATATTTTTCTTAAGAAACTTTTTATAATTTTCGATGTCATCTAAAGATGGCTGTATAACTTTACCTAAAGATTTTTTTTTAGACTGACTTACATCTTCATTAGGTTCATTATATGAAAATTTTAATTCTTTATCGTCTATTAACTCAATGTAAACCTTAGATAGAAGTTTACAGTCTAATAATGCAGAGTGCTTTACTCTTGAAGAAGTATCAATCTTAAATTTTTTACATAAAGAAGTAAGATTCTTTGCTGTTGCACCAGGAAATTTTTCCCTTGCTAAAGTTAAACTATCAATAACATTTTTCTTATTTATTATTTCTAGATTTAAACTTCGAAGTTCTTTATTTAAAAAATTTAAATCGAAGTCAGCGTTATGTATTATTATTTTTTTTCCTTCAATAAATTGAATAAAATCTCTAGCAATATCTTTGAACTTTGGTTTGTCATTTAAAAATTCATTAGAATAACCGTGTATCTCAAAAGCGTCTTCGGAAACTTTAACGCCCTCTGGATTTAAAAAAGTATGAAATAAATTCTTCGTGGGCAAATGATCATCAAGTTCAATACAGGCAATCTCAACTACTCTATCCTTTTCAATGGATAAACCGGTTGTTTCGGTATCTAGAACTACTTCTTTAATCATGTAATAAAATTTTTTTAATTATAGTCTTTGTTTGAGATTTTAAAAAACTTAAATTCGTATTTTTAATTACAAAATCTGACAAATTTTTTTTCTTTTCGCTATTAAAATGATATTTTTTAAGAACGTTAATTAATTTTATATTTATTTTTCTTTTCTTTCTAAATTTAGATAATATTCTATCTGCTGTATCTACAAAAACCACAATATCTGCAAAATATTTAAAGTTAGTTTCTAAAAGTAAAGGAATGTCTAGAACTATTAGTTTTTCTTTTTTATTTTTTTTAATAAAATCCAATAAATTTTTTTTTACCGCTGGATGAAAAATTTTATTTAGTTTAGAAAGTTTAAAAGGGTTTTTTATAATTATATTAGCAAGATTTTTAATATTTACTCTTTTACTATTCAATTTAAAAATTTTGGATATCTTTTGATTTATGAATTTATTTTTTTTATAAATGTTATGAACTACATTATCTGCATCAAAAACATTATAACCATAGTGTTTAAATATTTTACTGACGTAAGTTTTACCGCATCCTATTTCTCCAACGATTCCAAGAACTATCATAAATGTTCTCTGAGTAACTTATAAGTCCCCTGATTTACTTTTGGTAAAATATTGGTCCATATCTTAAATGATTTTTGTGCCTGGTAAATAAACATTGGAAGACCTGAATAAATATGATTTTTGAATTTTTTTGCTGTATTTAAAAATACTGTTCGCTCTGGGTTGTAGATTAAATCAATAAATATTTTCTTCTTAAAATGAGAAAAATTTAGTTTAATTTTATCTTTTGGTTTAAGACCCAAGCTTGAAGTGTTAATGACTAAATCAATGTTATTCTTAAAAAGTTGAAGATTTCTAAACTTCACAACTTCAATCACTTTTCCAAATTTACGTTTAAGAATAAATGATTTTCTTAGATTTCTATTCGCGATATAAATTTTCTTTAATCTCCATTTTTTCTTAAGAGCAACTATTACTGATGAGGTAACACCACCGGCTCCAATAATTAAAACTTTTTCACATTTTTTTTTAATCTTATTTAATATCCCATAATAAAAACCAAAAACATCTGTATTATCCCCATATAACTTCCCATTTTTGATATAAATCGTATTTATGGAATTAGTCTTCTTTACTAATGGAGTAATAATATCCACATATGGAATTATAATAGATTTAAGAGGTAAAGTTACATTAGCTCCATGGTAAATCTTTTTTTTTATATTTTTAACTATTTTTCTTAGATTTTTTGCTTTAACTTTTTTTTTAAAATACAAAGAATTTATCTTATATTTTGAGAACCAGTAATTATGTAGAGTTGGCGATAAGGAATGCTTTATTGGATCTCCTATGACTAAGAATTTATTTTTATTTTTTTTCATTCATTTTAAAATAATTGATCAGTGCATCAACTGGCATTCCCATTATAGAAAAATCATTTCCTTTTATTTCTGAAAAAAGTTTTCTACCTTCATCTTCGACTTGATAAACTCCATAACGTTGTAAAATATCATCAGAAATATTATTAAGGTACTCATCTAAATATAAATCATCAAATTTTTTCATTTTTAAAAAAGAACTCTCTGTATAACTCCAAATAGACGTGCCATTTTTAGCAAGACATATTGAGCTGATGAGTTCGTGTTCTCTATTATTTAGTTGTTGAAGAATAAATTTTGCTACTTTTTTATCTTTAGGCTTGTTGAATATTCTTCCTCCAAGGCTTAAAACCTGATCCGCTCCAAGAACTATTTGATCGTTATATTTTCCGCTAACTTTTACCGCTTTTAATCTTGCTAACGTCTCTGCAACTTCTTTGGGTTTTGCGTTTTCTAGTAGTAATGATTTTTTTATTTCTTCTTCATCTACATTTGGAGCGTGAACTGAAATATTAAAATTATGTTTCTCGAGTATTATTTTTCTAATCCCGCTTGAGGAGGCAAGAATTAGATCTTTCATAAATTATGCTTAATTTCATGAATTTTGATTATTGAAGCAGAAGTTTCTTCTACAGACTTTCTTGTAACATCAATAATTGGTATACTTTTTAAACTAAAAAGTTTTCTCGAGTCTTCCACCTCTTTTTGAATGCTTTCGATATTAATATAATTTGTATGTTTATCCTCAGTTATTAAATTTAATCTTGTTCTTCTAACATCTTCTAATCTATAGGGGTCAATAACAAATCCAACAACAGTTTTTCTTTTAAAATCAATTAAATATGAATCTATGTTCTCTGTTCCAGTTAGTGGAATATTTGCAACTTTATAACCTCTATTTGCTAAATAAATGCTTGTTGGTGTTTTGCTAGTTCTGCTTACTCCAAAAATTATTATATCAGCTTCATTTATGGTTTCTAACTTCTGACCGTCATCATGTTCAATTGTAAAATGCATAGAAGAAATTTTTTCATAATATTCTTTGTTAAGAATATGCTGGCCGCTTGGAACGTGATTAGCTTTCTTTTTTAAAATGTTTTCAAATTTTAGGACAAGGTGATCAAGAACGCCTAGACAAGTAATTTTTTCTATTGAAGTCGCGTCATTTAAATGGCTGACCGCTTCTTGCTCAACCAATGTATATAAAACAATCGGATTTTTGTCTTTCTTACATCTTTTTATAAGTGCATTTATTTGGTCTTTAGTTCTTATAAATGAAAAGTGATGAACAAATATATTTACATCTTCAAATTGAGCTTTTATAGCAACAGCTATTCTGTCAAGAGTTTCCCCTGTTGAGTCGGATACTAAATAAAGATCAAATTTATTGTTCATAAGTATGTTTATAAAAACTAAAAAATAGTAGTTTGGAGAAAAAAATTGTAATGAATTAAAGTTATTAAGTTTCTTGTAAGAAATAATAACATTTAATCAAACCCATTTTTTTTTGAGGCCATGTGATATAATATTGTTTATAACTTTTTTTATCTTTAGTTTGCTTATATTATAATAATCAGAAAGATTAATAAGTTTGTTAATAAAAATTCAATATGTTTTTTTAACATAATACACAACACCATAAACTACTATAATTCTTAATTAACTATTTAATGTTTAGATTAATTCAAACTTTGAATTTTAAAACTAGTTTGTTTCCTATATGGTTTATGAGACAGGCAGGAAGATATTTGCCTGAATATAAAAAAATAAAGCTTCAAAAAAAAAGTTTTTTAGATTTGTGTTTAGACTCAAAAATTTCAAGCGAAATTACACTTCAACCAATAAAGAGATTTAATTTAGATGCTGCAATAATATTTTCTGACATTTTAATTATTCCAAACTCACTCGGTCAAAAAGTATACTATATTGAAAATGTAGGCCCAATTTTAGAACCTCTACAAAAGAAAAACTTACTTAAAAACAAAGAACATCATAATTTCATAAGAAAAAATTTTGAAGTGTATAATCAAATCAAAATTTTAAAAAAAAAAATTAAAGGTAAAAATTTAATTGGATTTGCGGGCGCTCCATGGACGCTAGCAGTTTATATGTTGAATAGAAAATCGCCAAAACACAATTTTAAAATTAAAAACTTAAATTTTACTAATAAACTTATAAGTTTGCTTACAAATTTTGTAACTCTTCATATAGAAAAACAAATAGAGAGCGGAGCTGAAGTTATTCAAATTTTTGATAGTTGGGCAGGATTAATAAAAGAAAATTATTTACATAAATTTTGTTATTACCCAACAAAAGCAATATTAAACTCAGTAAAAAGAAAATTTCCAAGCATACCAATAATATGTTTTCCAAGAGGAATTGGAAAAAATTATAAAGATTTCGTCAATTTTGTAAAACCAGACTGTATTTCAATCGATCAGTTTATTAATCCTTCTTGGGCAATTACTAATTTTAACGGAACACCAATTCAAGGTGGTATTGACCCAGCTGTACTTTGTAGAGAAAAAAAGAGTTTAAAAAAGATTGTTTATAAATACCTAAATATATTTAAGGATTACCCATATATATTTAATTTAGGTCACGGAATTACACCCGATGCAAAAATTGAAAATATTAGGTACATGGTTGAGATAGTCAAAGAAAATAGATTATGAAAAGAGCTGTAATATTAATGAATTTAGGAGGGCCAGATAAGCAAGAATCTGTAAAGCCATTTCTATTTAATTTATTTAATGATCCTGCAATCATAAATATCATTCAACCTTTTAGATTTTTTATTGCGAAATTAATTTCTTCTTTAAGAGAAAACAAAGCAAAAGGTATATATAAGTTGATGGGTGGTGGATCACCAATTGTAAAATTAACCGAATTTCAAAAAAAATCTTTAGAAAAAAATCTTAGAAAAAAAGGTGAGTATAAGTGTTTTATAATTATGCGGTATTGGAAACCAAGAGCAAGTGAGGTTTATCAAGAGGTATTACATTATAATCCTAAAGAGGTTATCTTGCTTCCCCTCTATCCTCAGTTTTCAACAACAACAACAGGCTCTTCTGTAAGCGAGTGGAAAAATATAAATACAAATAATTTAAAAACTAAAACGATTTGTTGTTACCCAAATGAAGAAAACTTTATTAATGCACATGTAAAATCAATTAGAAAATTTCTAAACCCCATACTGCTTCCAAAAACAATACTTCTTTTTTCGGCTCATGGGCTACCTCAAAAAATTATTGATTCAGGTGACCCATATCAATGGCAGGTTGAAGAAACTGTAGAAAAAGTTATAGAAAAATTAAAAATAAAAAACTTAAATTTTAACGTTTGTTACCAAAGCAGGGTTGGTCCTTTGAAGTGGATTGGACCATCAACAGATGATGAAATTATTAGAAATTCAAAGCAGAAACTTGGTATTGTTTTGTGTCCTATAGCATTTGTATCAGAGCATTCTGAAACTCTTGTGGAACTTGATATTGAGTATAAGCATTTGGCAAAAAAAAATGGTGCATTATTTTATAAAAGAGTTCCTGCGCTTGGTAATAATAAAGACTTTATTAAAGGACTTACAAATTTAGTTTTAAAAAAGAAGAATTACGGAACAAAAGGTTTAAAACCTTCTTTTTGTGATAGTTCTTTTAGGCGATGTTTTTGTAAGACATAATTATGGATCCGTATTTATCTGTAAAAGTTATTCATGTTGTTGCAGTTATATCTTGGATGGTTGGTCTTTTTTATCTTCCAAGACTTTTTGTCTATCATGTAGAAAATAACAGTTATTATTTAGAGAAGACCTTTCTTGTGATGGAAGAAAGACTTTTGAAAATAATAATGAATCCCTCAATGATTGTAACCTGGATTTCAGGAATTGTTATGATTTGGATAACTGGATTTGAAAGTTTATTAATTTTTTGGGTTTATACAAAAATAATTTTTGTCTTTTGTTTGTCAGCTTTTCATGGTTTTCTAGTAACATCTTTTAAAAATTTAAAGTCAGGAAAAAATAAAAAAAAAGGAGATTTTTATAGAATGGTAAATGAGATACCTACAGTTTTGCTAATTTTAATAGTTATTTTGGTAGTTTTTAAACCAGCTTGAAGTTTTTATTAAAGTATTATAATTTATTCTTTTCTAAATAGTTCCAAATAATCCTCCAAAAATTAATGAATCTTCAAGAACTTAAAAACAAGTCGCCAGCAGATCTTATTTCTCAAGCTGAAAAGCTTGGAATTGAAAATTCTAGTACACTTAGAAAACAGGAAATACTTTTTGCGATCTTAAAGAAACTTGCAGAAAACAATGAACAAATTACAGGCTCAGGTGTGCTCGAGACTCTGCAAGACGGCTTTGGTTTTTTAAGAGCAACAGAGTCAAACTATCTACCAGGACCAGATGATATTTATTTAAGTCCAAGTCAAATTAAACGTTTTGGATTAAGAAAAGGAGATACAGTTGAAGGAGAAATTAGAGCACCAAAAGACCAAGAGAGATATTTTGCACTTCTTAAAGTAAATAAAATTAATTTTGAGGATCCTGAAAAAATTAAACACAAAATAAACTTTGATAATTTAACACCGCTTTATCCTGATGAAAAAATTAAATTAGAGGTTGAGAGTAATAAAGTTGAAAAAAGTCCAGATTTAACATCAAGAGTAGTTGACCTAGTTGCACCAATTGGGAAAGGTCAACGTGCTCTTATCGTCTCTCCACCAAGAGCTGGTAAAACTATAATTCTTCAAAATATTGCGAACTCCATAACTGCAAATCATCCAGAAGTTTATTTAATTGTTTTGCTTATAGATGAAAGACCAGAGGAAGTTACTGATATGCAACGGTCTGTTAAGGGAGAGGTTATAAGCTCAACTTTTGATGAACCAGCGATCAGACACGTACAGGTCGCTGAAATGGTTATCGAAAAAGCAAAACGCCTTGCTGAGCATAAGAAGGATGTGGTTATATTGCTTGATTCTATTACGAGACTTGGAAGAGCTTATAACGCAGTCGTTCCAAGTTCAGGAAAAGTTTTAACTGGTGGGGTTGATGCTAACGCTCTTCAGAGACCAAAGCGATTTTTTGGTGCAGCTAGAAATATTGAGGAAGGTGGATCTTTAACGATTATTTCAACTGCTTTAATTGAAACTGGATCTAGGATGGATGAGGTTATATTTGAAGAATTTAAGGGAACGGGTAACTCTGAAGTTATTCTTGATAGGAAGGTTGCAGATAAAAGAATATTCCCAGCAATTGATATAACTAAGTCAGGTACAAGAAAAGAAGAGTTATTATTTAAAAAAGATGAACTTCAAAAAATGAATGTACTAAGAAGACTTATTGCTCCGATGGGCAGCATGGAGGCTATCGAGTTTTTAATCTCAAAACTAAAAGAGACAAAAAATAATCCATCGTTTTTTGACTCTATGAATAAAAGTTCCTAATCTACTTTTTTAGCTTGTTCTGGAATTAAAATTGGAACACCATTTTCTATTTCATAAGCAAGTTTAGATTTTTTTGACACTAACTTTTGATCTTCTTTATTATAAGTAAATTTATCTTTACTTATAGGGCAGATAAGAGTTTCTAATAACTTAGTATTGAATTCCATTAATGAATTTTTCTATCTTGTTGGTTGTTGTTTCCTAAAATGTAAAAATTAATTATTTGGTTAATTAAATTACTTCTTTCAATTAAACTTTTAGCCTCTAATAGTGTCTGTTTTTCACTTACTGAAAAAGGACATATCATGGATAAAGAGTTTACCAATTGATTAGGCTCGACTTTTTCAACAACTTTCCAATCTGTTGAAAGTTGATGAATTTTAAAAAATTTTCGAGTTTTATCTATCAAATCAATAATATTTATTTTGTCTGAAAATTTGATTTTTTCTAAATCTTCTAAATAGTCTTCATAAGAAACTTTAAACTTTCTGTATGGAAGATCTGTCTTTAATTCATCAATTATTTTGAACCGAATAAGACCTGTTAAATTTATTAAATACCTTCCATCTACTGTTTTAGAGTGAGTCTCAATCTTGCCAAGGCATCCAACATTAAATACCTCGGGTTTAATTACATTCTTATAATTTTTTGTCTGAACCATGCCAATCAATCTGTTATTTGATAAAGCATCTTCAGTCATTTTTTTATACCTGGGTTCAAAAATATTAAGTGGTAAAACTGTATTTGGAAAAAAAATTGCATTCGAAAGTGGAAAAATTGCTATTTCTTTTGGAAAATCTTTTTTATCAGTCATTTTTAAAATATATATTATTAATTAAAATTTGTAATTCATTTATATGGACATAATATTCCTCTATCATTATTCTAATTAAGTTTTTAAAGCGGGTGTAGCTCAGTGGTAGAGCGAATCGTTGCCAACGATTAGGTCGTGGGTTCAATTCCCTTCACCCGCTCCAAAATGTAAGTAAAATATATCTTTATGATGCTTTATAAAAAAAAATGTATTCCATGTAGTGGAAATATTCCTCCCTTTTCTAAATCTGAGATTAATAGCTATTTAAAAAAATTAAAAAGTTGGAAAGTTTATAAGAATGAAAAAAAGGCTTTTTATTTATTTAAAAATTATAAATTTAAAAATTTTTTACAAAGTTTGGAATTTGTGAAAAGAACTTCTGCTATTGCAGAAAGAGAGGGTCATCATCCAGATATTAATTTTGGCTGGGGGTATGCAAAGATACTAATTTATACCCATGCAATTAATGGTCTTTCAGAAAGTGATTTTATACTAGCATCAAAGATTGATAGAATTAGTGCTTAAAGCTTCTAATACCAGTAAATATCATTGATATTTTTGCTTTGTCAGCAGCTTTAATTACTTCATTATCTTTTATTGAGCCGCCTGGTTGAATAATAGATTTAACTCCAAGTTTTACAAGTTCTCTAAGTCCATCTGCAAATGGAAAAAAAGCATCAGATGCAGCTACACTATTCTTAACATTATTTTTAAAGAATAATTTTGCATTTTGGCAGGCAATTTTACTTGAGGCCAATCTATTTGTTTGTCCTGCTCCAATTCCAAGGCTCTGGCTTTTTTTTACTATAACAACTGCATTAGATCTTACAAATCTACAAATATTAAATGCAAACATTAAATCTTCAATTTGTTTTTTTGTAGGCTTTATTTTAGTTACAAATTTTAAATCTTCAGCTCTTAATTCTTTGATATCTTTATCTTGGACTAAAATTTTTTCACCAATGATATTGTATGTTAATTTTCCCTCTACATAATGTTTAATCATAATTAATCTAAGATTTTTTTTCTTTTTAAAAACATCTAGAGCATCATTTGTAAACTTGTTTGAGATTATAATTTCATAGAAAGTATCCGAAAGTTTTTCAGCAAGTTTTTTATCAATGACATCATTAAAACAAATAACTCCACCAAACGCACTTATGGGATCTGCATCTAAGGCTAGTTTGTATGCATTAGATAAGTTATTACTTGCAGCACATCCACAAGGATTGTTGTGTTTTACAATTACACAGGTTTTTTTTGTACTATCTAAATATTTTGAAATAGATATTGCGGCATACATATCTAAATAATTATTATAGCTAAGCTCTTTTCCGTGAAGTTGCTCGATACCATTTAGAAGATCTTTCTTGTAATTTATGTTGTAAATAGATGCTGTCTGATGAGGATTTTCACCATATCTTAACTCATTTTGAATTGATCCGCTGATTGTAATTTTTTTGGGATATTTATTCTGTTCTTTGTTCATCCAGTTAGAGATTATAGAGTCGTAATACGCGGTTTCTAAGAACGCATCGGTTGACATTTTTTTTCTAAAATTAAGAGTAGTAGATCCTTGATTTTTAATTATTTCATTCATGCATTCATCGTATTGTTCAGGATCAGAGATAACCGTTGTAAACTTAAAATTCTTTGCAGCGGACCTAAGCATAGATGGACCTCCAATATCTATGTTTTCAACCAAGGTTTCTTCATTTGCATTTTCAAGAAATTTTTTCTCAAAGGGATAAAGATTAACAATGAGTAGATTAATAAGATCTATATTTTCCTTAGAAATTTGATTTATATGTTCTTTATTATCTGCTTTTGCAAGTAATCCTCCATGAATTTTAGGATGCAAAGTTTTAACTCTTCCATCTAATATTTCTTGCGATTTTGTATAATCGGAAACTTCAGTGCACTGATAACCAAGATCTTTTATGTATTTAAAAGTTCCACCTGTGCTTAATATTTCAACGTTATACTCATGCAGAGTTTTTAGAATTTTATCTAAGTTCTTTTTATCAGATACAGAAATGAGAGCTTTTTTTATTTTTATAAGATCCATTAAGGATTTTTCATATACGACGTTTACTTAGCTTTTTCTAGATACCAAATAATATTAGTAAGTTCACTTTCTATTTGTCCTTCAAGTAATATAAAAAAATTTTCCTTAATGCTATCAGGGTTTCCTAAATATAAATTCCTCTCAAGTTTTGTTGGAACTTGTGGACATCTAAATATCCATCCATCACCTCTATCAGAGCTTAGTAAAATATCGTTACCCATGGTTTTTGTAATTCTAATATCTGGATAAACATGAAATCTTATACTGTAACTTAAAAAATTCTTTTTTTTATTTTTTAAAATTAATGTATCTAGTCCTTCGATTGTGTTTTTGTCTTTAAACAAGGTAATTTGTCTTTCAAATTTAATTCCAAATCTTTTCTCATAACCGTTGTGTGCAAAAATACACTGTGTAGTTTCTTTGTTAGATTTAAATTCTTTTTTATAAATATCTAAGTCATTGATGATTGAATTTCCAAAGTGTTTAGTGATAAGTTTATTTTTTTGAAAGATACATGATGAAGTATCATTAATATTCAATGTTGAATGAGCAGCAGTAGTTGAACTTAAATAGCTTAAGTTACTTCCTAAATATTTTCCAGATCCAGTGTTGGTTATAAATTTTTGACCTGAGGAATATAGTTCAAACGATAAAGCACTTGCCTGATAATTTTTTGCGTAGGATGTACTTGCAGGAGTATTTCCATCTATCAATATTTCTATTTTTTTATATTTAATCTTTCCAAATCCACAAAAAATATTCTCAACTTTATTAAAGGCGTATCCTCTTGATCTTATAATTTCATCAAGCTTTTGAACGTTGACTTCATTTGCTCCATTAAAAAGGGGAAGAGTATCATTATTTAATTTTAGAAAATTAAAACATATTCCAAGAGAATGAATATAAGATGTAACTTGTATCGGAGTTTGTCTTCTTGAGTTTAAGAGCCACTCATGAATTATAACTAAAAAATAAAGTGTATAATAAAGATCTTCGGGATTTTTACTTTTAACAAAACCATCTTTATTTATAAAATTACTAAGTTCTTTTTCAATTTCTTTAAGACCAACCTCTAAATATTTCTCGTATTCAGAAAAAGAAATACCAACTAATATTAATGCTGAAAGGCCTGCAATTTTTTCAACTCCTTGCTCAAGTAGATTAATATTTTTAAACAAATGCTTTGCCTGTTTTACGATGCTGTTGATGACTTTGCTTTTGTAGATGAGGTCAGTTTCTTTAAAAATAATATCATGACAGCTAATCCAATTAATTATTCTAAAGCTTAGAGTCTTAAGTCTCCAATATGTTGAATGATAATTCTCAAATTGATTTATCCATTCATCGACTAGCTGACATCCAATAACTTTCTCAGTTTTAATATTTAATGCAGGAAGAAAACAAAAATTGTGAAGTTTGTATAATTTATACTCTTCAATATTGGATATTTTCCAAACATTAGTTTTATATTTTCTTATTGTATTTAATAAAACTTCTTCAAAACTTGTAATAGGTTGAACTAAATGAATGCTTGAATATTCATAAATTCTATAAGGTTGAATAATATTCAAGGAGACATCATAGTTATTACTGTTAAACCTAATGTCTCTAAGCTTGCCTTGGAAGTTTTTACGTAATGCCCTTAAATATAGTTGAAATGTTTGAAAATTTGCCACTTAAGCGCAAGTTCTAAGTTTTTGAATATTATCTTTTAAGGATTTTCCAGAAAATATTGTTGT
>Ga0194129_10003453_pt1 | contig 21935 bp, 20 predicted proteins | sample TA2KigCa35mmetaG_FD_150862 | JGI IMG/M metagenome (GOLD analysis project Ga0194129, IMG submission 150862) | Freshwater microbial communities from Lake Tanganyika, Tanzania - TA2015038 Kigoma Deep Cast 35m | ecosystem: Environmental > Aquatic > Freshwater > Lake | place: Tanzania: Lake...
AGCCGAGTGTTTTTTTGCTAAGCGAGAAGCAGATTTTTTTGCACTATGGCATAAAGTGCACCAAGAGTACCCCCCAATATTCTGGGTTATCTTTTGGACAGAGCAGCTTTGGCGCGGTCTGCATGTTGTTAAATTCATGCAACAAAAACAATTTGTGCTTGCTAAAAAAATGAGCTTTCGTTTACCGTATAATTTTATTAATAAAGATTGGCAACGGGTACAAATTAATGAGTTGATAAGGGGATATGAATTTTTATATCAAATCGATTATGCTATTAAAACGGGCTCAACGTTTTGTAGTCAAGATTTGTTTTTCGCGCATTATTTTGCTGGATTATTTGCAAAAGAAGGCACTCTATGACTCTTTATGATTTACTAACCCGTGAAATTAGACGCATGGCAGCAGGTATTGGCTATCACAATAAGGGTAATATTCATCCATTGATCATGAATGAAATTGAAAAATACATTATTCAAATTGTGCTCCAGGAAACAAACTATAATTATTTAGCTGCATCCAAAATGCTTGGTATTGGTAGAAGTACTTTATATCGTAAAATTGAGACATTAGGAATTATCCATCCTCATAAAGATGAAAAAGTTTCTTCGCATTTATGCTAGAATACAAGGATCTAGATGTGCTATTTTTTTTTGTAAAAAGCAGTCTAGTACTGCTGTACTGTATGTCTGTTTCTTTTTTATGTGGAGAATCCGTAATGCATCAACTTGATTCCGCCCCAGAACATATTGAGACGTTCAAAGAGATTGCTGTTACGTATGATGAGAAGTTACCAGCGGCATTGAATGGTCTTCAGCCAGCAGAACGAGTATTTGTATACTATCTCTTTCGTGCAAGTTTACCTGGTAATCGCATTTGTACTGACCAGATGCATAAAAATGGGCTTACTGTTCAACATATCTTTCAGACCATTTTTGATCATGAAGCTACCCTGCTAGCGCATTCTAAACAAAAAAATCCAGTTTTAGGAGCATTAAATGTTCCTAAATTTATGCAAGAGATTAAAACTTATTTGGTTTATTTATGGGCTAATCATGGGCAGTATTTTGAGCGCGAGCATGCTGATGAAAAACGGACCCCTGAACGGCTTGGGCTACATCTATTATCAAAAGAGCATATTATCAAAGTACTTTTAGTTTTGGAGCAAAAAGCATTAGCCCAAGACGTAGAAGAGCTGGCGGCAGTGATTTTTGATCATACGTATCAACCTACCGGTACGGTACCAAATAGTATTGAAAAGAGCGCACGCAATTTTTATGCCCCCGGATTCACTGAACGTCATTATCAGGCATTACCCATTGAAAGTAGGGCCGGCTTAAACACGTATGGTACGCTTGAAACAACGCGCGATGGCGTTACGATCCCAGTGGTAGTGCCTTATGCGGTCCATGGCAAATATGGGCAAGAACTTGTCGTATCGGCCTATTGGTTGCAAAAAGCTTATGAACATGCACAAAAATATCCAGCTTTATTTGATGAATATTTAATTAAAAGCTTGGAGTATATTATTGTGTTTGTGCAGACCGGTGATGAAGAATATTTTAAAAAACATTCTATTGAATGGCTAAAAACTAAAAGCAATGTTGATTATTGTTTTGGCTTTATTGAAACTTATGATGATCCCAAAAACCAGCGAGGCTCATTTCAGGCTGAAGCTACTGTAAGAACTATTACCCTTGATAGTTTGAGTGCTATTTTGCCCCGTATTGAAAAACAATTGCCAGTAGATAAGGCGTTTAAACGTGATCTCTCTGCTAGTAATGTAGCATTACCAAACGCCTCTATTAATACAAAAATTTTTGGTACAGGCCATTTGGGCCCTGTTAAAAATACTGCAGCCTACTGTTTGCCAAATTATGAGGAAATAAGAGCTACCTATGGTTCTAAGCAGGTGATTTATCCATCAGGCAAGGGGCTTGGTGCGATGATTAATCCCTATCTAAGCCGGCGTCTTTTTTTTACTAAAGCACAGGCAGACTGGCTTGATGAGTACGATCAAGAGCGTACTTTGTTACATGATTTGTGGGATGTTCACTGTATTTTACACGAAACGTTGGGACATGGAAGTGGTAAGCTTGCTTATCATACTTGTACGGCAGAAGAGTTACAGATGCGTCCTGACAATCCACATAAAGAGGGCGATGTTATTCCGGTAACATCAGATAATCTGGCTGATTTTCTCGTTGGCTATGATGCAGCAATAGAAGAGTTACGTGCAGAAATTATTGCATTATACGTAAGTATAAACCACTTAGATCAGCTCGTTGAGCGTGGGTTATTAACAGATTGGTATAACCGTCTCGGTAGCCAAAAGTTACAAAAATGGCTTATGTACCATATGCTCGAAACGGGGTTGATGAGGTGGCAGCTCCAGCAAGATTCTTCAACTGAAATTAGTGGTGACCATGCGCGAGCAAATGTAACCATCACCAACTATATTATTGAAGCAGGGGGTGCGCGTATTGTTGAAGAGCTCTTTGAACATGAGGGTAAAGAATACACCGTCATTGCGCTTGAAGTGACTGATATGAAAAAGGCAATGAAAGCAACAGAAAAATTATTGGCAGAGGTGCAGCGCATTAAATCTACTGGTGATGGGGTTGCTGCTAAAAAATTGATTGAAACTTACGGCATTGCGATTAAAAATATGAATCAGTTTAGGCAGTTGCGGGCCAACAATAAAACGGTGGTTGGTGACTTAAAATGCAAAGTCGATATCTATCCACACCTCGAGCCAGTGCGTAATGAGGCCGGCGAGATAGTTGATATTAGCGCTACATGGCCGATCAATATTTTTGAGCAGTGGAAAGAGTTTAATCGTTTAGTGCTTTCCGTTACCTAAGCATTTAGCAACAAGGAATTGCTGTCCTTGTTGCTACACCTTTTGAACCGCGACATATGTTATTAATCTTCATGACGATTGGTGCCAGCTACATGGCTTTTGATTATTTTAAACCCATTAACTACACAGCCGATAAGTGGGTGATTTTTGATTTTGATGGAACGATTGCAGATACTCTTCCGGTCATGATGATGGTAGTAAATGAACTGCAGCCGGCGTATGGTTACAAGTCTGTTAGGCAAGAAGAAATAGAAGCATTACGTACCATGACGGCAAAAGAATTAATCGAACAGCGGCTTGGCTTGTCTTGGTGGCAATTACCCTTATTGCAGTATCGTTTTCGTAAAGCAGTACAAAAGCATTTACCGGCTATTCAGCTGAATGCGGGCATGGAGGATGTGCTCCATTCCTTAAAGGACTCTGGCTATAAAGTAGGTGTTATTTCATCTAATAGCACGCAATTTATTACTAATTTTTTTAAGAAACATAAGTTACCACTTTTTGATGATATCAGCGAGGCTTCTATTTTTGGTAAAGCTGCAGTGATTGGTAGATTTGTAAAGCGGAATGGTATTCGCAAGCAGAATGCTGTTTATATCGGTGATGAAACAAGAGATATTGAAGCTTCGCGTAAAGCAAAGATTCCCTGTATTGCGGTTGGGTGGGGTGGTAACTCTGCAGCCTTGCTTCTAGAATACCAGCCTAATGTTTTGGTACATGATGCTGGTCATTTGATGTCTGCGATACAACAGTATGTTATTCAGTAATTAAGAAAGAAGGATTTTAATGGCGTTTGAAATTGTCTTAATGCCCGCAATGTTATTGATTGGTCCGCACCTAACTACTATGTTTCAGAACCAAGGAAACGTTATACCACCGTTTTGGCAGAGATTTCACGAAGAGCAGATGTATTTGAAAATTCCTAATCAAGCTACTCCAGGCGTTGTATTGGGTTTGTACACAAATTATTCTCCTGATTTTTCAACTAACTCAGGGACTTATGATCTTATTGCAGGCTGTCCAGTAAGCACGGGGTCTAATATTCCAGCAGGTATGGTTGCAAAAGAGATCCCCGCAGGAAAGTATGCTGTATTTACTGCGAGAGGGCCGTTCTATCCAGCAATTTTTAATGTCTGGATGGAAGTATGGCAGACTCCAGGGCTGGAAAGAACATTTGCTAACGATTTTGAATGGTATGGGCCTGAAAGTACTGGGGATGAAAACTCCATGGTAAAAGTATACATCGGGATAAAATAGTTTTATGAGTAGTCTTGAATTTGTTCATTACGCACAAGATCTGCTAATGCCATTGTGCCGAACAACAATGAGAAAAGTGTTTGGTTGCATGGGCTTGTATGTTAATGGCGTTATGCTTGGCTTTGTTGATAGCGATAAGCTATTTTTGAAAGCTGATAAGGATGCTGCCGTCTATTTTAAATCACATGGTTCAGCGCCATTTACCTATCAGCGAGAAGGCAAAAAAGTTGCTCTTTCTTACTGGGAAGTACCGATCAGCTTGCTGCTGCCAAAAAGCGTAAAAGAAAAAAACTTGATTGTTAGGATATAGGGCTGCCTAGTAAGCTCCACGTTGCTGTAAAAATTGCTCAGTACGTCTACGCTTAATCAGTCGAGCAATTTGGCAAGCAGTATATCCTTCGCTGTCCCGCTTCTGCAAAGAGGCACCATGCTTTAGCAAAAGATTTATGGCTCTAATTTTCCCTGCATAAGCTGCATACATCATGGCCGTCCATTTATCTTTATCAGTTGCATTAATGGATGCTCCTGCTTCTAAAAGAGCGATTATCATCTTTTTGTTGCCGTGCCATGTAGCCCACATAAGGGGAGTTGCGTTAAACTCATCGCGCTCGTTAGCATCAGCTCCCATCAAAAGTAGTAATTGAACAGCGAGAGTATGGTTTTCTTGAGCGGCAAATTGTAAAGCACAAGAGCGATTTATTTTTTTCCAATTCGGAGAATAATTTTTTTGATCTTCGATTTTTAATAATTTTTTAATTATATCTAATTTCCCTTTCCATGCAGCTGTTTCTAGTGGTGTATACCCATCTGCGTTAGTAATATTCACTTCAAATTTTGCTTTTAGATAGTTATCTACAGTTGCAGCGTTCCCTGCTTCACATGCAGCAACAAAATCTTCATGTAAATCAGCGCGACAGAGAGGACATGACGATTCTTTTTTTAACCATGGAATTAAGCATTTTGCATGAAAAATATGAGCACATAGAGCCATTTCGTGTAGAGGATTTACTGCTGAATTGTCCTTAAGTATTTCAAGACAAATTGAACAGTGCTCTTCCAATGAACCTTCAACGATTGCTCCTGCCTGCAAATATGTTATTACAGGTGTTAAAATGAGAATACCTATCAACATCAGTATTTTGTTCATACATTTTCCCCTCTTTTTAATAGATTTTTTTATAAATCATAAGGCTGTATTATATGAGTTCTTCTCTAGCGTTGCAATAAGACCAGGAGATTAATTGTGTAATGTTTCAATCTGATAACCCAGTGATTCAGCAAATTTTTTTGCATCCTGTGGAGTGATTAGCGTTGTTTTGTCATTGCGTAAAGGATGCAGGCCAATGCGTTCATGTGCAAACATAGCATTGTCCAAGATTACCTGTACCAGATGGTCTTTGTCATTGATTAATGCAAACAGCGTAACGCTACCTGGCTTGACACCCAAAATGGTTTCAAGCTCATCTGGACGAGCAAAGCGCAGTTCAGGAGCATCCCAGCTTTTTGCTAAAGCTTTGAGTTCTATTTTTGTGTCATAGAGGGCGCAAAGCAGGTAGTAGCGCTTTTTCTTATCTTTTAAAAAGAGGTTTTTTATGCCTCCGTGAGCAGGCAGATTTTTTTTGATGTCGCCCATTTGGTCGCAGGTAAATGCTGGCGCATGGTCATGCGTTTCAAGCTGGATATCTAGTTTTGTAAGGTAGGCGTAGAGTGCTTCTTCCATGGCAAATATCTTTCTTGGGTGGCAAATTATAAGTGCCAAAAGCCTAACAGACAGAAGTATTTATGCAAGATGGGAGCCTACCCTTTTTTTACGTAAAACGCATTGAACTTATTGCTCAGCCACGATTCAATTACCGCAACGCCCATATTATCAAGAATGTGCACTCGTTTATCGCTGCTCTTTAGTTTAGCTGTCTTCATTAGATGTTCTCGTTGGAGCGCAACCAAAAATGGATCCCATGACAGTACCCATCCATGAAAATCAAAACAGATCCAGTCTGTTCGCTCAGGGTGTGCCAGCTTAAGCTCTGTTAAAATTTCATTCCAAACGGTGACAAAAGAGATTGTTATAGGGGCTTGGTTTGGCGGAGTAAAAGTAACCTTTTTTTGTGCTTGATCAAGATAGCGGGCATGATTGAAGTCAAGGCCAAAAATACGACGAATGAGAAAGCGGCGGAATGCATTTCCTAGTTCTGGAGCGCCTGCTTCGTAAAATGCCTTTTCTCCTAATGCGGCATAAGAAAGATCTCTGATTTGGCCGAGAACACACGCTGCAAGTGCTTGCTCTTCACCAGGGACAAAGTACTTTGCGTGGTTATAATTGATAGGGCTTAAGCGTTTTCCCTTTTTAATCCGGTGTGCTTTATGACGATACAATAGCCCGGCTTGCATATCTTTCATAAATTCATCATAGGCTGCCCATGGCTTTAGGCTGCCAAAATCAACGGTACCCATGGCTTTTTGTTTCAAAATAAGATTTCGTCTGAATAGTTCTGCTATTTGATAATTAAGAAACTTATCTCTTGAGAGATGATCATTACTCCACCAGCAATTGGCGGGCTGGTCGCCTTCTTGTGGCTGGCTGCGTTCGGTTAAATCTTGGCTTGCTTGCCAAGCTAATCGTTCGAGTTCATCTGGAGCATCTTCCCGTAATGGTTCGTTATTATAATTAATGCCAAGTCGCAGGTAGATCAATTTACCAAGGCCGTGCATGTAGGTACTGTATCGCTTTGTTGAATTTTGGGGGTATCCAAATGAGCCTGTTTCTGAGGCAAAAGCAAATTCTTTAATGCCAAGAACGGCCCCCTCTGACCAAAATAAGCCATAGTTTTGTACTAGTGGACGTAACCATGTAAAGCCTTCGTTGGCTTCAACAGCGCCACGCAGGTAACGACCATCTGCTAATGTCTTGTCTTCTAGTGGATTCCACATAGGATATTGCTCTTGTAATGATGCAATAAAAGCCTCCTTATGCTCAAGGGTACTTATTTGTGCACGTCGAATTTGTTCTTTTACTTTGTGCGCCATTGCTTTAGGTGTTGAGATTCCTAGGGGTTCATAAGATTCTGTTGTTGTTGAAAAGGCTTTCAAACCGCTGTTTATAACGCCAATGGGTAGTGCAACGGAACTTAGAGATTCAATATGCTCAACAGCATTAGCAAGTTCATTTGTTTGTGCTGCCTCAGTATCAATAAGAAAGTAAGGGCTGTAGATTAACTTTAAGTATGATTGGGTATTTGCAAGTGTATCACTAACACGCTTTTTGCGATAAGGGATATAATCAATGCCATCAGCCAGGTAAAAATGTGGCATAATCGGTGCCTGTTCAATGCCTCTACGAATAAATTGATAAAAAGGTGTTGGCTCGGCAGCGTTAATAGGGCCGGTTTTCAGTAGTTGGTAAAATTTCATGGTTCCCGCATGTGCACGCCCAAAATAAGTGCGTTTAGTAGCATATTCAGCGGTAGGGATATGTTTTTGAAATAAAGAGTGTGGGGATGATTGCTTCCGTTCTATCTCAGTAAGTGCACGGCCGAATGCTTGCGGGTAGGTTGTTTTCAAATACTCCAGGCGCTTTAAGTTGCTCATTGGTGCAATCATGCAAATATCATTTACCTGCTCCAAAAAAAGGTATTTGCTTGCTGCATCACCGGCATTGAGGGAACAACATTGCCCAGTAATTAAAAATAGAATAATGCGCGTGATCGTTATCATTCCCATATCTCCCATTAAAGAATGTTTTCCTCTATTCTCTGGCACTAGGATATGAAGTATGGGTGGTATTTGTAAATAGTATGAGGGCGGTATGGACAGAATAAAAGCCGCCCGGCAGGAAAGCCGGGCGGCCATAAGTGATTATTTTCTAGCTATACAAAATCGAGGCGTTTTTGCATACGATTGTACGCAAGAAACCAGCAGAGCACAATGGCAGTGGTTAATGCGCCAAGACACACAACCCATGGTAGGTGTCCCTCTTGGCCAAGCACAGCAATGCGTACCCCTTCCATAATGTAGGTGATTGGATTAGCTAGTACGGCATAAGAACAGATTTCTGAGGCTTTATGTATTGCGTACCAGGAAAACTGAAACCCGCCAAAAAACCACATAGGAAAAACAAAGCGTGACCATACGTTACCAATTTTGGAGACCTCGCCGACGTGCCCTGCAATTGCAATCGCCATAAGGCCGTAAAACAGGTTGCCCAGCACAATAATGGTGAATAGCTTTCCCCATGCAATAGACATGAGGCTTAAGCTGCTAAAGAGAATGATTTTGCCTAGTAAAACCATAGCGAGGGCAAGAAAAATTCCTACTGCAGCATAGGCGCAGGTTGTGCTTAATAATACTACCCATGGTCGGAGTGGTAGGGTCAAGTAATAGCCAATACTACGTTCTCCAGCGATATCCATAATGATGGTGGCAATATTCCCATAGTTTTCGAATAGGCCTGCAGAACCAAGCACTCCTGCAAATTGAATAAGTGCAAAATTGCCCGGAACGCCCATTGAGGGCATGACGTGCCCAAAAATAACAAGAGTACAAAATGACCAAATAGAAACGTTAAGTAACTTACCCATGATTTGGTGACGAGTAATCATGAGCTTGGTCATAAGCAGTTTGTAGAAAATGTCAGTAAATTTAAAATAGCTTGTTTTCATAGGTTACCTTACGCATTTTTATCAGTATTTTCTTGCATGAGTGCAATAAACACATCTTCAAGGTTATTCATTTTAAAATCAGTTTTGAGCTTTTCTGGCGTATCAATGAGTTTGATTTGCCCATGATCAAGCACGCATACACGGTCAGAGAGCACTTCTGCTTCATCCAGATAGTGTGTTGTCAAAATGACCGTAACGCCTGTTTGCTTGAGGCCTTTGATGATTTCCCAGAGTTGACGACGAATATGCGGATCAAGGGCTACCGTTGGCTCATCCAACAGTACCAGCTTTGGGCTGTGCATAAGGCTGCGGGCAATCATAAAGCGTTGTTTATACCCGCCCGAAAGTACTATAGCGCGTTGTTGCAAAAAAGGCTCTAATTCAAACTGTTTGATGAGTGTTTCCATGCGAGTATCAATTTGCTCTTCGGTCATGCCGTAATAGCTACTAGATAAGCGTAAATTTTGCTCCAGCGTCAGTTGCGGATTTAGATTTGGTCGTTGTGGACAAAAGCCTAGCTGTGCTCGAAAAGCAACTAGATCTTTATAAATTGACGAGCCTTGAAATTCAATATCACCGGCTGTAGCTGGAATCAGTGTTGCGATAATTGATGAAAGGGTAGTCTTTCCCGCCCCGTTCACGCCGAGCAACCCAAGAATCTCCCCTGTGTGCACATCGAGAGAAATCCCTTTCAGCGCTTCTTTGTTTCCATACGTTTTTTTAACATCTTTGATTTTAAGCAGTATTTCGTTCATAGCAATAACTCCGTTAGCGCAGAAAGGCGCTTGCGATTACCTATTAAAATATACATGTAAAGAAGTTTATCCCGGATTGTTTATCCAGGATGCGATCAAAGGATCAGGGATTTTAGAACCAGGAGGCTAAGACGGCCACCGTAATCTTCATGAAATTCATGAATACTCCTGTGCGCTGTGTTGGTGAAAATAGAGACGCATAAGTTTTTATAGAATGACAAGAAACAGATAATTTGTCCAGGAATGTACAAATTATGCACTTTTTTCAAGATCATGATCAGCTTTAGATGGTAGCTATTGATTTATTGTTGATCTGGTAAGTATAGTTAGCCATTAGAAATTAACATTATTTTGGCAAGGGGTGGGGATGGAAAAAAGGCGATTGTTAGCTATATCTATTATGGCTATAATGGTGCTATGCAGATGGGGTAGTGCTATGCATAGATCAGGATGTTCTGAAGAGGTATTTAAAAATACACTTTTACAAAAGCTTGCTTGTGTTCCTGCACATGCTGATACTATCCCGCTTAAATCATTTTCTCCGATAAAAAACAATATAAATATTGATGTTCCCCCTACTGAAAGACCCTCCATGTTATTTAGAGATAAAGAAAATGCCTCTTTATATTGGCAAGCGCTTATTCATCTCACCAGAAATAATAAAGAGACTGCAGAGGCTCTTGCTATGGCGATTAATGAAAAAAGGATTTTAGCCACATGCATAGCTACCGATACTCTGCACCCAATAGACACCTTTTTTGATGACCTTTTTATTGCATCAGTAAGTCGAGATCCACAGGGGCTTAGTGGGCTAGGGCTATTTGAATCTATAGGTATTGATGAGCATAATGCGTATTTGAACGATGTCTCACCAGATGCTCTTGTCGCTGTTTTGCAAGATAGTGAGGCTCGACTACGGGTTTTAGAACAATTTGATGTTGCCGATCTTTCGGCAGAACAAAAAACGACGAAAAACCTCTGTCAATGGGAATTACAGCGCCGGGCAGCACGGAAAAGCTTTTTGTATCATGATTATAGTATCAATCAAATGGATGGGGTACTTACTAACTTAGTGTTTTTATTTACACAACACCACCCTCTGCGCACGGCGAATGATGTTAAACAGTATATTACTCGGCTTGCGCGTGTTCCTCAGCAAATTCAGCAAGCCATGAAGTTTCTTGAGCGTCAAGTAAGCGTAGGGATCAGATTGCCTCGTTTTGCAATGCTGAAAGTAATTAATATTATTCAGAATCTGATGCCTGTTTCTGTTACCGAGCATATTTTTTATCAACGATTTGCTGAAGCTCTAGAGGGATTGGCTTTTGCTAATAAAGATAGCTTGCTCGAGCAAGCAAAAGAAGCCTTGGAGCAACACGTGTATCCTGCTTACCAGCGACTGCTTGATTTTTATCGCGGATTGCTTGAAACGACACATACTAATCACGGAGTATGGGCATTGCCATCTGGCGATGCTTATTATGCTTATGCGCTTGAAGGGCATACATCCTCTGGCCTTTCTGCTGATCAAATTCATGTATTGGGATTACAGGAAGTTGATAAAATTTTGACTGCAATGCGCCAGATTTTAATAAGTGAAGGCTTTACCGATGAAAACAAAGGAACGATAGAATTACTTAACGAATTTGCCAAAAACCCTTCTTATTATTATGAAAACAGTGAAAAAGGGCGGCAACAATGCATTGAAGGGTACAATACAATTTTAGATCGCTGTCGTAAAGAACTTTATCCTTTATTTGATCTTAAGCCGCGTTCACCGGTTAAGGTATTGCCAATTCCTAAGCATGAAGAAGAAGGAATGCCTGGCGCCTACTATTTGCCACCCACTATAGATGGCTTACGTCCAGGTATCTTTTTTGCCAATTTGAGAGATATGCAAGAGTCTCCAATGTATCGAATGGAAACACTAGCTGTGCATGAAGCTGAGCCTGGGCATCATTTTCAGCTAGCATTACAACAAGAGTTAAATATGCATATTCTTCGGAAGATAGGTGGTAATACTGCTTATGTTGAAGGGTGGGCTTTGTATGTTGAAAAGCTTGCGTATGAGAATGATTTTTATTCATCTCCAGCTATGCAATTGGGGCATTTTCAAGATGAGTTACTCCGTGCTGCTCGGTTGGTGCTTGATACTGGTATTCATAGCAAACGATGGACACGCGAGCAGGCTATTGAATATATGGTGAATACGACGGGGTTTCCGTACAATGAAGCAGTCACTGAAGTTGAACGCTATTTTGTACTGCCAGGACAGGCTTGCGCTTATAAAGTAGGGCAGCTTAAAATACTTGAATTGCGTCAAAGGGCTAAAGATAAGCTAGGCAAAAAGTTTGATATTCGCGATTTTCATAACGTCGTACTGAAGCTTGGTGCCTGCCCACTAAGAATATTAGAAGAAACTATTGATGAATATATCGCGCAGAAGATTGCTGCTTGAAAAATTCCTAAGAAACATAAAAAGCCCCTGAACAGCTAGGGGCTTTTTTATTATGTACCAGATTCTTCTTGAGTCAGATGCAAGAACACCTTTTCAAGATCAGGCATATTGAATTTTGCCTTCAAGTTATCTGAAGTGTCGATGAGCAGGATCTTTCCAGAATCAAGAATACAAACACGGTCAGAAAGCACTTCAGCCTCTTCCAAGTAGTGAGTGGTCAGAATTACCGTGATACCAGCTTGTTTGAGTTGCTTGATTTTATCCCACAGTTGATGGCGAATGTTAGGGTCAAGCGCGACTGTAGGCTCATCCATCATTACGATTTCTGGATCATGGACCAATGCTCGTGCAATGAGCAACCGTTGTTTATAGCCACCAGAAAGAGCGCGGCAGTTAAATGAAGCGTATTTCGTTAACTCAAATTGTTGAAGCAAGCCAGTAACTCGCTGAGAAAGGACATCTTCAGGTATAAGATAGTAGCGCCCTGCAAATAAGAGATTTTCTTCAACGGTAAGATCATAATCAAGATTAGGACGTTGAGGACAAAAACCAAGGATCTGTCGATAAGCGCTCAAGTGTTCGTAAATTGATCGGCCTTTGTACAAAATATCGCCACTCGTTGGTGGGTTAAGCGTAACAAGGACAGATGAAAGCGTCGTTTTGCCTGCGCCATTAACTCCGAGCAGTGCCAAGATTTCACCTTGATAAATATCAAGCGAAATGCCGCCCAAAGCGTGCACTTTCTTGCCTTTATCTTGGTAGATTTTGCTGAGCTCTCTAATTTGCAAAATAACATTGCTTGTGCCTGATGTGGAAAGAGACATGGTGATTATTACCTCTTTTTAGTCAATTGTTTGAGCTTTAGTTTTGCGAACTTTTTGCTCGCACGACGTAAAATACCAAATTTACGTAGGTGAGCAACCATGTCATCAATGATAGCATTTTCACTACGTTCTTTGGATGAGATATCTTTTTCAGAGAGACGCATGCCAACAAAGTCCGGCGATGGTCGAAGTGTTTTTTCTGGAACTTCAATGAAGACGAGTTTTAATCCAAATGGGTCACGGATAGCAAATGTTTTATGCCCATCAACGGAGTGCATTTCACCCACAATTTTTAGATTTTTTTTCTTGCAGCGTTGATAGTACTTTTCAATCCCTTTTTTCATCTCTAAAATAAGCCCAGTACAACGATTTGCACAGCGCTTAATAAAGCTAAATTCGGCAAGCTCTTCTACTAAAGGCGCTTTAAAAATGATATGGCACTTGCCTTTGCGTAAACGCGCTGATTGAAGCGCTATCATACCTTCAGTACCCATAGTCGCATCAATCAAGTCAAATGCCAATTTTTCCGTATAAAACTTTACTGCTTCATCAACAGAATCAACTACGACAAGCAATTCGCTGGACTTTATCATTATTCTACCCTTCATCCGTTAAAGACCTTATTAAGGTTGTTTAATGGTGCCTGCGCGTGGTGTAGAAGTCCTGGCAACCTTGTTATTTTGCTAGTTGCTTGGCAAGTCTGCTAATTTTGCGAGCAGCGGTATTTTTTTGAATAACGCCTTTACCTTTTGCGCGTGCTATTTTTGATTCAGCAAGCTTCAAAAGATCTTGTGCAGTTTTTGTGTCTTTAGCATCTACAGCTTCATAAAACTTTTTGGTCAATGTTTTAATTTCAGATTTGCGTGATTGATTGGCCAAATTACGTTTTGCGTTCTGCAGAGTTCTTTTTTTCGCGGATTTCAGATTTGCCATGCTACTATATCCTTATAACAAGTCCAGATGACGTTATACAACTTTTTCAATTTTACCAGCTTTTACGCATTTGGTGCACACTGCACCGCGTTGAACTTCCCGTTGCCCCTTCAGTCTGAAGCGAATGACGTGAGTATTCGGGTAAAGCCAGCGTTTAGTGCGGTTATTGGCGTTACTTACCAAGTTCCCTACAACCGGCTTTTTATCGCAGATTGTACATATATTTGCCATGTTAATTCCTTCCACAGATCGTATAATCAATTCTCAGCTTTGTAGTGTAACAAAACTGTTTATTTTTAAAAGCTAGTAACTATAAAATCAACAAATTTATTCAATTAGAAAATATACCTGACGATTGTATTTTTAATTGTGCGTTCCAGGATGGAAACTGTGTGTTTCTCGTGCTTCCATTCCTAAGAGTTCGTAGACTTCATGTGCCTGGAGTGTCTCTAATTCAATAAGGCGCTCTGCAAGAATAACCATTTTTTCACGGTTAGCTTCAAGTAACTGTTTGCCTTTGTTGTAACAAAAGCTCACAATTTTGCTAACTTCTTGGTCTATTGCTTGAGCTGTATGTTCAGAAAACTCACGAGATGACTGAATATCACGTCCTAAGTAAGGGTGTTCTTGTCCCGTTTCAAAGGTAATTGGCCCCAGGTCGGACATTCCGTAACGACTTACCATTGCGCGTGCAATCTTGGTAGCTTTTTCAATATCATTGGAACAGCCACTTGTCTTGGTATCAAAAAAGAGTGTTTCAGCGAGCATGCCGCCATAGCACACCACCATGCGGGCAAGCATTTGCTCTTTAGTTTGGGAATGAACGTCTCCCTCAGGAAGAGACCATGAAACGCCTAGGGCGCGTCCCCGAGGGACAATGGTTACCTTATGGAAAGGATCGGTTTCTGGCTGTAAAATATTCAGCATGGTATGGCCAGCTTCATGAAAGGCGGTCATACGCTTTTCTTTTTCAGTAAACATGAGCGTTTTGCGTTCGCTACCGAGCATAATTTTATCGCGTGCTAATTCAAAAAATTCCATAGTAATTGATTCATGATTACGCTTCGAACCAATAAGCGCAGCTTCATTAATCAAGTTTTCCAGGTCAGCTCCGCTAAAGCCAGGGGTGCCGCGTGCAATTTTTGATAGGTTTACGTCTGCATCAAGCTTAGTTCCCTTACTATGAACTCGCAAAATCTGTTCACGCGCTTTTGTGTCAGGGAATGGTACTTCAACCATACGGTCAAAACGGCCAGGGCGCAGCAGTGCTTTATCAAGGACATCAGGACGGTTGGTTGCCGCCATAACTATTACAGCCCCTTTTTCTGTTGAGAAGCCGTCCATCTCTGCGAGCAACTGATTCAGCGTTTGTTCACGCTCATCGTTTCCTCCTCCTAGGCCTATACCGCGTTGGCGGCCCACTGCATCAATTTCGTCAATAAAGACAATGCAGGGAGTATGACGGCGTGCTTGTGTAAAAAGATCACGCACGCGTGAAGCTCCTACCCCTACAAACACTTCTACAAAGTCTGAGCCACTAATGCTAAAAAAAGGACAGTTAGCTTCGCCCGCAACTGCTTTTGCAAGTAATGTTTTTCCATTGCCAGGAGCACCGGTGAGCAAGATCCCTCGAGGAATTTTAGCCCCGAGACGTTCAAATTTTTCAGGGTTTTTTAAAAAATCAACGATGTCTTTGACATCTTCTTTAGCTTCTTCATTGCCCGCTACATCTTTAAAAGTAACGGTAATTTGATTAGCGGAAAAGAATTTTGCTTTGCTTTTGCCTACGCTAAAGATTTTTCCGCCGCCACCGCCGCCACCGCCATTTTGATTTTGGCGAAGATAAAAGATAAGCATGCCTGCAAAAGCCACAAAAGCAAAAAAGAAGAAAAAGCTGCCCCAGGTGTCTTTTTCCACGGGGAATACATCAATTTCAACGTTGTGTGCACGGAGCGAATCCCAGAGAGCTTGAATAGGCACTACAAAGGCCTCAAAATACTTGCCTCCTTTATATTTGCCTTGTACATGTTGCCCTTGAATAACTACAGACTCAACTTTATTGGCATCAACGGCCTGCATGAGCTTTGAAAAATTAATAGTTTCGACATTTTTATTAACGCTGTTGTACCAAAACAGATAAGCAATCCCCAGTCCAACGATGACCATCAAAAGCCATAGAGCGTTAGGCCCACGACCAGGTAGATTTTTTTTATTAAAAGTACGCTTCATGTATCACCTAAGTTAAATTAAAAAAGCTTACACACTAAGGAAAAAGCACCGATAGTCTACTATATTTTTATCTTTTCAGCTAGGACTACTGGAGCAGAGGCAAGGGAAGCGCTTATGCGTATAAATTTCTACCTGTCCATGAAGGGAAGCTTTTTTGTTCCGGGCTGGTGGTAAGAATGCGAATATTGCTACTCTGCGTATTGAGGACAGCAATTTGGCTCATGCGTTTTTTTAGGTTATTGTCATATTTGGTATAAGTGAATGCAACATATTTACCGCAAGCCGACCACGATGGTTCTAGTTTGTCTCCAGCGTTAAAGGTCAATTGTTTTTCAATAGGATGCTGCTGAGAAATATCCATTGACCACAGTTGAAAAGCCCCGTTAGCATAACGGGTATAGACAAGTTGTTTGGTGGTAGGATTATAATGTGGTGAAGCACAATATCCTTTACCATTGGTGAGCAATTCTACTTTGCCAGTCGCAGCATGTTTGCGATAAATCTGTGGGCTGCCTGTTTGAAAGTCAGAACAAAAGACTAAATCTCCCGATTCGAGCAAGCAGGGAGAAACATTATTTCCTTTGTTATTAGTAAGTTGTTTGAAAAAACGCTTGCCTGCGGCTTTGCAGATTGCTTGGTCATAAAGGTAAATCTCAGAATTCCCTTTACTCGAAAGGCACAGTGCCGCTTGTGCTCCATCAGGAGAAAACGATGGCTGCATATTAAGGCCATCATATGAACAAACAATATTGTGTTTGCGGGTTGGAAGATCTACGAACATGAGACGGCTGTTGGTACGCGTAAATTGTGAATAACATAAACCTGGTGCCTTAGTGTGCCAGGCTGGGGCAATATTAATTGTTTTAGCTGTGACTACTGGTTTTTCTAGGCGGCAGGCATAATCAGCAATGCAAATAACTTTATGGTTGTTGGAGAGCTGTTTGCAATAAGCAAGCGTACTCAGCATTGGCCCTGACTCTCCTGTTAAGGTAGGCATTAATTCATCAGCAATTGTATGGCCTTGCTGAATAATATTATGCTCAGAGCAGAGGTATTTCTTACTAAAAAAAGAGTCGTTAGTTACTGGGTCTTTAAGGGTGATTTCTACCTCAATTGCTTTCTTTTTCTTATTTTTTTCTTCAAGTGTCAGCAGGAGTGTATAGGCTTGTTTCCCGAGCGCGGCTGCCTGCTTAGCATTGGGCAGCATTGCTGTTTTTTTTAAATTAATTGCCATCTGATCACTGAATTCCAGGTCAAAGTGAATCATTTTTGCAATATTGGCAACACTTTCGTTTTCCCCTATGTGCAGCATAATCATTTTTATTTTACTGTGTTGTTTTGCCTTCGAGCTCAATAGCAGTGGTGCAGGCTGTTCTACTACGGTGGGGGCAGGACGATTTGCTATCAGTGTACTAGATAAGAGCGTTAGTAATAAAAGAGATGCGAGCATAAAGTTCCTTTGTGCATAATTATTGGCAAAAATCTATTTTAAACTGTTTGCCCCATAGTGAAGCATGAAAACGTAATTCGCGTGCTATGCGCATAATGCTGAGGTCATAAATGAGTACTGCAGAGCGCTTGGTCATAGTGCATGTCTGTACATTACCCTTATCGTCGATAGCAAAAGAAACAGTGCAAACGGTACCTTTTTTAACCCCCAGCGGTGGACGCCATACACGATCAATCTCTTCTTGCACAAATCGTTGATAATGTGCTACTTCATCAGGGTCATCTACACCATCGATGCTAAACCCTTCATCATGTTCAGTATCAGAGTCGCTTTCAGTATCGGCTGGGGCGATATCGCTAGAAGTGGCTTCTTCATCAGATGGTTCTTCAGGAGTAAGATCTTTTTTTTGTGGCGTGAGAGGTTTTTCAATAAGTGGTTCAACTACTTCTATTTCTTCTTCAGGCTCAGGGGCAGATATAGGTTCTTGTTTTTTTTTCTTGCTTAACAGTGGTGTTTTTTTTTTGCCTAAATCGTCGGCTAGTTCTGGGAGAAACTTTTTTCCTTTTTTCTTAGTAGCAGGCGATTTCTTGGTAGAGCGGCGGCTTGTTGAAGACTGTTTTTGAAGTGGTGACTTAGTCTTTCTGTTATTGGCTTTTTGTTGTTTGAATCGTTTATGCTTGTTGCGAGGTCCTTTTTGCTTTTTGTTACCAACCCGCTTGCCACCGCTGCTTTTAGCGTTGAATGGCGCCCGTACCTTTTTATTAGAAAAAGGTACGGGCCGTGAGGCTTTATATTGTGTATGCGAGCTATAGCGTGAATGCGCGCCAAAGACGACAAAGTCATTTTTTTTACTGGTTCCAAGGATGCCACCAATGATTATGATTACCAGATGAACAATCAAGGACCAGGCAAGAAAACGATTAAAATGCATCATGCGCGGCAATCCCTCTATTTTTAGTGGGCACGTGTTGCCATGGCAACATAGTGAACGCCGGAGCACTTCAGGGCGTCAACAATAGCGATAACTTCACCATACGATACGGTTTCATCAGCTCGTACATACACAGGGCTTTCTTCATTATTTAATAATGCCTTATGGACAGTACTGGTAAGCTCTTTACGAGTAATTGGAAAATTATTGAAATAAAGTTTATTGTCCTTGCTTAGGGTCACAACAAATTCTTGTTCTTTTCCACCTTCTTTGGCTTTGCCTTGCGGAAGCTCTACCTTAATTGCATGCTGTACCATTGGAGCTGCAATCATGAAGATGACGAGTAAGACGCAAAAGGTATCGATCATGGGGGTAAGCGATATTTCAGGCATGTGTACTTTGCGTGCGGCGCGTCTATTTAGGCGTGGCATAAGGTACCTATTTATTTAAAGCTTTGTTTAACGCAGTACATAAATTTGTCACCAACTTCTGAAAGCTGAAATTCAAATTTTCTCAGTTGATGAGAGAAATAATAATGTGCAACCATGGCAGGAATAGCAACCACAAGCCCTGCTAGGGTAACAATAAGTGCTTCAGCCATACCAGGTGCTACAGTAGTGATATCAGCGGATTTTTCTTGGCTAATATCAATAAATGCATGTATAAGCCCCCAGATAGTTCCAAAAAGACCAACAAGCGGGGCAGTGGTAGCGCTTGCGCCTAATACGGGCAGATAGTTTTCTTCTTCAAGAAGAATAGTATCAATATTTTGGTTGATGCACAGTTCAAGGTGAGCTAGCTCATCTTGTTTGAGTTGCGTTGGCTTAGGAGTGTCTGCTGATTCTTGCAGGCTAGTACTAATCGATTGTTGTTGTTGCACTAATAAGCGTAAGTCTTGCATGCTGTTATGTAGCAATTTGCCACCAATACTATCCTTGAATTCTTTTATAGTTGCTATCAATTCATTAAATGTTTGGATGTGTTTCATCCGTTTGGTCAAGGTACTAAGCTGTTGGGAATGCCTTTTAAATAATAAGTATTTAAATGCGATAATTGCTAAACAAAGAATGGATGCGCAAAACAACCCTAATAAAATGAGTAATGCTATCCAATCCATTTGGCGAACAAGTTGCCATGCTGCGCTATTAAACAATGAAAATGTCATACAAGCCCTCATGGTTGAATGAGAAAAATAATATCATTACCGTTGAGTATAGTTAAAATGCGCAATCAAATAAACAACAAGAACATGTTAAAAAGAAAAATACAAAACTTTATTTACAACAGTGGGGCGTTTTCGAGAAACCTTGACCTTGGCCATAGGAATCAAGCATGTTTAGGCAAAGCTGTAATGCACTTGCTGAAGAGGATGTTATGAAAAAACTTCAATTTTTTTTACTGATCAATAATCTTACGGTTGTATTCTTTAGTTATAGTTTTGCAGCTGTAACTGGTACATCTGCTCCGGCAGTGCCAGTTGCACCTGCTAGGGCGCCAGCCCCAGCTTCAACAGCTCCTGCCGCACCTACTGTGGCACCTGCGCTGGCTCCCGCAATAGTAAGTGGAGGCCCCGTGTCCGCAGGGTCACAAGTAGCAGCAGATCAAGCGCTTGCTAAAGCACAGCTAGCAACAACCCCACTGTTTAGCACTACTCCTGGGGGGGAATCAAAGATCAGTTGTTTTACCTTGTTTTTTAGCCTGATTAATACTAAGACCCCAAAGGTGAAGGTAGGGATTGGTGTTGATGCCTATATTAAATTTGTTTTGCAGCCAGTGCTTGAAAGCACCGCTCTTACTGGTCACCAACTATCCGATACATCATCCATGCTTGGTACGGTGATTGCACAAGTTAGTACCATTGAGCCAGCAGTTGATAAACCCCCTTTATCAAAATTGACGCCCTATAAGGAAAAATTAACAGCAAGGGTTGCCTCAGTTACTAAAATAAACGAAGAGCTAGTCAAAGCAGCTGCGCTTCCTAATGATCCTCTTGATAAGAAAATAGCTATGTATACAACATTATTATCTAAAGTAGATAGCAATATGATAGACAGCGCACGACAAGAAATTATTAAAGCTATTGGTTTATTGTATACTGCTGCAATAAACGGGACGGCCGAGCAGCGAGCTGCAATGCAAAAAATGGTTCCCCTCATTGCTGTTAATAATAGTTTTACACAGGTAGAAAAACACAGTCTTACTACGACGTTAATTGGTGGGACGGTAACCTCGGTAGCTGCGTTAACGCCAGTAGTCACTGGTGGGAGCGGTGCAGATAATCCTGCGCTGGCCACCGTATTTAAACACATCTCCATTGATGCTAATAAACAGCCGGTACCAATTGCAACGCAGTGTCAGAACGCTCAAAATGCATTATCGTTAATTACAGCAGCTTCCTCCACCGCTGATAAAAATTTGTTCATTACGTTAGCAAATAATCTTTGTGTGGTTTACTTTACCATGAATGCTCAAGAACTTGGGCTTGTTGAATCTTTGTGTGCAGCGCTGCTTAATAATACGTATATTGTTCCCCCTGAACATACCAATACAGCGCTACGAGATGTTTTGCAGGCGTGGATTAAAAAATTGAAAACCGTAAAAAAAGTAGCTGAGCCCGGCGCGCCATTATTAAAAACACTTAAAGATTTTACAAGTATACTGCCGTTTGATTTAGCTAAGTGCCTCACGCTATTAGAAATTGGCATTAGCCTGCTGGCAGGCGAAGGGAATGTAAAACTACCTCCAGCCGAAATGAATCCGAAAAATAGTACCTCATTGATGGTAGCTATGCGTAATTTAATGGGGATGGCGTATGCAAAGCGGTCTAACGAGCATCCAGAGCTTATGATTCAATTAGCCCAAATTATGACTGCAAAAAATGCCACACCTTTAACTATACTTCCTGCCTGGATTGATAATATTACTTTTTTAAATAAAGTTTTAGCTTACCAAGTGCTAGCACAGACAAAAACATTAGAAGCAATAAAAAATATTGTTGCGTTGGTTAAGAGTTTAATAACTCCCGTTCCCCCGGCTACAACGGTGCCTGTTATTGATAATTTTGAGATCGGCGTATTGGTACATGTTATGACTAACCTCTATGGCAGTCGGGTAGTGCGCGCCCAAATCGAGTTAGTAGCGCTTCAAAATTTATGTAGTGAATGTAGCCGTGACGCTTATCAGAAAGTATTTAACGGTTCACAGCGCACTACTTTTGCTCGCTGGGGTAGTACGCTTGCTTTACTAAATGAATTGAGCAATGCAGAAAGCGAAACAAAATTAGCAGCATGTTTGACTTTACTGCAAAAGATAACGACATCATTAGTTGATGCAGCAAACTTTGAGTTTGCGCAAGAGCGTGGACGTTTTGTGGCTGTTTTGCAAAAATTATTTAATCGGCGCGGTATATTAACAACAGATGAAGTTGGAAGACTGGGAGGTTTTCTTAAATCTATCGAATCAAATAGTAAGCTTATGGCATTACTTACTGCTAGCCAAAAAGAATTTATTAATTCATCAATTGTAGTATGTGATAGTCTTTTTGGGCAAGTATCAGGAGGTGCTTCCGGCGCAGCAATT
>Ga0194129_10003454_pt1 | contig 21930 bp, 15 predicted proteins | sample TA2KigCa35mmetaG_FD_150862 | JGI IMG/M metagenome (GOLD analysis project Ga0194129, IMG submission 150862) | Freshwater microbial communities from Lake Tanganyika, Tanzania - TA2015038 Kigoma Deep Cast 35m | ecosystem: Environmental > Aquatic > Freshwater > Lake | place: Tanzania: Lake...
GGGCCTCCCGGTCCCGGAGGGGCGGCCGTTATGCCGCCGCTTCAGGCACCGTCAATCCATGCGTGCACTTCGGTGCACATCACGGGGTTCCTGCGTGATGTCGAACGAGCAAATCGTGAACGAAGTCAAGCGGAGGCGTACGTTCGCCATCATTTCCCACCCCGACGCGGGAAAGACCACGCTCACCGAGAAGCTCCTTCTCTTTGCCGGCGCGATCCAGATCGCCGGCTCGGTGAAGGCACGCAAGGCAAGCCGCCACGCCACCTCTGACTGGATGGAGATCGAAAAGCAGCGCGGCATTTCGGTGGCGAGCTCGGTGATGCAGATCGAGTACCGGGACTGCGTCATCAATCTGCTCGACACCCCGGGACACCAGGATTTTTCCGAGGATACTTACCGGGTACTCACCGCAGTCGACTCGGCGCTGATGGTGATCGATGCCGCCAACGGTGTCGAATCGCAAACTCTGCGCCTCATCGAGGTGTGCCGCGCCCGGGGCACGCCAATCATGACCTTCATCAACAAGATGGACCGCGAGGGCAGGGAGGCGCTTCAGCTCCTCGACGAGATCGAGCAGGTACTCGGCATGCCGTGTGCGCCTCTCACCTGGCCGGTGGGTCAGGGCAAGCGCTTTGGGGGGATCTTCGATCTGCGCGAGCAGCGCATGCGTGTCTTTCAGGCCGGCGAGGATCGTCGCCGCGATGCCGATGAAATGATCAGCGATCCCCGGATCCTGCAGGAGCGGTTTGGCGAGACCTTCGCCGAGGCGCACGCCGAGATCGACCTGGTGCAGAACGCATCCGACCCTTTCGCCCACGCCCGTTTCCTCCAGGCGCGGCAGACTCCGGTGTTCTTCGGTTCGGCCATCAACAACTTTGGCGTTCAGGAGGTTCTGGATGCGCTTGTTGATCTTGCCCCGATTCCCGCAGCCCGCAAGTCGCTCACGCGCGCAGTGGATCCGGCAGAGTCCCAGTTTTCCGGCGTGGTGTTCAAGATCCAGGCCAACATGGATCCTGCCCATCGCGACCGCATCGCCTTCGTTCGGGTGTGCTCTGGAGTTTTCGAGCGGGGCATGAAGTTGCGGGTCCGCAGGACCGAGCGCGAGTTGCGGCCCACCGGAGTGGTGACGTTCCTGTCGCAACGCCGGGATCTGGTGGAGCAGGCCTATGCCGGCGACATCATCGGCATCATCACGCATGGCGGACTTCAGCTCGGCGATACCGTCACCGAGGGAGAGGCGCTGCAATACACAGGCCTTCCCTTCTTCGCACCTGAAATGTTCCGCACCGTCGAGATCGCAGATCCCATGCGAAGCAAGCAATTACAAAAAGGTTTGAAGGAACTGGGCGAGGAAGGCGCCATCCAGGTGTTTCGGCCGATCGCGGGCAATCTGATGTTGCTCGGCGCGGTGGGACAGCTCCAGTTCGAGGTGGCGGCGCATCGGCTGCTAAGCGAGTATGGCGTGGCGGTGCGCCTGGCAGCCTCGGGCTACACAGGGGCGCGCTGGGTTACCTGCGAGGACGAGGCTGAACTGCAGCGCTTCGTCCATGCACAGGCGGGTCGGATCGCACTCGATGCTGCGCAGACCCACACCTACCTGCTCACAACCCGCTACGATCTTCAGTTCCTTCAGGAGCGCTGGCCGAGGATCCGCTTTCACCCCTTGCGCGAACACGCGGGCCTGGTACTCGAGGCGGCCTAAGCCGCTTCAGGGGCTCTCGAGCCTCGCGTGGTCAACCGTGGGAAAGAAGTCATGGCCGAGCCGCTCGCTGAGGGTCTGCAGGGAGATCGGTTGCGCAGCCCTGGTGTCGTCGCGATTCTCGGCCCAGAAGGCCCAGGCCTTTCGCCTGGCGGGGTCGTACACCAGCTTGAAGACGGCGTCGGGGATCAGGACCGGGCTGCGGCCGATCGCACGGGCTGCAGCGCTGCGCTCGCGGTAGTAGGGCCCGGTGATCACATACACGTCGCCGGTCACCCGGCGAACATAGCGTCGGGTGGCCTTCTCGTAGTCGGCCCACACGCCCCGGTTGAGCTCGCGCGCCTGCGGCACCATGTTGGCGAGGGAAAAACTCTGCGTCATCGCCGCGGCGCTTGGCATGTCGCCCGCCGGTGCCATATGCCCGCGGTCCCAGCCCGAACCGTGGTAGTCCTCGAGTTGCGCGCGCTCGGACTGCGGAAGACGCGCCTCCGCATAAAAACGGTCACCCCGCTGCACGGCCACTGCGGCTTCGAGCGACTGCTGGTTGAGGCGCTGCGCGACGAAGACCGGCGTCCGGCTCTGACCGGAATGCAGGATGGCGAAAGCCTCGAAGCAGAGTTCGCGCAGCGCAGACGGGATCCGCTGCGGATCGATACGCGGAGGCTCGCCGTGCGCGAAATGCTCCCGGCAGGCGGAAAAGCGCGTGGCTTCCCGCGCATCCGCCCGCGCAGTGAAAGCGCGTTCCGGGGTTCGGTCCTTTGGGGGGTTTGCCTGTGCGGTCGCAACTGTGGAGACCGTTTGTGCGAGCGCTGCCGCCAGCGCAAGAAGCAGCCCGCGGGTTGCCGCAAGGAAGCCAACCGCCACGCCGGTCCTACGTACAATCCCGAGGCCCGACCTCCGGCTGGGCAAGGCGTGTTCGTGGAGTTGGATCGGAAGACCGAAGGACCATGGTTGCATCATGAATTCGTCGAGGCGCGCGAGCGCGGATTATGCCGAATCGTCGATCCGCGTACTACGCGGTCTCGAACCGGTGCGCCAGCGGCCCGGAATGTATACCCGCACCGACCATCCGCTCCATATACTCCAGGAGGTGATCGACAACGCTGCCGACGAGGCCCTCGCCGGGCACTGCACCGCGATCGAGGTGACCTTGCACGCCGATGGCTCGGTTGCGGTGCTCGACAACGGCCGGGGCATCCCGGTCGGGTTGCACCCGGAGGAGGGTGTACCCACCGTGGAGCTCGTGTTTACCCGTTTGCACGCTGGCGGCAAATTCGACAAGCATGCGGGCGCCGCCTACAGCTTTTCGGGCGGCCTCCACGGCGTGGGTGTTTCGGTAACCAACGCGCTCTCCAGACGCCTTGCGGTGAGCGTATGGCGCGACGGCATGGAGTACGCGCTCGGCTTTGCGCAGGGCGAGGTGGTGGAGGCTCTTCGCGAAGTGGGCAGCGTTGCGCGGAGCAGGCGGGGTACGCGGGTGAGGGTGTGGCCGGAGCCGCGCTACTTCGACACGCTGCAGTACCCGCCACAGGACTTCGAACACCTGTTGCGATCGAAGGCGGTCCTCCTTCCGGGTTTGCGGGTGAGTCTGCTCGAGGAGAAGACGGGTCGTGCGCAACAATGGCACTACGCAGGGGGCCTGCGCGCCTACCTTGAGGAAAGCATGGCGCACAGCACTGCGCAGCCCTGGCTTTTTCCCCCTTTCGAGGGAATGCAGTCGATCGAGCCAGGTCATGAAAGCTTCGCCGAAGGCGAGGGCGTGCAGTGGGTGATCGGCTACACCGAGGAGGGCGCCTGCATCCGCGAATCGTATGTGAACCTGATTCCCACGCCTGCCGGTGGCACCCACGAGTCGGGGCTGCGCGAGGGGATGTTTCAGGCGGTGAAGACCTTTGTGGAGTTGCATGCCCTGCTGCCGAAAGGCCTGCGCCTGCTTCCCGAGGATGTGTTTTCGCGCGCCAGTTTCGTACTTTCGGCCAAGGTACTCGATCCACAGTTTCAGGGACAGGTGAAGGAGCGGCTCAATTCGCGTGATGCCTTGCGCCTCACCGCCTCAGTCCTCAAACCCGCCATGGACCTCTGGCTCAACCAGCATGTGGAGTGGGGTCGCCGGCTTGCCGACATGGTGATCCGCCAGGCGCAGGTGCGTCAGCGCGCCCAGCAGAAGGTTGAAAAGCGCCGCAGTTCCGGGGTGGCGGTGCTTCCCGGCAAACTCACCGACTGCGAGTCGACCAATCCGGCGCGAACCGAGATCTTTCTCGTGGAGGGCGATTCGGCCGGAGGCTCGGCGAAGATGGGGCGTGACAAGGCCTTTCAGGCGATCCTTCCGCTCCGTGGCAAGGTACTCAACACCTGGGAGACCGATCGCGATCGGCTCTTTGCCAACCAGGAAGTGCACGACGTTTCGGTGGCGATCGGCATCGATCCGCACGGACCGCACGACACCCTCGACTGGGGTGCCCTGCGTTACGGAAAGGTTTGCATCCTTGCCGATGCGGACGTCGACGGTGCACATATCCAGGTGCTGCTGCTCACCCTGTTCTTCCGGCACTTTCCGCAACTCATCGCCCGGGGCCATGTGTTCGTGGCGCGGCCCCCGCTCTTTCGGGTCGATATCGCGGCCTCCGGCAAGCGCATTGCCCGCAAGCGCTACTGCCTCGACGCCCTGGAGTTGCGCAGCCTCGAAGACAAGTTGCGCAAGGAAGGAATACGCCCCGGCGCCTGGAGCGTCTCGCGCTTCAAGGGCCTGGGCGAAATGAACGCCGAGCAGCTCTGGGAAACCACCCTCAACCCCGACACCCGGCGGCTGTCTCCGGTGGCGATCGGCGAGGCGGGCGACGCAGCAGTGCGCGCCTGTTTTCACCTGCTGATGGGCAAGGGCGAGTCGGGGGCGCGCAGGCAGTGGCTCGAGCAGCGCGGGCACGAAGTGAACGTGGATATCTGAGCATAGGCCGCAGCTATGCAGAAAGACCTGTTCGAGGACCTTCCCGGGTCGCAGGAGTCTGATCCCGAGCGGGTGATGCTGGCCGAGTTTGCGGAACGTGCCTACCTCGACTACGCGATCTCGGTGGTGAAGGGTCGCGCACTACCCGACGGCAGTGACGGGCAAAAGCCGGTTCAGCGCCGGATACTCCACGCGATGAACCAGTTGGGACTCGCGGCCGACGCCAAGCCAGTGAAGTCCGCGCGGGTCGTTGGCGAGGTCCTCGGCCGCTACCACCCCCATGGCGACACCGCCGCCTACGACGCGCTGGTGCGCATGGCGCAGACCTTCAGCCTGCGCTACCCCCTGATCGATGGACAGGGCAACTTCGGGTCACGCGATGGCGACGGCGCTGCAGCGATGCGCTATACCGAAGCCAGGCTCACCGTTTACGCGCGTTTGCTGCTCGACGAGATCGACCAGGGCACCGTGGACTTCGTTGACAACTACGACGGGTCAACCCAGGAACCCGCGCGGCTTCCGGCACGCCTCCCGATGGTGCTGCTCAACGGCGCCTCGGGCATCGCCGTGGGAATGGCCACCGAAATTCCCTCCCACAACCTGCGCGAAGTTGCTGCGGCTGCAGCGCATCTCATCCGCAACCCACAGGCCACGCTCGAAGAGATCCTCGCGCTGATCCCCGGGCCGGACCTGCCTGGAGGAGCCCAGGTCATTTCCACCCCGGCCGAGATCGCCGAGGCCTACCGCAGCGGCCGAGGCAGTCTGCGTATGCGCTCCCGCTACACGGTTGAGGATCTCGCCCGCGGGCAGTGGCAACTGGTGGTCCAGCAGTTGCCGCACGGGGTCTCCTCGCAGCAGGTCCTCGAGCAGATCGAGGACATCACCAACCCCAAGCCGAGACTCGGCAAGAAGTCGGTGTCGCCGGAGCAATTGCAGCTCAAGCAGGCCATGCTCGCACTGCTCGATACCGTCCGCGACGAGTCGGGCAAGGACGCCGCAGTCCGGCTTGTGTTCGAGCCGCGTAGTTCGCGGGTGGCTACCCAGGAACTCCTCGGCATGTTGCTGGTGAACACCTCGCTCGAGACGAACCTCAGCCTCAACATGGTGATGGTGGGACGCGACGGCCGGCCGGTGCAAAAGCCGCTCCTGGCCTGCCTGAGCGAATGGGCGGCCTTCAGGCTCGACACCGTGCGGCGCCGCAGCGCGCATCGGCTGGAGAAGGTGCGCGACCGGGTCCATGTGCTCGAGGGACGCCAGCTTGTTCTGCTGCGGATCGACGAGGTGATCCGCATCATCCGGGAGTCGGATGAACCGAAACCGGCCTTGATGGCAGCGTTTTCGCTCAGCGATCGCCAGGCCGAGGACATCCTTGAGATCCGCCTGCGGCAACTGGCCAGACTCGAGGCCATCCGGATCGAGCAGGAACTGAAGGCGCTGCGCGACGAGGAGGCAGCGCTCGGCAAGTTGCTCGCCAGCGACCAGGAGCTTCGCCGTCAGGTCGTGAAGGAGATTGAAGCCGACGCGAAGCGCTTCGGCGATGAGCGGCGCACGCTGATCGAGGCAAGCGAACGGGCTAGCGTGGAGATCAGGCAGGTTGAGGAGCCGATCACCGTGATCGTGTCGGAAAAGGGCTGGGTGCGCGCGCGCCAGGGCCATGGTCACGACGCGAGCCAGTTCAGCTTCAAGGCAGGCGACAGTCTCGACGGCGTCTACCCGGTGATGTCGAGCGATCAGCTTTATGTGCTGAGCACCACCGGCAGGGTCTATGCGCTCGCGGTGAGTTCGCTGCCATCTGCGCGTGGCGATGGCGCCCCGGTCACCACCCTCATCGAACTCGAGCCCGGGAGCCGGGTGGGTTTCATCTTTGCCGGCAGCGCCAGTGCGCGCGTGGTCTTTGCGCTGCGCTCCGGGCTCGGGCTGCAATGCCTCGCTGGAGATCTGCAGACGCGTCAGCGCGGCGGCAAGCAGTTTCTCCAGATCGATGAGGGTGACGAGGCGATCCGGCCTGTTGTCGACATCCACGCCAGGCAGTCGCGGCTCCTGTGCCTCTCCGGGCAGGGCAGGGCGCTCAGCGTCGCGCTCGCCGAGGTGCGTACCCTCAGGAACGGCGGCCGCGGCAGCGCGTTGATGGATTGCGACAAGGCCGACCCGCTCGTGATGGCTGCATGCCACGACCCGCAGGGCGTGGTGATCACGGGAACCGGCAGGGGCGGCAAGCCGCTCGAGCGCAGCTTCAGCGCACGCGAACTCAACGCCTACGCAGGCGCCCGGGGTCGCAAGGGCAAGAGGCTCGAGCCGCTCATCAAGCCGGCGTCAATACGTGGCACGGCCCCCGGATAGGTCAAACACCGCACCGGTCGAAAACGAAGCCTCGCTGCTGCACAGCCAGCAGACCATCGACGCAATCTCCTCCACCTGCCCGAAGCGCCCCATCGGAATCTTCGAGAGCATGAAGGCGATGTGCGCCTCGGTCATCTGGGAAAACATCGGCGTTTTCACCGCAGCCGGGGTCACGCAATTCACCGTCACACCGTGGGTGGCGAGTTCCTTGCCGAGCGACTTGGTGAGGGCGATCACAGCGGCTTTGCTTGCGCTGTAGGCCGACGCGTTGGGGTTGCCCTCCTTGCCGGCAACCGACGCAATGTTTACGATCCGTCCGTAGGCCCGATCTTTCATATGCTTCGCAACCGCCTGATTGCAAATGAAAACACCGTTGAGGTTGATTTCGATAACCTGCTTCCAGTCGGCGACTCCATAGTCGATCACGGTTTTGTTGGGCCCGGTGATTCCCGCGCTGCAGACCAATCCGTCGATGCCCGCCCCTTCCCCCCCAAAGTGACCATACACCCAGCGCAGCGATTCGGTCATGGCCGAGGCAACCGCTGCGGGGTCCACGACGTCAACGGTGAGCGCGCACTGCATCGGATGGTTTGCATCCTGCAAACGCCGCACCTGATCGTGGTTGACATCCCATATGATCACGCCGGCGCCCGATGCCGTGAGCCGATGCACGATCGCCTCCCCAATACCCGAGGCACCCCCGGTAACGATCACATAACGCTGGTGGAAGTTCAGTTGATGCATGCCGATGATCCGAAGAGGAGCGTGCTGTTGACAGGAATCGCAAGTGTAGGGCCTGCGCCTGGCGTGGCGGGGTGGAAGCGCTGGCAATCGGTGCGCCTGGTGGCCACGGCAGGGCTTGCGCTCCTCGCTGCGCTGCTCGGTGCGCTCCTGGGCAGTTGCACACCGGTGCAGGGTGAGGGCCGTGCTGCAGACGGCCCCATTCCGATCCCAGCCGCCCCCGGCGCACCGCATCCCGCGGCGGCGCAAGGAGGGCAGCCGCTTCACCACCGCCCCGACGGTTTTGTCAACAGCGACGGCAGCCGGGTGAACAAGCCTCTCTCGGAATTGCTCACCTGGTGGTGGCAGCGGCGCGCAATCGACCTCGATGCCCTGGTGGATCCGCAGCGCATCGAGGCTGCTTGGGCCTCCATGCCCGAGGAGTGGCGCACTCCACAGGGAGGCGGGGAAGGCCCTGCTCCCGGCGACGGATCCGCAGCCGGGGCGCTCCCGACGGTCGGCGGCGCGACGGCGGTGGAAGTGAGCTGGCTCGGGCATGCAAGCGTGCTGCTCGCGTTTCGTGGCTCCGGTGCCCCTGCGGAGCCCGGAGCCCCCAGCACACCCTCCGCGGCGGTTGGTTTCCAGGTGCTTTGCGATCCGCACTTTTCCGAGCGAGCCTCCCCGGTGGCCTGGGCAGGACCCAGGCGACTGCACCCGGTGCCCGACGCGGTGGGCCGCATGGGAAGGATCGATGTGGTCCTCATTTCGCACAACCACTACGATCACCTGGATGCCACCACCGTTCGCAACCTTGCGCGCCAGGAAGGTGGTTCGCCGCGTTTCCTGGTCCCGCTTGGCCTCGACCGCTGGTTTCGCGAGCAGGGCATCACGAATGTGCAGGCGCTCGATTGGTGGGATTCGGTGGAGCTTGGGGGTGCACGGTTTCACTTCGTTCCCGCGCATCACTGGAGTGGGCGCGGGGTGCTCGACCGCAACCGGACGCTTTGGGGAGGATGGGTCGTGCTCCACCCTGCCTTGCGCTTCTACTTTGCGGGCGACACCGGTTGGTCGCAGGATTTCGAAGCGATTGCGCGCCGCTTTGCGCCCTTTGACCTCGCCGCGCTCCCCGTGGGTGCCTACGAGCCGCGCTGGTTCATGGCAGCGCAGCACACGAATCCGCTCGAGGCGGTGCGCATTCACAAGGCAATCGGATCGCCGCTCTCGCTGGGGATTCACTGGGGTACCTTTCAACTCACCGACGAACCCTACGAAGCACCCATCGAGGACCTGAAGGCCGCGCTTCGTGCCGAGGGCATCCCCTTGCAGCGCTTTCGCCTCTTCCTCCCGGGTCAGTCGATGCGTCTCCCAACCACCGGCGCCCTGGCAGGCCCCGCCAATTGAGGCCTTGATCATGTCCAAGGCTTGCGCCAGCCCGCCAGCGCCGTCAGGTCCGCAGCAACCTTTGGCCCACGAAGCCCCGGTCCTCTTCAGCACACTCCACGCAGGCGCTTTCCGTATCGGCCTTGCAAGCCTCAACCGGCCGCGCCAGCTCAACGTGCTCAACCTCGACATGGTGCGACGACTCAGCGCCCAGCTTCGCCAGTGGCGCTCCGATCAGAGCATTGCCGCGGTGATCCTGCGTGGCGAAGGCGAACGCGCCTTCTGCGCCGGCGGCGATGTTGCCGAGGTGGTGCGTCAGGCACGTGCTCTACCCGGGCACCCGGCCCGCTTTGCTTACGGTGACGCATTCTTCGAAGAGGAGTATCTGCTCGACCGATTCGTGCATCACTTCGGCAAGCCGCTCGTGGTTTTCTCCCACGGGGTCAACATGGGGGGCGGTCTCGGCCTCAGCCAGGGAGCGTCGCACCGCATCGTTGCCGAGGATGCAAGGCTTGCGATGCCCGAGATCCAGATCGGCCTCTTTCCAGACGTGGGCGCGGGACACTTTCTGCACCGGCTACCGCCAGGAGTGGGTCTTGCGATGGCGATTTCCGGGCTCACGCTCAACGAAGCCGACGCGCTCGATGCCGGACTCTTCCACGCCTTTCTTCCACGAAGCCTTTGGGACAACGCCATCGATCGGCTCGCTTCGGCCGTCTTCAGCCGGAACTGGGAGGAAAACCACGCCACGGTAACTGCATGGATGCAGGCGAGCGCACTCCAGTTGCGTGGTTCGCTTTGCGGGGGCGAGATTCTTTCGCGGCGCAGCGCTCTGCAGAGGATCGGCCTCTCCGTCTCGCCGGAGGGTGCGCTGCAGGCCTTCGAGGATGCCGCACGCGAGGACCCGTGGTTCGAGGCACCGCTGCACAGGCTCAGCACAGGGTCTGCCTTGTCGGCGAAGGTGATCTTTCGCTTCCTGCGCATCACCCCAAGGCTCTCGCTGGACGAGGTCTTCGCACTCGACACGGTGCTTGCCCGTCAGTTTCTCCGCCGCGAGGACTTCCAGGAAGGTGTTCGCGCACTCCTGATCGACAAGGACCGCAAGCCGCGCTGGAAGTACGCGACGCTTGCCCAGGTACCCGGGTGGGAAGTAGGTGCGCACTTTGCCGCGATCGTTTCCGACGATCCTCGCGAGGCCGGATGAGCGGTCGCATTGCGGTGTTTGTTTCCCGGGACCGCTCCGGGACCGGATGAGCGGTCGCTTTGCGGTGCCTGACGTTCTTGAAATCGGGTTGAGCCGCCCAATCTCCAGCAAGTGCGCGGGGAGTACGCGCACTCACGACCACATTTTTCAGAATCCTGGGGGATCCATGTCCGAAGACCCGAGCGCAGCCCTGGCCTCAACACCACGAACGCAGGAGTTTCAGGCCGAAGTCCGGCAACTGCTGAAACTCATGATCCACTCTCTCTATTCAAACCGCGAGATCTTTTTGCGCGAATTGATCTCCAATGCCTCGGATGCCTGCGACAAGCTGCGCTTTGTCTCCGTGAGCCAGCCGGAGCTCCTCGGTGCCGAGGAACTTGCCATCACGATCCGGCACGACAGCAGCGCACGCACCATCACGATTTCCGACAACGGAATCGGCATGACCGAGGCCGAGGCGGTTAGCCACCTCGGCACGATTGCCAAGTCGGGTACCCGGGAGTTCGCCACCCAATTGAGCGGGGACGCGAGCAAGGATGCGCAGTTGATCGGGCAGTTCGGTGTGGGTTTCTACTCTTCCTTCATCGTGGCCGACCGGGTGGTGGTGGAAACCCGCCATGCCGCCGCTTCGCCCAGTGAAGGCGTGCGCTGGGTTTCAGCGGGGGAGGGCGACTTCAGCGTTGAGCCGATCCTGCGCACCGCCCGGGGCACCGACGTGATCCTGCACCTGCGTGCCGATCCTTCCGAGGGCGCGGGCGAGGCGGAGGCTTACTCGGATCTCCTCTCGGGTTGGAAACTGCGCGAACTGGTGCGCAAGTACTCGGATCATGTCCAGATGCCGATCCGGATGAGCAAGGAGGAATGGGACAAGGATGCGGGAAAGATGGTCCAGCGCGAGGACCTCGAGACTGTGAATCAGGCAAGCGCGCTGTGGAGCCGAAGCAAGTCGGACATTACCGATGAGCAGTACAAGGCCTTCTACAAGCATGTTGCGCGCGACTTCACCGACCCTCTGGCGTGGACGCACAACCGCATCGAGGGACGCAGCGAGTTCACACAACTGCTCTACATCCCTTCGCGCGCGCCCTTCGACCTCTGGGATCGCCAGCAGCGCCATGGGCTCAAGCTGTATGTGCGGCGCGTCTTCATCATGGAAGATGCCGAGCAGCTTCTGCCGCTGTGGCTGCGGTTCATGCGGGGCGTGATCGATTCGTCGGATCTGCCGCTCAACGTGTCGCGCGAAATCCTGCAGGAGAGCCGCGATGTGAAAGCGATCCGTGAAGCCAACATCCGGCGCACGCTTTCGCTCCTCGAGGATCTCGCCGAGAACCGCTCTGAAGACTATGCGGCGTTCTGGTCATCCTTCGGGCAGGTGCTCAAGGAAGGCATGAGCGAGGAGCCTGGCCACCGGGACCGACTGGCCAAACTCCTGCGCTTTGCCACCACACATTCGGTGGAGGGCGTTGAACCCGACAAGGCGCAGACGGTAGCGCTCGCCGCTTATCTCGGCCGGATGAAGTCGGGACAGGACTGCATCTACTACACCACGGCAGACACACTCGAGGCTGCGCGCAACAGCCCCCACCTCGAGGTCTTCCGCAAGAAGGACATCGAGGTGCTGCTCCTCAGCGACCGGGTCGACGAGTGGATGCTCGGAAACTTCCAGGAATTCGAGGGCAAGAAGCTCGTGTCGGTTGCCAAGGGAGGCCTGGATCTGAGTGCGCTTGCCAACGACGACGAGAAGAAGAAGGCCGAGGAAAGCGCGAAGACCTTCGGGCCCCTTGCCGAGTCGATCAAGGAGGCGCTCGGCGAAAGGGTGAAGGAGGTGCGGGTCACGCAGCGGCTCACCGAGTCGCCTTCATGCCTTGTGTCGGAGGAAGGCGACATGAGCGGCCATCTCGAGCGGCTGCTCAAGCAGGCCGGCCAGAAAACCCCCGAGCGCAAGCCGATCCTCGAGATCAACCCCGATCACATCCTTGTGAAGCGACTGCAGAGCGAGCGGAGCGCAATCAAGGACTGGAGCATGCTGCTCTACGAGCAGGCGCTGCTCGCCGAAGGCGGTCAGCTCAACGACCCGGCGTCGTTTGTGAGGCGTACCAACGATTTGTTGATCGCAATGTCGATGCGGTGAAAAGGCAGGGGCACATCGTGGCAACTCCGGCGCGGGCTCTCAGGCGAGAAACTCCTCGAATCGCCCGCCGGGGGGCTCGAACCTGCCACCTCGCCATACCAGTCGCGAGGGCCCGGGAATCAGCCGGGTCTGAACCGGATGCGCCTCGTCGCCCGGATAGGCCACCACCCTGGAGCCCGCAGGGTCGAGCAGCGGTTCCGGCTGGATGTGGGGAAGGATGCGCGCGGCCGCGTGATCGGCTGCATGCTCAACACTCCTGAAGCCGCTGAGTTCAACGAGCGTCATGATCTGCGGGGGCGCAAGCATGATCTCGCGGCGCCAGTAGCTCTCGAGCGCAACAACCGGAGCGAACCAGGCTCCCTGCACCGATTCCTCGCCGTCGTGCTGCGCTTGCGCACCCTCCGGCAGACTCGCCACGAAGAAGAAAGTGTCAAAACGCCGATTCATCATCGAGGGCACGCGCGGGGTAACCCAGCGCGACCAGCCTTCAATCGCATCGATCGCAAGCCGCACCGAACACTCTTCCTCGGTCTCACGGCGCGCAGCACGCATGAATGCAGCGGCCTCGGGCGCATCCACTGGCGCATACGCGAGTCGCTGACGCAGCGACTGCGCGCGCTGGCTTACCCGGACAGTGTTCTCATCGGTCTGCGGCAGGTGGTCTCCCGTGTCGACCTTGCCGCCCGGAAACACCCACACTCCACCCATCACCTCGGCCTTTTCCGGCCGCTCGAGCAGGAAGGCTTCGAGACCCCCGGGAGCATCGCGCAGCAGGATCACGCTCGCCGCAGGTCGAGGCGCTGTGCGCACCTCTTCGTGGTTCAGGCCCGAACCGTCGGGGCCAAGGCCAGACGCTAGCATCTGCGACGCTGCCCACCCGCCAACTGCAGACAGCTCTTGGGGCGGGCAGATACCAGGATGGGCTCCACCTTCGCGGGCGAGGTACCGCTATCTGGAGAGTTCACGCATCGCACGCTCGAGCCCTGCGATCGTTACGGGATACATGCGGTGCGCGAGGATCTGCCGAATCACTGCAATCGACTGCCGGTACTCCCAGATTCCCTCAGGCTCAGGGTTGAGCCACACGAAGCGCGGAAACCGCTCGGACAGGCGTTGCAGCCATACCGCCCCGGGTTCATCGTTGTTGTATTCCACCGACCCGCCCGGCTGAAGGATTTCGTAGGGGCTCATCGTGGCGTCTCCCACGAAGATCAGCCGCCAGTCGGGGTTGAAGCGCCGGATCAGGTCCCAGCTCATCAGCCGCTCGGAGTGTCTGCGCCGGTTGTTCTTCCAGACGAAATCGTAGACGCAGTTGTGGAAGTAGTAGAACTCCAGGTGCTTGAACTCCGAGCGGGCTGCCGAGAAGAGTTCCTCGGTCTGCCTGATGTGTTCGTCCATCGTGCCGCCCACATCGAGCAGCATCAGCACCTTGATCGTGTTGTGGCGCTCGGGCACCATCCGGATGTCGAGATAGCCAGCGTTGCGCGCGGTGGCTGAAATCGTGTCGTCGAGATCGAGTTCCTCGTCGGCTCCCTCCCGGGCAAAGCGCCGCAAACGCCGCAGCGCGATCTTGATGTTGCGTGTTCCAAGTTCAACCTGGTCGTCGTAGTCGCGGTAGGCCCGCTGCTCCCAGACCTTGACCGCAGTGCGATTGCCAGCCGAAGGTCCGCCGATGCGAATCCCTTCGGGATTGAATCCGCCATTGCCGAAAGGCGAGGTGCCGTTGGTGCCGATCCAGCGGTTGCCACCCGCATGGCGCTCTTTTTGTTGATCGAGAAGTTCGCGAAGTCGTTCCAGCAGCTTGTCGAGCCCGCCCATCGCTTCCACCGCAGCCTTCTCCTCGGCTGTGAACTCACGTTGCATCTGGCGCTTCAACCACTCCAGAGGAAGATCGAGATCAACGGCAGGAAGCGTCTGAACTCCATGAAAATACGCACCAAATGCCTTGTCAAACTTGTCGAAAAGCCGCTCATCCTTGATCAGCGCCGCGCGTGCGAGGTAGTAGAACTCGTCCATCGAGGGCCCGATCACCCCCGCCTTGAGTGCCTCGAGCAGGCCGAGAAACTCCTTGATCGAGATGGGCAGTCGCGCCGCCCGCAGGTGTTCGAGAAAACCGATCAGCATGAACGCAGTCTCCGGAGCGTTGCCCGTGCGGGAGGAATCAGCGGTTGTGCCGGGCCATGAAGAGCAGCCGCTCGAAAAGATGCACATCCTGTTCGTTCTTGAGCAACGCGCCGTGCAGCGGCGGGATCACCGTCTTGCCGTCCTTGCTGTGCAGGGCCTCAGGCGGAATGTCCTCGGCCACCAGAAGCTTGAGCCAGTCGAGCAGTTCGGAGGTTGAGGGCTTCTTCTTGATCCCGGGTAGTTCGCGGATCTGGAAGAAACTGTCCATCGCGCTCTTCAGCAGCTCCTTGCGCAGTCCCGGATAGTGCACATCCACGATCCGCTGCATCGTGTCGCGGTCGGGGAAACGGATGTAGTGAAAAAAGCAGCGACGCAGGAACGCATCGGGCAATTCCTTCTCGTTGTTGGAGGTGATCACCACCACGGGCCGGTGGCGCGCCTTCACAGTCTGGCGGGTCTCGTAGACGAAGAACTCCATCCGGTCGAGTTCGCGCAGCAGATCGTTGGGAAACTCGATGTCGGCCTTGTCGATTTCGTCGATCAGGAGCACCACGGGATGCTCGGCCTCGAAGGCCTGCCAGAGCACGCCGCGCACGATGTAGTGCTGGATATCCTTCACGCGCTCGTCGCCGAGTTGCGAATCGCGCAGGCGCGACACCGCGTCGTACTCGTAGAGTCCCTGCTGCGCCTTGGTGGTGGACTTGATGTGCCACTGCAGCAGCGGCATCGAGAGCGCTCCCGCCACCTCTTCGGCGAGCATCGTCTTCCCGGTACCGGGTTCGCCCTTGATCAGCAGGGGCCTCTGAAGCCGGATTGCTGCGTTGACCGCGAGTTTCAGATCGTCGGTGGCAACGTAGCTGGAAGTACCCTCGAATCGCATGTGCAGGCTCTCCGTGCGAGGGGTCGCCAAAGCAGGATGTCGGCAAGATACTGCCGCCGCACCCCGGCACAGTACCGGGCAGCAACCTGCGCCGCAGTATAGACCTGGACCCCGGTGGTGATGCGCGCTTGCGGAAGTGGATACCTCTGTGTACCCCGGAGCTGGATACCTCTGCGCGCACCCCGGCTGCGAGCCGCCCGTTGCAGTCGTGATCGACCATAGACGTCAGGAATCGTTGTCGGTTACACTCCGCGCGGATCAACGAACCTACCCGCAAGAAAGCTCTCCGTGCGACAGCCCGCGTTACGGGACCCCCGGTGCCGTGGTGGAACTCAAGATTCCGATCCAACGTGTGCGACCGACCACTTCATGATCCAGGAAGCCTGCATGCCTGATCCGTTTTCGCTGCCGAGCGCCCAGCACCCCAATGGCGTATCCGCAACCCCGAGGCACTCTGTGGCAAGCCCAATGCAGTCCGTCCCGGCCTCGATGGCGCCTGCATTTCTTCGGCGGCCAGCGCAGGCTCTCGCGCGCTTCGCACTGGCCCTCGTTCTGGCCGGACCATGGATGGCCGCGCCGGTCCACAGCCAGGGTTCCGGCGCCGCGCCCGGTGTGCCTGCAGACACGAAGGCTGGCGCTGGCGCAGAGGCCAAGCCCGCCGTCGATCCAAAGGCGGGCGGAGATCCGAAGGCCGGCGCCGAAAAGCGCAGCCAGTGCATCGGCTGCCACGCAATCCCGGGCTACAAGGCGTCGTTTCCCAAGGTCTACAGCGTGCCGATGATTGCCGGCCAGAATGCCAAGTATCTGGAGGCCGCCCTCCTTGCCTACCGCAAGGGCGACCGGCCCCATCCCACCATGCGAGGAATTGCATGGTCTCTCAGCGATACCGACATCGCCGACCTTGCAGCGTATTACGCGGGTCGGTAAGGCAGGAGAACCCAAGCCATGAACGTTCGAAGGCATCACCCCTTCTATGGCCCGATCACAACGCTGGCTCTCGCCGCAGCGTTGTTTGCGCCATTGGGACAGGCGCGCGACCTTGCAGCCGGAAAGGCGAAGGCGGAGGAAGTCTGCGCAGCGTGTCACGGCAAGGATGGGGTCACCACCCTCGACCCGAGCTATCCAAGGCTTGCCGGGCAGCACGCCGACTACCTGCTCACGACACTCCAGGAGTACAAGAGCGGCAGCCGCAAGAACGCGATCATGGGAGCACAGGCCGCCAATCTCTCCAGGGCTGACATGGAGAACCTGGCCGCCTACTACGCGAGTCTCAAGGGCCCGCTCACGAACCGCCGCTGAGTCCCGAGGCCTCGCGGCCGCAGCATCGCCGGCGTTGTGGAGTACGCCCAGGATGCGTGTGTGTTTCGCCCAAACTCCGCCCAAACTCCGCCCGAACTCCGCCCGAACTCCGCTCAAACTCCGCACAAACTCCGCTCGAACTCTTCACTAACTCCCCGCTACTCACCCGTGAAGAGGCGACTCAGCCTTACGAACGCCAGCGGCTCGCCGGGTTCAACCACGCCCTGGGCGTGATCGAGCACCGCCACCGCGGGATAGCGGCTCAGTGAACTGAGGATTCCCGAACCCTGCTGGGGAGCCACTTCCACCCAGGTTGTGCCCTCGGCGTCAACCCGCAGCGCAGACCGCAGGAACTCGCTTCGGCCGGGCCTCTTTGCAACGCGGTTCGCAGCGCGGCCCCGCTCGAGCGGGAGCGCGCGTGGGGTGCGCCCGAGCAGTCGATCGATGGCCGGAGCCACCAAGACGCAAAAGCTGAGCGTGGCGGCCACTGGGTTGCCGGGCAGCCCGAAATAGATCGCCCCTGCAACCTGTCCCACAGCAAAGGGTCTGCCTGGGCGCATCGCCACAGCGCAGAAGTTCACCTCCCCAAGTTGCTTGAGCGCAAGGCGCACCACATCAGCCTCGCCAACCGACACGCCGCCGGTGGAGATGATCAGATCATGTTCGCGTGCAAGACCGATCAGGGCTTGCTCCAGCACCTCCACACGGTCGCTGAGCGTGCCTGCATCGCTGAGCTGGATGGCTGGCCAGCGCGAAAGAAGCGCGCGCAGGCAGTAGCGATTGCTGTCGAAGATCTGCCCCGGGCCACGCTCAGCCAGCCGATCCACCTGCGTGCCTTGCAAGGGATCGAGCAACTCATCGCCTGTGGAGATCAGCGCCACGCGGAGTGGTGCGCGAACGGGCACCCGGCCGATTCCCAGCGATGCGAGCAGCCCAACCTCGGCCGGCCCGATCAGGCAGCCTGGCGTGAGCACGGTATCACCTTCCGCCAGGTCCTCACCGCGCAAGCGCACATTTGTGCCTGCGGTGATGCTGGAGGGGATCTGAAGGTGTCCGTCGAGCCATTGGGCGTGTTCCTGGGCGATCACGATGTCGAAACCCGCAGGCAGCATGCCGCCCGTCATCACCCGCAGCGCAACCGGAGAGGACTCGGCCGAGCCGGAGAGTGGATGTCCCGCGAGGATCGCGGGTGCCTTCGACTGCGGGAGACTGCGGGTGTGCACGAGATCGGTGCTGCGCAGGGCGTAGCCGTCCATCGCAGCGTTGTTATGGGTGGGTACGGCCACGGGCGCCACGATCGCCGACGCAGCAACATGGCCCGCGAGTTCCGGGAGGGATCGTTCAAGGCTGGCAGAAACGGGCTTCAGGCAGCGCAGCAGGATCGCGCGCATCTGCGCAACCGGAATCGCGTCTCCGCCGAAGGTCGAGAGCGCGCTCGCCAACGCGCCATTGAACGCGTTGGGCAACAGTGCACTCTCCGTCGGCGTTCCGCGCAACGCCAAGCTCGGCGGCAGTCCCTCCGATTGCGCAACCCTTGCCGTGTGCAGTGGCGCGAGCGACACGCTCCCGGCTTGCTGAGGCGTTGCCTGGAGGCGCGCCTCGGCCGCTGCCAGATCCTCCGGGGTATTGAGGTTGGTGAAGGCCCCGGCATCGTCGAAGCTGCACACGAGGTAGCCGACTGCATTGCACCAGGCCTCGAGGCTGCGCACGCTGCTTTCCAGGCCGGACTCGGCTGCGCCCACAAGCCGGTGGCGATCCGAGAGGCGAAGCAGCAGCAGGCTCCACTCCGAGCCTCGGGGACTCGCCGCAGCCACCACCGGGGCGCTGGCTTGCCGGCTGCAATCCAGCATGCGTGCCACGGTATCGCGCGGAAGAAAAGGGGTGTCGCAAGGCAGCACCAGAAGGGAACTCTCCGGCGCCATGCGTCCCTGATCGATTTCGGTCACGGCCCACACCAATCCGGCGTGCACTCCGGCAAGAGGCCCGAGGTGGCCTCGCCGCTGGTCGGGCAGGCAGGCAAGCTCCCAGGCTGCGAAGGGATCCGGCGAGGGGCCGCAAGCGATGAGCGTCCGGGTGAGCTGGGGCTGTATCCGTGCAAGTACCCAGTCAAGAAGCGGGCGTCCTGCGCAGTCGATCAGGGCCTTGTGAAGTGGGGTGGCAGCGCCCGAGACAAGCCCCTGGGACCGCGGCCGATCGAGTTCCTGCATTCGGCGGCTTTGCCCGCCAGCCAGAATCAGGCCGAGGACTTCGGGTTCCAAAGCGCTACCGCCGTTTCAGCCGCCGATGTAGCTCATCTCGATCCTGCGCTCGGCGCGCGCCTTGCGTGAGGCGAAGCTGCGCAGTTCAGAGTAGCGATCACTGCGCTGCGCCCAGACTTGCCGAAGGGATTCTGAAATCGCCTCGTCGGATGCACCGGTGCGCAGCAGCGCACGCAGATCCCAACCTTCGGAGGCGAAGAGGCAGGTGTAGAGACGCCCCTCGGTGGAAACGCGGGCCCGGGTGCAGCCTGCGCAAAAGGGCGAAGTCACCGAGGAGATGAGCCCGATCTCGAGGCTTCCGTCGTCGAGCATCCAACGCTCGGCCACCTCGCCCGCGTACTGCGGCTCGAGGGGATGCAGGCGGTAAGCGCTCGCAATCTGCCGGAGGATCCCGGCGCTCGGCAGTACTGCGTCGAGATTCCATCCGTTGCTCGACCCCACGTCCATGAACTCGATGAAACGCAGCACATGGCCCCGGTGTCGAAAGTTCTCCACCATTGGAAGGATCTGCGAGTCGTTGAGTCCGCGTTGCACAACCATGTTGATCTTCAGGCTGCGAAAGCCCGCTTCCTCCGCCGCGCGGATACCGTCGAGGACCTGTTCCACCGGGAAGTCAACATCGTTCATTTTCCGGAAGATGGCATCGTCGATCGCATCCAGACTCACCGTGATGCGATCCAGGCCTGCCGACCTGAGCAGCTGCGCCTTTCGCCTCAGGAGTGCGCCGTTGCTGGTGAGCGCGAGTTCCGGCGGATGGCCTTTGGGGTTGCGCAGCGCCGCAAGCATTTCAACCAGGACCTCGAGGTTCTTGCGCAGCAGCGGCTCGCCCCCGGTGAGGCGGATCTTTTCGGTGCCCAGATGGAGAAACACACGCGCGAGCCGGGTGATCTCCTCGAAGCTGAGCAACGCGGCCTGCGGCAAGAACGCATAGTGATGATCGAACACTGACTTCGGCATGCAGTAGCCACAGCGGAAATTGCAGCGGTCGGTGACGGAAAGACGCACATCGCGCAGCGCGCGCCCAAGCGCGTCCCGGGTGGGGCCTGGAGAGGCCCCGGCCATTGGCGCTTGCGGCATTGGCCGCGCCAGGTAGCGCTGATCGACCAGTCGGATCGTGGTATCGCTCATCGCGCCCCCCTCTTAGTCCCTGCGCGTGGTTTCCACAAGCTGGAGGGGCTCTGTGTCGATAACGACGGGGGGCTTGCGCGTCCTTGGCGTGCGCTGGCGCGGGGGCAGGGCGATGGTCTGCGGCTCCACCGCACGCGTCTCGGCCGAGGTCTCCACCAGCTCAAGCCCGGCCTGCGCAATGATGGCCTTCAGATCCGGTACCGGGCTTGGGGGTATCGCCTCCACGATCACCCGGGTTTCGGCCAGAACCGGCGTTGGCAGCGCTGCGGGCCCGGGAGCGGAAACCGGCAGCGGTGCTTCGAAAGCCGCGTCCTCCGCCCTTGCCACAGGAGCTGGCACTTGTGCCGCAAGCGCATCAAACGCTGTGCCATCGCTGGCGGTGTTGAAGAGGTCGACACCACCGTGTACGTCGGCCGGTGCTGCCCCGTCCTCCGATCTGCGACCACGACGCCTCCTGCGGCGCAAACGCTCAGATCCCTGGGTGCCTGCAGCACCCTCGTGATCGTTGGTGGCGGCAGGGTTTGCACCGCCAGCGAGGGTCGATGCAGCGCTCGGGCTCGAGGCAGCACCCCGGTTCGGTTCGGCGCTCGGGCTCGGGTCAGCGGACCGGTTTACGGAAGTGCCCGCGAGCGGATTGACAGCGGCGGCGGTCGTGGCAGCGGCGGCGGTCGTGGCAGCGGCTGCTGAAGCCGTCGCAGCGTGCGCTGCCGTCCCGGGCTCGGGTGCGTTGGCGGCCACCGCAGGGCTTGCCGCCGGAACACCCTCACGCGGCGGACGTCCGTCGCGTCCGGGACGGCTTGGACGCTCACCCTGTGCACGCCTTTGCGCAGAGGACGCTGGGGAGTCGTCCTGGCGCCGCGCCTTGTCGTTGCGGTCGGTCCGCTCGCCACGCTCGCTGCGGTCGCCGCGGTCCGCTCGCTCGCCACGATCACTCCGATCGTTACGCTCACCACGGTCGCTTCGACGTTGTCGGTCGCGCCGATCACGGCCGCTGCGCTCCTGGCTTGCTGTGCCGCTCTCGCCACCTCCCCCGGCCGCTGGGGCGGCATTCTGGTCAAACATGGGGCCATTCGCGGGCGCCTGCGCAGCTCCGAGTGCGGCGGCCGAGCCCTGGGATGGGGGTGGGGCTTGAGACGAAGTAGCTCCGGTTGACACGCTTGAGTGCTGCTCGCCGCCCTTGGCCTCCTGACGGGATCCCGACGCAGCCGCCTGAGGTGGTCGCGCCTGCGCTTCGTTGGCGGGCTTGCGCCGAAACCACCCGAGTACCTTGCCAAGAAAGCCCTCGCTGGGCGGCTCCAGCGCAGGCGGCGGGGAGGCGGGAAGCGACGGGCCCGCCGGGGGAACCGTCATGACCGCCCCGGCGCGTCCCGAAATCTGCTCGGTGGCCGATGCCGGCGACGCCATCGGAGCATGGGACGAAGCATTGCGCGCCGAGGCGCCTGCCGCCGACGGTGCCGGCGCCGAGGGCGTGATCCCCTTCACTGCGGCTTCAGGCCGCTTGCGGATTCCCTCGAATTTTGATTCGAGGAAGCTGTTCTCCTCGGCGGGCGCATCGGCCATCGCGTAGCTGGCCCGGTAGTTTCCAAGTCGCTCGTCGTCGTGTTTCAGCCGGTCGAGTCGGTAGTGTGGCGTTTCGAGGTGGCGGTTCGGGATCAGCACGATCTCCACGCGCAGGCGTGCTTCCATCTTGTAGATTTCGGCGCGCTTCTCGTTGAGCAGGTAAGTTGCCACCTCCACCGGGACTTGCGCATGCACCGCGGCGCTGTTGTCCTTCATGGCCTCGTCCTGGATCACGCGCAGCAAGTGAAGTGCCGAAGACTCGA
>Ga0194129_10003455_pt1 | contig 21924 bp, 17 predicted proteins | sample TA2KigCa35mmetaG_FD_150862 | JGI IMG/M metagenome (GOLD analysis project Ga0194129, IMG submission 150862) | Freshwater microbial communities from Lake Tanganyika, Tanzania - TA2015038 Kigoma Deep Cast 35m | ecosystem: Environmental > Aquatic > Freshwater > Lake | place: Tanzania: Lake...
TCGTTGGTTAGGTCTCCGTCGCGAGTTATTTCGTTGATGACGGGTGAATCGATTTCGACACCGACCAAGCTCCAAGTGCCAGAACTGATGAACCCAGCACCAGGGGCGACGAATGGCGTAGCGACCACAGCTGCAGCTGTGTCGTGGCTGGCAGAGGCGATACAAAGAGCGTTGGCCATTCCGACTTCTTTTGCTACTTCGGGTAGCAAAGGCCCCCGAACGGTGCCAGGCTGAATAACTGGGGGCAAGAGCGAAGTCGGGATTCCTAAGTCAGAGGCCAGGGTTGTTGCCCACTCACCTGTTCGAATATCTAGCAGCCCAGATGTTGAGGCGATCGTGTACTCGGAATCCACTGAACCGCAGAGTTCGTGTTGAACGAGATCGGGTGTCATTAGCATTCGATCGATTTCTGCAAATTCTTGCGGAGTTTGAAGCACCATGGCCCTTAGCTGGAAAATCGAATTGCATTCAAGTAGTTGGATTCCGGTGTCCCCATAAAGGCGTTCACGACCGACTACCGCCGAGCACTCTTCAACCATGTTCTTGGTTCTGGGGTCTCGATAACTCACAGGATCTGAAATCAACTCTGACTGCTTGTTGATCACGCCGAAATCAAGACCCCAAGTATCGACGCCAATTGAGGCAACATCACCTGATTTGGACGACAATTCTTTTAGACCAGTTTTAACCGAAGTCATGATTTCGCCAAAATTCCAGCAGCGGCGACCTAATGCGTCTTTGGTGGTTGGTGTCTCAAATCTATGCAGTTCAGTTACTTCAATTCGGTCGTCAGCTAGGTCTACGCCCATTACGCGACCTGATTCAGCACCTAGATCGACAGCAGCAACAGTGGTCATGGCATCGCCTCTATCAACGGTAACCAACCGTCTCTTGATTGTTTGGGTGAGTAGTGCCTCGAGCCTGAGAACTGCTTGACCAATTCACGCCCCTGTGCCAGAGAGCTCAAGTCACCGTTTGCAAGCCATTGAACCAACGAATTACCCAACGCTGTTGCTTCGGTTGGCCCTGTAACCACCGGCATTTGCGTCGCATCTGCCAGCCATTGGCAGACGATATCCATGCGAGAGCCACCACCTACCGCCACGATTTCTTGGTACGCGGTGTTGGTCAATTCACCTAACAACCCAACCCGTTGAGCAACACGGGCAACCAGACTTTCGAGCACGCATCTGACGAACTCGGATCTGTTGCTAGGTATATCGCCCTTCACGTTTTGTCGGATTCGTTCGATCATGCCCCCTGGTGGGCCGAAGACGGGGTCGTCAGGGTTTATGTGACTCGCAAAGGCCTTAGCACCCTGCATTTCCGAAAGCAGCAGTTCGATGTCGGGTTGTTTACCCCCGTCCAACATTTCTGCTCGAATTTGCTCCAAGATCCACATCCCCGTTACGTTCTTTAGAAATCTGGTGGTAGAGCCGTAGCCGATTTCGTTAGTGAAATTTGCTTCGCGTGCTGAATCCGTTAGTACTGGATGCGAGAGCTCGGTGCCGATAAGCGCCCAAGTACCGAGGTTTACGACTAAGGACGGGCGCTCTGAGTTGAAAGGCACCGCCACAAAAGCACTGCCGGTGTCGTGCGAAGCAACTGACACGAGCGGTAGCCCTTCGAGATCTTTGTCGCGCCAAGTACCTAGGCCGGTACCGGGTTGAACAACATCTGCCAGTAAATGCGACGGTAATGAAGCAGCGCTTAAGACCTCGGGTGACCAACGATGCGTTCGAGCATCGAGCATGGCGGTGTGGCTTGCGTTAGTTATTTCGCACCCGACGTAACCAGTGGCCTGGTTTGCGATTAAGTCAGGAACCAGCAATACCTTGTAGCCCTCGCTTAAGCGCTTAGAGCCCGCCTCGCCAGTTAGTTGGTAGACGGTGTTTAGGGCAATCTTTTGGATTCCCGCAATCGAGTAGTGCTTAGGCCAAGTCATTCGCGTGTAGAACTCGGCCATACCGTCGTCGTGACGAGGGTCGCGATAGGCGTAAACCGGCCCTAGTAACTGATTGTTTTCGTCTATTACGCCGTAGTCGACTGCCCAGCTATCGACACCACAAGAGACGAGGGGGTACTTCTCGCGCGCCCGCTTGAGCCCAGTGATTGTCTCGCTTAGTAGATAAGGGAAATCCCAGACGAGTCGATCGTCAACCCATTTTGCTTGATTGGCAAAGCGATGTATTTCGTCGCTGGTAATGCCCGATTCATCTAGGCCAAAAACAATTACCCGGCCGCTGGTGGCACCGAGGTCGACTGCCGCAACGTACGACAAGTCAGGGCTTAGCGCAAAAAGCCTTGGGGGACCCCGCTGTCCACGGGAACCAACAAACCGGTTGTCTTTGCAAGCGAGCCGCCGAGAAGAGCTACCGCCGCACTTGCCACATCTTCAGGGAACACTTCGCGCCCAAGCACGGTTCTTTTGGCGTAGAAGGCGCCGAGCTCGTCTTCAGCGACACCGTAAAGAGCAGCACGTTGCGCCCCCCAGCCAGAAGAAAAGATTCCAGAGCCTTGCACCACGCCATCGGGGTTGATGCCGTTGACGCGGATCCCATATTTGCCAAGTTCGGCGGCGAGGATGCGAACTTGATGGGCTTGATCGGCTTTTGCGCTGCCATAAGCGACGTTGTCTGGGCCTGCTACCACTGCGTTCTTACTTGCGATGTAAATGATGTCGCCACCCATGCCCTGCTCGACCATCACTCGAGTCGCAGCTCTAGAACACAAGAAAGAACCCCTCGGCATGATGTCGTGTTGCCTGTCCCAGTCTTCGTTGGTGGTATCTAGTAGAGATTTTGCGACTGAGATTCCGGCATTGTTGACCAAAATGTCGATTCCGCTGAATTTGAGCATGGCTGCTTCAAACGCGGCTTCAATGCTTGCCTCGTCGGTTACGTCCATATACACGGCCAACGCGTTGTCTTCGTTGGCGATTTCTTGTAAGACCTTTTCGGCAGCCGCTAGGTCGCGGTCAGCCACGCAAACGCAAGAGCCCTGTGCCGCCAATGCAAGCGCTATTGCTTTTCCTATGCCACTACCGGCGCCGGTGACCATTGCGATTCGCCCTGCCAAAGGCTTCGGTGGTGGCATGCGCTTTAACTTGGCCTCTTCAAGATCCCAGTACTCGACGCGAAATTTCTCGCTCTCTGGTATCGGTTGGTAGGTGCTAAGGGCTTCAGCCCCCCGCATGACGTTTATTGCGTTGACGTAAAACTCACCTGCGATACGCGCGGTAAATGCGTCTTTACCGTAGGTGAACATGCCGATGCCAGGTACCAAGACCACGGTTGGGTCTGAGCCGCGCATTGGCGGCGAAGTTGGTGTGGCGTATTTCTGGTAGTACTCGGCGTAGCGACGCCGATAAGTCTCGTGTTCTTTGCGCAGGCTTTCAAGCAGCTTCTCTACCGAAGTTTCACTCGGTAAGTCGAGAGTCAGCGGTCGAATCTTGGTACGTAAGAAATGATCGGGGCAAGAAGTGCCCAATTCAGCTAGTTGCAGTAGTTTTTCACGGGCGACGAAATCGAGAACAACTTCGGAATCTGTGTAATGACCCACCATTCGGGCATCGGTGCTCGCTACCCCTCGAATCGCTGGGGCAATCAGAGCGGCTTTTTCGTGCCTAACTTCTTCGCTTAAAGGCTTGAAGGTTGGGCGAATGACACCAAGTGAATCTGGCTTACCGTGCTTGGCTATGTAGTCTTCGGCCTTCTTGATGACGGCAAGACTTCGTTCTTGGCACTCTTTCGAGGTGTCAGCCCAAACTGTCAGCCCATGACCGCCAAGCACGCAGCCAATAGCCTTCGGATGTTCTTTCTGAATCTTTGCCATGTCTAGCCCAAGTTCGAACCCAGGCCTACGCCAGTCCACCCATGCCAATTCGTCCCCGAAGATCTTTTTGGTCAGTTCGCGACCGTCTTTGGCAGTAGCGATTGCAATGATCGAATCGGGGTGTAAGTGATCGACGTGTTGGGCGTTGACGAACATGTGCATTGCAGTGTCGATTGAGGGGGCAGCCCCACCGGGCCCAAAGCGACAGAAATCCCAGAGTGGGAACATTTCATCTTCGCGCTCGACACCTTGGTAAACATTGACAAGTTCGTGGCCAGCCTGAGTTCGCAATACGGCTAGGCCATTGACGGTGAGAGTTCCTAGATCGCCACCCGAACCCTTGACCCACATGACTTCTTCTTCTTTGCCAGTTGCAGGGTTGACGACCTTGCCCTTAGCCGAAGAATTACCCCCGCCGTAGTTGGTGACTTTCGGGTCGCGACCGAGGGTGTGGCAGCGTTCGATCAGATCGATTACCACTGGCGGGGTAGAACTCTTAGCGCCTGATGCGTTCATGCACCCCACCCGGCTGACTGACCCGATGCGCGAGACTCGTTTATCTCTTTTTGGTAGCCGGATTCTTCGAAAGCTTTGATCGGGTCAGCCTCGCCACCTAATTCTTGTCGAACCTCGGCAACTAGAGGCCTAACGTCGGTTGCGAAAGCGTCCATCAATATTGCGTGAGCGCCAAGAACGTCGCCTGACTCTTGGGCCGAGGTGAGCGCCGGCTGGTCAACCAAAAGTGCCTTCGCTGTGGCCTCTTGCACGTTCATGATTGATCGCATGATCGCAGGGATCTTTGGTTCGATGTTGTGACACTGATCGAGCATGTAGGCGACATCTTTTGCCAGATTGCCCGCGCTAACGATCTCAAACATGATGAGAAAGAGCTCGAACGGGTCAGCTGAACCGACCATCAAGTCATCATCGGCATAATTTCGGTTGTTGAAATGAAACCCACCAAGGCGTTCTTGTCTGAGCAGAAATGCGACTATGTATTCGATGTTCGTGCCGGGGGCGTGGTGCCCGGTATCTACCAAGACTTGTGCTTTGGGCCCGAGTTCGAGGCAATGCACGTACGAGGTGCCCCAGTCAGGTAAGTCGGTGTGGTAGAAGGCGGGTTCAAAGAACTTGTACTCGAGCAGCATCGTCATTGATTCGGGCATCGCTTGATAGACCTGTTTTAGTGATTCAAAGACCCTGTCTTGCCGCTTAAACATCGAGTCTTGGCCTGGGTAGTTGGTTCCGTCCGGGAACCAAAGGCTTAATGCGTCGCTGCCGAGCTTCTTGGCGATTTCTACGCAGTCAATCATGTGGGCGACAGCTTTTGTTCTAGTTCGTGGGTCTGGGCTGGCGATGCTGCCTAACTTGTAATCGTCTTCTTGAAACAGGTTTGGGTTAACAGCCCCGATGCGCAGACCTTTTTCGTGTGCGTACTTCGCTAACGACCCGTAGTCATCGACGGAGTCCCAGGGGATGTGTACCGCGACACTGGGTGCTGAAGCCGTCAACTTATGTACGACGGCTGCATCATCTAGTTTCTCGAATGCGTTTCGGGGAACGCCCGGTTGAGCGAAGACTTTGAACCGTGTGCCTGAGTTTGCATAGCCCCACGACGGAGTCTCAATTTTCAAATTCTTCAGATAGTTCTTGACTTGGGCTTCACTCATATTTAAATCAATTCTACCGAGCAGATGCGCTTAGCTAAATTTGGGTCTTACGCTTACCAGACTTTCGTCGAGTTCTGACACATCGCTGGCACCAAGCAACTTCATGGTGTCGGTGAACTCTTTGGTGAGCATCTGCAGTGCGCGTTCGACCCCAGCTTTGCCACCAGCCATCAACCCGTAGAGGTACGCCCGACCGATGAACACGGCGCGCGCCCCACGAGCTACTGCAGCGGCCACGTCGGCACCATTCATGGTGCCCCCGTCCACGAAGACTTCGATTTCGCTACCGACCTTTTCAACGACATCGGGGAGTAACTCAAATGGCACCTTCGCTCGATCAAGCTGTCGGCCACCATGGTTAGAAAGCAAGATGCCATCAACACCCATGTCTGCCAAAACTTTTGAGTCGGCCACGGTTTGTACGCCCTTGATAACAAGGGGCCCTTGCCATTGACTTCTTAGCCATTCCACGTCGGCGAAAGACAAAGAAGGGTCCATAACTCGTGAGAGCAGTTCTGAGACAGTCCCTTGGGTCGAACTAAAAGATGCAAAGGTGAGGGGTTCAGTGGTGAGCAAGTTGAACCACCAGTTTGGGTACTTAGCCATGTCCATCATGGTCTTGAACTTCAGCGACGGTGGAATCGTCAACCCGTTTTTGACATCTCTCAATCTTGGGCCGCCTACTGGGCAGTCCACGGTGAGAATCAACGTGTCATAGCCCATCGCCTTCGCTCGGTCGATCAGCTCTTTACCGGGCCCTCTGTCACGCCATACGTAGAGCTGAAACATCTTTCGAGTGTTAGGTGCGTTCTCGGCCACTTCTTCGATAGAGGTAGTTCCAAGAGTCGAAAGGCAGTAAGGCAAACCGAAATCGCCGGCGGCTTGGGCGACGGCCACCTCGCCTTGGTAATGCATCATGCGGGTGAAGCCGGTCGGGCCTAGCACTATTGGGAAGGCACTTTTCTTACCTAAGATCTCAACTGAGGTGTCAACGTTGGACACATCTCTTAAGACTCGCGGGTTGAATTCAATTCGTGAATAAATTTCTCTCGAGCGTTTCATTGATTCCTCGGCACCGGCAGCACCGTCGGTGTAGTCGAACACGGCCCTCGGTGTTCGTTTCTTAGCTATCGAACGAAGATCCCACAAGTTAGTTGCGGCATCTAATCGGGCTTGGTTTCTATCAAGTCGTGGCGCTCTAAACCCGATCAGCGGCAGAAAGTCTTTTGGCTTTGGGAGTTGTCGCTTTGTCATGTTTGTAGTGGCTGAATATATGGCCAAGGGTGACTCATAGGCTCAGCCTCAAACGATGCCAAATCAAGCGGAAAAAGTCTCTGACCAAGTCGTGGAATCGGTGTTGCGGCAGGCCAGCTTGATAGAGGGCGAGGCGAGTGTTTCCCCGCTGTCTGGCGGGGTATCGAGTCAGGTCTGGTTGGTTGAAAGCGTCAAAGGGCGCTTGGTAGCTAAGACACCACTTGAAAAGTTGGCTACCCCCCAAGACTGGTTTTCAGACATAAGTCGCGGGCAAGTTGAAGCTGATTCATTGCGATTGCTTCGAGAGCTAACCCCTGAGCACGTGCCACAAGTGCTGTTTTTCAACCCTGATTTACCGCTGCTGGTACTTGAAGCTGCACCCATTCACTGGCGTGACTGGCGGCACGTGTTATTGAGCGAGTCAAGCCCTGAACCCGATGCACTTGGGTTTGCTCATTTGCGGACACCTGAGTTCTCGAGCAATTTGGGCGCGAAGCTGGGGCACTTACTTGCTAATTGGCACAAGGAAACCGTCAACGTTGAAAAGTTACCTGACAGCATCAAAAGTGGCGAGCGCTTAAAGCAACTAAGGACAGACCCTTTTCATCGAGCAACGGCTGCTGTCATCGCTGACGAGGTGCTCTCTGCCAGATTGCTGCACCTAGCAGAAGAGCTTGAATCAACTCGAAAGTGCTTGGTTTACGGCGATTTCTCACCGAAAAACTTTCTTGTTGGTACTGACGGCTTGTGGGTTATAGATGCAGAAACTGCACATGTTGGCGACCCCGCCCTCGACCTGGCTTTTTTGAATGCGCACCTGAATTTGAAGGCGATACATAAACCTGAGTTGAGAGAGTCCATGCGGACGTGTCAGACGAGTTTCATGGTGACTTATCTAGAGGCACTACCTGATCAGGGGTGGCGAGATGACGTAAGCAATAGCATCTCTGCCCACACTGGGGCGATTTTGGCGGCGCGGGTGCTTGGTGTCTCTAAAGCAAATTACTTAAGCGATGCCTCACGTCAAACTGCTCTTGATAAGGCAAAGCGACTATTGCGTGATAAATCGAGTTACCGAATCGAGTAATAAATAGCGAAGGGCGGCCCTGCTTTCGCAAGACCGCCCTTCTTAGGTGTCGCTTTTAGCGACGCTAAGAGCTAGGGACTCTTAGAACTTGTACTGACTGATGTTCTTCTCAGTGAACACCAAGGCTGGGCCAAGAACGACCTCGGGGCCAAGAGCACCCTTGATCACCTTGCGCTTGTCACCTAGTGCACCACCGGGAACAGTCGAGCCGACTACGGCCTTGTTGTTCTTGAGAGGCACGAGGCCAGCTTTGATGTCAGCTGCGGCGTACACCGAGAGATAGCCCAGTGCTGGCACATCCCATAGGGCTGCCTGCGCGCCTGAACCATCTGTTACGTACGTCCTCATGTCGTTCGGAAGACCAAGACCGGTCACTTTGACCTTGCCCTTGTATTCCGGACGGCTGCTCACGAACTTCGCAGCGGCAACGATGCCGACTGAAGTCGGGGCAACGATCACCTTGACGGTTGGGTTCTTCTGAAGAAGACCCTGGGTCTCGGTGGTGGACTTGTCTGGCAAGTCATCGCCGTAAACGGTGGTGACGAGCTTCATGTCCTTGTACTTCGGGTTGCTGGCCAAGCCCTGCTTCATGAAGTCGATCCAAACGTTCTGGTTCGACGCGTCAGGGGTGGTTGACAAGATGGCGAAGTCGCCCTTGCCTCCCATCAACTCGTAGGTGCTTGCCAAAAGACCCTCGGCAATGCCCTGCGATGAGGCCTGGTTTACGAAGAGCTGGCGACCAGCCGACGAAACGTCGGAGTCCCACGTCACGACGACGACGCCACGCTTCATCGCGTTCTTCAAGGCCGGCACGAGCGCGTCTTTGTCGTTAGCTGCAACCAAGACGGCGTCATACCCCTGCTGAACGGCCGAGTTGATCAACTTGACCTGAGCAGCAGCAGTGATTTCGTTCGGACCTAGGTACTTGCATTCGTACTTTAGCTCTTTACAAGCTTTCTGTGCACCAGTCCAAGCCACCTTGAAGTAGCCGATGTTTCCAAGTTTCGGAATCATCGCGATCTTCATGTTTGGTTCGTAGCTTTGGGCGTTTGATGCACCAGCTAGCGGAAGAACCAACATGGCGGCTGCAGCTGCACCCGCGACGAGGGTTCTCGTCAGCTTTCTAGCGATCATTCATTTCCTCCCATGATGACGTCAGCCCAATTTGGGTTGGCGTCGGCAAGTGATTTCTCACCTGTTGACCTAGGAACCTCCGGATGGTTCTTTTGGTCTTGACCCAGTAGATGAATCGACTGGGATTCTAGTTTTGGCCCCTTCTCGAAATTCTCGGGCCTGATTAAGTCGCCGGAGTGCTACAGGGATTACTACCGCCGAGATGAGCAGCACACCGGTGACCACGGTGAAGACGTTGGGCGAGATGCCTTGCAGGTTAAAGAGTGCTTCTAGGGTTCCAAACAGCAGCGCAGCACCGACTACACCCCAGATGCTGCCAATGCCACCGAAGATGCTGACCCCACCAAGCAGCACGACCGAGATCACAGCTAGCTCTAAGCCGATTGCGTTGTCCCACTGGGCAGTCGAGAAACGAAGCGTGTAGACGATGCCAGCGACACCTGACATTGTTCCGGTGAGAATGAAGAGGATCCATTTGTAAGTCGTAACTGAAATCGCCGCAAACCGAGCAGCTTCGACGTTTTGGCCGATACCGTAAACACGCCTGCCAAACGACGTCAAGTGCGCAAGAACTGCAAACAGTAATATGAAGGTGACGATCAGCGGGAATGTTCTCGGTATGAACGAAGTGCCGATGGTGTCGTAACCGAAGTTAGTCCACGCTTCGGGGTACTCAGCCACGGATTCGTTACCCAAGATGGCCGTGGCGAAGCCTCTAAACAAGGCCAAAGTCGCAATCGTCACTGCCAGTGAACCCAACGCTAACTTCGCCACCAGAAAACCGTTTAGGGCCCCGCAGAGTGCGCCAGTCAAGATGCCAAGAGCAGCCGCAACCGCGATTGGCACCCCACCGAAGTAGTAGGTGTAGCCGAAGACGACACCACTAAGCCCGACTATCGAGGCGACAGATAGATCAATTTCGCCAGAGATGATGAGCAAAGTCATTGGCATTGCAATCAACATGATTTCGCCCATGTTCGCCAGAATCGCCGAGAAGTTGAACGCGGTGCCGAATTCGGGGTTGATTGCGAAGCCGACCAACAAGACGGCAGCCAAGATCAAATAGATGGTGACGTCCCAGGTGAAACGTCTCACCGATTTTGGCTTGTCTGCACCCCTCATCAAAAGCCCCGTCATTCGCGCCACGACTGTTCTTCGACGCGATCTTCGCGGATGCGCTGAATCTTGGCTTGGCTGCGCAGGGCGAGGATTCGATCCAAACCGATTGCGGTGATCAGCAAGACACCATTTACCGCTTGCTGCCAGAAGGGGTCAACGCCAACAGCCACCAGGCCGCCTGCAATTACGCGAATCAGCAATGCCCCAAGTAATGCGCCGATGATGGTTCCTGACCCACCGAAGATGTTCACTCCACCGACCACCACCGCGGTGACCACAGCGAGCTCTTGATTTATGAAAGCCGAAGCATCTACGAAAGCGAACTGGCCGATGTAGAGCACACCTGCGATTCCTGCCATTAGACCTGACCACATGAATGCCAGCAATGTCCTTTGAAAAATGTTGATGCCAACGAGCTGTGCTGCTGGGGGGTTGCTCCCGATCGCGTAGAGATCGCGACCAACGGGTGTGTAACGCATCCACCAGGCGGCAAAAAGTGCAAACCCCAGAGTGATCCAGAAGATGATGGGAATGTCCAAAATGGTGTCGAGTCCCATGGCGATAAGCGATGGCGGTATCACATCTGGAGTGAAGCGCCCGGCATCTGAATAGAAATAGAGGATTCCTCTAACGATCGACAAGGTGCCCAAGGTGACCACCAAGCTCGGGATGTTTAAGCCCGCGACCAGAAGGCCGTTGACTGTGCCAACTAAGAGACCGATGCCGGCACCGATGGCGAATGATTGCCACAAACCCCAGCCATTTGGAACCACGATCGACAACGTGACGTAGGCAGAGAGCCCCGTTGTCGAAGCGATTGATAAGTCAATGTGGCGCGCGATTACCACTGGCGTTAGGCCGACGGCCAAGATTCCGATGACCGCCGAACCGATGAGCAGGTCGGTGAGCCCCGACCCGCCTAGGAACCGCGGGTTTACTGCCGCAGTGATGCCGATTGCTAAAGCCAGAATCAAGAACAAGCTTGCGATACGGCCATTGATCAATTTGCGAGCACGACCTGCGGTTGTCGTGGTCGGCGCCGGAACAGTTGGCCCTGACATCAGCGCTTCTTACCCGCGACAGCGACCTTTTCGCCGGTCGCTGCAAACATGATCTTTTCTTGTGTGGCCTCATTACGAGCCATTTCAGCTGTGAGGCGGCCCTCGTGCATGACGTAAATGCGGTCAGCCATCCCGAGTACTTCTGGCAACTCGGACGAGATCATGAGCACAGCCTTACCGTCAGCCGCAGATTGGCTTAGCAGTCTGTGGACTTCTGCTTTGGTCGCGACATCGATACCACGGGTCGGTTCATCAACGATTAGAACGTCGGGGTCGGTGGCGAGCCACTTAGCTAACACACTTTTTTGTTGGTTACCGCCTGAGAGGCTTTCGACTGGCGCGCGAGGGTCTGAATATTTGATTTGTAGTTTCTCTTGCCATTTCTGGGTGAGATTGATTTCTTGCTTATTTGTAATGAATCCGAGCTTTGAGAGACGGTTCAACATTTCCATTGCGACGTTGCGTGCAACTGACGAAATCATGAACAAACCTTGTTGGCGTCGATCTTCGGGTACCAGCGCTAAGCCCCGAGCCACCGAGGTCTTCGGCCGCTTAGGCGGGAGCTTCTGCCCATTCAAGATCACCTCGCCCGAGTCGTAGGGGTCTACCCCGAAAATGGCCCGGGCTACTTCTGATCGGCCACTGCCAACGAGACCAGCCAGGGCGACGATCTCGCCCTTCTTTACGTGTAGCGAGACATCTTTGAATTCAGAAGCACTGTTAAGTGATTTAACTTCTAGGGCAGTAGCCCCTACTTTGGCATCGACTTTGGGGAACATTTCTTTTAGTTCGCGACCGACCATCCATTTGATGACTTCTGAAATTGAAGTTTTGTCAATCGGGCTTTCGGCGACAGTCTCGCCATCACGCATCACGGTTACTTCACTACAAACCGCAAAAACCTCATCGAGGCGGTGACTCACGAAAACAACGCATTTGCCGCGCTCGGCCAATTTGCGCATAACCGACATCAGTCGAGCAACCTCAGAAGACGTCAGGGCGGCCGTTGGCTCGTCCATCAAAATTACGCTGGCGTCTAATGACAGGGCTTTGGCGATTTCAACGACCTGCTGGTCTGCAATTGAAAGGCCTCGAGCAAGTCTTTCTGGGTTTAGGTCTACACCAAGTTCATCGAACAACTTCTTGGTTTCGTCACGTGTTTGAGCCCAGGTGATGGCAACACCTTTTCGCGGTAGACGACTTATGAAGACATTCTCAGCAAGCGATAAATCCGGGAACAACGATGGCTCTTGGTAAATAACGGTTATGCCCTGTTCCATAGCAGCGCGAGGCGAGCCTTCAATGAATGGCTTGCCATTCAATTTGACAGTCCCTGAATCAAGTCGGTGAACGCCGGCTAGAACTTTTACCAATGTCGATTTACCGGCGCCATTTTCGCCAAGCAAGGCGTGAATCTCGCCTGCACGCAGTGTCAACTTCGCGTCTTTAAGAGCTTGAACACCGCCGAATCGCTTGTTGGCATTTCGAACGAGCAAGATCTCGCCACTAGCTTTGCCCGCTTTGCTCGCTGCCAATCAGCCTCACTTTTGTAGGGGTTAGGGCTCGGCCGCCGCCGGGTGCGCCCTAGAGGCGAAGGTTAACTGGGGCAAATTGGAGGTGCCAGAGGGAGTCGGTGAGGTCGGCCGCTTCTCGACGGATGTCTTGCGAGGCCAGCTACCAGCGTACGCAAGTAATATCAGGCCATTCAGTTCATTTTTTCATGGCTACCGGGGGGTAACTAGGTTGAGATCGACGAAGAGTTTGGCCGTAGTAGCGGTTTTCGGTCTGCTGGGTTTGGCTGGTTGCGGCGGTGGGGGTTCAACTGATGCCGACGCAGCGGCTGAGGCTGAAGTAGCAGTTTCGGACGACCCGTGCACCAAAGCGAATCTGCCCGTTATGGAGGCCGGCTTCTTGACCATCGGCACCGATTCGCCAGCTTATGAACCGTGGTTTAAGAACGACGACCCCGTCAACGGCCAGGGCTTTGAGTCAGCTGTTGCCTACACCGTGGCAGACCGACTGGGCTTTAACTCGGACGAGGTGAAGTGGGTTGTGGCCTCGTTTAACAGTTTGATCACGCCGGGTGAAAAGCCATTTGACTTTGCGATCAACCAGGTCTCGATTACTGACGAACGCAAAGACGCTGTTGATTTCAGCCCGGGTTACTACGACGTAAACCAAGCGTTGATCACCATCGCCGGCTCACCAATTGAGGGGGCAACCACTATCGCTGAACTTCAGGGTGCGAAGTTAGGCGCAGCAGTTGGTACGACTTCTTATGACACCATTGTCGAAGTCATCGCTCCCACAACCGAGCCGGCCGTGTTCGACAACAACGATGTGGCCAAGCAAGCACTAGCAAACGGCCAAATTGACGGTTTGGTAGTGGACTTACCGACCGCCTTTTACATCACGGCAGCTGAACTTGATGACGGCGTGATCGTGGGGCAGTTCCCAACCGAACAGGTAACTGAGCAGTTCGGTCTGGTGCTCGACAAGGGTTCGGCTTTGACCGAGTGCGTAAGCGCCGTGGTTGAAGACCTAAGAGCTGACGGAACTCTCGACGGTGTTCAACAGCAGTGGTTGGCAGACGTCGCTGGCGCACCAGTTTTGTTGCGCGAAGGCGAAGAGGCTGAAACAGGTCTGCTGCTAGACCTAGAGGAGTAAGTCGAAAACCTCTCTTTAAGGGAGGTTGATTTTCGATAGCAGTGCGTGGGCGGCGTTATGGCCGCCCACGCCACTGACTGCCGCGTAACGATCCTACTACAGGGATTCTCGACTCTTACAACCTAGATTGCGCTAAGTAGTGTCGAGAACCCCTGAAGCTTTGCTTTCTTCGACCGATTTGGAAGCTGCCCTCTGTGCCCGTTGTCTTCGGACGTTGTCGATGTAAACAGCACCGATAAGGAATATCCCTATAACTACACCTTGCCAGTAAGACTGGACGCCAATGATGATGAAGCCCGACTGCAGAGTTACCGGGATGAGTAAGCCAATGACCGTACCGAAGATGGAGCCGATACCCCCAAACAGACTCGTACCACCAATCACGACGCCAGCAATAACGGTCAAGGGTGTATTCGATTGACCGCCGATGGTGGTCTGTTGAAAAAACGCGAGACTCAAAATTCCGCCTATGCCCGCACATGCCCCTGCAATTACGTAAACCAGAATTAGCTGTCGATCTACGTTTATGCCAACTCTTCGACAGGCCTCAGGATTTGAGCCGACGGCGAAGGTGAACAAACCGAACCGGGTTCTATGCAGCAAGATGCTTCCCAGGACGACAACTATCGCCGCTATAACAGTTAACGTAGGTACTTCCCAGAAAATATTGCCGAAGCCAACCGTGTCAATGAGCTCGGGGGGCACACCGGTTAAGTCGATCCCCCCGGTTACAACTTGCGAAAGCCCAAGGGCCATGCCCAAGGTGCCCAGAGTGACAATAAACGCTGGAACCTTGGCTTTGGCAACCAAGAAACCGTTAATGAACCCCCAAACGCAACCGCTACCAATTGCAACTGCAGCGCCAATTAGGGCGGTACCCCACCCTGACGCTCCAAGGGAACCCATAACTTGTGCGGCCATAACGCTGCTGAAGACGAGAACTGCCCCAACTGATAAATCGATACCGGCAGTAATGATTACCAAAGTGGCACCCACGCCGAGAATTGCGAAAATCGAAGTATTGACGATTATCGAGCGCAGATTAAAGACTGTGAGAAATGTGTCGGGTGCCAAAACCGAAAAGAAAATAATGATGAGACCGAGCACGATCAGAATCTGAGCTGCTTGTAGGCGAGTGAAACGCTGTAGAAGGGAAAGTTTCTCGTCCTCAATTATTGTCGTGGCAGCTCGTAACTGTGAATCAGTACTCATGCGGCAGTATCTTCAAACTTGCCAGTCATAGCCCCTACGAGTTCTTCTATGCTTGCGTCAGAGGCTTTATAAGTTTTGACTCGTTTGCCGCGTCTAAGAACTTGAATCTTGTCCGCTACCTGCAAAATTTCAGGCATCGAGTGACTTATGTAAACAACGCCTAAGCCCTTGTCTCGCACTCGCTTGACTAGGTCCAACACGTTCTTGGTCTGCACTACGCCAAGGGCCGCCGTCGGCTCGTCTAAGAAAATGACCTTGTTGGCCCAGGTAGCAGCTCTCGCCACCGCAATGCTTTGCTTTTGGCCTCCTGACATGTTCTCTACTGGCATTCGGAGGCTTCGCACAGCGGCACCTAGATCGGCAAATGCGTCCACGGACCGTTCTTTCATGGCTGCCTTGTTCATGAACCCGAACCAACCCCAAGGGGCACTTTTCTTCACTTCGCGCCCTAAGAAGAGATTTCTTGTCGCGTCAAGATGCGGACACAACGCTAAATCTTGGTAAACCGTTTCGATTCCAAGCGAACGAGCCCTGTAAGGCGACTCAATCGCTATTTCTTTGCCTTCGAAGGCGATCTTGCCTGAGTCCGGTTGCTCAGTCCCCGACAAAATCTTGATTAAAGTGCTTTTCCCGGCTCCGTTGTCACCTATGAGAGCCGTGATTTCACCCGCCTCGACGTCGAAATCACAAGAGGACAGTGCTGCCACATGCCCGTAGGTCTTATTTATGCCTCGCGCTTCTAAGAGTGCCATGGCTGGGCCTTACCTTGGATGCTCGCAACGCAGGTGTTTAGTCGGGGTACGGCCACCTCACGCAGAAACTTTTCTCTTTCTTGGCCCTTAAGTGATATTGACTCTCGCCAGACCGCACGCCCTGCGATGAACCCCGCCGCACCACCTTCGTCACAAGAAACCTTGAGCACTGTCGTGAATTCATCGAACGGAACGCCAGCACTGAGGACAGCCCAAGGAACGGTCAGAATTGAGGCTAACTCTTGGCAGCGAGCAGGTGAACCTGGGTATTCCAACTTAAGCATTGATGGTTGCAAAGCGTTGAGTAACTCAGCACTTCGAATGATTGCTTCGGCTTTGGCCTCGGGCGCGAATTCAGTGTCATCGGGCAATTGATAGACGAGATTTTCAATCACTGAAGGGATACCGGCTTTTCTACAATCTGCAATAATCAATTCCACCACGTCTAGTGTTTCTTGCGACAAGTCTGGTTCACCAGAAGCAAATTTGCGTCCAGGGTTCATGCGGACTAAGAATTTAAGTGCTTTGCCGCCTAGCGATTTCACCCACTCGGCATTTTTATCTTTATCGTAAAGTGTGCGAGGCTCCCCTTTATATGTCTCTCTCTTCTCTGGATCAGCAGCAACTAGTAGCCCACAATCGCCAGACAAGGTGTCACTCTTTTCAATCGCAGGAATTCCTATTGTTGGGTCAAGCAAAAAACCCGAGGCGTGGGGGCTCAGTGCAGCAACCACATCCGCTTTGAGCTGTCTCATTTCTGCCTCGTCGGCTGTCAACCCCAACTCTGTGTACATTTTTTTGAGTGTGTTTCGTTGATCCATTGCGACGATCGAAAACAAACCGTTGTCGTCAGCAATGCTGGCCAAAGTCACCGTTTCGTCACTCACAACTGGCAATTCAGTTCCTCCAAAATTCACGTCTTGGTAACGAAGACGGCAAATTAAGTGTAGGTCGAGTTTAGAGCGTAGGCCGCTGCAGCTGAACAGCCGGGCTCATCGTGCGAGGCCCGCACTAGGTTGGGCATCAGGTCTTTCTTCGCCGCCCAAACAGCCGGTAGCCTTAACCAGCCCCCAGCCCCAATTTCGGCTTCATGCGGGCCCACAATTTCTTCGGTGGCTTCTACAACTCGAGCAGTCTCTGCTTTTGCGTAAGCCACAACAGAACTTGCGATGGATTTAGGCGTTGCTTCGCCCCGAAGTTCTATCGAAACGCTGTTAATCCATTCTTTTGGCATAGAAATCTCAACAGGGCCAGAACTCGTTGCTGTCGAATCACTATTTGTCAAGGCCACTTTGTCTTCGAGGGTCTCAGCGCCCAAGGCGGTAAAGACTCGATTTAATGCCAAGCCTGCGCGAGTCGCCGCAAAAATCGCGGTGGTACCTGGCAAAACGTGCATGCCGCTACTGATACCTCGCTGTACCAGAGTTTGCCGTTGGTCAGGGCTAAGTCGGCCCGGGATGCTGCGGATTAAAACATCAGCTGTGCCGCAGCTATTGAAAAGTGAATTTGGTTTCGTCGCTCCTGCACCAACAGCAGCTACTAGGTGATCGTGACCCGCGACGACTAATTTCGCTTGGCGAAGTGATTCGTGTTTTGCGTGCGAACAGAGACCCCAACTCTTACCGGCTGGTCGAAACTCCGGCACAAAGTCAGGCGAAACATTCAAGTATCGCAGCATTTCCACCCAAGGAAGTTGCGTCGATTGGTCCAATAACCCTGTTCGAGACGCTAACGAGGGCTCTGTGAAGGCATTGCCGGTCAATCTGTAGGCAACAAACTCCTGTGCGTTTAACCAGCGGCATCCAGGTTCTAGCTGTAGCCCGTTATCGCGAAACCACAAGATCTTTGATAACGAACACTCTGCCTTAAAGCTCAACCCAGTTGTCTGGCTGAAGGAATCTCGTAATTCCGAGGGCAGAAGCTCTAACTGTTCGGCACCATGCGGGTCGTACCATGCGACACCCGGTGACAAGGCGTGGCCCTCGGTGTCAACGATTGTTCCTACCTCAGCCATGCCGGTGATACCTATGCCCACAAGCGTGTGAGATTCATCGATCTGCTGATTCACGCGGTAGATCATGTCTTCGACTTTGTTGGTTAGTAACCCCAGATCGATTGTTATCAAATCGCCCTTACTTGCCCAGTCTTGTGGTTCTTTAAGAGTTGCCAATTCGAGGTGTTGTTCGTCAATCAGAACTACCTTTATTGATGTCGAACCAATATCTACGCCTGCAGACACCTTCACTAGGGCCCCTGAGTGCCTTGCTGGGAATTCATCTGGGTCAATAATTCTTGAGATCGATGCTTTGTAGCACCCCCAGCTAGTTCGGTTTCACAAGAACTTGCCGCGGTCGCTATTGCCAGCGGAATCGAACGTTGAATTCGGCGAGCAAATGATTCCTCTCGCGACGCGGCAAAACCAACAATGAGGCCGCCCATAAACGCGTCACCCGCCCCTACCGAGCTCACCAAGTTAACCGTGGGGGCGTTAAACCAGTCATTAAATTCTTTGGTCGCCATGGCCGCGCCATCTGCACCAGCTGTGACAATCGATACTTGCGCTCCTGATTGACATAGGGCTTCGGCTGCTTCGGTAGCAGTCTTTTGTGGACTTGTTGGCTCATCGCTCATCAATGTCGCGGAGCCACCAGAGGTTATGGCTAAAGCCTCGTGAAAGTTTGGCTTAACAAGATCTGGACTAGCGCTCAGGCAACCTCGCACCCAGGTAGGGGCGGTGTCTACAAAGAAGTACCCGCCGGCCTGGTGGGCCGTATTGATGAAAGGCACCAGCTGATCTGGCGCCGTGTCGGCGGGCAAGCTACCCATGACGACGAGAACGTCACCTTGCGACATGTTCGAACTTAAGTACTGATTGACCTTCAGCCACGCAGTTTCACTGGCGTAACCCCCTTGCTCATTTATTACCGTGATTCGTTTATTCGTCTCTTCGATCAGAATATTCGCGTGTCGGACTCGGCCGGCGTGGCTAAAAAGTCGGTACGTAGCTTCTTCAACTTTCAGTAGTTCCTCGTAACTTGACTCGTCTGTTTCGCCTACCAATATGAGTAATTCGTGTTCGCAGTTAAATTCCCGTAATACTCGAGCCACATTAATGCCTTTACCACCGGCAGTGAGGTTGGTGTTAGAAGTTCTAATTACTGAGCCGGGTTGCAAGGTTTCAATTTGAGAGGTATGGTCAAAGACTGGGTTAGGGTTGAAAACAAAAGTCTTCACTTCAACAAACTCTTCGCTGCCAGTGCCCCTTGAATGTTGAATTGGATGATCTCAGCTAGATCAATAGCTGAGGACGCAGCGGAAATCACAAAGTCTGTCTTTGGCGCAAATTTAGACTGGTGCTCTGCACGTTCAAGCAACTGCTTCGAGGGTAAATCGTCTCTTTCGGCTTTGCGTTCCTGAACTCTTGCCACCAGCAATTGAGGGTCCAAAACAAGCCCAAAACTTACGAAGCACGCTTGGTGACTTTGGGCGAGTTCCTCGTAAGCCGAGAGACCCCCCTCTGTTTGGACTTCGAGTGAAAAGGGTGCCGTGACAATTACCGACCCCTGGGCTAGGGCGGTATCAGTTCTTTTTGCTAGCTCTGCGTACCTCTGCTCGCGAGCACTATCTAGTTGTGTCGGTGGGATGTGCGCAAACGTTGATGCATTTGTGTCATCAATATCGCAATGACCCCATTGCAGTTTTTCCGCTAAATGACTTGCAACGGTGGTTTTCCCGACCCCCGCCGGGCCAGCAATTAGCACCAGCGCTTTCTTTGCGTTCGCTGAAGGGCTCCTTTTTACTCAGTGCTATTGGTTCGTCTCTCGATTAACAAACAATAAGCCGGCCCCAGCGCGAGGCTGGGGCCGGCTTATCGGCCTTTGGGAAGGTCTTAGCAGGTTGACCTGTAGGCGGCTGCTTTACCAGCAGCAGAATCCACCGTTGCCGGGGTAATGATGGTGAACCCGGTGGTGATCTTCTTCTTGGTCGGCTTGCCGTTGAGTTTCGCAACAGCTTGCTTGACGCCGTCCACGCCAATTTGGTACGGCTGCTGAGCAATAAGTGCCTGCACAGTGCCGTCCTTCAGGGCCTTGATTTGGTCAGGGCCTGCATCGAATCCGATGACAACAACCTGGCCACTCTTGCCTGCCTGCTTGATGCCAGTTGCGGCACCCTGAGCAGAGAACAAGTTGCTAGCAAAGATCGCCTTTAGATCAGGATTCTTCGCTAGTGCGGCTGTCGTTATCTGAGCAGCGATGGCTGGTTCGTTTTGTGAGTATTCCTGACCCACGAACGTGTACTTTCCACCGCTTGCAGCTACAGCATCTTTGAAGCCTTTGTCGCGTGCATCAGTGGTGCTGATACCCGGCTTCACACCGATACCCATGACTTTTCCGCCACCCGGTACCAACTGCTGAACTGCCTTGAAGGCCTCTTTACCGCCGCCGAGGTTGTCAGACGAAATCTCTGACACCGCGAACTTCGGGTCCTTGACGGTCGTGTCTACCAAAACGACCTCAACTCCCGCTTTCTTGGCGGCTTCAAGTGGCCTTTGCATTGCGTTAACGTCATTCGGAGCAATCAAGATTGCATCCGGCTTTGACGCGATTACGGAGTCAAGGATTGGCTTCTGCAAAGTCGCATCGAACTTGGCTGGGCCAACGGTCTTGACGGTTGCACCGAGTTTCTTAGCTTCTGCCTTCACACCACATTCCATGGTGATGTAGAAGCCGTCGCCCTTAACGCCCTGGATGAAGACGATGTTTTCACCCTTGGCTGAGGCCCCGGTTGCGGTTGCCACGGTCATAGCTGCAGCCAGACCGATGGTTGAAACAACCGCTAGTGCTTTCTTGCTTCTTGTTCTAATTGACTCCAATTAGTTTTCCTCCCAAACGGGCCCTGGTCATCCGGATTGACCATGTAATACCCGAGTGCCATAGAGTACTTGGTGGCGCCAAGAGCTCTATCGCCAGACCCCTCGCGCTTTGGTCATGGGGTCGGCAAAAACATTGAGCCGGGTTTACCCCTGCGAATAGAGGATCTAAGGACAGAGGATTACAGGCAAGCTTTCGTAGCCACGGATTACGTGCGATTGGTACCTCTGTGGAGTGCCGATCATCTCGAAATCAGGGGTAGCTTTCAGTAGCTCGGATATGCCGGCTTTTGCCTCCAAGCGCGCGAGGGGCATGCCAAGGCAGAAGTGAACCCCTTCACCGAATGCGAGGTTTCTGCTTCCGTCCCGGGTGAGAATCAACTGATCTGGGCTTTCGAATTCGCGTGGATCTCGATTGGCTGATGCAAAAATCATTAAGACCCGAGAGCCCTTTTGGATGGTCTGACCGTGAATCTCGACGTCTCGGGTGGTGACTCTGGCTAGCCACTGCGCCGGGGCATCAAATCGCAAAAACTCATCAATTGCCGTTTGCGGTAGATCCCCCTGAGCGCTTTGAAGTTCTTGTCGGGAAACTTGACGAGTCGCTAGAGCATGAACGATTGTGCCCATCAGGCTCGTTGTGGTTTCCATACCAGCGGCCACCAGCAGAAGGGAAAGCCCCTGAATTTCCCTAGACTCCATTAGGCCCTGGTCGATAGCACGCGCCATGTCTCCAAAGACGTCGTCTGGGTAGTCGGTGTTTCGACGCCTCTCAACTTCCTTCTCGAGAAATTCGACCAATTGAGACCTAGCCTCGTAAGCCTCGGTTGTTGGCCCATTTTCATTGGGAGGCCTATTTAGCATCCGAAGCCCGGTGGTCGTTGCCCAGCCCATCTCAGATTCAGGAATACCCAGAATGCGAAATATGGTGAGTATTGGAAGCTTTTGAGTGAACTCGGCTCCCAAATCTATTTCTACTTTGTTCTGGAAATTGGCCACGAGCTCTTGCGCAGAAGATCGGATCATCGGCTCGTAATCCTTTATTCGTCGATTTAAAAATCTTGGGGCAAGTATTTTGCGAAGCACGTCATGCCGAGGCGGATCTAACTCTTGGATGCTCCCGGGCCCAAAGAACTGAACGTACTCACCCAACTCAACGCCTTGCGCACTAGAAAAGAGCTCCCAATCACGCAGCCCTTCTTTGACATCTTGATATCGAGATAAGGCCCAAGCGTTGTGTTTTTCGATGCGGTAGAGCGGGTAT
>Ga0194129_10003456_pt1 | contig 21921 bp, 16 predicted proteins | sample TA2KigCa35mmetaG_FD_150862 | JGI IMG/M metagenome (GOLD analysis project Ga0194129, IMG submission 150862) | Freshwater microbial communities from Lake Tanganyika, Tanzania - TA2015038 Kigoma Deep Cast 35m | ecosystem: Environmental > Aquatic > Freshwater > Lake | place: Tanzania: Lake...
CGCTATTTCCTTTAAGCCATTCTGCAACACCCAGGTTAAGCAGGGTGAGTTCGTGTTTGTTTTGCTGTTTTATGGTTTTGGAAAGCACATCGATGGCTTCTGTATAACTTTTGTTCCGAATGAGAGCATTGCCCAGTTCGGCAGCAAAATCGGCCTGCAAAGGCATTTTTTCTACCGCCGTGCGATACCAAATTACGGCATTCTCGGTTTTTTTAACTTTGTCAAACGCTTTGCCGATTCGGTAGGCAGTCCAGGCTGAAACATTTTCGGTATTCAGTCTGGCCGACAATTCCACTATTTTATTCCACTGGCCATGCGCATAATGGTAGTGAATCTCCTGTTCAGAACTACCTTTATCTAGGAGGTTTTGGGCGTTTTTAAGGTATACAGGACTGGCATCAAACTTTTCAAACCATGTGAGGTAGGCTTGCAGTTGCATTGCGGGTTTGGGGTTCGGCTGATTCACAGCATATAAACCTACAGGATTTCCCACTGAAACAGCTTCTTGAATTTTCCCCGGTTTTCTAATGTAATGATCGTGAACAGTAACGTGGGGGATGTCAGCCGTACCACTCTTGGGCATGTGGCAGGTTACACAATTGTTTTTTTGCTTCAGCAATTCAGCTTTAGGTGCTGTACACAATATTTTTACAGCATTTCCTCCTTTCCCATGGCAATTGTTGCAGGCATTGTTGAACAGTTCTGTATTGGTTTTGCGTACGCTCACATGCGGATTATGGCAGGTGATGCATGTAAGGTTAAGTTTACCATCGGTTTTATTGGATGATGTAAAGCATTTGCTCATGTTTAAGCGTTCGGCATGCCCGGCCATAAAAAACGCCTTGCCGTTTTCGTGCATAGGCATGTATATTTCAAATACACTGTTAAGGTGCATGCCGGGTCTAAAATCGGTAAATTTCTTTCCGGGTTTTAGTACGTTGTTACCCTGTAAATGACAGCGCTGACAAATATCCACCTGTAGGTTCCAGGGCAATCTGGCTGGATTTACAATGGTTCTGTCTGCTATTTTATTTACATCCACAATAATGCCTTTTCTTTTTTCAGCGACATGCAGTTCACCCGGTCCATGGCAACGCTCACAGTCAATGCCGGTAGGCATACGCGTGAATTTATTGATGCTGCCTTCTTCCACTTTGGGCATCCCATTATGGCAGCTCATGCATTCCACATCAATTTTGCGCGAGAAGCCCGTGTTTGTTGTTTCGTAACCCGGTGGTAAATCCCATCTTCCGGATTGGGTATAATAGGTGAGGGGAGCCTGATACCAATATTCTCCATCATGCCAGAAGTGGCTGTTGGTGTGCTGTCCGCTGCCTACGATATGTGTAATTTGTTCGGTGCGGCTGTGCAGGGTGTCTCCATTTTTAATCCTGTATTCCTTGATGTAGTATTTCCCATTTTGAATAAACGGGATATAAAACATGTCTTTTTTTGCGTCATAAACAGGTTTTACGTTGATCCACACTGCTTTGGTTTTGGAGGCTGTTGCTTCGCCAAAACTGCTTCCCATGCCCGTCTCAATAAAAGTGTTATATTTATCTGCATGACAATCTTTGCAGGCAGCAATGCCCACATAATCGACGGTGTCTTGCAAATTCAGGTAAAATGTGGTATCTTCAGAGTTAGCTTCATCGCTGCGGCAGGTGCTGAAAGTAAGGGCGAGTATTAACCCACCAAGGCCAAGCCAGATCAAGGGGATAAATTTTCTGCCAACCACTTGTTTACTCTTACATCACCGGGGAATGCCCATTGGTCTGGTTTTTAAGGAAATCCAGTTTTCAGAACGAACCTGGCCATCCGGTTGCATACGGAAATCAGGAAGCAAAATTTCATTGGTTTTAGTTATGTAGGGAATCAAACTGCAGAAAAACTGTGGTTCGTTAATGTCATCCCGGTTTTTCGGATTCCATAACCCTGTGAAAATAACGGAAGGCTCGCGCAGCAAAATAGTTCTGGGTATGGACGCAACTTCGTTGTTGACAGGGTGATATAGGAAGGTAATTTTAAAAACCCCCTCACTTTTACCGGCAAACTTTCCGGTGCTGTCTTCTGTGAGCGTATAATTGCCTTCCACAAAGTATGTTTCCCAGCCTTTGGCGACAAGCGAATCCAAAGTTTTCTTGGCTTGCGGTGTAGTGTAAAATGTATCAGCACATTCTTCTGCAGGTACACGCAAAATACTGATAATTTCAGGTTTTATGAGGAATCGCTTTTCAACCCCAAAATGCCAGCTTCTGCCTTGCAAAAGATGATAATGCATGTTGCCCGACACTTTAGCTCCGGAAATTATATATTTAATTATACTGCACTGGGTATCAGCGCCAAAACCACCGTAAAATGTGTCTGCAAGCCGCAGATATATGTCTTTGAAATTGGATGCCCCCACTACACCGGGGTGGTTTTTATCTTTCTTGAAGTAAATAGAATCATGTCCGTGTTGCGCCATCAGCATTACCGGAAGCAAAAAGCCTAATATGGTTGTTATTTTTAGCATTAAGCACCAAATTGTCTCTGCCAGTCGAGCATACCCCCCAGCAGGTTTCTAACTTTGCTAAAACCCTGCGATTCCAGAAAAGCCTTGGCAGAAGCACTGCGGGCTCCGCTACGGCAATGTACCACAATTTCGTCTTGTTTGTGGTCTCCCAGATTTTCTATTTTATCCGGTAATTCTGCCAGCGGAATCAATGTGGCTCCAATGTTGAATTCTTCAAATTCCCAGGTTTCGCGCACATCAATAATCATGGGCGCTTTGCCATTGTCCAGTCTTGATTTTAATTCTATAACGGTAATATCTTCCATGTTCACGGATTTTTAATCAGTTTGCGGCTATATGTTCTACCTTGTTTGTCAATACATTGAACAATATACATGCCGTTTTTAAGGCTTTCAATATTGAGTCCTGAAGCCGGATTGTTAATTTCCAGCACCTTTTGTCCGTTCAATGCAAAAACATAAATCCTGTTTACATCAGTCATACCTTCTATTCTTAATGCATGTGCTGCGGGATTGGGCACCAATCTGAAATAGTCTTTAGATAAGGCTTTTACAGCCATTTTGTGATCTTTGGCAGAACCCATGAGTGGTCTCAGCATGGGTATACCCTTTACGGATGCATCTACCGCTTCCCATTGACCAAGAAGGTTATAAAACAAATTAGGATTTTTGACATCCTGACGCTGGTAGCGATAATTGTTGTCATAGCCCACATTCAGCACATATTTCTGATATTGAACCCATCCAATGTAGTAAGTACCTTTGTCAAGCAGTAAGGTTGTGTCAAAATAAAAATAGTGGAAACCGTTTTGTGTGTCTTCGTAAACAGGCAGTTCAAACGGAGTCTCATAGATAAGTTCATCCTGGTTATCTGCAGCGCCTACCGGCGAAAGTTTCCGCCATACCCTGAATCTAAATTTTCGGTTGCTTACATCATCAAGGCTTTGGTTGAACATAACTGCAAGACCGCGGAAAGTGTCTTTTTTCAGCAGATTAAACTTCATGGCAAACTGACCTTTAATGTCGGGTAAAAATTCATAATTAAGTCCAAAACCACCCTCGGCGGTTCCATCATCCCAGGCATACCATGGGGCAAATTCATGCCGGATTTGATAAAGGTTATTGTTGCCGGCAGCATTGTAATTGTCCGGTGTTATATCATCGCTCTGGGGGGCAATTTTATACGTCAGTTTCAGGAATGGATTTTCGCCAGATAGTGTATCCATTTTAACCTGCCCGAAACTTTCCCCGTCCACACCGGGAGCAATATTTTTACTGCTTAAATTAAAGGGAAGCAACAGTACAAGTAAATCATAACGATTTCGTATTTCCAGCTGAAAACGGGTTTGAACCGTGGCGGTGCTATTCAGGTTGCGTACACTTACACTGTGCCCGGGAAGGGTTTGATCTGTAATATTATCCAGAAAATGCCTGTAAGGCATGGTTTGGTAATCTTTCAGTAGGGAAGTAGATGCATACTGAATGGCTACATCACGGATGCTTGTGTCTTTGGCGCTGCGGTTACGGTCCAATCGCACATAATCCAGGTGCCAGTGATTGAGGTTGCCTGTGGCTTTTGTATAATTTACCCAGCGAAACTGGAATGTACCATGTAAAAACTCTGTTTGGTAAGCAGGAACAATTACCTGTTTGAAGGCATTCATGCTTTTTCCGGTTTGTGACCAAACCCTTTTCCATTCCCCGGTTTTTGTTTTGAAATAAAGCAGAAGAGAATCTTCCGCTTCCGGTATATCGCCCAAGCCTGCAGTTTGATAAAAGAAACTCAGGTAAACACTGTCAGATTGTGTGTAATTTTTGGTCGTTACCGGACCTGATTTATAAAATTGCAGGTTGATAGGCTGACTGGTAAGGCTGTCGGCATAAACAAATACAGAGTTGTTCAAAAGCCCTTTCCATGGCTTGCCTATAGGATTAAGGTGGTCGAAAGTAGCTACGTTAAAATCAGGCTGGTTTACCGGAAAGGAATTGTTGATCCAAACCTGGTTGTCAGTCCAGCGATTGTAAGAAGGATAACCTTTGTCAGCGGTGAAATTATCAAAAAAAGGCAGGTCCAGCGTGTCGGTAATTTTACTGAAATGTATATCTGAACCAGGCAGCAGCGTTTTTCGAGATGACTCCTGCACAGGTAAAAGTTTTATTCCTTGTCCATGTAAATTGAGATTGCAGCAAAGCAAAAGCAGCGTGGCAGGGACAATGCGGTTTTTCATCAATAACAGTTCGGATAAACGTAATATTTACCTTGAAAATTGTATTGCGAAGGTAAAAATCAAAGCGCTGTTTTCCGCTTTTTTCTTTTATCTTCCGGCTCTTCGTCTGTCAAATCAGATTTAACTGCCGTGCTGTCGGCATTTGCACCTTCATCAGATTGGTTTTTCACCACCACAAGGTCTATGCGTGTGCCTTCGGTAATCATTTTGCCTGCCGGGACTTCCATGCCATTAATGCTTTGTTTGGTGACCAGGTTATTTCCAATCTCGTCATACACGTAATCTATATTGCCCAGTTCCAGGCCATTGTTTTTAATCAATGCCTTGGCAAGTGTTAGACTTTGATCCACAAGCATTGGCATTTTTACCTTGGGCTTATCTAGGGCATTTACCACCAGGTAAATGATTCGGTTTGGCTTTACGTCACTGCCTGCAATCGGATCCTGCTCCGATATGGCATCCCGTTTCATGTTTTCAAGATACACGGAGTCCGTGATTTCAAAGCGTAATCCGACATCATCCAGTTTTTCAATGGCTTCCTGCATGTTAATTCCCACAATGTCTGGAACCTGAACCACTACATTGTGGTTGGTAAACCAGTTTATCCATAAAAAAAGCAGCAGGATAAACACACTTGTGGCTCCAATTCCGAGTCCGATATTAAGCAGCCAGTTCTTAATCATGTTTCGATGATAACGAATCCTTCCCGAATTTCAATATGTCACGGATAAAATCGAAAGGTTTGTATCCATTGATGGCCGCCTGATGGTAGATACAGGTAGCCGGTGTCATGCCAGGCAGGCTGTTTACTTCAATAATCCAGGTTTCTATTTCGCCATTCTGCATAATTTTTACGAAAGCATCTATGCGGCAATACCCTGTAACATCAAGGCATTTGGCCACAGCCTCCAGGGTTTTGCGAACTTCTGCACTTATGCGGGTCTGTTCTGCAGCGTCCCTGCTAAAACGCGAAGGCGTGATGTTCTGCCCCTGGCCGGCCAAAAATTTCTCCTCAAGGCTTAGGATTTCACTTTCTGCAAGTGCCTCACTGGGTTCGAAAACTTCATAACGAACTTTACCCTCGGTATCAATGTGGGTAAGCATCCCACCGGTAATTTCCAGAAATTTGATGGCATTTCCCTTGTCGATGAATTTTTCGATCAACAGTTCATTTTTTACAGGGAATTCCTCATTGGGTGTTAATCCCAGCTTTTTTCTGATAACACTATCATCATCATCTGGATTGCGGAAAATACCGGTTATAAAATCGTGAAGTTCTTCGGCCGATTTTACCTTTCGAACCGCTGCACTGCAGCCATCATCTGCAGGTTTGGCAATCAGCGGAAGGCCAAATCTATTGATATTACTTTGTTCTTCGAAAGCAGCATTGGCCAGCCATTCCTGTTTGTTCAGCATGCGGTGATCTGCCACCAGAAAGCCGTTTTCACGCAACTTTTGGTTGGTAACAAATTTATTTATCGTAATGGCGGCGCTGTGCTGACGGCTGCCGTTGTAATACAAGCCATATTTCTCCAGTTCCTGCTGCAGCGTTCCGTCTTCGCCGGGTCTGCCATGAAGGGCAATAAACACGCCCGATACCATTTCAGCCAAATCAGCAAAAGAAATTTCTTTTGGCATTGTAAGCATTCCGCTTGGGTTGTATCTTGCCGTTACATGTTCAGCTTCTGAGGCGATGCTATCCAATACAGGAGTATGCTCAAAATGCATGACCTTTTCGCGGATATCATCTGCATTGTCTTTTAGCATAATATTGAGCGGAAGCTGAAATAACCTCAGGTTTTCTGCACTGCCTGTCAAAAACACAGGTACAGGCTCATATTCCGCGCTACTGCTCAGTTTTTCATAAATATTGCGCCCGCTTTCCATGCTGATGTGTCGCTCGTAGCTGTAACCACCCATGATGACGGCAATTTTCTGCTGCATGGACTGACCTGATGACAAAGCATCTATTTTACTGTCCAGTGCTTTCAGCGTGTTTCTCAGCCATTGCGAGCGTGGCTGGGATTCAATGCGCTCAGCCAGAGAATTGCGTATAATGAACGTCAGGAATTTTACAGGATTGAGCCCGATTTCGGCAGCCTGGTGAAAGAAGAAACTGCTGGGCATCATACCACTGGTGGTGTTGGGATCGTTCAGGAAAACTTCATCGCCATCCGAAACAAAACCATCGATACGCGCATATACATTGAAGCCAAAGAAATTGTACAAAGCTGTGCAGGCAGTTCTTATTTCTTCCAGCAGTTCGGCCGAACCGGGCATGGGCGTGATTTTGTGACTCAGCCCTGGCAGGTATTTGCTGCGGTAATCGAAATAATTGATTTTCTTGCGTATTTCGGTAGGAGGCAGGGCTAAGGGATTACCGCTATCATCGCGGATTACAATGCAACTGAATTCACGCCCTCGGATAAACTCTTCAAACACAATTTCCGTTTCCGCGTCGGGCGATTCCAGAAGGACGCTGTTGCCCGGTTCGGCCAGCAATGCGTTCAGGCGATTCATCAAATCATTGGGCATGAAACACCATTCTCCATTCATGAGCAAAGGCAGGCCAAGTCCGCTACGTAGGTCAGCGATTTCTTTGATGTAATCAATTTTCTCCCCTTCCGATAAAACCGCCCATTCATCATGATTCAAACGCATGCGGAAGAAGGCCAGATCAACTGCCTTTTCAAAGGCGCAGTAATCGGGGTTTTTAAGCACACTCATCCCAAGCGAACTACCCTGGTTTGCGGGTTTTACAACAAAATGTTCCTTGAATTCGCGGTTGTAAAAGATAAACAGGTTTCCCTTTCTTCTGTCGTCGGCCTGAAGCCAGGCATCGCGTTTCAGTGTCTGGTAATGGTTTACATACAATCCGGCTCTTTCCTGAAAATCTTTCTGCCGTGCTTTATTCATGCCCAAGGCAGATGCAAAAATTCCGGAACCGGAATATGGAATGTTGTGCCATTCCAGGAGACCCTGAATGGTTCCGTCTTCGCCCAGCGTGCCATGCAAAGCCAGAAATGCGAAATCGATATGTTTTTTTAAATCGTTGGCTGTGATGGTTTGCCCAAGGGCAGACAGCATTTGCTGCTGCATATCAGCATCCGGATTCAGGCTTTCTGCGTACACCTGAAAACCATTGTGCAAATCGGAGAGAAAGGATGCAGGTGGATAAAAATCGCGGATACTGCCTTTATAAACGTATTCCCAGTTCAGTATTACAAAGTTGCCAAACGAATCCACAAAAATAGGAACTGCTTCAAACAGGTTTTTATCCAAGTTGTCATATACGGTTCGCCCACCGGCAAAAGAGACTTCGCGTTCGCGGGAGGCGCCTCCAAAGAAAATTCCTACACGGATTTTAGATGTCATTGTTGCAAATTTATGCTATGCCCGCCTGCTTTTTAGGTGATGTAATGCACATGCTGTGGATGAGTGCTGAAAACAGGGCGATTTTTACCCGTAAATGCGTAATTTCGCAGTCCAGTTTAATATGTCAACTGTCTTATTAATTCAATCCAAAGATGCCATAACGGGGGTGTCAATTCCCGAGACGGTGAAACAATATTTTTCCAATGCCCTGAGCAGCGATAGCTGGAGCCATGTTTACCGTGGTCAGGAAGGTGTTTTTTACCTGGAAAAAGCGGGGAAAAACCAAAGCTATGACGAATCGGAAAGGCTGAGAAAAGCAGGTAGCAATATCGCTAAATCGCTCAATACCGATAAAGCAAATGCTGTAAAAATACACAATGTAGATGCAGAAGCCGAATTTGGTCTGGCGCTTGCCGAGGGACTGGCACTTACAAACTATAAATTTGACAAATACTTGAAAGACCGTAAAAAAACAGCCCTTTCACTTAAAACCATTGAATTTATAGGCGCCGGTGCTGAAAAATGGAACGCGGTTCAAACCATTGTGGAGTCTGTCTTTGTGGCCCGCGATATGGTTAATGAGCCTGTTCTAGGCCTCAATGCAACCGGTTTGGCCGATAAGTTTGTTCAAATGGGACAAGATGCCGGCTTCAGCGTTGAAGTTTGGAATAAAGCCAAAATTAAGAGCCAGAAAATGGGCGGACTGTTGTCGGTGAATAAAGGAAGCCAGGATCCACCCACTTTCAGCATTATGGAATACAAGCCTGCCAATGCCAAAAACGCCAAACCGATAGTTCTGGTAGGCAAAGGCGTGGTTTTTGATACTGGCGGACTGAGCCTGAAACCCACCCCGGCCAGCATGGAATACATGAAATGCGATATGGCGGGTTCTGCCGTTGTGGGCGGGGTGATGTATGCCGTTGGGAAATTAAACTTGCCGCTGTGGGTTATCGGGCTGGTGCCTGCTACCGACAACCGCCCCGGCGAAAACGCCATTTGTCCCGGTGATATCATAATCACATTTGACGGAACCACCGTGGAAGTTCTCAACACCGATGCGGAAGGTCGCCTGATTTTGTGCGATGCACTTGCTTTTGCCAAAAAATTTGAACCCGAACTGGTGATGGATTTTGCCACGCTTACAGGCGCTGCAGCACGTGCTTTGGGAGCCTACGGTAGCGCCATGATGGGAACGGCAGACGAATCGGTTAAACAGGCTGTGAAATTTGCCGGAGATTCAGTATACGAGCGTCTGGCAGAATTTCCTTTGTGGGATGAATACAGCGAAGAGATTAAAGGTGATATCAGCGACCTGAAAAACCTGGGTAAAGCCGAAGGCGGCGCCCAGACAGCCGGTGCTTTCCTCAAATATTTTACCGATTACCCCTGGCTGCATTTTGATATAGCCGGAACCGCATTCAACCACGCCCCGGATGCATACCGCGTAAAAGGCGGAACCGGTGTGGGTGTGCGTATGGTAGTTCAGTTTTTAATGAACAAAGCAAATGGATTATAAAAAACCTGTAATCGGGATAACCCAGGGAGATCCCAATGGTGTAGGGCTGGAACTCATCATTCGCACCTTTGCCGAAGAGCATATCTACAAATACTGCACACCTGTTGTGTATGCATCGCCTAAAAGCTTTTTATTCTATATGAAACAGCTAAACCTTCAAGAACCTATGTATCACCTGGTGCAAAGCGCTGCTGAAGCCAAGGAAGGAAGACTGAATCTGGTTGTGAGCAGCGATGCCGGCATGGAAATCACGCCTGGACAAGCTTCGGATGCCGCCGGCAAAGAGGCACTGCTGGCGCTGGATAAAGCCCTGATGGATGCCGCCTCAGGTCATTTACAGGCCATGGTTACCGCGCCGCTGGATAAAAATACCGTGTCGGCCAATTTGCCGGGTTTCAGCGGACACACAGGTTACATCGCTGATAAATTGGGTGTGGAATGCTATGCCATGGTGTTGGTGAGTGAAAAATTGCGTGTGGGGCTGGTTACTGAACATTTACCTGTTAGTCAGATATCGCAGGCTATTACTACGGATAAAATAGTTGCAAAACTCAATATTCTGCATACTTCCCTGCGTGAAGATTTTGCCTGTACCAAACCACGCTTAGCTGTTCTGGGACTAAATCCCCACGCCGGTGATGGTGGTTTGCTGGGAAAAGAAGAAATTGAAATAATCAAACCCGCTATAGCCAAAGTGTTTGGCGAAGGCAAGCTGGTTTACGGACCATATTCGGCCGACAGTTTCTTTGGCAGTGGTGCATACAAAACCTTCGATGGCATACTGGCTATGTACCACGATCAGGGATTGATTCCGTTCAAAACATTTGCATTTTACGATGGAGTCAATTACACCGCAGGTTTGAATGTGGTGCGAACCAGCCCGGATCACGGAACTGCCTACGACCTGGCAGGGAAGGGCACCTGCGAAACGCTCTCTTTCCGCAACGCCATTTATGAGGCTATTGGCATAGTGCGTAACCGTTTGCAGCATCATGAGGATTATGAAAATCCCCTGCTTTATGCAGAGCTGAGAAGAGAAAAGTTCCGTATTGATTTTTAACGCATCAGCGTCAGCACCCCTGATTTATATTAGGGTTTAAAAATGCTTCTAAAACTGGGCAGTCCAAGTATAAACGCCATCCTGTGCAGAAACACTTTCGTAGTTTCCTTCTCAAGTGTTTTGTTCTTAAAGGTTTTCCCAGATTTTTTCACCCCAGCGGTTGTAGCCATTGTCCCTCATTTTTCATAAATACTTGGCTGCAGGTTTCAAGTTTTTGATTCTCTGGTAAATCAAATGACCGCAGGGATTATGACCAAGCAATACAAATACATGTTTTAAAAAGTTCGCAGATAATATACAACAGGGTTTTTCTTATTAAATGTTTTGACAAAATTTACATTAATTAATGTTGCCCAGAGGTACTAATGTACATCAAACTCTTGTAGCAGCGCATCCTTCACAAGCATCATGGCGTAATTGGCGGCCCGGTGCATGAATTGTTCGCGCGTGCCAAACAGGTGGTATTTCTTTACCCGTGAACCCCGTGCAGTAGCAATGCCTATGTAAATCAGACCAACCGGCTTCTCATCTGTGGCGCCACCCGGACCGGAAATGCCTGTGGTGCTGACCGCAATATCTGCGTTAAATTTTTTAAGTGCCGATTCGCACATGTATTGTGCACATTCTTTACTCACTGCGCCCACGGTGCTGAATATTTCGGCGGGAACGCCAAGCTCATGTTGCTTGATTTCATTGGCGTAGGAGATAATACTTCCGTTAAAAACCTTGGAAATTCCCGGTTCTATTACCAACTGATTGGCAATGAAACCTCCTGTGCAGCTTTCGGCCAGTGAGATCTTAATATTGCTTTGAATCAATTGTCGGGCAATATGTTTTACTGGGCTTATGTCTTCCCGCACAAAAATGGCATCGCCGCATACTTCGCACATGTTGTCAAAATAACCGGCCATTTCTGCTTTCAGCAGCGCTGCATCATCGGATCGTCCCGATAAACGAAGTTTTACCGTATTGAGCGCCGGCAAATAAGCCAGATTGAGGTGGGGCGGGAGTGTCTTTTCAAAATCTTCCAGCTGTTTGCTGAGCAGGCTTTCGGGTACGCCTACCGTTACAGCCGTATAATGTAATATCTCAGGTGTTTTGAACCTGTTTTTGATGCGTGGAAAAACCCTGTTTTCCATAATATGCATCATTTCATTCGGCACACCCGGCATGCTCACCAGCACTTTGCCGTTTTGATCGAACCACATGCCCGGTGCCGTTCCCTCTTCGTTCGCCAAAACTTCACAAATTTCGGGCACATCGGCCTGCTGTTTATTTATTTCGAGCATCTGTCGGCCCCTACGAGCAAAAATGGCCTCAAGGTGGACCGTTATCCCTTTATCACGTCTGAAACCGCAGTCGTAAAGCTTGGCAAGCGTTTTTTTGGTAATATCATCTTTGGTTGGACCCAGACCACCGGTTATCAGCAGAAAATCTACCCTTTCAAAAGCTTCATTAATGGCGGAAATGATTTCGTTTTCACTGTCGCTTATGGCTGTTTTTCTAGTAATTTGAATGCCAAATGATGCCAGATTTTTACCAATCCAGGCACTGTTGGTGTCAACGGTTTGCCCAATCAGCAATTCATCTCCAATGGTTAAAATTTCGGCATTCATCTCTTCAATAATCCTATGAATTCATGGTATGTTTGAATTCAGGCCACACAAAAATATGACAGCACGGTTTCTTTTAGCCTATTTCATTTTATTATTAAGGGTATTAAAGAGAAAACCCGGCCATTTCCGGACGGGCTTTCTATAATGAAAAGGAAAAGGGGTGCTATTTCAATTGATTTGTGGGGGTAAATCAGCATTGCAACATTATAAGACACTTGTATGAGGTTATCAACCTTTTTAACTGAGTTGTGCACAATTTTTGTGAATAAGTGTGGTGTATTTAAACTTTGCCCTGTGCTACCAATAGTGGTGTATACAGACGGTGCTGCACTGGGAAATCCCGGTCAGGGGGGCTATGCTGCAGTGCTGATTTATGGCGATAAGCGAAAAGAGATTTTTGGTGCCTATGCGTTCACCACCAATAATCGCATGGAATTGCTTGCGGTTATTCGCGCACTAGATAATATCAAAAGCCGTGGCATCCCCGTGCATATTTATTCCGATAGCCAGTATGTGTGCAATGCCATTCTCAAAGGCTGGCTGTTTGGCTGGAAAAAGAAAGGCTGGGTAAAAGTAAAAAACCCAGATTTGTGGCAACGGTTTTATCCGCTGTATGAATTGTTTAAACCCCAGTTTCACTGGGTTAAAGGCCATTCGAGTGTTCCTGAAAACGAACGCTGCGATGTGCTGGCAACACAAGCCGCAGCCAATGGTCCGTTTGAAAAGGACACATGGTATGAAACCAACATTGGCGCATCGGATACACTGCTTTAATCTGCAAACATTTGGAGCAATTCATTGGCATTGCCCACCGCGGCTGTTCCGGCAGTGCTCCCAGAAAGCATGTAAGCCAGTTGGTGTATTATTTCATCGGAGTTTAACAATGTAATTTTACTCTCGGTAAATTCTTCCGACTCTTCCTTTAAAATACGAAAATGGCTATTGCCAGCTGCCGCTACCTGCGGAAGGTGTGTGATGCAAATCAGTTGATGCCCCGTGGCCATATGACGCATCATGCGGGCCATTTGCAAAGCTATTTCACCGCTGATGCCCGTATCTGCCTCATCATAAATCAGGGTTGGCAATGTTTTCTTCATGGCTGTGAGGCTTCTCAGGCAAAAATTCACCCTCGACAGTTCCCCGCCGGAGGCCACTTTTTCAAGCGGTAGCAGGGGAGAGCCGGCGTTGGCTCTGAAGGTCATCCGGAGTGATGACAGACCGTTTATGTCCGGTTTTTCAGTATGATTAATCCATTCACTTGCCAGTTTTGCATGGGGCATTCCCAGTTTCTGCAGTTGTTCGCCTACGGCAACCATCAACAAATTTCCGGCCCGATCCCTGCTCACCTGAAGCATATGTCCGCTCAACAATACTTTTTTCTCACATGCTGCAATGCGTTCATCTGTATTATCAATTGCCTCATCCAGGTGATGGGCTTCCTGAAGCTTCTCTTCGAGGTTTTGTAAAATTACCTGCAAAGCCGCACTGCTGTCCACGTTGTGTTTTCTGAACAACAATTGCATGCGTGCCTGACGCTCCTGCAAGGTTTCCAGCAAATCGGGCTTGTTCTCTGCGAGTTGACCTGTGTGTTCTATTTCCCGGGATAATTCCTTCAGTTCTTCAGCAATACTTTGAAGGCGATTTTTGTAATCTTCGGCACTGCCTAGAAATCGTTCTGCCTTCCTGAACAATAGTTTAACACCATTAATTCTATCGGTGATGGACATTTCACTTTCTGTGAGTTCGTCTGCTGCCTGACTGCAGGTTCTGCTTATATCGTCGGCATTGGCAAGAATTTGTATCTGGGTCTCCAGTTCAGTTTCTTCGTTTTCTGCAGGTGCAAACCCAGACAATTCCTCGTGCTGAAAGCGAATGAAATCCTGCTCGCGCTCGAATGTGGCTTTCTTCTCAAGCAGCAGTTCTCGGTTTTTTAATTCGGTTTTCCATTCCCGGAATACTGTCTTGTATTCGTTTTTCAGCAAAGTGTTTTCTGCAAAATCGTCAATTACCATTAATTGCTCGAGCTGATCGGCAATGAAGGTGCCTGTATTTTGGGTGTGAATCTGCACAAGATGTCCTGAGAGCTGTTTTAGCGTGGACAACTGAACGGGTGTATCATTCACAAAGGCACGGCTTTTTCCCTGTGCGGTTATTTCACGCCTCACAATACAAACAGGTTCATAATCCAGTTCAAGCGATTCAAACAAGTCTTTCAGATTCAATGACTGAATATTAAATTCGGCCTCAACAATACATTTCTCATTTTGATTCAGCAGGGCCGACATTTCCGCACGATTTCCCGTCACCAAACCCAGGGCACCCAGTAGTATGCTCTTTCCCGCACCGGTTTCGCCGGTAATAACATTCATGCCTGCTTGCGGACTGAACGTTAAAAAGCGGATTAGGGCAAAGTTTCTGACCCTGAGTTGTAGGAGCATTTTAACGGCAGATTATTTCATTAAGCACCCAAAGGTTATCATTGAGTTCCTTTTTGCCTTTGATGGCTTCTTCAAAGCTTGTATATACAATCTCATCACCTATAACCCCCACGGCGCAGTTGTTTTTTCCTTCGGCAAGTCCTTTTACCGCATGTGCACCCAGCCTGCTGGCTAGAATTCTGTCCCTTGCGGTGGGTTTACCGCCACGCTGTATGTGGCCCAAAACTACAACGCGTGTGTCACTAAGCGGATAATGCTGCAAAAAGCGCCTAGAAAGCTCCAGGGCTTTTCCTTCTTCATCGCCTTCGGCCACTACGTAAATGGAGAACTCTTTTTTACGACTCTTTTGCTTGTAATGTTTGATCAGCACATCAAACTGGTTGCCTTTTTCGGGAATGAGAATTCCTTCGGCACCGCCTGCCAGCCCGGCATACAGGCCGATATAACCTGAATCACGTCCCATTACCTCCACAAAGAAAACGCGTCCGTGACTTTCTGCGGTATCGCGGATTCTGTCTATGGCATCCATAGCTGTGTTAACTGCCGTATCAAACCCAATGGTGTAGTCGGTTCCGGCTAGATCGTTGTCAATGGTTCCGGGACAACCTACAGTAGGAATGCCGTGTTCTTTTTGCAAATAAAGTGTACCGGTGTATGAGCCATTTCCACCAATACAGACGAGGCCCTCAATTCCGCGGTTTTTAAGGTTTTCTGCAGCTTTTGCCCTCCCTTCGGGTGTTCTGAATTCGACACTTCTGGCGGTCTTTAATACAGTGCCACCGTACTGAATGATGTTTGATACACTACCCGCATTCAAGAGATAAATATCGTCTTCTATCATGCCTTCATAACCACGTCTGATGCCATAGGGCTCAATATTGAATGCCAGACAGGTTCTTACTGCTGCTCTGATGCAGGCATTCATGCCAGGGGAGTCACCACCCGAAGTAAAAATTCCAATTCTTCTCATGATATGCAAAAGAAACAAAATTTCAGGTTTGTTTTTCAACAAAAAACCCCGACTCACCGGGCCGGGGTTTTTAATCTGTTTTCAGGCAGATTAAATATCGCCTTTATATTCAAACCTGATGTAATCCAGGTTGTCGGTGGTGGTTTCCTTAACTTCAGTTATTTTGACGATGTAAAGACCGAAAGGAACGCTCTGACCGGATTTTACCAGGATAACGTCGCCGAGTTTTAGGTCGGTAGCAGTAGCAGTTGCGTTGGCTGCATTGGTTTTCCAGAGGTTATATATGAAGGTACTGCTTGTTGACAGGTTGTAATCATTGGCAGAAACCTTCACGAATTTGCTGCCATTACCTGTTGTCCATGACTTGCTGAAAACAGCCGAGCTGGGAGTACCATCAATGATATCTTTTTCGGTGCGGTTGTCGTTAGAATATTTAGCCGAAGATTTGGTTAAATCATAGGCTCCGTTGTAACCGGCAGGGCTCTGCAGGTTGTAGATATACTGGTTTTGCTGAAGCCCGATAGCCACAGTAGCAGGGGTGATTTCAATGCTCAGGCTCTGTTCAGCGGTAGTTCCGTTGGCATCGCTGGCGGTTACGGTCAACTTCAAAACATCAGTTACGCTGCCCTGAACCTTGAAATTGTAGGTAAAGGTAGCGCCGTTGGCATTTACTGTAGTATCAAAAATAACACCGGGTGTGCCACCGTTTGTGCTTAGATTGATGGTTACTTTGTTGAGTTTGGAATCGTTGCTTTTGGCAATTACACCAATTTTCAGGATGTCATCCACACCAGCCTGTGCATCGTCAAATGTGAAACCACTACCGGTCTGGAAAGACAAGGTGGGCTTGGGCGCTGCATCAGGATCTGAACCACCTCCGCAGGAGGACAGGAATGCCAGTGCCGGAATGGCCAGGGCAAAAAGTACGTGCTTCATTTTCATGTGTTGTAATTTTAGTTAACTGCAAAATTCGGTAAAGACTGTTAAATTTCAAACAAACTTCATCGAAAATCTCAATGCATTAATTTGTGTCAGCGAAGTTGCCATAATGTCATGCTTTATAGTTATTTTAGCGGTTGAGTCTTATAATTGAACTGTTTTTCCAATATCCAAACAACAGGATTTAAATTTTTACGTTGGTTTGATAAAATTGGCACATTGGTTGACTTCAAGATATTACATGTTTGATACCAAAGAATTATATCTGAGCTTGAATTCTGATTTTGATGGTGGCGATGACAATCCGGAGTTTATGCCATTGTTTTCTAGACAGGATGAAGAAGAATTTGGGAAAATGGTACTTCCTGATGAGGTGCCCGTATTGACCATTCGCAACACGGTTTTATTTCCGGGGGTGATTTTTCCGATAACACTGGGTCGTGACAAGTCTATCAAGCTGGTGCGGGAGGCTGCCAAAAAAGACAAAATAATTGCGGTTGTGGCCCAGCAAAATCCGGATATTGAAGATCCGGCCCAGGAAGACTTGTACACTGTAGGTACATTGGCTCACATTATTCGTACCATGCGCATGCCCGACGGAACCACTACGCTGATTATCCAGGGGCGAAAACGAATCAACATTGATGAATACACACAAACAGAGCCCTATTTCAAAGCTAAAATAAGCAATCTTTTGGATGCGCCCATTACCGAGGATGGTGAATTTGATGCCATTATTCATAGCATTCGCGATATTTCAGAGAAGATTATCAACCTGGCTCCCAACATTCCGACAGAAGCCAATATCGCGATACGAAATATTGACAGCAATAATTTTCTGGTGCATTTCGTTGCAAGCAATCTTAATATTGGCGTGGCAGAGAAGCAAATGGTCCTTGCCAACGTTAATCCGAGGGATAGGGCAGTAAAGGTGCTTGAGATGCTGACCAAGGAGCTGCAGATTTTAGAGCTTAAGGATGAAATCCAGAATAAAGTACGCACCGATATTGATAAACAGCAACGTGAGTATTTTCTGCATCAGCAGATTCGCGCCATACAGGAAGAACTGGGTGGTGAAACACCTGATAAGGAAATTCAGAATTTGCGGGAAAAGGGGAATGCTAAAAACTGGTCAAAAACAGTACATCAGCATTTTAACAAAGAACTGGACAGGCTGATGCGCGTGAATCCTGCATCTCCGGATTACAGTGTGGGTTTGAATTATGTACAACTCATGATTGAATTGCCTTGGGATAATCAAACCACAGACAATTTCGATTTGAAGTTTGCCCAAAAAGTACTAGACGAAGACCATTTTGGATTGGATAAAGTAAAAAAACGTATTCTAGAGTACCTGGCAGTGCTGAAACTGAAGGGCGATATGAAGAGTCCGATTATTTGTCTGTATGGTCCTCCGGGCGTGGGTAAAACAAGTCTTGGCAAAAGCGTTGCACGCGCTTTGGGTCGAAAGTACGTGAGAATGAGTCTTGGTGGTTTGCACGACGAAAGTGAAATCAGAGGTCACCGCAAAACCTACATTGGCGCCATGCCCGGTCGTGTCATTCAAAATTTGAAGAAAGTGGGAAGCAGCAATCCGGTTTTTGTGCTGGATGAAATTGACAAAATGGGCAGAGACTTTCGGGGAGATCCGGGCAGTGCAATGCTGGAAGTGCTTGATCCTGAACAGAACAGCACTTTCTATGACAATTATCTCGAACTGGATTATGATTTGAGCAAGGTACTATTTGTGGCTACGGCCAACAACCTAGATACCATTCAGCCGGCCCTGCTGGATAGAATGGAGATTATCGAAATAAGCGGATATAGCCTGGAAGAGAAAATTGAAATTGCCAAAAAATACCTTATACCAAAACAGAGCAAGGCGCATGGATTAAAGGCATCCGATTTCAAGCTTAAGGACAAAGCCCTAGAAATGGTTGTGGAACAATATACACGGGAGAGCGGTGTGCGTGGACTGGACAAGAAAATTGCTGCGCTGGCACGTTCTGCGGCCAAAAGCCTGGCTATGGGAGAAAAGTACACAAAAACCATAAATCAGGGGATTGTGCAGGAAATATTGGGCGCAGAAAAAATGGAACTTGAAACCTACGAAAACAACCTTACCCCGGGTGTCGCAACCGGCCTTGCCTGGAGCCCGATGGGAGGTTCGGTTTTGTTTGTAGAAAGCACACTGATGCAGGGTAAAGGCAATCTTACCATTACAGGTCAGTTGGGCGATGTTATGAAAGAGAGTGTAACCATAGCCCGCACATTTTTAAAAGCACATGCATCCTATCTGGAAATAGACAACCGTGTTTTTGACCACTGGGATGTACATGTCCATTTTCCGGCAGGAGCCATCCCGAAGGATGGGCCTTCAGCTGGTATTACCATACTCACTTCACTGGCATCTCTCTTTACGCAGAGAAAAGTAAAAAGTCATGTGGCAATGACAGGTGAAATTACATTGCGGGGTAAAGTTCTTCCTGTGGGCGGAATCAAAGAAAAAATTCTGGCTGCAAAAAGAGCCGGAATTACGGATGTTATCATATGTGAAGCAAACAGGAAAGATGTGCAGGAAATAAATGAAAGTTACCTTAAGGGAATGAGGTTTCACTATGTGGGCAACTTGTTGCAGGTATTAGATATTGCCTTGTTGCAGGAGTTTGCCGACAACCCGCTGGATTTGATGGAGCCTGTGCGAAAATCAATTACCAAATCTGAAAATGTAATTATTAAATAATGATAATAAGAAAATTTATTTCCTATCTGACTTTTCGTAAGCAGGATGGGCCAAAAAGTTCGTACCTAAGCATGATGCATGGAATAAACCGTATCAGTATCCTTATATTTTTGGTTGCTGTTGTGGTGATGCTTGTGCGTTTTTGTAAATAGTTAGAACCATCGTAATGTCAGGATATTTCTTCATAATGATCATCATGATGCTGATAAGCATGGCTGTTCAGCGTAGATTAAAATTAAAGTTTAATCATTATACCAATGTGCATTTGTCTAACCGACTTTCCGGAAAAGAAATTGCAGAAAGGATGCTGCGTGATCACGGAATTTCAAATGTGCAGATTATTCAGATAGACGGGGAGTTGACAGATCACTACAATCCGGTAAATCGTACCGTAAACTTAAGCAGGGAGGTGTATTATGGCGAAAATGCGGCAGCTGCTTCCGTGGCTGCGCATGAGTGCGGACATGCAGTTCAGCATGCCGCTGCCTATTCAATGCTTCAATTGCGCAGCAAACTGGTGCCACTTCAGCATATCAGTGCAACTATTCTAAATGTGGTCATTTTTGGAGCTGCCTTTATCGGATTTGGGATTGGGGGCGGCACACAACTGATTCTTGGGATTATTCTTGCCTGTTATGCCGTGATAACTTTGTTTGCGCTGTTAACTCTTCCGGTGGAATTTGACGCCAGCAAACGGGCTTTAACTTGGATGAAGCAAAGAAATTTGGTTTCGCAACCCGAATTGGCCGGAGCGCAGGATTGTTTAAAATGGGCAGCTATGACTTATGTGGCCGCAGCTTTAGGTGCATTGGTGAATTTATTGTATTTTCTCTTGCAGTTTATTGGAGTAGGCAAAGATGAATAAACAATTCATTTGGTTAATGGGGTTGGCTATAGGGCCTCTCTCGGCTCAAAATATTCAACTTGCCTTAACGGATAGGGGGACTGATGCTGAGTTTACAAAAACCATGATGGTATCCAATGTGTTTGAATTTCGGGGAGATTCGATAGCAAATCCATTGGATTTTGCATCGGCTAAAGTCAATGATGCTACAGTTTGGAAAAAAGTGAAGTCTCCCGTCATGAGTCACCATTTTCGGAAGGGGTTCACCTGGGTTTTTAGCGCCATAAAATCCGATGATTTTGCAGCAAATCATACTTTGCTATTGATAGAAAATCCCGGTTGGATTGCCTATAATACGTTAATTTGGACGGACCGAAACCACAACTATGATTTGACCGATGACGGTTCACCCGATACCATTAAACCCCATAAAACCACCACCATTGCCGTTGATAATAAACCCAATGGTTTCAGGGTAATGCTTGAACATTTTCCTGTGAATCAATTCAAACAGTTTGCGACTATGAATGATAAAGCCATTTACCAGCTGCAGGGAAGCAGACTCTTCTCCGGTACAGAAAATTCATTTCGTATCAGGCGCATGAATGTATTGTTTGGCACTTGCTGCGAAGGTAAAGAAAAATTTGCCATTTGTGTAAAAGATGCCAATTGCAACGGAACGTATGCAGACAATGGTGTAGATGAGGTTATGATTGCTGATGACGGCAATTCATTTCAAAATATTCAAAGCTGCGCGGTTAAAAACGGTAAAGCATATTTGGAATGGCACAATTCGGCTTTTTATATTGAGTTTATTAATCCTGAAGGATATTTTATAAAGTTTAGAAGGCTTACAGGCGCCAAATTAAAGTTTATTCTAAATAAAGGTCAGAAATTGCCTAGATTCAGGTATGCTGAGCCTACGGGCAAAGAGAAAACCAAAAACCGAAAAATACGCAGATTTAAAGGTGAAAAACTTTATTTGTATGTGTGGCACGATCAGGCGACAGATTATATTAAAGATAGCGCTGCGCTTCATGCAATCGGCCGGATGAAAAACGCAGGTATTAAAGTTGTTATGTTGAATTATGGAGCAAGCGGTCAATATCTGCATCGATATTCCGGCCGGCATGAATCCCTTATATATCAAGGATACAGCTCAAACAAAATAAATAAAAAACTCAAAATCAGGAAAATACCTACAGGGATATTACTGAATAAAAAGCAAAGAATTTTAAATTCTTCTATTTCTCCTTCAGAAGTGATTGTATATCTGAATGATAAAGTAAATAAAATGGCGGAGTAGTTTTTTTAGCGAAAAAACTATAATATTGCATAAAAGAAATAAGCTATGAATAAGAACGTTTTGGCCGCTGTTTTGGGAGTGCTTTTGATTGCATCCATAGGTGGAAATGCCTACTTATACTCCAAGAAAGGCGAACTCACAAAAGCGGAAAAAGAAAAGATGCAGGTTCTTCAAATGAAAGATTCTCTGCAGCGCGAACTGCAGCGAATGGAAGATTCTCTCCGCCCATTAATTTCAAGCTATCAGGAGGAGAATTCTAGATTAACAGGACGAATTGAAGAACTAGAAGGTCCTAACAATCCCAAGGTTATTGAGTTAATGAGACAAGTCAATTCACTACGTGCCATCATTGCACGTTCCGGTGTCCCCACA
>Ga0194129_10003457_pt1 | contig 21917 bp, 19 predicted proteins | sample TA2KigCa35mmetaG_FD_150862 | JGI IMG/M metagenome (GOLD analysis project Ga0194129, IMG submission 150862) | Freshwater microbial communities from Lake Tanganyika, Tanzania - TA2015038 Kigoma Deep Cast 35m | ecosystem: Environmental > Aquatic > Freshwater > Lake | place: Tanzania: Lake...
CAGGACGGTGAGCGTCGGTCAACCGGCCGCGAGATGCCGGACGACCTCGGCCAGGCGCTCGTAGTCGTCGGGGCGATTGTAGAGCTGCGCCGAGGCGCGTGCGTGCCAGCGCCCATCGAACGGGACGATCGGCACCTCGATGCGGTGGTCCCGGTAGAGGGTCCTCTGGAACTCGAGCGTGGAGGCGAAGCGCGCGGCGATGGCCTCGGGGAGGGGGACCGTGGCCATGAAGCCCAGCATCGTGGGCTCACGCGGCGACACAGGCTCGACGCGCCAGGACTCGCACCAGAGGTCGTGCGCGTGGGCCGCGAGCTGCCGGTTGTGCGCGCGAACCTTCTCCCACCCGAACTTCCCGAGCCAGTCGATCGCCGCGCCAGCGACCCCCCAGGCCGCGAGGTCACGGGTGCCCTGCCAGTCGAACTCCTTGACGAAGCCCTGATCGAGAAAATGACTGATCGCAAGCGGATGAATGTCGCTCCGGCGCTCGGGTGTGACCCACAGAACGGCGGCGCCCTTGGGCGCGCAGCACCACTTGTGGAGGTTGCCGGTCCAGTAGGTGCAGCCGAGGCGATCGACGTCGACGTCGAGCATGCCCGGAACGTGCGCTCCATCGACGAGGAGTTCGATCCCGCGGCGCGCGCAAAGCGCTGACAACGCCTCGACCGGAAACACGAGGGCGGTCGGGCTCGTCACCTGGTCGACCACGACGAGGCGGGTTCGCTCCGAGACCGCAGCCTCGATGGCGTGGACGACCGCCAGCGGCTCGCGGATCGGGAGCGGCACGGGGACCTCCACGTAGCGCGCGCCGGTCTCCCGCGCGCGAAACCGCATCGCATTGCGGACCGCGTTGTAGACGTGCGACGTCGTGAGAAGCTCATCCCCCTCGCGAAACCGGAGCGAGCGAAGCACCGCGTTGACCCCCTCGGTCGCGTTCGTGACGAAGCCGAACGAGTCGGGCTCGATCCCGAGGAACGCAGCGACGCGCTCCCGCGAGGGACCGAGCACCTCGCCGAGGCGCCGATCGATGAACTCGATGGGTTCGGCCTCGATGCGCTCCTGGAGCGCGACGAACGCCTCGCGGATCGCGCGCGGCACTGCGCCAAAGCTGCCGTGATTGAGGAAGGTGACCTCGGGATCGAGCAACCAGAGGTCGCGCAGGTTCTCTCCGAGCGGCGCAGGCGGAGGGGTAATGTCGTTGGGCATGGTGGTGGTGCGTCGAGCCGACGTGACTCACGGCGGCCGAGCCTCAGGCGACGATAGCGGCTCTCCACCTCCCACCTCCAGCCCGAGCGAAGCTCCCGCGCCACGGGGACGCTCGCCCGCTCTAGGCGCCGTGGGTGACACGTGAATGCCAGCGGTTTCTCTGGACATCGACAGGCCCTCGGACCTCGCGCAAAAGGTCGCTCAGCCCGACGCGCTTCGCTACAAGGTCTCGTGGCATCGATGCTGAAGTCCATGACCGGAGCGCTGCTCCTCGCGCTCGCGCCGACGACCGCGCTCGCCCAGGGGGTGACCGCGAACCCCGGCCCGCTCGCCCCGCCGCCGCCGCCCGAGCTCGCCGCGAAGCCTCGCCCCGACGAGCCGAAGCCGTGGCGCGCGTCCGATGTGGCCGGCCTCTCGTGGCTCCGCTTCGGGCTCGAACATCGCGCGCGCTACGAGCACCTCGCGCCGGACTTTCGAAAAGACGCGACGGGTGACGCGGCGGGCTTGATGCTGCGCACGAGCGTGTGGGCCCAGGCACGCTGGAAGGCGGTGGTCGTCGGTGCCGAGCTGCTCGACTCGCGTGCGTTCGTGACCGAGGAGACGCAGCTCAGCCCTTCCGTCGTGGACCCCATCGAGCTGTTGCAAGCGAGCGTCGCGCTGCGCGGGAGTGGTCTCGTCACGGAAGGCGATGACGCATCCCTCACGGCGGGCCGCATGACCCTCGACGTCGGCAGCCGACGCCTCGTCGCTCGCAACGAGTTTCGCAACACGCTGAACGCGTTCACCGGTGTGGACGCACAATGGACGAGCCCCTCCGGCGATCACCTGAGAACCTTCGTCGCGGTTCCGGTCGTCCGAACGCCGACAGACGATCAAGGCCTCCGCGAAGCGCGCGTCGAGTACGACCAGGAGAACCCGAACGCCCTCTTCTGGGGAATGCTGTTCGAGTCCCGGCCGCTCGCGGCCGACCTTCGGCTCGAGCTTTACGCCCTCGGCCTGCGCGAGCTCGACTCCGACGACGTCCCGACCGCCAACCGGCGGCTGCTGACGCCCGGCATGCGCCTCTTCCGACCGCCGACCCGGGGACACTTCGACGGGCAGCTCGAGCTGATGGCGCAGTTCGGGACGTCGCGCGCTTCGAGCAAACTCGAGGACGTTCGTGATCTTCATCATTTCGCAAGCTCGGTCCACGCCTCCCTCGGCTACCGCTTTGGCGCGCGCCTCGAGCCACGGATCGCGCTCTCGTACGACCACGCGACGGGGGATGCGAGCCCCAGCGACGATCAGAACAACCGCTTCGATCCGCTGTTCGGCGCGCGTCGCTTCGACTTCGGACCGACGGGTCTCTACGGCGCGGTCGCGCGCAGCAACGTCCGCACGCCCGGGCTGCGCCTCGAGGTTCGGCCACACGCGCGCGTCGACGCCTTCGTCTCTCACCGTGCGATCTGGCTCGCTTCGGAGACCGACGCGTGGACGACCGCGGGGCTCCGCGACGCGACCGGCAAGAGCGGCTCCTTCGTCGGCCAACAGCTCGAAGGCCGGGTGCGCTGGCACGTGTTCCCGCGGAACCTCGCGCTCGAAATCGGTGGGGCTGCGCTGTTCCGCGGCCGGTTCGCCGAGACCGTCGCCGGGCACAAGGACGCGTCGTCGCTCTACGGCTACGCGCAGCTCACGGTGACGCTGTAGGCGAGGCCCTCCGTCCCGAAACAAACGTGGTTTCTCCGCTACGACACCCCACTAGCGTGACCGAAAGCGACGTTCGGTCTCGCTTCATCCTCGCACGCTCGTGGCGTTCGTCCCCTCCCTCGTCGGCGCCACCGCACTCCTCGGAGCCACCGCACTCCTCGGAGCCGCATGCTCCGAGGACACGACGACGACCACGTCGAGCGGCACGTCGTCGACGGCGAGCGGCAGCGGCGCGGGCGGAGTCGGAGGCACCTCAACGAGCAGCGGGGCGGGCGGGACGAGCGGCACGACAACCGGCGGTGGCCGCGAGGACGTCGTCCTCCTGAACCTCTCGCTCCACAACACCGTCCTGGGGCGCCCGAGCGACACCTCGATCGCGGTCAGCGTGCTCGCCGATGCCAAGCGGGACGCCGTTGTGATCGAGTACGGCACCGCCCTCACCGAAGACCACCAAGCGCTCGTCGGCAGCATCTCGACCCACGAAGTGACATCCATCAATGGTGAGCCGCTCGTCGTCGAAATCACCGGCCTCGCCCAGGACACGAAATACTTCTAGCGAGTCCACGACAAGCCCGCGGGCCAGGGCGACGAACCGGATGCGCTTCACAGCTTCCGGACGCAGCGCGCGAAGGGGAAGTCGTTTCACTTCGGCGTCCAGGGCGACACGCACCCGGAGCGCTCGAAGAACAAGATGTTTCACGGCGAGCGGATGAAGCTCACGATGGAACAGGTTCGCGACCGGCAGCCCGACTTTTACTTCACGCTCGGCGACGACTTCAGCATCGAGCAGCAGCGGGGGAGCCGGCGGGCAACCGAACGGCAGCGGCGGCGCGACCTCGAGCAGCGCCTCCAGCGCGAGCGGCATGGTGACCCCGGAGGCGCGCTGCCAGGCAGTAAAGGACTCGGTCCTCGACGCGGGGTTCGAGAGCAAGGTCACCGTGACGTGCGACGCGACGTACGCCTACGTCGCCTCCGACACCGAATCACACGTCCGACGCGCACCCGTACATTCTCCAGTGCTTGCGAGGTGAGTTCGAGGCTGGGGCCGCACCGAAGGTGCCGCCGATGGACAAGCAGGGAGGCGGGGGCAAGCCGCCCGGCGAGAAGCCGCCAGGTGGCGTTCAGAATCTCACGCTCACCGAGGGCCCGAACGGTCAACGAACGATGACGTACGAGCACCTGGGAAAGACATCCTCGGTCGCTTACCAACCGGGCACGACGCCGGCTTGCTGGGACTTCACCGAAAAGTCGTACACGACAAAGGGCGTCGTGGTGACTGCCACTTACTGTCGGAAGCCGTTTTGAACCTGAGTCGATTCGCGCCGCTCGCTCGGTCACGCTCCGCAGCCCACTCGGTCGCTCGCCTCCTCGCAGCCCTCACGGTGACGCTCACGGAGCCGGCGACCGCACACGTGCCCGACGAAGGGACGGCGCGGCTCACGCTACGGGACGAACATGTGGAGATCCTCGCTGAGTGGGACCTCTTTGCGTTGCTGTCCCGCAGCCCGACCGAAATCGCCACCGCCGCGGAGGAAGACCTCGCCTCCCTGCACCTCGCGCTCGTGAAGACGGTCGAGCGGGACACGACCCTCACCGTCGATGGGACGCGCCTCCCGCTGAAGGCGACCGGCTTTCCAACTCCGCCCGAGCTGCGGGCCCTTGCCGCGAACCTCTCCGCTTCCAAGCACGAGCATGGGGTGCGCGCTCGAATTCGATTGGAGGCGCGCGACGCCGTCCATGAGCCGCGAACCCTCGAGCTTGCATGCCCGACCGCGCTGGGTCCGATTCACGCGTCATTCGTGCAGCCCGCGCAGCGCTACGTGCGCGCCGGGGAGACGGCCTCCTTCGTGGTCCTGTCATCACTTGGAAATGTGGGGACGGACGGCGTACGCGCGTCCCGAACGAGCGGCCCGGAGTCTCGGGCGATGACCACGGCCACCGCGGTCGAGAGCCACTGGAAGTCGAGCGCCATTGCCTTCCTCGCTGGAGCAGTCATCGCGGCGCTCGGGCTCCTTACCCTCCGTCGAACGATCTCCAACCAGAACGTGCATCACTCATGACTTCCATCATTGATTTTTCATTCATCCTGGGTGCGCTGCTCGGCATGGCGGCATGCTCCTCGAAGGAGACCGCGCCCGAGGCGACGGCCTCCGTGGCGGTGACGGCGACGACGAATGCCGCGGCGTCGACCTTCGCAGGTGGGGGAGGCGTCGGCGCGACCGCAGCGTCCACGGGCGGCGGCGGCGCGGGGTCCGGAGGCGGTACCGGGGTCACCTCGTCGAGCACCGGAGCGACCCTGCCCTTCGTCCTCACGAGTCCCGACGTCGAGGCCGGCTAGGAGATGCCGGCCGAGGCGAGCTGCGACGGTGCGGGGAAAAGCCCCTCGCTCGAGTGGCAGGGGCTCCCCGAGGGTACGAAGGAACTCGCCCTCCTGATGACGACGAATGCCAAGGACGGATTGAAATACAACGGGGTGCTTCACGGCATTCCCGCCGCGACCACGGCGCTGCCCGCAGGCTCGACCGCGATCGGGACCGCGGGCCTCACGAGCAACGGGCCCAACCTGGACTACGCCCCTCCTTGCTCACCGGGCCCGGGGACGCAGCTCTACACGTCCACGCTGCACGCACTTTCGGACAAGCCGACGCTCCCGACGGATCCAAAGCAAGTGACGGGAGCGGTACTCGCCCAGGCGATTGAGCCGCTGCTCCTCGCGAAAACCTCGCTCGACGGTGCTCACACGACACCGTGAGCTCGGGGCGAAATCACGGCCACCTTCCTCACGACGAGACCGGCAGCGTGCGGTGCGCGAGGGGGCCCGTGCGCCATGCCCGCGAGGTGCGACCTTCAGCCGAGAGCCTCGAGCGTCGACTCCGCGAGCGCGAGGCCGGACAGGTAGGCACCTTCGACGCGACCGCCGAAGGCCCAGTCCCCGCCGACGCCGATGCGCGGGTTGCGCTCCGTCAGCGCGCCCTCGGAGAGCGGGGCGACCGCGCGCGCGAGGCCCCAACGCTGCAAGGTCGTGAACGAGGGCGTGAGCCCGGTGAGCCCCGTGAGCTTCGCGAAATCGGCGAGCATCGCAGCCGTCACGTGGGCCTCCGCCTCGTCGTAGAGCACGCGTGAGCTGTCCCCGCGAGCGTGCAGCACCCAGCGCTCGCCGGACGTGCGGCCCGGCTTGCTCGAGTCGCGCGATACCCACGCGAGCCCCGAGGTCGACGGCTCCTCGTCGCGGCCGACGAAGGCTCCGTCGAACGGCACCGACGCGAGGCGCGTCGCGTCCTCGTCCTCGAACGCGACGCCGAGCGCAAAGCAGGGCGCGAGCCTCACCGAGGCCAACCGGTCCGCGAGCCGAGGCGCGACCTCGCGGACGAGGACGGCCGCTTGCGAAGGCGGCGCGCAAACGAGGACGGCGTCGAATGGGCCGAGCACCGCGCGTCCGAGCGCACCGGCATCGCGGGGCGGCCACACGCCAGTCGGAGGCAACGTGACCCCCGCCTCGGCGACCGACACCTCGACTCTCCATCGTCCGTCCTCGAAGGCGAGCCGCTCGACACGGTGACTCGAGCGGACGTCGAGACCTTCGGCGAGCGCCAGCGGGACCGCGTTCATGCCGGGCACGCCGACGAGTCGCTCGACCTCGTCGGTGACGCTGCGAGCGCCGGTCTCCGGCTCGATGGCGACGATGCGTCCCGGCCAGGGCGCGAGCACGCCTCGCTGGCGAAGCTCCGCGATCCGCGACAAAAACCTGGGCTCCCGCGCGGTGAGGTACTGCGCGCCGAGATCGAAGGCGTGCCCGCCGCGGCGGCGCGTCGTGATCCGCCCCCCGGCGGCGCGGCCCTTGTCGAGCAACGTGACCTCGAGCCCGCGCCGCACGAGCTCACGCGCGCACGAGAGTCCCGCGACACCAGAACCGATGACGACGACCTTCGTGCTCATGCTGGGACGCACCGTGACCGATGCCCCGGCGTCGGGCAAGGCAGGCTCGCCGATTGCCAACCCGCGAGCCTCGTCGTACGGGGCCCCATGACTCAGTCGAATCTTCCCTCGAACGACACCGTCGACCGCAGGCTGCTTTGGGCGGGCCGCGTGCTGTCGGCGCTCGCCGCGCTGGGGCTCACCGGCAGCGCGCTGGGAAAGCTCACGGGCGCTCCGGCCTTGAGAGCGATGATGAGCGGAAAGTTCGGCTTCGACGCGGCGATCCTTCCGAAGCTCGGCGTCCTCGAGCTCGTGTGCGTTCTCGTCTACGTCATCCCGCAGACGTCCGTCCTCGGTGCCATCCTGCTCACCGGATACCTCGGCGGGGCGACGGTCACGCACGTTCGCGTTGACGACCCGTTCGTCGCACCGATCGTCATCGGCGCGGTGGCGTGGCTCGGTCTGTGGTTGCGGGAGCCTCGCCTCCGCGCGCTGCTGCCGCTTCGACGCAGCGATTGACTTTGCTCAACCCTCGCCCGTGAGCGCGTCAGCGCTGGCCGACGATCGCCTCGGCCGTCAGCCGCCCCGAGAGCAGCGCGCCCTGGATCGAGGACGTCGCGACGTGATCGCCTGCGACCCAGAGGCCGGGACGCGGGGAGGTCACGGTCGCCTCGCGCGGCTCGGTCGGCACGTCCTGGCGGGGGAGCGACTCGGGGACGCGAACGATGCGGAGAAGTCGCGCCCCGCGGAAGCCCTCGCCGAACCAGCCCTCGAGCTGCACCCGCGCGGCCGACTCGAGCTGCGCATCGGAGAGCGTGGCGGCCGTGCCGACCGCACTCGCGGAGACGAGGTGCGCGCCGCTCGGGGCGTAGCTCGGTGCGACCTGCGACAGCACCGCGAGGTGATTGATGGGACCGTCTCCATCGCCGTCCAGCACGAGGATCGGCTCATCGATCGGGGCGCGGTCGCACGCAAAGTAGAGGCAAGTCGTCCCGCGCCAGCGGCGAGCAGGCGTGCCCGTCAGGCTCGACGCCGCGTTCGCGTCCGTCGCGAGCACGACGCTCTTGGCGCGCTCGATCGAGCCATCGGCGAGGTGAACCGCTCCCTCCTCGACACGCGTCACGCGGGCACCGAGGCGGAGGTCGCTCGCGTCGAGCGTCGCGGCGAGCTGCGCAGCCATCGCGCCCATGCCATCCGCGGGGAGACACGCGCTCCCGCTCGAGAACATGCGGAAGGTGAACTCGAGCATGCGGCTCGACGTCGCGAGCTCGCGCTCGAGGAAGACTCCGCCGTAAAACGCCCGGAAAAAGCCGTCGGTCATCCCGCTCGAGAAGCCTCGCGCCTCGAGGCTGGCGGCGGTCGACACCTCGTCGCGCGCGAAGAGCTCCGCGAACGAACCCCGCGCCGCGTCGCGACGGAGCCCCAGGATTCGAAGTTTGTCGGCGAGCGACCCAACACCCGCGAGCGCGGTCGCGACGAGGGCCGTCGGCTGTCGGAGCGGGTCCGCGATGCGATGGAAGCGCCCGCGACGGCGAACGAGCGCCCCCGGGAGGAAGCGTCGCAACCTGAGATCCGTCAAGTCGAGCTGCCGGCGCGCCTCCGGGTAGCTGTCGAGCAGCACCTGGAACCCGCGATCGAGCAGGAAGCCGTCCTGCCGATAGGTTCGGGCGCGCCCGCCAATGCCGTCCGAGGCCTCGAGGACCCGGACCGAGCGACCGGCCCGACGCAGCTCGCGGGCGCACGCGAGGCCGGCGAGGCCGGCTCCGACGACGAGGACATCCGTTGGGTCGCTCATGGGAATGGCGGCGGCGTAGCACGGGCTGCATCGAGAGCCATGGGCTCACGCGCCAGCAGGACCGCCTTGCTCCTTCTGGAGCGCCTCGACGTCGAGGGTCCGAAGCGCGGCGACGAGCTCGTCGAGCGCGGCCGCCGGCAAGGCGCCGGGCTGCGAGAACACACCGACGCCGTCCTTGAAGGCCATCACCGTGGGGATCGAGCGGATCTGGAAGGCACCCGCGAGTCCGCGCTCGGCCTCCGTGTCGACCTTGGCGAAGGTGATGTCCGGGTGTCGCTCTGCGGCCTTCTCGAAGACAGGTCCGAACGTGCGGCAGGGACCACACCACGCCGCCCAGAAGTCGAGGATGACGATGCCCGGCTGATCGACCACGCGCTCGAACGCGTCCTCGGTGAGATGAATCAGTGCCATGTCCGATGCTCCTCCGCGAATGGGGACCTCTTAGCATGCCGTGCTTCTTGTAACGACTCCGCGCATGACGAGGAACGAAGCACCCTGGGATCGAGGCGTTCGCGTGGCAGTCGGCCACGGCTTGCTCGCACTCACCGTGAGCGGACCGCACACGCCGTGGGGGCTCATCGGCTTGATCCCGCTCGCGACGGGGCTCGTCGGCCATTGCCCGCTCTACCGCGTGTTCGGGTTCAGCACCTGCACGACGGACACCCACGGCGCAAAGCCCGCCTGAGGAGCTCGGGCGCGACCGCCGAGGCGCAGTCGCGACGGGTGACGTCACGGACTCGGCGCGCTAACATCTCCCCGCCATGTCCAAGCTAATCCTCGACTACGTCTACGAAAAAGAGGCCGCCCACCCCTCCCGCGTCTACCTAACGCAGCCGACCGGCGGCGGCGCGGTGAAGGACTACACCTGGGCCGACGTTGTCGGTCAGGCCCGGCGCATGGCCACGCATCTGCAGACTCTCGGCCTCGAGCCCGGCGACCGCGTCGCGATTCTCTCGAAGAACTGCGCGCACTTCTTCATGGCGGAGCTCGCAATCTGGATAGGCGGCTACACCACGGTCGCGATCTTCCCGACCGAGAACGCCGACATCGTGCGGCACGTCCTCGAGCACAGCGAGGCCAAGGCGCTCTTCGTCGGCAAGCTCGACCCGATCTGGGAGCAGCAAAAGAAGGGCATCCCCGAGGGCGTGAAGCGCATCGCCTTCCCGCTCGCACCGACGACCGACGATCCGAAGTGGGACGACATCGTGGGCAAGGCGGAGCCCCTCGCGGGCAAGCCTGCACGCAAGAGCGACGACCTCGCGATGATCATCTACACCTCGGGCTCGACCGGACAGCCGAAGGGCGTGATGCACTGCTTCGAGAACGTCACGCGCGCGACCGAGGGAATCGTGAAGGGGGTCGCGTTCGCGGGAGACGAGCGTGCCCTCTCGTACCTGCCGCTCGCTCACGTCTTCGAGCGCGCCTACATCGAGTGCGCTTCGTTCGTCGGCGGAGGCCACATCTTCTTCCCCGAAACGCTCGACACCTTCGTGACCGACCTCAAGCGCGCGCAGCCGACGCTGTTCATCTCGGTCCCACGCCTCTGGCTCAAGTTCCAGCAGGGCGTCTTCGCGAAGATGCCGCCCAAGAAGCTCGAGACGCTGCTGAAGATTCCGCTCCTCAACAAGGTCATCGCGAAGAAGATCCTCACCGGCCTCGGACTCGATCACGTCCGCCTCGCAGGCAGCGGCTCCGCCTCGATCCCGGCGGAGCTGATCGCGTGGTACCGCCGCCTCGGCCTCAACCTGCTCGAGGGCTACGCCATGACGGAGGACTTCGCGTTCTCGCATCTCTCCTCCGTCGACAAGAGCGCCCCCGGCTACGTCGGCTCTCCCTACCCGGGAGTGAAGGTCCGCATCAGCGAGGAGGGCGAGGTTCAAATCGACTCCCCCGGCAAGATGGTCGGCTACTACAAGCAGCCCGAGCTGACGGCCGAGGTGTTCACCGACGACGGCTACTTCCGCACCGGCGACAAGGGCGAGCGCCGCTCGGATGGTCTGCTCAAGCTGACCGGCCGCGTGAAGGAGCTCTTCAAGACCGCCAAGGGCAAGTACGTCGCGCCCGCCCCGATCGAGAACCGGATCAACGAGCACCCGCTCGTCGAGTTGTCGTGCGTGTCCGGCGTCGGCAAGCCGGCAGCTTACGCGCTCGTCGTGCTCGCGGAAGACATCCGCAAGACTCTCTCGGACCCGGCCACGAAGAAGCGCGTCGAGGACGAGCTCGGACCCTTCTTGAAGACGGTCAACGGAACGCTGTCGACCTACGAGCAGCTCCAGATGTTCGTGGTCGTGAAGGAGCCGTGGTCCATCGAGAACGGAGCGCTGACGCCGACGATGAAGATCAAGCGCTCGCGCATCGAGGCGGGCGTCGAGACCCAGGTCGACGGCTGGTTCGACAGGAAGGGCGCCGTGCTCTGGGAGTGACGGGGGCGCCGGTCGCGCTTCCGCACCGCACCGCCTCCGGTCAGTGCCGCCTCCGGTCAGCGACCCAGCTTGCCGAGCGCAGCCCGGTAACTCGCGATCGCGCGCTGAAAATCGCTCTGAGCGCGCAGCCTGGGATTGCGCCTTATCAATTTGCGCTCCGTCAATTGTCGAGCCGGGCGGTGGGGTCTCCTCGGCTCGCGCGCTCCCGAACACGAGGCAGCCCCCGGCGAGCGCGAGGGCCGAGAGCGCGCCTGCCCTCGACCGGCGCATGCTCCCTGCCGACGAGCACCGCATCACTTGCCGCCCTCCTTGCCCTTGCCGGAAGCTCCTGGCTCGCTCGGAGCGATGATCGGCGGGAATCCGTTGAAGCGACGCCACAGCTCGTAGCCGAGCTTCACCTGCTGCAGGAGCACCCATCCGTTCGCCCGGACTCCCTGGCGAAGGTACTTCGCGGAGGGCCACGGCTCGCTGCCATCAGGGACCACGAGGACACGGAACTTCCCCTGACCATTGTCGTGCGCGTCGATCAAGGCGACGCGGCCCCCGAAGGTCCCTACGGCCACCGAAGGCCAACCGACGAATTGAACGGCGGGCCATCCCTCGAACTGCACTCGGACATGCCGATCGAGATCGAGCAGCGGAACATCGTTGCCATCGACCCAGAGCTCCACGGCGCGCTCGGGCGTGGCCGGGATCAAGATGGCGAGCGCATCCCCGGCCTTCACCATCTCGCCACCCTGCCCGCCCTGAAGGACCCTCAAGATGGTTCCCTCGCGCGGCGCGGTCACCGATTGGGTCGTCTGGCGCGCCAGCCGCACGTCGATCCTCGCGAGCTCGGCCGTGGCCGAGGCCACCTCGGCGAGTGCTGCCGCGCGCGAAGCCCGGGCGTCATCGATCGCCGCGCTGCCATCGGTCCCGACCTTGAGCTGGTCGGCCGCGAGCGCACTCTCCTCGCTGCGAGCCGCGGAGGCGGCGGCACGTGCACGATCGGTCTCGGTTCGCGTCCGCACGAGCTCGAGGTCCGCGAGCTCGACGGCGCGCGTCGAGGTGAGGCCCTGATCGGCGAGCTCATGTTGCCGCTTCGCGTTCGCGCGGGCCGTGGCGAGCGCGGCCTCGGCAGCCTCCTCCGCGCGTTGGGCAGCCTCGATGCGGTCCCGCGCCATCTTCACCCGCTGCGTGGCGGCAGTGGTCGCCGATTGACGTGACGAGGACAGTTGCTCGGCACGCGACTCGAGCGAGGCCGCGCGTGCCCGGGCCGCCTCGAGCCGCGCGATGACCGCATGACGCTCCTCGCGCAGGCGCTGAAGAATCTGCGGGTCGTTGTCGGAAATCTCCCCGATCAGATCGCCGGCCGCGCACCTCCGTGAGGCAAGCTCGCCTCCCCGGCTCAGGGTGCCGGGCGGACCTTCGGCCGGTCAGCCCGAGCGTCCTCGAGCGTTGCCGGCGTCGGCCGGACCTCGGCAGGCTTCGACCCGGGGACGTCGCGACCGAGCGCGTGGAGCAACCGGGCACGGGCGATTCGCTGCTCGATCCGAGCCCCGACGGCCTCGACCCTCGCCCGCGTGAGGTCCGCCTCGGCGTCGGTCATCTCGACGCTCGTCGCGCGCCCGACCTTGAAGAGCGCGTTGCGGATCCGGTAGGACTCCTCCGCAGACCGTAGCCCACGCAACGTCGTCGATGCCGCCACGTCGGCCTCGCGAACCGCCGTGTACGTCGCCGTCACTTCCGAGCGCAAACCGTCGAGCAACGCCTCACGCTGCGCTTCGAACGAGGCCTGGCGAGCATCGACCGCCTCGCCCGCCTTGAAGCTCGACGCCATGTCGTTCGGCGACCAGCTCAAGCGAAGCGACACGTCCCAGGTTCCGCGAAACTCCGAGACGGGGGGAAAGATCCGCGGGTTCGGATTCGCAGCCGTCACGTTCCCGATGGCGTCGAGGCGGGGATAACCGCCGGCCTTCGCGGCCAACGACTGCTGGCGGTTGGACTCCACCATCTCGCCGAGCGCCTTGACCTCGAGCCGGTTCGCCTTCGCCTCGTCCCAGAGCACTCCGAGCGGCGAAACCGGAAACGGCGCGAGCTCATCACCGATGTTCTCGCCGAGCTCGTACACCTTGCCGCTCGTGTCGTGCATGACGGTTCGCAGTCGATCCTCGAGAATCGACGCGTAATTTCGCGCCTTCTCGACCACGAGATCCATCGACGCGATCTGCGACTCGACCCGGGCGATGTCGGCTGGAGACTCGTGCGCCACGACCACCGCGAGGTGGGCCTTCGCCTGCTCGAGCGCGAGCGTCGCGACCAGGGTCTGCAGACGCGTACGCACCCAGTTGTAATAAGTGACCCGCGCCTCGGTCCCGATCTGGAGGCGGGTTGCCTCGGCCGTGTAGCGTGCCGCGTTCGCCGCAGTTTTCGCCGACGCGTGCGCCTGGGGGATGCGGAGGAGGAGATCCGTGAGCGGTACGGCGAGCGTCCCGACGAAGCTCGCGTTGTTGAGGAACACGGGCAGCGTGATGGGCGTACCGTCGGGGAGCGACCCGATGGGAGGCAACGTGATGGGCGACAGGCGCGTGTACGTCGCCGCCGTCGAGAACCGCGGAAAGTAGTTGAGCCAGGCCTGCCGCGCCGCCGCCTCGGCCGCCACGACGTCCGCATCCTTCGAGCGCGCCTCGTGGCTCGTCCTCATGGCAGCGGTCGCGATCTGGTCGGCGACGAGGCCCCCCGGAACGGCCTTGAGCGCTCCCTTCGGGACTGCCCCCGGCAGCGGCGCTTCTTCCAGCGGCGTGGCCGCCCCCTCGGCCGGAGCGCCAGGCGCCCTCTCAACCGGCGCCTCCGCCCGGGCCAGCGATGCCGTCAGGACCGCACCGCTCACCGCGAGCGAGGTGATGAAACACTTCTTCATGACGTCCTCGACCGTCCTCATTCGGCGGCCTGCGGAGCCGGAGCGCCGCGGCGGAAAAGACCAGCAATCGCGCGCTTGGCGCTCTCTACCGCGAGGTAGAGCGCAGGGACGACGACAAGCGAAAGCAGGGTCGAGCTCACCACGCCACCGATCACGGCGATCGCCATCGGGGCGCGGAACTCGCTGCCGTCGCCGCGCGAGATCGCCGTCGGCAACATCCCGAGGGTCATCGCGGCGCTGGTCATCAAGATCGGCCGCAGGCGCTCCGGCCCCGCCTCGAGGATGGCCTGGAGCGGCTCTTCCCCGTGATCGCGCACGCGCTCGATCGCGCGATCGACGAGCAAGATCGCGTTCTTCGTGACGAGCCCCATGAGCAAGATGATCCCGATCAAGGCGCCCATCGCGATGGTGTTCTTCGTCAAGAACAGCGCCACCACCGCGCCCACGATCGCGAGCGGCAGCGTCGTCATGATCGTCAGCGGATGAATGAAGCTCTCGAACTGGGACGCGAGCACGATGTAGATGAAGACCACCCCGAGCAAGAGGGCCAGCCCCATCGCGCCGTTCGTCTCGTTCATCTGCTTGATCTGCCCGCCGTAGCGGAGGTCGACACCCTTCGGGAGCTCGACCTTCGCCACCTTCGCCTGGAGCTCCCCCGTGACCTCGCCGAGCGAGCGCCCGCGGGGCCGCGCCCAGACCCCGATGTACCGGTTGCGGTCCTCGCGCTGGATGACCTGCGGCCCCTCGCCAGGGAGAATCTTCGCGAGGTCGGCGAGCTCGACCGGCCCCTTGGGCGACATCAAGGTCGTGCGAAGTAGCGAAGCCGCGGTCGCACGATCTTCCGCCCGCAAGCGCACCCGGACCGGCACCTGATCGTCACCGAGGCGGAGCTTCACCGAGTCATCACCTTCGACGGCGGTGCGAAGCGCCATCGCGATCTGAGCGACGGGCATCCCCTGATCGGCCGCACGTTGCCGGTCGATTTCGACCTGAAATTCCCGCTTGCCGGGCGTGTGCTTCACCTGGATGTCGACGATGCCAGGCACGGACCGCAGGGCGGCAGCGACCTCTTCGGCGGTCTTCTCGAGATCGGGGTAGTTCGTCCCCCGGACGTTGATCATGATCGGCTCCGGGCCTTGCGCCCCCTCGATGAAGGCGACGTCCTGTACCGCGACCTTGGCGGATTTCAGGTCCTTCGCGAGCTCACGGACGCGCGACTGGATCGCGACGAGCGGGATCGGCCGTTCTTGCTTCGGCACCGTCAAGATGCGGAGCCGTGCCTTGTTGGCGTCGCCGTCGGCGCCGACCGTGTTCATGACGGTCACGACGTATTTCTCGGCCCGCACCTGCTCGGCGATGAGCTCGCTCTGGCGGGTCGTCTCGGCGAGCGACGTGCCCGCCGGCATCTCGATCTCGAGCAGAAACTGCGCGCGGTCTTCGGGTGCGACGAAGTCGGAGCCCATCGCCTTCGTGATCGCTGAGGTGCCGAACAGGCTCCCGATGGCGAGCAGCCCGACGATGAGCTTGTGCCGCACGGACCAGCCGAGGATGACGCGGTAGGTGTCGTCCACCCAGCGGAAGAACGCCTCGAAGGGTGCCTTCACCGCGGCGAACTTGTCGATCGCGCCGTGCTCGACGGGCTTCGAGAAGCGCGACGACAGCATCGGGTCGAGGGTGAACGCGACGAGGAGCGAGATCAGCACCGACGCCGAGACGGTGACGCCGAACTGCTTGAAGAATTGCCCGACGATGCCGTCCATGAACGCCACCGGGAGGAACACCGCGACGACCGTGAACGTCGTGGCCATGACGGCGAGGGCGATCTCCTGGGTGCCTTGCAACGCGGCCTGCATCGGAGGCAACCCACGCTCGAGGTGCTTGAAGATGTTCTCGCGGACCACGACAGCGTCGTCGATGAGCAGGCCGATCGCCAGCGAGAGGCCGAGCAGCGTCATCATGTTGAGCGTGTAGCCGAGGGCGTACATCAAGAAGAAGGTGGCGATGACGCTCGTCGGCAGCGCGACAGCGCTGATCAGGGTCGAGCGCAGGTCGAGCATGAAGAGGAGGATGATGAGGATGGCCATCGCGCCGCCGAAGACGATGGCGATCTCGACCTCGTGGGCATTCTCTCGAATGTACGTCGCTTGGTTCGTGATGAGCGCGGCCCGCATCTCGTCAGGCCAGGACTTCTCCATCGCCTCCACCTTCTTGCGGATCCCCTCGGCCACGGCCATCGTGTTTCGGCCGGACTGCTTGATGACATCGAACGACACGGCCCCTTGACCGTTGACGAAGATGCGCGACTTCAGCTCTTCGAAGTCGTCGTCGACGGTGCCGACGTCGCGCAGCCGCACCTCGGAGCCGTCGTCGCGCGTCGCGATGACCAACGAGCGAAGGTCGTCGACGCCCTTGAGGTCGCCCACGGTGCGGATCGCGATGTCTTCCGTGCCTTGCGTCACCTTACCAGCCGGGACCGTGAGGCCGCCCATCCGCAGCGCCTGGACGACGCGGTCGGGTGACAGCCGTAGCGCATCGAGGCGGGCCTGATCGAGGTTGACGTGAAACTCGCGATCCGCGCCGCCGTTGACCGAGACTTTCGCGACCCCGTCGACCTGCTCGAGCTCCGGGCGGACGACGTCGTCAACGAATTTTCGGAGCTCGTTCAAGCTGCGCTTGCCGCGCACCGTGTAGACGATGACCGGGGCCGCGTTCGTATCGAGCCGTCCGACGCTCGGCTCGAGGATGTCACGCGGGAGCTTCATTCGATTGCGCGCGACGCGCTCGCGGACCTGAGTCGTCGCCTCCTCGATGTTCGCCCCCAGCTTGAAGAGCGCGATCACCGTCGAGACGCCCTCGCGCGAGTTGCTCATCACGCGGTCGATGCCGTTCAACGACACGATGTCGTCTTCGAGCGGCTTCGTGACGAGGCTCTCGACCTCCGCCGGCGCAGCGCCGGGATAGACGACCGTCACCGTGACCACCGGGAACGAAACGTCGGGGAACAGATCGGTCCCGAGCCGGGTGAGCCCCATCAGGCCGAGCACGATGAGGCCGAAGGCGACCATCACCGTGAAGACCGGACGCTTGATCGCGACAGCCGAGAGATTCAAGGCTTCCTCCCATCGGAGATGCTCGTCCCGCGGACCGCGTCGCCCTCGTGAAGCGACTGTCCCGCGGCGAGGATGACGTCATCCTTCTCGTCGAGACCGTCGCGGACGAGCAGGACGCCCTCGTCCCCGGTGGAGAAGACCACGTGCACGGTCTTCGCCTTGCCCTCCCGGATCACCCAGATCTCGTCCTGCGAGCCCGCTTTCAGCGCCGCCGCCGGTAGCTTGAGCACGCGGCTCTCACCCTGCGCCGTGACGTTCGCGCGGACGAAGACTCCGGCGAGCAGCGGCGCCGCCGGGTCGTTCACGAACTCGGCGTGAAGCGGAACGCGCCGCGTCTGAGCATCGACGGACGGGAACACCACCGTCACCTTTCCCTGAAGCTTCTTCTCGCCCTCGAGCTCGACCGTGGCCCCCACCTTCACGTCGTCCGCGTCGACCGGATGAACCGTCGAGGAGAGGCGAAGCGACGTCGTGTCCTCGATCCGCAAGAGCGGAACCCCCGGCATGACGACGGCGCCGGGAGCCGAGGGGGCTTGCACGATCGTCCCGGCGAACGGGGCGGAGAGTCGCGTGTTGGCGACCATCACCCCCGCGGCCGTGGCCTGTGCGCGCGCCGTCTCGAGTCGAGCCTTCGCGCCGTCGAGCATGTGAACGGCGCCCCGGTATTCGGTCTGCGAGATCGCCTGCTGGTCGAAGAGCTTCTTCGTGCGCTGTTCGTTTTCTTCCTGGATCGACACGTCGAGCTCGGCCGCCTTGACCATCGCGAGCGCGGTCGCAGCCTGCGCCGTGGCATCGATGGGGTCGAGCGTCGCGAGCAGCTGACCAGGCTTGACCACGTCACCGACCTTCACCGCCACGGCCGAGACGCGCCCGGGTTGCTTGAAGGAGAGCGCGGCGTCGCGAATCGGCGCGACCTCGCCCGTCAGCCGAACCACCGCCTGGAAGGTGCCCCGCGACGGGCGGATCACCTTGACGTCGAGCGGGCCGCCATGAGCCACCGCTTCCTGGGCGTTCGCCGCCACGACGGCAGCGCGCTCGGCGTTCGCCTCGCTGAAACGTCGTCCGATTGCCACGAACAACACGACGACGGCGAGGCCGCCGACCATCAGCCCGAGTCGAACTCCCCCACCGCCCTGTCCTGCGTTGACGCCCGCCCGGCTCACTTTTTACTGCCCTTCCCGACCTGTGTTCTGGTGGAGACGCGCCCGCGCGCCTTGGTGGAGACGCGCCCGCGCGCCTTGGTGGAGACGCGCCCGCGCGCCTTGGTGGAGACGCGCCCGCGCGCCTTGGTGGAGACGCGCCCGCGCGCCTTCGCTGACGCGATGCCCTTCGCGGCCCGTCGTCGCGGCGGTGAGACGGCCGCACCCCTGCTCGTCCGCGCCGCCCCAAGCACACCGCGGAGGAACACGTCCCTCACGCGCTCGACCTGCTCGACGAACGGCGCCGAAGGCCGAACCGTCATCCACTGAAAGTGGTAGGCCTGGGTCACGGCCATGTAGACCATCGCGGCTTCGGGTGCGCTCATCACGCCGACCCGCGACGAACCCGCGGCGCGTGCAAACCAACCGGTGAGCAACTCCATCAGGCGGCGGTAGCCTTCGGGGGGCTGACGTACCCCCTCGGTCGGGTGCGGAGCCGGCGACGTCACCTGCGCCGACATCAGCACGCGAAACGTGTCCGTCCGACGGTCGACGAGGGCGAACTGGCGCCGCATCAGCGCGTCGAGCCGTGCCTCGAAGGTCTTCTCCGCGCGAGGCTCCTCGACGAGCGTCGCAATGGTCTCCTCGAAGGTGCGAGCCAGCAGGGCTTCGAACAGCTGCTCTTTGCCCTCGAAGTAATTGTAGAACGCCGGCGCCGTGTATCCCGCCTCGGCCGCGATCTCCTTCATGGTCGCGGCGTCGTACCCCTTCTGCGCGAAGACGCGCGTCGCGGCGTCGACCATTGCATCACGGACGGCATTGGCGATGGCTGGAGCGCGGGGTCGACGGGACATGGGAAGCCTTGGGTGAACGAGCTTTAACCTTAACGAGCGTTCACTCGCGGTCAAACCGATTCGAGGCCTCGTCGTGGCGCTCGCCTACCGCAGGCCTGGGGCCTCGTCGACTCCGAGTCGTCAGGAAGAGGGGGGACCGTCGCAGCTCACATTGCGTCACCCGCCGTCGGGTGACGCGGACGCCGACTCGTGCGAAGGGTCTCCGCCATGAGCGACCCCGTCATCCCCGTCGTCGATCTCGCCGATGTCGCCTCGAGCGATCCGGCCGCCCGAGAGCGCGCCAGCGCGGCCCTGCGCGAGGCGTTCGGCACCTACGGTCTCGTTTACGTCACCGGGCACAAGGTCGACCGCGCGGGCCTACGTCCGTTCTACGACGCGTTCCGCTCCTTCGTCGCGCGCTCCGAAGCCGAGAAGACCCAGTGCCTGCGCGCCAGCGACTGGTATCAGCGCGGCTGGACGCCTGCGAACACCGAGAAGGCCGTCGCCGCAGGGGGCCAGCCCGATTTCAAGGAGTGCTTCTTCGCGGCGCCCTGCCCCCGAGACGAGGAGAACGCCACGCTCTACCCGGAGCTCTACCCCGAGAACGTGTGGCCCGAGCCTGCAGTACCCGGGTTCAAGGACGGTTACCTCGCGCTCGGCAGCGCGCTCCACGAGGCGGGAGTCCAGCTGCTCGCGGCCGCGGCGCGGGCGCTCGGGCTCGACGACGAAGCGTTCACCCGGCGCATCGCGGGCGGCGCCCACGTCACTCGGGTGCTGGATTACCTGCCGCTCAACGCCGAGCAGATCGCGGCCGGAGTGCTGTGGGGCGAGGAGCACACCGACTTCAACCTGCTGACGCTGCTCCCCGGCGGACAGTTCTACAACCCGGACGGGGAGCCCGCCTCGCGCCCCGACGATCGCAGCGGCCTCTACCTACGTACGCGCGCCACGGCCGAGCATCCCCGTGGTGTGCGTGTACGCGGTTCGGTCCCAGAGGGCTGCCTCGTCGCCCAGGTCGGTCAGCAGCTCGAGATTCTGACGGGCGGCCGCTTCCTCGCGACACCACACGAGATCACCGCCTGCGGCGTGCCGGGCTGGTCACGGCTGTCGAGCGCTCACTTCGTCCACCTCGCGCCGAACGAAGTCTTGTTCCCACTCGAGCCCTTCCGTCATGCGGCCACGATCACGGCGTACGCGCCGCCGGTGCTCGCAGGCACGTACGACATCAAGACGCTCGTGGACATCGGCCTCGCCCCGCGGACCGCGCTCGACAAGCTCGGCTACCGACACTACGACAGGCTAGACTCGTTCAAGGCCGCCGAGCGCCGCTGAGGGCGCATCGCGAGTCCCTGGGCGACTCCCTCACCGCGTGACGACGCGGCTCGATCTGCGCTAAAGAGGCGGCGTCATGACGTCGACCGATCCACGCCTCGCCCAGGAAGTCGCGCGCCGGAAGACGTTCGCCATCATCTCCCACCCGGACGCTGGCAAGACCACGCTCACCGAGAAGCTGCTGCTCTACGGGGGCGTGATCCAGCTCGCCGGCGCCGTGAAGGCGAAGCGTGGCCGGGCGGCCGCCGTCAGCGACTGGATGGAGATGGAGCGCGAGCGCGGCATCTCGATCACGACGAGCGTCATGCAATTCCCGTATCGCGGGTTCTCGATGAACCTGCTCGATACGCCGGGCCACGCGGATTTCAGCGAGGACACGTACCGCACGCTGCATGCGGTCGACGGCGCGGTGATGCTGCTCGACTCGGCCAAGGGCGTCGAAGCCCAGACGAAGAAGCTCTTCCGCGTATGCAAGCAGCGCGCGATCCCGATCTTCACCTTCGTCAACAAGATGGACCGACCCGGCCGCGACGCCTTCGAGCTGGTCGGAGAGGTCGAGAGCGTCCTCGGCATCGGCGTCTACCCCGTGACCTGGCCGATCTTCCGAGGCGGGACGTTCCGCGGCGTCTACCACCGGGTCGAAAAGCGCGTGTACCTGTTCGACCCCAACCGCGCCAACTCGAGCGCGAACCTGGGCTCCGAGGTGGCTCCGGTGACCGTGACGGGCCTCGACGATCCGCGGCTCAAGGAGGAGCTCGACGAGGACGGCTACCAGCGCCTCTGCGACGAGGCCGAGCTCCTCGAAGCGGCCGGAGACGACTTCGACCTCGAGCGCTTCGCCGCGGGCGAGGTCTCGCCGATGTTCTTCGGGAGCGCGATCAACAACTTCGGTCTCGAGGCGTTCCTCGAGTCCTTCTGCAAGCTGATGCCTTCGCCCGCGCCGCGGACGACGAGCGAGGGTGCCCTCGCCGCGGACGACTCACGCTTCAGCGCCTTCGTCTTCAAGATCCAGGCGAACATGGACCGCGCCCACCGCGATCGCGTCGCCTTCGTCCGTATCTGCTCGGGCAAATTCACCCGCGGCATGAAGGTCCGCCACGTCCGGACCGGCCGCGACGTGCGGCTCGCGAACCCGACGCAGTTCCTCGCTCAAGAGCGAAGCATCGTCGACGAGGCCTACGCGGGCGACGTCATGGGCATCCACGATCCGGGCGTGTTCGAGATCGGCGATACGCTGACCGACGGCGCGACCTTCGCCTTCGAGGGAATCCCGAGCTTCGCGCCGGAGTATTTCGCGCGACTCGAGATGCTCGACCCCATGCGACGCAAGCAGCTCTCGAAGGGCGTCGAGCAGCTCGCCCAGGAAGGCACCATCCAGCTCTACCGGCCCCCGGCGGGGCGGGCGGGCGACGTCGTGCTCGGCGCCGTGGGACAGCTTCAGCTCGAGGTCGTGAAGTATCGCCTCAAGTCGGAGTACGACGTCGAGGTCCAGCTCGCGAGCGTCGCCTGCTCGTTCGCGCGGTGGGTGACACGCGACGATGGCGCCGAGGTCGATCTCGAGGAGCTTCGCCAATCGCGGGTC
>Ga0194129_10003460_pt1 | contig 21903 bp, 23 predicted proteins | sample TA2KigCa35mmetaG_FD_150862 | JGI IMG/M metagenome (GOLD analysis project Ga0194129, IMG submission 150862) | Freshwater microbial communities from Lake Tanganyika, Tanzania - TA2015038 Kigoma Deep Cast 35m | ecosystem: Environmental > Aquatic > Freshwater > Lake | place: Tanzania: Lake...
ACGAATTAGTAACATTAGATAAACCTTTTAGAGCAGCTAATATACAAAGTTTAAATATAAAAATATTAAAAAGTGATTACAAACCTATTGTTAATACTTTTAATGATCCAGATATTGAATTGTTTAATAAAATCATTCATATGTGTCTAATTAAATGTGAATATAAAAGAGCATCAATCGATGATATTTTAGAAATTAGTGAAATTAAAAAGAAAATAGATAATTCAGTTAATAAAAAAGTTATATCAGCTGTGCCTTGTGAATCTAGCTTTACTAAATGCATATCTGCATCCATAAATAAAAATTTTTATACTAAAGCAGACATAATAAATTATGTAACTACATATAAGAATAAAGACAAAGTTGTTTTACCTAAAATTGATAATATATATAGACCATCTTATGTTCCAGTAAAATCACCTGATTCTTTAGAAACAAAGTTAAAAGACGCTCCAGCTTTGCCTTGTAGATCTAACGTTGTTAGATGCTCACCGGCTGCGCCTTGTGGATCTAACGTTGTTAGATGCTCACCGGCTGCGCCTTGTGGATCTAACGTTGTTAGATGCTCACCAAGAATTATTGATAATAAAAGATATCCACATTTATTTAGACCATCTTATATTCCAATTAAATCCCCATTAATTAATAAAAATTACTTGCCTAAAATTAGTGATAATATTAATAATAAAAAATAATTTCTATTAGTGATTTAATGAAATACTAATAATAAATTAGTTTAATTAAAAATTTGAAATTTAAAATTTTTCATCAATATAATAATATAATAATGAAAATTATTTTTGCGATTTTAGCATTTTTATTTTTGTATATTGGTATTCCTTCATCTTCCTTATCTGAAGGAGCAAAAATATGTCGTTCCACATCTATACCATTTCATACTTGGGTTCAAATGGATTATTCATGCGTCCAAGCCGGAAATTGTGGTATTCGTACTCCTTTCACGCTATGGAATGATATTGGATATGAAAATGGTAATGGAGGAACATTACGTGACGAATCAAAAAATCCAGGGGGAGTATATAGATGTAGTTCCTGGTTTATTGGTGAATTGCAAGGTCAAGTAGCAGGGGCAGCAACTGCTCAACAGGAACGCTCCGCAATTTCAGCATTGGTAGGCGCAGGATGGAACACAGCCCAATATGGTCTAATAGCCGGAGGACTATCATCAATTACATGTAATCCAACCACATGGTCATGGACTCCAAGAAGTGGAAGAAACAACGTATGTTGGACTTTTACTTGTGCTTACTCAACATATTTATTTCGTGTTCTTGGAGTTCGTCCAAGAGTTATAGGAACCGAACTAAGTGTAAAAAATAGACCAGAAATACCTTTGGAATGGACATGTAAACCTGAACAGTATGGGTCTGGTGATGGATGTCAGTGCAATTGTGGAGCTTTTGATCCAGATTGTAATCCATTTGAGGCAGTCTCTATAAATTGTCCAAATAATGATGATATCTGTATTCCTGGACCATTAAATCAACCTGTTTGTGCTTTGCGCCACACAATTCTTAGTGATAGAAAGCTTATACAAATTCAATCAGGAGTAGCAGTTCATCATCCTCAATTCTTTTTCTCTAATGATACTGATATTGATGGTGCACCTTGGGGTAATTATTCGAATACTTATACTCGTAATGATGTTCCTTCAACATGGACATGTAATCCTCTCTTTTATGGATCGAAAGATGGATGCGACTGTGAATGTGGAGCCTGGGACCCAGATTGTGAAACAACCAAATATTCTCAAAAAGTTTTCAATTGTGATACATCTAATAATGAAGTACAATGTGTTATGTCACGAACTAATCCGTCTACACCAGTTTGTTTGTATGATCGAATGGCTACTATGGCTGCAGTTGATGCAGGATATCCTCCATTGGATAGTTCAACGTCAACAATATCAACTTCAACTGTAGTAGCTATATCTATTGGAATAACTCTTAGTGTTGTAGTTCTTGTTGCATTTATAACATTTTTTATTATTAAACACCGACAACTTCAACAACATCGTCAAAGTGTTCAATTAATAGAACTTATGCAAATTAACTCTTAAATAAATGTAAAAATTTATTTGAAAAATAATTATATAAATAAAAAATATCTATTTTGTCTGTTTAGTTTCAATTTTTTCTATTACGATTTACAAGAACTAAAAGTTTGGGCTCGATTGAACAAAGTTCAACTAAAGACAAAGAAGTCGTAGAGGCAAATGAAATTCATTACCGTTTTGGCTTTGCCAACATGGCTCTTTGAGCCGAGCACGACGGTTCAGAAGTATTTATATTTCTGAAGGCTAAATTAACATTAGTCGATATACCCAAATTTTTATAGTGGGTGTTAAGATTATTTTTTTTTTTTTGATATAAATCGTGTCATTTAAAATAGTCCCGCTGTAAAAATATATTATAATAATAAAAAAATTGATTTATATTACCATTGGTAAGTTTATAAATACTTTAAAATGGATTTATTACCTTTAGAAGTTTATGATGAACCTTGGTTGGTGGAAAAAAAACCAATTGTTACTAATTTAACAGAAATTTTACGTGCGAGAAGAGGAGAAGTAGTTGATGGTGCATGGGCACTATATTTTAATGATAAATCATTAATGAATGAGATTTGGAAACTTGCTATAAAATCTTTCAGAGAAGGTAAATTAAATGAAGTATATTCTATAAAATGTTCTACAAATTATGTTAATCCAAAAGGTATAACACCTACAACTGGTATGTTAATATTTAATTGTTCTCTTCCACCAGATGAAGAAACTATTCTGGAACTGGGAAAAAATATTTTAGAAACATTTAATTATGATGAGAGAAGAACAATTTATTACAAAATTAATGAATACAAAGTCGGCACATCTTGTTATCCTAATTCAAGAAGTTATACATTTAAATTAGATAATCATTTATTTCCACGTCAATTTCAAATAATACCCGATGAATAACCATTAATCATATTTATTTATTATATCAAAACTGCAATCATTTAAACACTCAATTTTACGATCACCAAATTCACCAAAAAGTTCGTCATTTAGGTATTTTTCAAATTCTGTAGTACTATCCCTAGGAAAATTAAGTGGTAATTCTTTATTTTCATTCTCATCATAAAATGTTTTAAAATCAATAGTATTAATTATTTCACCATAATTTTCCAAACATTTTGAAATACATTTATTTTTAGCTTCAGTTTCATTTGTAGCAAGCAAAATAACTTCTATATAATTACCAGTATAACTAAAGTGTATTTCACAACGATATATTTTAATAGTTTCGTCTTGAATTGTTTCCATTATTTCATATAACATGTTAAATAAAATATAAATTTATTTCAATTTTTTATTTAATTTTTTATCAATTTCATTAATTATATCTTAAAATTAAATAAAAAATTTTCTTTTACAAATAAATAAGCTTATTTTTCTAATAAGCTTGAAAAATAATTCATAATAATTATACTAAAATCTTCAAATATAGAATCATCATCAAACTTAGAAATTGCCTCTTTAAGTAGATCAATAATATCAGAATCAATTTTCAAATTATTTAATTTAATATTTGCTTTAATATTATCTTGAATAAAACCTTTAGAACTTGTATAAGAACCAGTAGATTCAATATCAACAATATAACAAGGAATATAATTTGGAGTAATCTTTCTTAAAATTTTTACAATAAATTTTGCTTTAATGTCGTTAGCAGAAAATAGAAAGTCTTTACCTGGTAAATTATGGTAGATTTCAAAACAATAATCAGGAAAATTAGAGGTAAAAGAAGATTCAGATGATTCAGATTCAGATGAATGATCTGAATCTACACTTAATTCTTCAATAGATTCTTGATTAGATGGATTTTTTTCATTAGCAAATACAATAAAAGTATCTTCAATGTTGGTATTGTTTTCAGTCATTTTTAAAATGTATATGGTTGGTTGGCTAATTATATATATAAATAGAGTTAAAGAATAAAATTCAATTTTTTTTAAATTATTTTCAAACTTATTTATAATTAATCAGTGCTTAAATATCCAAAGGTGTAAATGTGTAAATTTTTTAAAGTTTTTCTTAATTTTAAGGTTTTTTATGAGAGAAGAGTAATTCTTGGGCAAATTCTGTGCCATATATAAAATTTACGAAAATGTTTAAAAGAATACCTAAAAATCTAAAAATATTAACAATTAATTCATCTTATAAGTACAAAAAAGAATTAAAAGAATTAAAAGAATTAATTGGAGATAAATTAAGAATAGGAGATGAATTTTTATAAATGATATAGTGTATGTTTTATTTATTATAAAAATTGATTATTTTAATTAATATATTATTATAATTATAAAAAATGACATATTCATACTTAACAAATTTCCGTTCGCTACCAATACTAGCAAATTCATTTTGGAATATAGCTAAAACTTCTGATAATTTTCGATATATACCAGAATTTTACAATAAAAGATTAAGTTTGGTGACCAAAGATTTTTCATTTTATTGTATAGTATCAAAAAAATATTATTTACCACTAGATAAACCAATCTTGTATACCGATGAATTGATTGAAAAAAATAATAATATCAATAGTAATCTAATGATTATATCTAAAAATTATAGAATTAAAGAATTCTGTAATTATTGTTATTGTGATAGAAATAATTATTTAGATTTAGATTATTCACTCAAAACTGTTATTCCAGAACTAAAATTAAAAGATAATGTTAATTTGAATTATGAATTTAGATTTCAAGATAATTTAGAAATAAGTAATAATTTTTACAGTTCTCTTTTACCTAAAACACAAGAAATATTGTTTGATATAAAACAAATTCTTGAAAAAAATAAAGATAAAATAGAGATGATCGGAACAAAATATTAAAAATAGGATATGAATTTTTATAAATGATGAAGATTAAAAAAATTGATAATTATATAAAATATTATAAATATAAAAATAATATGGTAGGTTTATACTTGGCAAATTTTGGTTCACTACCAATACTGGTAAATTCATTTTAGAAAATAGCTAGAAATTCTGGTGATTTTCCTAATAGAAAAGATTTTTACAATAAAAGATTAAGTTTGGTTATCAAGGATATTTCATTTTATTGTGTATTCTCAAAAAAATATTTTTTAACAGATAAATTTGAAAGTAATAAAAATATTAATAGTAATTTAATTATTACATCCAAAAATTTTAGAATTAAAGAATTTTGTAATTATTCTTAATAGTCAATTTCACGTTGACGCCAATAATAATGTTCAGGTTCACATTCTCCTTCTCCATTCAAAAACTTATCTAATATGCGATCCGGCACTGTAAGTTTATAAATTGCAACTTGAAAATCATCCCAAGATTCTAATTTTATGTAATATTTTTCTTTATACATTTCATTTATATCTAGTTCATAATAATTTTGGTTTTCATCTTTGTCAGCACTTGAATAATAAATTAAATTATTATCTGCTTTGAAGTATCTTCTTAAATAATACTCTGAACTTTCCATAATTATAATATAATTTTATACTTTTAGATAAGTTTTATATATTTATATTTAATTAATATTATTATCTATTTAAGAAGATAAAGATATAATTATGATAATATAAATATGGATATTATTCTAGGTGAAAAAAAACAAAAAAATAAAAACTATAATTATTTAGTATGTGAAAAAATAAATTATGACAATAATTTATTATCATTGATAAATAATGTGTTTTCTTACGAAGAATGTAATAATTTAATTATTTATTCAGAAAAGATTGGATATGTTCAAGCAAGTTCATATATTGATAAATATAAAAAAGAACATTTTTTTTTAGAAATTAGAAAATCATTAAGATGTATAGTGGATGATATTAATTTTGCTAAAATATTGTATAAAAGAATAGCTCATATTATTCCAAATAATTATAAAGATATGACATTCTGTGAAATTAATCCAAGATTTAGATTTTTAAAATATACTGATGGAGATCATTTTGCAAAACATACCGATGAACATTATAAAAATGATAAAAATGAAATATCATTAATAACAGTGCTTATTTATCTTAATGATGATTATGAAGGTGGAAATACCAAATTTTTATTTGATAATGATAATGAAATTTCAATAATTCCAAAAATAGGATTAATTTGTTTAATGGATCAAAATATTTTACATGAAGTTCCAAAATTAATTAATGGTGTTAAATATGTTATTAGAACAGAGTTAATGTATAAATAATTTTTATCCTTACATAAGTTTTATATATTATTATTTGTCTATAAGTATATATATTTTCGAGTTTTCGTCTATTTGAAAAGTTTTATTAAAATTTTTTGTTCTTCCAGCTTTGCTTAAACAAGTTGTACAAGTTGTATAGGACAACCTACAGGTTTACACATTGTTTTGCTTCCATATAATAATATGACTGATGTACTTATATATGTATATTATATGGTCGTTCAATAGGGTTCGCTACTAGTAGCAAACCCATATGCCGTCGTCATCGAATTGCGCCAAAATTACTTCGCCTTGTTGTGGCCATTCGTATATTGCTTTCTGATAAGGTTCAATTAATAATTCCATTATATATAGTTTATTTAACATTTTTATATTTTAATTAATTTTTTATTTTATTACAACTTTATGTTTTCTAGATTTTCCGTTAAAACAGGAGTAGATGAACAAAAGGAAGCTATGGGTGGAAAAACAATGTTTATTGTATGAAGAAAATCAGGAAGTCTTGCGGTTTTTGGAATAGTACACTTAACTGCTTTTCCAAAATCAGGTTGTGTAGAAAAATCTATATTTTCTGGTAAAGAATTTAATGGATTATTATGTGACACAATGTTTTCTATATTTTCTGGTAAAGTAGGTAAAGAAGTTAATTGATTATTATAACAATACAAACTATCTAGATTTTCTGGTAAAGCAGGCAAATAAGTTAATTGATTATCACTACAGTGTAAAAAATATAGATTTTGCGGTAAATCTGGCAAAAAAGTTAATTGATTAAAACAACAACTTAAATCTTTCAGATTTTGCGGTAAATCTGGCAAAAAAGTTAATTGATTATAACAACATTCTAGTACTTTTAAATTTTTTGGTAAAGCAGGTAATGAAGTTAATTGATTATGATCACAACCTAAAACTATTAGATTTTTTGGTAAAGCAGGTAATGAAGTTAATTGATTTTTATAACAATATAATGTTTCTAGATTTTCCGGTAAAGTTGGTAAAGAAGTTAATTGATTATCATAACAATATAAGTGTTTTAGGTTTTGTGGTAACTCTGGCAAAAAAGTTAATTGATTATTATAACAATACAATGTTTCTAATTTTGTAAATCTAGATAAATCAGGTATATATTTAAAATCTTGATCACTGATACCTAAAGAATCAATATCATCTGGTAAGGCATTAAGATAACTTTCAATATATAATTTTTCCATTTCATCTTCGGGCAAATCTTTCATTTGAAGTTCATAAAAACGACTCTCTGACATCCCAATAAAAGACAAAAATCGTGTAGACCATCTATCAAATTCTGATAAGTTATACATTACTATATAATATATTAAATATTCTTTATATAATTTAATATATATTCTATTCTATCTTTTTTATTCTGTTGTTTGTCTGGCATTGGTATTGGTATTATTAACATATCCCAGTTTCCTTCTTCATTAATAAAACTTTTATATATATCTATTTTTATATTTTCAAAATTATCATCTGTTTCACAATTTATTTTATTTTTTAACAATGATTGAATATTTAATGGAATCATACATTTTACATAAATCTTTTCCGCATATACCAACTTCAAATGTATTATCATCCCAGCTATATGTGTAAGAAGGATTGTAATTATCACAAGTTCCTTTATCTAATTCCAATAGTGTACACATTAAATAAGAACTTTTTACAATATCTTCAATTGGAAATTCATATTTATTTTCTTTTATGTGTTTTTTTGTTACAGGACAATATCTTTCGTATTCATAAGATAATTCATAAGTTATGTTATTATTTGTTATTTTATAAGGAATATATCCCGTATAATCTTCTCTTTTAGTATGATAAGTTATATATGGTGATGAAGGAATAGTTTCGTCCATGTATATAATAATTAAATATACATTTTTGTTTTTATATCTATATTTGTCTATTTAATATTTTTTCTAATTCTTACTAATTATGGAATATAAAAAAAAATATTTAAAATATAAAGCTAAATATTTAGAGTTAAAAAAAACAAATTGGTGGTGAAAGAAAAGTACAAATTTATGATAAAGAAAATTATAGAACTTTATTATATGAAATAACTTTAGATGATGATGATGATACCTTTGATGAATTAAAAACTAAGTTAATAGAATTGGAAAAACATAAAGGAAAAGATTTTGATGATATCCAAATATTTGAAAGAAAAGGATCTTGTGGTAGTCAATTATATGCAATTGATAAAAAAATGAGTCAGTTTTGTATGTTAGTAAAAAGAAAACAAGAAATTCCTAAAATGAAATTAACTACTGGATTTAGTACAATAGATACACCAATTAAAAATACTACTTCAGATGATGATTATAGAAGTAATTTAATATATCCGGGAATTATTGGAGTTTTTAGAGGTAAAGTTAATAAAAATATTTATAAATCATAAAAAAATAAATTATAATTTAATTTTATTATAATTTAATTTTAATTCACTAAATTAAATCGGTTAAACATAATTAATTCAGAGTAAAATATAATCAAAAACCAGAAAGCTTTTTTCCTAAATCATCTAAAATCGCATTACTAATAGGTGTTATCTCAGGTAATACTCCACCATATGTTCTAGGCTCTTTTGGAAATAATGATATTTTACATGGATAATGATTTGTTGTGCGGTTCTCATTAAATGCTTTTTGTTTCTTTTTTAGATTTGCTTCATTACATAAACTACGAGGCATATAACATAAATATATAACTGCTCTCAAATTTTGTTTTTTACGTCTTGAATCAGCTTCAATACCACAATGAATAGTACGACTATCCCAAAATACAAGAGAACCTTTCGGACATTTTATATTTTTTATATTACATCCTTTGTCAATATAAAATTTTTCTTCTGCTTTTTTAAGCATATACCAATCACTTTTCTCTGTTATATTATTTGTTGTTTTGAATTCAGTATGATATTTATTACTACCTTCCATAAAAGATAATGTAGCATCATAATCATTTATATCTAATCCTGTAATAAAACTTTGAATACATTTGAATTCATTATTTTGAAATGATTGATCTGTATGATACCAAGTATTTCCTTTATTCCAACCTCTTTTCGTAATTTCTGGAGGTAAATGAAAACTTAAAGCATCAAAAGAAACTAATAATTCATCAGCATTACATTTCCAAAAATAAGAAAATATATCAACAATTTTTTTATTTTGTCTTACATTCCATGATGCTTGCGCGTGTCCTATACCCCAATGCTGAATTAACATAGAATGAAGTGGATATAATTTATAAAATTCACACCAAGAATTTTTATTATTTCTATTTAAAGGTAATTGCCATTTTTGCGTAATATGTTCAAAAAAATCCCAAATATTACTGACCATGTTATTACATTCATTTTCATCTAATACAGAAGGAATAATAGCAACACCGTAATTATCAATAGTTTGTTTTAAAGTTTCTTTTGTGCATACATATTTTTGAAATTCATAATTATTTTTAACGCTCATATTATAAATATATAATTATTTTTTCCTTAAATCAATTAAATATAATAATTATCTTTAGACCATATAATATGTTAATAAAATGATTAGGTATTTGCTTAATCTTATTTTCTTACAATTATGCATAATATCATATGTAGGATTCTAACCCGTTTTGTCCTATAAAAAAGTTGATTAGATGATTTTTTTATAAATAAATATCACCTTTTAAGTAACAGTTTGAATTATAATTTTTATATTATAACCACTTTAATATATTTTACACCTTTTTACATTTGAAATGCTGTTTTTACTTAGAACATTTAGCACATTTTATATTTTCTTTTTCTAAATAACTAATATTATTTTTATGTTTATAGTTTGTCCCACACCAAAAACAATTAACAAAGTTATTACAAGTGCTACAATATAAATACATACAATTTACGCAAAATTCTGCATTACAAATTTCACACCCATAAAATTTACCAAAAATAGAATTAAGGTTACTATTTTTTGTTACATGACATCCTTTACCTTGACAAATATAATTATTTATATTGTTTTCTTCGATAAGTTTTTCGTTATTCATTAAGGTAATATAATAAATTATTTTTATATAATAAAAAAATTGGCGTTTGAAATGTAAAAAGGTGTAATAAAACGAGAATTATATTTAATATTAAAAAATTGAAAAATAAAATAGTATATAAAAATATTTTAATATAATGGGAAACACACATTCATCAATGGGATTAACATTTGGTTCCGCACTTGGAGGACTTTTATTAGCACCTTTTACTGGTGGCGCATCTCTTGTAGCGGTCGGAGTCGCTTCTGGTATTGGAACCACTGTTGGAACTACTACTTTTGCGTATAACGCTATAAACGACCGCCGTCCAGAAGAAGGTAAGGAAACAACAAATTTACTTATTGGAATTGGATGCGGTGCAATGGGTCCAATTGGAGGTATGGCTGCAGGTATGGGTGCCGAAGTCGCAGTTGGCGTTGATTTTGTAGGTTCTGGTCTTGGATTAGGCGCTACAAATAGTGGTGATGGAAAATTCAAGCCTTATGTTGGAAATCAACAGAAAGCGGTTGAATACTATACACAAAAAGAAGAAAATAAGAAGATTGAATACTATACACAAAAAGAAGAAAATAAGAAGATGTTGGAAATATCCAAAGAATTTTTCAAAAATCCAGTCATATTGGAATACAAAAAAATAAAAGTTCCCGATACACAATCCAATCTCTTCATTAAAAAAAATTCATGGAGATATGTCAATTTGACCTATACAACTCTTTCGTTAAGCGGACTTCCACGTTCTGATTTGATTAAGCATTATAAGGATTGTGAGAAAAAAGGCAACATTTATGCTTCAAAATCAAAACAATCTCTTCTTGAAGCGATCGTTTATGGGTTAAATGCATTGGAAAATGCGAAAACATTTACATCTGAACGAGAAATTTTAACAAGAATAAACGATATTCAAAAGTTAGATGAAGATATGCGAACATTTGGAAGCCTTATGATTCAATCCTTCAAAAATCTGGTTGCTTCTGTTAAAGAGGAAACCAGATTGGCAAGAGAACAAACCAAAATAAAGGAAAATGTCGATAAAGCGTGGGATATAAAAACCGCCCATGAAAAAAGACATCAATCTATCTATTTTGACACCGAAAAATACAGGCTTACTACCACTGAAAAAATCAAGAAGATCGAGGATTTTCTTGATAAATTGGATGGAAAAAAGATTGAAGAAAAAGATGTCATTCAACAAATCTATTGGATTTTGAATTAGATAAAAGGTGTAAAATAACATTTCTTTCATAAATTGATATTTTTTTAATTTAAAGAATAATTATTATAAATAATCATAAATAATGGCATTGAATGAACAATTCATAGAAGCATGTAAAACTGGAGACTTAGAATCAATTAGAGAAATATATATGTTAAATCCAACTATAGATATTTCTGCTAATAGTGAAGAAGCATTTAGAATGGCTTGCAAAAATGGACATTTAGAAGTAGTCAGACAACTCTACCAGTGGAAACTTACAATTGATATTTCAATAGATGATGAAGATGCATTTATAACCGCTTGTCAAAACGGACATTTACCAGTAGTTAGACAACTCTACGAATGGAAACCTACAATTGATATTTCAGCTGAAGATGAAGATGCATTTAGATACGCTTGCGAAAATGGACACTTAGAAGTAGTCAGACAACTCTACCAATGGAAACCTACGATTGATATTTCAGCCGGAGATGAATACGCATTTAGAAACGCTTGCGAAGAAGGCCATTTAAAAGTAGTCAAACAACTCTACGAATGGAAACCTACAATTGATATTTCAGCCCAAAATGAAGATGCATTTAGAAACGCTTGTAAAAATGGACACTTAGAAGTAGTCAGACAACTTTACGAATGGAAACCTACAATTGATATTTCAGCGAAAAATGAAAAAGCATTTACAAATGCTTGCGAAAATGGACATTTAAAAGTAGTCAGACAACTTTACGAATGGAAACCTACAATTGATATTTCACACAATCATGAATACCCATTTAGTGTGGCTTGCGAAAATGGACATTTAGAAGTAGTCAAACAACTTTACGAGTGGAAACCTACGATTGATATTTCAGCTGAAGATGAAGAGGCATTTAGAGAGGCTTGTAGTGGAGGACATTTAGAAGTAGTCAGACAACTCTACGAGTGGAAACTTACAATTGATATTTCAGCCAATAATGATGAGGCATTTAGAGTGGCTTGCAAAAATGGACATTTAACAGTAGTCAGACAACTCTACGAGTGGAAACCTACAATTGATATTTCATATTGTGTTGAAGATGTATTTACAAAGGCTTGCGAAAATGGACATTTAGAAGTAGTCAGACAACTTTACGAGTGGAAACCTACGATTGATATTTCAGACGAATATGAATTTGCGTTTAGAATGGCTTGTAGTGAAGGACAATTAGAAGTAGTCAGACAACTTTACGAATGGAAACCTACAATTGATATTTCAATAGAAGATGAATGGGCATTTATATGGGCTTGTTTAAATGGACATGTAGAAGTAGTAAAACAACTTTACAAATGGAAACCTACGATTAATATTTCAGCCTATGATGAAGCATTTAGAATGGCTTGCAAAAATGGACATTTAGAAGTAGTCAGACAACTCTACCAGTGGAAACTTACAATTGATATTTCAGCCCTTAATGAAAAGGCATTTAAATTGGCTTGTAGAAGTGGACATTTAGAAGTAGTCAGACAACTTTACGAGTGGAAACCTACAATTGATATTTCAGCCGGAGATGAAGAGGCATTTAGATGTGCTTGCCAAAATGGACATTTAACAGTAGTCAGACAACTCTACGAGTGGAAACCTACGATTAATATTTCAGCCGGAGATGAATACGCATTTAGATACGCTTGCGAAGAAGGCCATTTAAAAGTAGTCAAACAACTTTACGAATGGAAACCTACGATTGATCTTTCAAAATTTACAATATATAGAACACTCTTTTTATCTTTAGGAATTACTTTTCTGGGTCCACTTACAAAATTGTAGAGCACCTATTTAGAAAATATTTATACTTATAATGGTTATATCTAAAAAATTGATATTTTTTTATTAAAATAATTACCTTTTTTAATCATTATAAATAATGGCATTCAATCAACAATTCATATATGCATGTGAAACAGGAGACTTAGATTACATTAGAGAAATATACAGGTTAAATCCAACTATAGATATTTCAGCCAAAGATGAACAGGCATTTAGATACGCTTGCCAAAATGGACATTTAGAAGTAATCAGACAACTCTACGAGTGGAAACCTACTATTGATATTTCAGCCCAAAATGAATATGCATTTAGAGTGGCTTGTGCTACTCTACATTTAGAAGTAGTCAGACAACTCTACGAATGGAAACCAACTATTGATATTTCAGCCGATGATGAAGATGCATTTATAACCGCTTGCGCAAGAGGACATTTAGAAGTAGTCAGACAACTTTACAAATGGAAACCTACTATTGATATTTCAGCCCAAAATGAATATGCATTTATAGATGCTTGTGCTAATGGACATTTAGAAGTAGTCAGACAACTCTATTTATGGAAACCTACGATTAATATTTCAATAGATGATGAAGATGCATTTATAAAGGCTTGTGCATGGGGACATTTAGAAGTCGTCAGACAACTCTACGAATGGAAACCTACAATTGATATTTCCGCCCTAGATGAATGTGCATTTAGAGAGGCTTGTAGTGAAGGACATTTAGAAGTAGTCAGACAACTCTACGAGTGGAAACCTACGATTGATATTTCAGCCAAAGATGAATGGGCATTTAGAATGGCTTGTGCTAATGGACACTTAGAAGTAGTCAGACAACTTTACAAATGGAAACCTACAATTGATCTTTCAAAATGTAATCAATATAGATCGCTCTTCTTATCTTTAGGAATTACCTTACCAAACCCACTTACAAAGGAGCCTATCCCTGAAGGAGAAACATTACAATGTCCTATATGTATGGATATTATACAAAGTGAATGTTTGGTTACAAAATGCGGACATAAGTATTGTGGTAAATGCATAAATCATTGGTTAGAAAATAATAGTTCGTGTCCCTATTGTAGAGCACCTATTTAGAAAATATTTATACTTATAATGGTTATATGTAAAAAATTGATATTTTTTTATTTACATTTTATTTGTTATCAAATAATGGCATTTTATAAACAATTCATAGAAGCATGTAAAACTGGGGACTTAGATTCTGCCAGAGAAATATACATATTAAATCCAACTATAGATATTTCTGCGAATAATGAAGAAGTATTTAGATACGCTTGTGTTTTTGGACATTTAGAAGTAGTCAGACAACTCTACGAGTGGAAACCTACAATTAATATTTCAGCCCTAGATGAAGAAGCATTTAGATGGACTTGCTATAATGGACATTTAGAAGTAATCAGACAACTCTACGAATGGAAACCTACGATTGATATTTCAGCTCAAAATGAATGGGCATTTATAACGGCTTGTTTAAAAGGATATTTAGAAATAGTCAGACAACTCTATGAGTGGAAACCTACAATTAATATTTCAGCAAAATATGAAGATGCATTTATATCGGCTTGTTCAACAGGACATTTAGAAATAGTCAGACAACTCTACGAGTGGAAACCTAATATTGATTTTTCAGCAGGAGCATTTAAAATGGCTTGCTATCATGGATATTTAGAAATAGTCAGGCAACTCTACGAGTGGAAACCTACTATTGATATTTCTGCAAATGATGAAGAAGCATTTAGAGTAGCTTGCGAAAATGGACATTTAGAATTAATCAGACAACTTTACGAGTGGAAACCTATGATTGATCTTTCAAAATTTAATCAATATAGATCACTCTTTTTATCTTTAGGAATTACTTTTCGAGCACACTTACAAAGGAATTAATTCATGAAGGAGAAACATTACAACGTCCTATATGTATGGATACTATACTTACCGAAGGTACCTTTGGTAGAGAGTGTCTAGTTACAAAATGCGGACATACCAAAGGTACCTTCGGTAAGTATTGTGGTAAATGCATAAATCAATAGTTAGAAAAAAATAGTGTGTGTTCTTATTGTAGAGCACCTATTTACCGAAGGTACCTTTGGTAGAAGATATTTATATTTATAATGGTTATTTGTAAAAATTGATATTTTTTTATTTACATTTTTTTTGTTATTAAATAATGGCATTCAATGAACAATTCTTAGAAGCATGTAAAAATGGAGACTTAGATTCTGTAAAAGAAATATACAGATTAAATCCAACTATAGATATTTCAGTCCAATATGAATCAGCAGAAGAAGAAGAAGAAAAAGAAGAAGATAGATGGAGGGAAGGTGTATGCGTATATGAATACGCATTTATATCTGCTTGCGAAAATGGACATTTAGAAATAGTCAGACAACTCTACGAGTGGAAACCTACAATTAATATTTCAGTCTGGGATGAAGAGGCATTTATATTTGCTTGCTTAAATGGACATTTAACAGTAGTCAGACAACTCTACGAGTGGAAACCTACGATTAATATTTCAGCACATAATGAATGGGCATTTAGAATGGCTTGTGCATGGGGACATTTAGAAGTAGTCAGACAACTTTACGAATGGAAACCTACAATTAATATTTCATCCCAAGATGAATATGCATTTAGAATGGCTTGCGAAATTGGACATTTAGAAATAATCAAACAACTCTATGAGTGGAAACCTAACATTGATATTTCAGTCTATGATGAAGAAGCATTTAGAGAGGCTTGTAGTAGAGGTTACTTAGAAGTAGTCAGACAACTTTACGAGTGGAAACCTAACATTGATATTTCAGTCTATGATGAAGAAGCATTTAGAGAGGCTTGTAGTAGAGGTTACTTAGAAGTAGTCAGACAACTTTACGAGTGGAAACCTACAATTAATATTTCAGCCGGAAAAGAACAGGCATTTAGATTGGCTTGTAATAATGGACATTTAGAAATAGTCAGACAACTTTACGAGTGGAAACCTACAATTGATATTTCTGCGAATCGTGAAGAAGCATTTAGACACGCTTGCAGAAACGGACACTTAGAAATAGTCAGACAGCTTTACGAGTGGAAACCTACAATTGATATTTCTGCAAATGGTGAAGAAGCATTTAGAGTAGCTTGTGAAAATAAACATTTAGAATTAGTTAGACAACTCAACGAATGGAAAACCTATGATTGATCTTTCAATATTTAATCAATATAGATCACTCTTCTTATCTTTAGGAATTACTTTTCCAAGCCGACTTACAAAGGAATTTATCCCTAAAGGAGAAACATTACAATGTCCTATATGTATGGATATTATACTTACCGAAGGTACCTTTGGTAAGTAGTGTTTGGTTACAAAATGTAATCACAAGTATTGTGGTAAATGCATAAATCAATGGTTAGAGAATAATAGTTTGTGTCCCTATTTTAGAGCACCTATTAACCGAAGGTACCTTTGGTAGAAAATATTTATATTTATAAATGAATTATATGTAAAAAATTGATATTTTTATATATAAATATTTATCATATAAAAATCACAAATAATGGCATACAATGAACAATTCATAGAAGCATGTAAAACTGGAGACTTAGAATCCGTAAGAGAAATATACAAGTTAAATCCAACTATAGATATTTCTGCTAATAGGGAAGAAGCATTTAGAACCGCTTGCGAAAATGGACATTTAACAGTAGTCAGACAACTCTACGAGTGGAAACCTACAATTAATATTTCTGCAAAAGGTGAAGAGGCATATATAGAATCTTGTGTAAGGGGACATTTAGAAGTAGTCAGACAACTCTACGAGTGGAAACCTACAATTGATATTTCAGCAGGAGATGAATACGCATTTAGAAAGGCTTGTGAAAGAGGATACTTAGAAGTCGTCAGACAACTTTACGAGTGGAAACCTACAATTGATATTTCAGCCCGATATGAATACGCATTTAGACTGGCTTGTGAAAATGGACATTTAGAAGTCGTCAGACAACTCTACGAATGGAAACCTACAATTGATATTTCAGCCGAAGATGAATATGCATTTAGAATGGCTTGTTATTGGGGACATTTAGAAATAATCAGACAACTCTATGAATGGAAACCTACAATTGATATTTCAGCCAGAGATGAATACGCATTTAGAAGGGCTTGCGAAAATGGATACTTAGAAGTCGTCAGACAACTTTACGAGTGGAAACCTACAATTGATATTTCAGCCTTTGATGAATACGCATTTAGAAGGGCTTGCGAAAATGGACATTTAGAAGTCGTCAGACAGCTTTACGAGTGGAAACCTACAATTGATATTTCTGCAAATGGTGAAGAAGCATTTAGAGTAGCTTGTGAAAATAAACATTTAGAATTAGTTAGACAACTCAACGAATGGAAAACCTATGATTGATCTTTCAATATTTAATCAATATAGATCACTCTTCTTATCTTTAGGAATTACTTTTCCAAGCCGACTTACAAAGGAATTTATCCCTAAAGGAGAAACATTACAATGTCCTATATGTATGGATACTATACAAAGTGAATGTTTGGTTACAAAATGCGGACATAAGTATTGTGATAAATGTATAAATCAATGGTTAGAAAAAAATAGTGCTTGTCCCTATTGTAGAGCACCTATTTAGAAAATATTTATACTTATAATGATTATATATAAAAATTGATATTTTTTTATTTACATTTTATTTGTTATTAAATAATGGCATTCAATAAACAATTCATAGAAGCATGTAAAACTGGAGACTTAGAATCCGTAAGAAAAATATACATGTTAAATCCAACTATAGATATTTCTGCGAATGGTGAAGAGGCTTTCATAGACGCTTGTGCTAATGGACATTTAGAAGTAGTCAGACAACTCTATTTATGGAAACCTACAATTGGTAATTCAGCCAATGATAAAAAGGCATTTAGAATGGCTTGTTTTTATGGACATTTAGAAGTTATCAGACAACTCTACCAGTGGAAACCTACAATTAATATTTCACACAATTATGAATACCCATTTAGAGTGGCTAGTCAAAATGGACATTTAGAAGTAGTTAGACAACTTTATGAGTGGAAACCTACTATTAATATTTCATCCCAAGATGAATACGCATTTAGAATGGCTTGCGAAAATGGACATTTAGAAGTAGTCAGACAACTTTACGAATGGAAACCTGCAATTGATATTTCAGCCAATGATGAAAAAGCATTTATACAGGCTTGCAGAAATGGACATTTAACAGTCGTCAGACAACTCTACGAATGGAAACCTACCATTGATATTTCTGCCCAAAATGAAGATGCATTTATATGGGGTTGCGAAAATGGACATTTAGATGTAGTCAGACAACTCTACGAGTGGAAACCTTCAATTGATATTTCAGCCGGTAATGAAGATGAACAGGCATTTAGATTGGCTTGTGCTCATGGACATTTAGAAGTAGTCAGACAACTTTACGAATGGAAACCTACAATTGATATTTCAATAGATGATGATGATGCATTTAGATGGGCTTGCCAAAATGGACATTTAGAAGTAATCAGACAACTTTACAAATGGAAACCTACAATTGATATTTCAGCCAGAGATGAAGAGGCATTTCAAATGGCTTGTGCATGGGGACATTTAGAAGTAGTTAGACAACTTTACAAATGGAAACCTACAATTGATATTTCAGCCAGAGATGAATGGTCATTTAGAAAGGCTTGTGCATGGCGACATTTAGAAGTAGTCAGACAACTTTACGAGTGGAAACCTACAATTGATATTTCTGCAAATGGTGAAAAAGCATTTAGAGATGCATGCAAAAATGGACATTTAGAAGTAGTCAGACAACTCTACGAGTGGAAACCTACAATTGATATTTCAGCCGAAGATGAATGGGCATTTAAAAAGGCTTGTCAAAATGGACATTTAGAAGTAGTCAGACAACTTGTAGAATGGAAACCTTCAATTGATATTTCAGCCGAAGATGAATACGCATTTAGATATGCTTGTGAAGAAGGTCATTTAAAAGTAGTCAAACAACTCTACGAGTGGAAACGTTCAATTGATATTTCAGCCGAAGATGAATACGCATTTAGAACCGCTTGTAATAATGGACATTTAGAAGTAGTCAGACAACTCTACGAGTGGAAACCTACAATTGATATTTCAGCCGATGATGAAGAAGCATTTAGAGAGGCTTGTAGTAGAGGTTACTTAGAAGTAGTCAGACAACTCTACGAGTGGAAACCTACAATTGATATTTCAGCCGATGATGAAGAGGCATTTAGAATAGCTTGTCAAGAAGGACATTTAGAAGTAGTCAGACAACTCTATTTATGGAAACCTACAATTGATATTTCAGCCGAAAATGAATTTGCGTTTAGAAAGGCTTGTAGTGAAGGACATTTAGAAGTAGTCAGACAACTCTACGAATGGAAACCTACAATTGATATTTCAGACGAATATGAAGATGCATTTAGAACCGCTTGCAAAAATGGACATTTAGAAGTAATCAGACAACTCTACGAATGGAAACCTACAATTGATATTTCAGACGAATATGAAGATGCATTTAGAACCGCTTGCGAAAATGGACATTTAGAAGTAATCAGACAACTCTACGAGTGGAAACCTACAATTGATATTTCAGCCATAGATGAATGGGCATTTAAAATAGCTTGTAAAGAAGGACATTTAGAAGTAATTAGACAACTCTACGAGTGGAAACCTACTATTGACATTTCAGCTGAAGATGAATGGGCATTTAGAATGGCTTGTAATTATGGACATTTAGAAGTAGTCAGACAACTCTATGAGTGGAAACCTACAATTGATATTTCAGCCCTTAATGAAAAGGCATTTAAATTGGCTTGCTATTATGGACATTTAACAGTAGTCAGACAACTCTACGAGTGGAAACCTACAATTGATATTTCTGCCCAAAATGAAGATGCATTTATGGTCGCTTGCGAAAATGGACATTTATTAGTAGTCAGACAACTTTATGAATGGAAACCTACAATTGATATTTCTGCCGATGATGAATACGCATTTAGAATAGCTTGCCAAAATGGACATTTATTAGTAGTCAGACAACTTTATGAATGGAAACCTACAATTGATATATCTGCAAATGGTGAAGAAGCATTTACAGATGCTTGTGAAAGAGGACACTTAGAAGTAGTCAGACAACTTTACAAATGGAAACCTACGATTAATATTTCAGCCAATAGTGAATGGGCATTTAGATTGGCTTGTGAAAGAGGACACTTAGAAGTAGTCAGACAACTCTATTTATGGAAACCTTCAATTGATATTTCAGCCTGTGATGAAGATGCATTTAGAGGGGCTTGTTCAAGAGGACATTTAGAAGTAGTCAGACAACTTTACAAGTGGAAACCTACAATTGATATTTCAACCCAAGATGAATGGGCGTTTAGAGAGGCTTGTAGTGAACAACATTTAGAAGTAGTCAGACAACTCTACCAGTGGAAACCTACAATTGATATTTCAGCAGATGATGAAGATGCATTTAGAGATGCTTGCGAAAATGGACATTTAGAAGTAGTCAGACAACTTTACGAGTGGAAACCTACAATTGATATTTCAGCCTATAATGATTACGCATTTATGAACGCTTGTGCTAATGGACATTTAGAAGTAGTCAGACAACTTTACGAGTGGAAACCTACGATTAATATTTTATCCAATAGTGAATGGGCATTTAAAATGGCTTGTGCTAACGGACACTTAGAATTAGTCAGACAACTTTACGAGTGGAAACCTACGATTTATATTTTGATACCATTCTTTAGTCTTCGATGGGCTTTTAGAATGGCTTGCGAAAATGGACATTTAGAAGTAGTCAGACAACTTTACGAGTGGAAACTTACGAGTGATATTTCAGCCAATGATGAAGAGGCATTTAGATTGGCTTGTGAAAGAGGACACTTAGAAGTAGTCAAACAACTCTACGAGTGGAAACCTACAATTGATATTTCAGCCAGAGATGAATACGCATTTAGATACGCTTGCGAAAAAGGTTATTTAAAAGTAGTCAAACAACTCTACGAGTGGAAACCTACTATTGATTTTTCAGCTTATGAAAGTGCATTTAGAAAGGCTTGTAGTGAAGGACACTTAGAAGTAGTCAGACAACTATACGAGTGGGAACCTACGATTGATCTTTCAAAATTTAATCAATATAGATCACTCTTTTTATCTTTAGGAATTAGCTTACCAAACACACTTACAAAGGAATTAATTCATGAAGGAGAAACATTACAATGTCCTATATGTATGGATATTATACTTATAGAGTGTCTAGTTACAAAATGCGGACATAAGTATTGTGGTAAATGTATAAATCAATGGTTAGAAAAAAATAGTGTTTGTCCCTATTGTAGAGCACCTATTTAGAAAATATTTATACTTATAATGGTTATATGTAAAAAATTGTTTTTATTTAAAGAATTATCATTATAATTATTTAAATAATGGCATTTAATGAACAATTCATAAGAGCATGTAAAACTGGACACTTAGACACGATTAGAGAAATATACATGTTGAATCCAACTATAAA
>Ga0194129_10003461_pt1 | contig 21903 bp, 18 predicted proteins | sample TA2KigCa35mmetaG_FD_150862 | JGI IMG/M metagenome (GOLD analysis project Ga0194129, IMG submission 150862) | Freshwater microbial communities from Lake Tanganyika, Tanzania - TA2015038 Kigoma Deep Cast 35m | ecosystem: Environmental > Aquatic > Freshwater > Lake | place: Tanzania: Lake...
GAGAGAAGAGACGAAGCGAGCAACTCGCCAATATGCCCGGCGCCAGGAGACCTGGTTCTCTCGCGATGCCCGAATCCGATGGATCAAAGGCGGAGATACCGAGACACGTCTGGCTGCGGCAAAGACGTTCCTTGCCACCGAATAGTTTTTGTGAGGAATGAGGAGAGCGTGAGAGGTAACCTTCGCATCAGATGAAGATCACGACTACCTATGGTCATGGGACCGAGAATGACTTTCTCTTGATTTTCGACCCGAGCGATGAGATCGCCCTTGATGGGCAAGTGATTCGAAATCTCTGCTCACGAGAGCGCGGAATCGGCGCTGACGGAGTCATCAAGATAGTGCGCCGTGGCGATGAATGGTTTATGGATTATAGAAACTCTGATGGATCGCTCGCAGAGATGTGTGGCAACGGAATCCGAGTGATGGCCAGATACCTCGTCGATAGAGGCCATCAAGGCGAGGGGATCTTCGCGATTCTCACCCGAGCGGGGCGAAAATTCCTTAAAGTTGCAGAAGCGGGTGATATCTCAGTCAATATGGGCCAAGTGATGCAGATTGATGGCGAGATTTGTGCCAGCATCAATGGAAATGAATTTCGTGGATTCAATATCGATGTCGGAAATCCCCACGCAGTCGTATTTGTCGACTCCATGGACCAGGTCGGCTCACTCGCAAGCGCGCCACGTGTTGAGCCAGAAGATGAGTACCCAGATGGTGTCAATGTCGAGTTTGTTGAATTCCTCGGCAATGGTGAGTTGAAGATGCGCGTCCATGAGCGCGGAAGTGGTGAGACGAAATCTTGCGGGACAGGAACATGCGCTGTTGCCCTTGGTGCAAGCATCAAGAAAGGAAAGCGTCCGCCACTTTCCTGGGTAATACACGCGCCTGGTGGTCGACTCGTGGTTGATATTGATGGACATTACAACGCCACGTTGACAGGCCCTGCTCTCTTGGTTCGAGATATCGAAATCGATATTTGATGAAGGAGATCGACTACGACTTGCTCATCGCAGAGAGTGAAGAGTTGGAGCGGGAGTTAGAGAGTGAGATTGATGATGTTGAGATTCAACTCGCAGGTTTCAAGCCGGATGATTTCGAGTCGACGCAGTTAGCCCTCCAAGATCGACAATCTCTGCGACGAGTTTTTGGGCTTTCCACCGAACTCACCGATATCTCTGAGGCTGAGTATCGTCGCCTTCAGTTAGAGCGAGTTATCCTGGTTGGAGTCTGGACCAGCGGCACGGCACTCGATGCTGAGAATTCGATGACCGAACTTGCAGCGCTCGCCGAAACTGCCGGTTCGCAAGTGTTGGATGCGCTGATTCAGCGGCGAGATAAGGCGGATGCTGCGACCTTCATTGGATCCGGAAAGGTCGCTGAACTGAAGGGAATAGTCAAAGCAAGCGGCGCAGATACCGTGATCTGTGATGGTGAATTGAGTCCCTCGCAGTTAAAGAACTTGGAAGATCGAGTGAAGGTGAAGGTTGTCGATCGCACAGCCTTGATTCTCGACATTTTTGCGCAACATGCAAAGAGTAGAGAAGGCAAAGCACAGGTAGAGCTTGCTCAGATGACATATCTGCTGCCACGCCTTCGCGGATGGGGTCAATCTCTCTCACGTCAGGCTGGCGGTACCGGTGGAATAGGCAGTCGCGGCCCTGGTGAGACGAAGATCGAAATTGATCGACGACGAATTCGCGACAAGATGGCAAAACTTCGACGAGAGATCAAGGAGATGAAGACCTCTCGAGATACAAAGCGACAAGAGCGGGAGCGAAATAGAGTTCCTTCTGTTGCCATTGCTGGCTATACCAATGCTGGAAAATCCTCACTTCTCAATCGCCTCACGGGAGCCGGAGTCTTGGTGCAAGACGCTCTATTTGCCACGCTTGAGCCGACGGTTCGGCGAACCGAGACCCATGAAGGCAGGTTCTTCACCATCGCTGACACCGTTGGTTTTGTTCGCGATCTCCCGGAACAGTTGGTCGAAGTTTTCAAATCAACTCTGGAAGAAGTTCTTTCGGCTGATCTCATCGTCCATCTCGTTGATGGCTCACACCCTGATCCCTTCGGGCAGATCCGATCCGTTAGATCAATCTTGCGCGAGATCGGCGCTGCGGGAATACCTGAAATCGTGGTGATCAATAAGGCTGAGATTGCCCCACCTGAAGTTCTCGACCAGATTCTCAGGAGTGAGCGGGAGGCGATTGCAATCTCCGTGAAAACGGGTCTTGGGATCGACTTGTTGAAGCGAGCGATAGAGGAGGGATTGCCGCACCCGCGTGTGGCGATAGATCTCCTTATCCCGTATAACAGGGGAGATTTAGTTAACAAGATTCATGAACTCGGTGAGATCGATGATGAGAAATATGAGAGTGAGGGAACCAGGATTCGCGGTCGAGTCACTGAGCGCTTAGCGCACGAGTTGGAAAAACTTGATCTCGAAAACTCTCTGTAATTTGGAAGTTTCTCAGGTGCTGAACCAGCGAACTGGTCCATCATGGGAGACGAATACCGATTCGCCTGGAGTGAAATGAACTTTGCCGGCGACGCGGGCTTTCAGGGTTCCAAGGTAGGCCGACTCAATCAGTCCAAACTCAACAACTGCGTCATGACCGTAGTACTCGACTTTGGTAACTATCGCGCGCTGCCCCGCAGCGGAACTCTTACTCAGAGTAATTTCTTCGGGACGAATCACCAAGATTCCTGACTCGCTTCCTTCAGGGGAGAGTGAGGCGCTGAGTGGGTGGAAGAAATTCTCGCCATCGCGTCGTGCTGGAAGCACGAGGGCGTCCCCTGTACTGAGCGCTGCATAGGGAGTTGTCGGAGTCGAGTAAACCTCATCGGGTGCGCCGTGCTGGACGATCTTTCCATCACGCATCAATGCAATCATGTCAGCGGTGACGAGTGCTTCTTCTCGATCGTGAGTCACCATCAATGTAGTTGCCCCTCGCTTTTTCAGCAGCGAAGTGACCTCTTCACGGAGTTCACTTCGAAGCGTTGCATCGAGAGCCGAGAACGGTTCATCAAGAAGCACGACCTTTGGTTCGAGGGCAAGTGCTCGGGCCAGCGCCACTCGAGTCTGTTGACCACCGCTCAGTTCACTGGGCATTCGATCGCCGTACCCGACTAGCCCAATCAATTCGAGCATCTCATGAACGATCTTGCGCTTTTGATCCTTCGTGAACTTCTCTCTTTCCAGGGCATATGCGATATTTTCGAAGACGGTGAGATGAGGGAAGAGAGCTGCTTCTTGTGGCAGGTACCCGATCTTTCGCTTATGTGGCGGCAATACCAGCGATGAAATGCTGACTAATTGCTTACCAAATCTGATTGCACCTGACGAAGGTCTCACCAGACCAGCAATCGCGCGAAGCAGGGTGGTCTTGCCGCAACCACTTGGCCCCAAGATGGCAGTGAATGTCCCCGCGTTAATCTGAAGTGAGAGTTGGTCGAGAACTTTTCGTTCACCCAAGTGAACGGTGAGGGCGTTGACATCAAGCGACTCCATCGAGCCCCCTGCCTGCTCTGCTTTCTTGGTGATTTCGGTCTGGTCGTGAAATGAGAAAGGTGGGAATTGCTGCGATCAATACCAACATGAGCGCATATGGTGCCGCTTCATTGAAGCGATTGATGGAGGCCTGGCTCCAGATTTCAATCGCAAGAGTCTCGAAGCCAGTGGGTCTGAGCATCAGCGTTGCGGGAAGTTCTTTCATTGCAGTCAAGAGAATGAGCAGGAAACCGACGCCTAGCCCTGGAGCCGCCAATGGGATCGTGATTCGGCCAAGCGTGCGAAGTGGTGAGACTCCAAGAGTGGTGGAGACTTCTTTCAAACCTTGCGGAACTCGTTCGATACTCGATCGAGCAGCGCCAACTCCTTTGGCGAGAAAGAGCAGCGCATAGGCAAATCCCAACAGGGCAACGCTCTGGTAGAGCCAGGGCAAAGCGGACGAGAATGCCACGAGCGAGAGCCCGAGGACGACTCCTGGAAGTGCGTGTGAGATGAGCACCGCTCTTTCGGTGACAACTGCCCACCTACTGCTGGAGTTGATGATCGTCCAAGCAAGTGGGAGGGCAAAGGCCATCGCGATCAGCGCACCGAGCGTTGCAACGAGAGCGGTATTGATTGTTGCGCGCAGAAGCGAGGCGAAGTCAATACCATCGAAGTTGCTGATCAATCGAGAGATTAAAAGATATCCCGGCACTGCAAGAGCTAAGAGGGCATATCCAACTATGAGGAGAAAGATTGAAACTTTTGCGACTGGCTTGGTAAGAAATGCGAGTTCATCTCTGAGTCGAGCAGAAGTGCGAGTAACTGAAGTTTTGCCCTGCACCCTGGCCTCGCCAAATACGAGAAGTGCGGCGAATCCAATGAGAATCAAAGCAAGGAGCGCGGCCGATTGTCGATCAAAGGAGGCGCGATAAAGGTTTTGAATGGCCCTAGTGAAGGTATCGACATCCAGGAGTGAGACGGCGCCAAAATCACTGAAGACATAGAGCGCAACAAGGAGTGTGCTGGCGGCAATCGAATTTCTTATCTGTGGGATGACGATGCGAGTGAAGACTTCGAATCGGTTAGATCCGAGGGACCTCGCGACATCAATCTGCACGAGATCAATCCGTCGCAGCGCTGCGAATGCGGCAAGGAGTGAGTAGGGCATGGTGCTGAGAGTGAGAACTAGCGCTGCAGCCCAGAAACCTCGAAAAGAAGGCCAGATTGCGATCCAGCAATAAGTTACGACGTAGGAGGGAATTGCCAAAGGGAGCGCCGAGATAGCAAGGAGAAAACCCTTGCTCTTGAGATCGCTAGCAAAAAGAAGCGTGGCAAAGAGAGTTCCAATGAGAAGTGATGCCAGGGCGACAACGAGTGCGAGTAGGAGTGTGTTGAGCACAATCTCGACCGTTTTCTCTCGCACCAGTATTGCAAGGAAATCCGCCTTGGAAATTGTCCTAACCCGATTGATGAGATAGAAGAGCGGAAGTAGGGCAAGCGTGAGCAAAAATAGAGTGAGTGAACCAGAGACTTTTTTGAGGGTATCGCGCTCCTTCGGTGGAGCTATCTCCTCGCTCGATACTTGCGGAGAACCTGACGGAACACCTTGCGGAAGTAACGTAGTCAGAGGAGACCGACCTTGATCAAGAGTTGTTGCGTTCCTCGAAGGTCCTTGAGCGAATTCAAGTCAACGGTTGGCGCTCCGAGTTCTTCGATGCGAGGAAGTCCTTGAGGCCCTTCAACACCCGGGAGGAGGGGATATTCCTGTACTTCTTTGACGTAAGTTTCCTCTGCATAAGGTGAGAGTAGATAGGCGAGAAACTTCGCGGCGGCCTCGCTCTTGCCTGTCGTCTTCAAAATACCGGCGCCGGAAACGTTTATTAGATTGCCTAAATCGCCCTTCTCGAAGAATCCAATCTTGACGCCAATTTCGCGACCGAGTGCCTTGGATACTTCATACACGTAATAGTGATTGACCAGACCGAGGTCGATCTCTCCAGCATTGATTGCTTCGACGATCATTGAATTCTTCTCATAGTACTGTGGTTTGTTTGCGACGAGATCTCGAAGCCATTTCTCTGCCGCCGCCTCTCCTGCATTGATGCGCAGTGCGGTGACGAAAGCTTGGAAAGAGCCATTTGTCGGCGCGATACCCACTCGGCCTTTGTAGATCGGATTAGTCACATCGCGATAGCTCTCTGGAAGATCCTGAAGGCGAGAGGGGCTATAAGCGAAGACTCGAGTACGACCGGTAATACCTACCCAAACTTTTTCAGGCGAGGAGAACTTGCTTGGAATCTGATTGAGAATGGAGTCATCGAGTTGCTTCAAAAGTCCAGCCTCTGCAACAGCCCCGAGTGAGCCGGCATCTTGGGAGATGAAGAGGTCAGCCGGTGAATTTCCGCCCTCCTCGAGAAGTTGCGCTGCTAGCTCTGCTGAATCGGCATATCGAACATTAAGTTTGATGCCGCTCTCTGCCTGGAATTTTTCGAAGACATCACCGAGGTACTCCTCGCTTCGCCCTGAATAGATTGTCAGCTCAGTGGCTTCATCACTAGAGGCAGAACACGAGGCCAACAGCCCCATGACCATGAGCGAAATCGAGGTGAGGGCGATTTTCTTCAACGAGTGCACCAATGTCTCCAAAGTTTCCAAGGGTGATTCAAGGCAATCTGCCTGGAAGGAGGCTAAGGGAGGAGAGGCGATTAACGCAACAAGAGTGTTGCTTAAATCAGGTGAAGTTCCTTACCTGACCGAGCGCAAGACCGCGGTGACCTTGCCGAGGATTTCGGCCTTCTCGCCCGGAATTGGGTCATACGCCTCGTTTGCGGGCAGGAGCCAGACCTTGCCACCTCTGGTTGAGAAGGTCTTGACCGTGGCTTCGCCATCGATCATCGCCGCCACAATCTCGCCTTTTTCGCAGCTCTTCTGGGAGCGAACGACGACAAAATCGCCATCACAAATTGCTGCATCGATCATTGAATCGCCAACGACTTTGAGCATGTAGAGCTCTCCTTCGCCGACCAATGTTGCTGGGAGTGGAAAGACCTCTTCGACCTCTTGTTCGGCAAGGATTGGCGCACCCGCAGCAATTCGCCCCACAAGGGGAACTGAGTGAGTCTTTGCTACTTCGGCACCGCCTTGGCCAGTCTCTCGAATCTCAACTGCTCGGCCGCGTGATGGGTCGCGCCTGATAAAACCTTTTGCCTCGAGTTCGCCTAGTTGATATTTGACGCTCGAGGGAGAAGCCAAACCGGCCGCCTGGGCGATTTCTCGCATTGTGGGTGGATACCCCCGAACTTCAACAGATTGACGGATCACGTCGAGGATCGCCCTCTGCCTGTGGGTCAGCCCTGCGCTATCTGGAAGGGAGTCGGGGAGTTCAAGGATTTCGCCAGTGGAATCGCTCATGGGTAGAAGGGTAGAACCGATTTCGAAAAAATTCAAACAAATGTTCGAAATTGACTTGCGGGTGTCGGATGTGGGGTGTACCTTTCTGGTTAGAACAGGTGTTCGAACACTATCCCCGGTGTCGATTGATCTGTTCAAAGAAGGTTTCCCATGAGCACGTTCCAAGTCTCTGCTTCAAAAACCGTTGATTTTCAAGGGTTTTCTGGTCTCCGACTGACTCGTAGGGGAAGGTTTCTTGCCAGAGGCGCTGTCGTTCTTTCCGTCTTAGTTCTCATGGCAAGCAGTTATTCAGCATTCTTTGGTGCCGCCGCTGGAAGCTCATCCACCTCAACGCAGGAGAGCGCTCACCTTGAAGTGATTGTTGTGGCTCCGGGAGAGACGCTCTGGTCGATCGCAGGACTTCTTGAAGGGGACCACGAAGAGACGGTGTCGAGGATTATCGAGCTGAATGCGCTTAGATCTCCTACCCTCAAGGCGGGCGACCGGCTAATCATCCCGACACGCGGTTAGGAATCCCCAAAACCCTCAACTTTGGGTCTACTGTTCCCACTAGATGTTGGGGTGATTTTGAGATAACCTTCCATTCCTAGTGGTTCTAAGCCACTTCGAAGGAAGTCTTGGAATACACCCAGATTCGGGAAATTCCCAGTATTGAAAGGTTAGACACGCCGATGATCTGTCCCTTCTGCCGACATGACGACTCACGAGTCGTTGATTCTCGGCCAGTTGAGGATGGCAACTCCATCCGACGTCGTCGTGAGTGCACCCAATGTGGCTCGAGGTTTTCAACCCAAGAGACCGCGATCTTGGCAATCATCAAACGAAGTGGAGCGACCGAACCCTTCAGTCGCGAAAAGGTGATCAACGGCGTCCGCAAGGCATGCCAGAACCGCCCAGTCAACGATGACGACTTAGCCCTCTTGGCGCAACGAGTCGAAGAGACGCTACGCGCCAGCGGCCAAGCAGAGATCGAAGCTCAAGAAGTAGGAATGGCAATCCTTGCGCCACTCCGAGAACTCGATGAGGTTGCCTACCTGCGATATGCCTCGGTTTACCGTAACTTCTCCTCCCTTGATGACTTCGAAGGCGAGATCGCGCTACTGCGAGCGATGCCTTCTGAGACATCAGCAAGACCTTCCCTCGCAACTTCCTCTGCGACTGTCATGAATTCTTCCCTGAATTCGAATGAAAACATGCCCACGAATTCACTTGCCCCACGAGTGAAGACAACTTAACAACCAGAAAAATTGGAGCACTAGAAATGTCAGACACGGTCATCAATCGACCCTCTTCCAAAGCGAAGAACAAAGGCCTCACCATCGAGCGCCTCTATACGACTGCTGGAAAGCATCCTTATGACGAGGCGACGTGGGAGAGACGCGATGTAGTCCAGACCAACTGGAAGAGTGGCGAGGTCATCTTCGAACAACGTGGGGTTGAGTTCCCGGATTTCTGGTCGGTCAATGCATCGACCATCGTCACAACAAAGTATTTCCGTGGGGCTGTAGGACATGAGAATCGTGAATGGTCGCTCCGCCAGGTCATCGATCGTGTTGTCCTCACCTATGTGAAAGCAGGGAAGCAGTACGGTTATTTCGCAACCGATGCCGATGCTGAAATCTTCGAGCACGAATTGACGTGGATGCTGATGCACCAGGTCTTCTCCTTCAATTCGCCAGTTTGGTTCAACGTCGGCACTGCTGCGCCACAACAGGTGAGCGCATGTTTCATCCTCTCTGTCGATGACACGATGGATTCGATCCTCAACTGGTATCGAGAAGAAGGAATGATCTTCAAAGGTGGTTCTGGCGCTGGCCTTAACCTCTCTCGTATTCGCTCGGCAAAAGAGCTACTCAGATCGGGTGGAAACGCCTCTGGCCCGGTCTCCTTTATGCGAGGTGCAGATGCCTCAGCAGGAACCATCAAATCAGGCGGTGCCACAAGGCGGGCAGCGAAGATGGTTGTTCTTGATGTAGACCATCCAGATATCGAAGAATTCATTGAAACAAAGGTGAGCGAAGAAGAGAAGATTCGCGTACTCCGTGATGCCGGATTCGATATGGATCTCGGTGGCAAGGACATCATCTCGGTTCAATATCAGAACGCAAACAACTCAGTCCGTGTATCGGATGAGTTCATGCGCGCTTATGAGAACGACCAGGATTTTGATTTGCGAGCACGTGCAACTGGCGAAGTGATAGAGACTGTCTCAGCGAAGCAACTCTTCCGCAAGATGTCAGAGGCTGCTTGGGCCTGCGCAGATCCAGGCATCCAATACGACGACACCATCAATGATTGGCACACCAATCCAGAGACTGGTCGAATCAACGCATCGAATCCATGCTCTGAGTACATGTCACTCGATAACTCATCATGCAACCTTGCATCATTGAACTTGATGAAGTTCCTCAAAGAAGATGGTTCCTTCGATTCGAAGTCATTCGTCAAAGCCGTCGAGATGATCATCACTGCGATGGATATCTCCATCAGCTTCGCAGATTTCCCAACTGAAGCGATTAGCGAGACGACTCGTGCCTATCGACAACTCGGAATCGGCTACGCAAACCTCGGCGCACTCTTGATGGCAAGTGGTCTTGCCTATGACAGCGATGCAGGTCGATCTGTTGCAGGTGCAATCACCTCGCTGATGACTGGCACTTCTTACCGCAGGTCAGCAGAGCTTGCTGGGATCGTCGGTCCTTACGACGGATATGCTCGAAATGCATCGGCCCACACCCGTGTGATGAAGAAGCACCAGGCTGCCTCACTCTCGGCAAAATCTGTCTCTGAGTTGGATCGCTCAGTCTGGACCGAGGCGAATAAGTCATGGGATGAAGGCGTCAAGATCGGTGAGCGCAATGGATGGCGCAATGCTCAAGCCTCAGTGCTTGCACCAACCGGAACGATCGGTTTGATGATGGATTGCGACACCACCGGTATCGAGCCAGATCTTGCTCTCGTGAAGTTCAAGAAGTTGGTTGGCGGCGGATCGATGCAGATCGTCAATCAGACCGTGCCATTGGCGTTGAAGAAGTTGGGTTACACCCAAGAGACGATCGAAGCCATCGTCGAGTACATCTCAGCCCACGGCAATGTGATCGATGCCCCTGGCCTTAAGAGCGAGCACTACGACATCTTTGATTGCGCCATGGGTGTAAGCCCAATCAAGCCAATGGGCCATGTGCGAATGATGGCTGCATGCCAACCATTCCTCTCCGGCGCTATCTCAAAGACGGTCAACCTTCCAGAGACCGCAACAGTTGAAGAGGTCGAAGAGGTCTATTACCAAGGCTGGAAACTCGGCCTCAAGGCGCTCGCCGTCTATCGCGACAACTGCAAAGTTGGCCAGCCACTCTCTGATGGCAAGGCAGCGAAGAAGGATGAGAGTGCATCGGTATCTTCTGCCGCACCAGCACCAGCGCAACGCAAGCGTCTTCCCAAATCACGTCCATCGCGCACCACATCTTTCTCTGTCGGTGGCGCAGAGGGATATCTCACTGCAGGTAGTTATGAAGATGGCGCTCTTGGTGAAATCTTCCTCAAACTCGGTAAGCAAGGTTCAACTCTTGCTGGAGTGATGGATGCATTCTCGATAGCAGTCTCGATCGGACTTCAATATGGAGTGCCCCTTGAGACCTATGTCGAGAAGTTCACCAACCTTCGATTCGAGCCAGCAGGAATGACCGATGACAAGGACATTCGTATGGCGCAATCGATGATGGATTACATCTTCCGCCGATTGGCTTTGGATTACCTGCCACTTGAGACTCGCGCTGCAATGGGTCTTTACACTGCCAATGAGCGCAGCGCTGCTCTCGATAGTGGTGAATATGCAACAGCAGCACCAGTTGCTCCTGCGAGTGATGAGGTTCTGATCTCAAAGCCCGTCGATGTTGTCATCGAAAAAGCGCCAGATACTTCAGGTGTTGGATCCTCCACCGAACTTCTTGAGAAGTTTGCTGGATTCAAGACCGATGCGCCGCTCTGCATGACATGCGGAGTCAAGATGCGACCATCAGGTGCCTGCTATGTCTGCGAAGGCTGTGGATCAACATCTGGATGCAGTTAATCAATGATTGAAGAATCGGCCCCCGCATGGGGGCCGATTTCATTTCAGGGGTTGAATGATTGAGTGTCGAATGAAGAATGAGTGATTCTGTGAAAACCAAGAAGAGCATCGATGATCGCCATCGCAAGATGCTGGATGCCTTGGATGCTGCTGTGGAATCTATCGGTGGATCGCCACGCGAGGGTCAGCGGAATATGGCACTCGCCGTTGCTGATGCCATCGAATCCGAAGCCCATCTCTTAGTACAAGCCGGGACGGGTACCGGAAAGTCACTCGCTTATCTCATCCCAGCGCTCGCTAGTGGAAAGCGCGCTCTAGTAGCAACTGCAACCCTGGCGCTTCAGCGTCAGTTGATCGAGCGAGATCTACCTCGAATCAAATCCGCTGTTGAGAAATCTTTAGGGCGAGAGATCACGTTTGCAATCTATAAAGGAGTGGGCAACTACCTCTGTAAACAGAAACTATTTGGTGGATCTGATGCCGATAGCGAGTTACTTATTGAGGTCTCGACCTTGGAAGAACAGGCCAAGCGACTCAAGGATTGGAGCAAGATCGCCGGTATTTCGGGGGATCGAGATGATGCACCCGAGGTAGATCGTCGAGTATGGGCCGCGAGCTCGGTGAGTGGCCGTGAGTGCGTAGGTGCTGACGATTGTGCCTACGGTTCAACTTGCTTCGCCGTCGTGGCAAAGGCAAAGGCGCAGAGCGCCGACATCGTAGTTACCAATCACACCCTTCTAGCGATAGAGGTGGTGGATTCGCATCCGATTCTGCCGGATCGAGATGTCGTGATTTTGGATGAGGCTCACGAGTTCTCCGATCGCACCACTCAAGCCGTGACTGAGGAGTTGACGGCGCAGCGAGTTCTTCGAGCAGCGACCATGTATCGAAAGTTCTCCGGCGAACGAGGCGCAGGTCCCGCTCAGGATCTCACCGTTGCGGCTGAGGAATTTGAAGAGGCGATCGCGCAATATCGAGATGATTTTCTCTCAGGTGGCGATCGAAGTAGCGAAGAGCGAAGACTCGAAGAGCTTCCGACTGCGCTACTTGATCCCATCCGTTCAATCAAAGACGCCACCGAGGCAATCTCACAGAGATTGTCTGCAGATGACGAGATCTTGGAGGGAGACGTTCTCGCCGAGCGCGCTCGCGTCAAAGGCGCAATCAATGAGATCAAGACGGTGACGCAGAAGATGATGCGAGCACGAGAGGGAAGTGTCCTCTGGTTCGAACCCACTTACTCAACCCTCTACCTTGCACCACTCTCAGTCTCTGAAGTGCTCGCAGACAATCTCTTCTCTTCAGGTCCGGTCATCGCAACGAGTGCAACGATGACTGTTTCGCGCTCATTTGAACCGGTCAAGCGAAACCTTGGTATCGCAGAGATTGAAGATCTCACCACGCTCGACGTCGGAACGCCTTTTGATTTCGAGAAGCAGGGGATGCTCTATCTCGCCTCGCATCTTCCTGAACCCACTCGTGAGGGCCCAACTAGAGAGGCGCTCGATGAACTCGCTGAACTGATCGAAGCTGCCGACGGTAGGACTTTAGCCCTCTTCTCTTCGTGGCGCGGCGTCGAAGCAGCGGATGCGCACTTAAGAAAAGTCCTCTTCGACCTCGAGATACCGATTATCACTGCTAGACGAGGCGATCCAGTCGGTTCGCTCGTTGAACGCTTTGCCAAGGAAGAACGTTCCGTCTTGATTGGCACGATTTCGCTCTGGCAAGGAGTAGATGTCCCTGGCTCATCCTGCATTCTGGTGGCAATCGATCGCATTCCCTTTCCTCGCCCGGATGATCCAGTTATGGCCGCGCGATCACGTCAAGCAGATAGTGAAGGCGGATCTGGTTTCATGCAGGTTTCACTTCCAAGAGCCGCACTGCTCTTAGCTCAAGGAAGTGGTCGCTTGATCCGTTCTCATGAAGATCGAGGAGTAGTGGCGATTCTTGATTCTAGGATAACGAAGAAGCGTTATGGCGAGATCTTGATCAATTCGATGCCGCCACTTTGGCGTACCGAAGACCCCGAACTTGTGCGGGACTCATTGCGAAGGCTAAGAGATTCGCTCTGAAATCTAGTGCCTTTTAAAGAGAGTTAGCTCTGATTCTTAAGAAGTGGGCGGATAGAGCGCCAACTCTTGGCAAAACTCTGATGTAACGGCAAGAGCTCAACCTCATCCACCGCAACCCAACGAACCTCCATCGTCTCGTGATTGAGTTCGCCAGGACTCAACTGATCGAGAGCTTGGGCAATCACAGTCACATAACTCCATGACTGGTGATCATCGATGTAATCGCGAATCGGCGTCAGTAAGGTGGGTGAGATTCCGATCTCTTCGACTGCCTCGCGGATTGCAGCCTCTCGCCAACTTTCATGAGAATCACGCGCTCCACCAGGTATGCCCCAGGTTCCGCCGTTATGAACCCAAGGAGCACGAAGTTGTAGCAGGACGCTCTCATGTTGAATCAGCAAAAGCCCTGCCGCTCCATGAAGCCCCCAATGGCGCGATGAACAGGCGCATTCCACCCACCCATCACCATCGCGAGCCGCCACTTCGGCAGTCTGTCACAGTGGCAGGTCATCCACAGGGCGACTTTCTCCACAACTTCTCGTTCTTCCATTCTGCCGCTCTGCCTTACTCCATACCTTCGCGTGATGAAATCAAGAGCGAAGATCTCGTACTCGTTATCAATCGCACTCGTCTTTTCCCTGGTGATCGTTCCAACTCGAACCGCAATCGCCGAAGAATGCAAAGCCGAGAAGTGCATTGAGGTGACGGTCGATGATGAGAGCGATGAAATCGTCGTCACTTATCGAAGTAGCTCTCCGGGTAAATCGAAAAAGGGGCCAGGAGGAGAGAGGCGAGAATCAACAAATTCCGGTTCGTTCTCTGCAGCGGGCGATCCCAAACGAACCTGGATTCCGTATCACCCTGATCGCTATGCCGCATGGCGAGAAGCGGCGCGAAAAGCGGCAGCGACGAGGAAAAGGAATAGAGAGAAGGTTGCACCTCCTGCAGAGTTAGTGGTTGCCTCAACCTCGCTCTCGGATCGCGTCAGCCAGATGATTCCTATCGGGGATATCCAATTTCAACCTGTCAGCGGAGCAACCCTTCACACCCCGGTCTTCTTTTGGACCACGACACCAACGAAATTTGAAGTAACTCTTAAAGTTGCAGGAATCCCGGTGGGAGTTTCGCTTAAACCAGAGTTTCTCTGGGAATACGGAGAGGGAACTACCCGACAAACTTCGCTACCTGGCGCACCGTATCCACTAGCTCTCAACACCTTCACTTATCACCACGCTGGAGTCAAAAAAATCAAGCTAACGACAACATGGAATGGGACTTTTACTGTTGCCGGACTTTCATCGCCAATTGATGGCGTGATCACCCAGAAGCGAGAGCGTGACCTCACAATCTATAAAGCGCCAACTCGATTACTTGGTTGATCTTCCACATAGAGAGTTAATCCACAGATTTCACACTCGTCCAAAATTGGATTCGAAATTTGAACCAGCATCTTCCCATGACAACACTCACTTCACCGCATGATTTGTTGGTAGCAGTACCGTTTTTGATGGGTTTCTCACCGGAAGAGTCCTTGATCGTGATCGGGATCCGAGAAGAGGCAATCAATATTGCAATGCGCTTTGATCTTGATAGTCGGGATTTTAACGAAATAGTCGTTCACTTGCAGCGCTCTCACTCTGACTGCGCGATGATCATCTCCTACACCGCAACAGGCGATAAGAGAGATCTCAATAATGAGATCAGGGAGATGATTTCAGCCACTGGAATCTTCGTGAGGGAATCACTCCTGGTCGAGGGCGGACGATGGCGATCTGCGATCTGTGACGACATCTCATGTTGCCCAGCAGAGGGAAATCCCATCCCTGAGATCTCAAGTTCGAAGATTGCGGCAGAACAGGTCCTACTTGGTCACCCGATGCCCTATGCATCACGCGAAGAACTTCAACAATCCCTTCATTGTGATGGCTCGCTTCAGGCCCTCGCCAACGACGTCTCACTTGCGATTGAGTTGATTGCTGAGATCGACTATCGCAATGACCCAAGACCATTTCAAAGAGAAGGTGCGCAAGCCATATCTCAACTGATAGAAGTGGCTGAAGTGGCAGGAACAGCAAGTGATGCCTCTCTTCTCGCTTTGGTCCTGGTTCGACTCAAGGATCTGCAGGTGAGGGACTTCGCGCTCGGTTCAATTAACGAAGAGAACTTGGAGATATTGATCGATCTCTGGCGCTGGATTGTTCGCATTGCGCCATCTCGCTATGTCGCTCCAGTAGCAACGCTTCTCGCTGCTACCGCCTATGAGAAAGGTGATGGAGTATTAGCGCAGAGCGCCCTCGATCGTGCGCTGGAGAGTGATGATGAGTACCCGCTTGCGCACCTACTGAAGCGAGTCTTCGCTGCGGGTTGGCCCCCTGAGACTTTCGCCACGATGCGAAGAGAACTTCATCCCAAAATATCCTCGGCAATCTTCGATGAGGTCGCCTGATGCTCCTTTGCAAAGGCTTGATTGGTTCCAACAGCCTTCACTGTCGGGGGTAGTATTTCTTCAACTTTACGGCCCCAATCTGGCCGATCACCTGAAAAAGTTGAAGGAGTCTTGAGATGCTGGTTGGTGTCCCTCGTGAAATCAAGAATCATGAATATCGCGTTGCGATTACCCCGGCTGGCGTAAGAGAGTTCATCAATCACGGCCATAAAGTCATCGTAGAAACCGGTGCAGGCAATGGTTCGGCGATTTCAGATGATGCTTACAAATCTGCTGGTGCTGAGATCGTAGCTACTGCCGCTGAAGTCTGGTCGCGGGCGGAGATGATCTTGAAGGTGAAAGAGCCAATCGCGCAGGAATATCCATTGATGCGCCAAGGTCAAGTGCTCTTCACCTATCTACATCTCGCAGCCTCGAAAGATTGCACTGATGCTCTCATCAAGAGTGGTATCACCGCGATTGCCTATGAAACCGTCGATGTCAATGGATATCTTCCGCTTCTCGCGCCGATGAGCGAAGTTGCTGGACGCATGGCGGTACAAGTTGGTGCAGCGGCACTACAAAAGAGTGCTGGCGGTCGAGGCGTTCTCCTTGGTGGCGTGCCTGGCGTACGTCCGGCACGAGTTGTGATCCTTGGCGGGGGAGTCGCTGGCGTCAATGCCGCGACAATCGCGCATGGAATGAGAGCAGAAGTCACGATTCTTGATGTGAATACCCGTCGCCTCGTTCAGCTTGATGAACTTTTCGAGGGAAATGTCAGAACCCTTGCCTCTAACTCCTATGAGATCGAAGACCAAGTTCTCTCAGCAGATCTTGTAATTGGCGCAGTTTTGGTCCACGGTGCAAAGGCGCCACGCCTAGTCAGTAACGATCTCGTCAAACGAATGAAGCCAGGCAGCGTTCTTGTCGATATTGCTATCGATCAAGGTGGTTGCTTTGAGGACTCTAAGCCCACCACGCATGCTGACCCGACATATCCAGTCCATGGCTCAATTTTCTATTGCGTGGCAAATATGCCTGGCGCGGTTCCTAATACCTCGACCTATGCGCTGACGAACGTGACGCTTCGTTACGCCCTCGCGCTCGCCGATAAAGGATGGCGGGAGGCGATAAAGGACGACCCGAATCTCGCCCTTGGCCTCAATGTGCATGAAGGAAAGATTTATTACGAGGCGGTCGCCGAAGCTCACGGACTTCCCAACCATAAACTTTAGATCTTTCTCATAGGCTCTCGCTATGCAGGAGAGTTCGGCTGAGGTAGTAGTTATTGGTGGCGGCGTAGTAGGCGCTTCAATCGCATTCCATCTCGCGGAAGCAAGTGTCGATGTTGCACTCATCGAGAAAAGCGAGCTTGGGGCAGGATCAACCTCGAAGGCAGCAGGTGGTCTTCGCACCATCTTTAGCGATGACCTTAATATCGAGATAGCCCTTCGCTCAATCGAGGCCTATCGAAACTTTTCTGCGCGACCAGGGCATGAAGTCGACTTCAAGGTTCATGGGTATCTCATTCTGATCAGTAGAGAAGATGACCTCGAGAATTTTCGAAGAATCGTCGAACGTCAAAACGCTTTTGGCATTCCAAGTCGAATCATCTCGCCAGAAGAAGCAGGTGAGATAAATCCGATGATTTCTACTGAAGGCTTGATCGCAGCTCTCCATTCGCCGGCTGACGCGCAATGTTCCCCCGAAGGTGCAGTGATGGGTTATGCCCAAGGCGCAAGAAAACTTGGAGCGAAGATTTTGCAGGGTGAGGGCGTTATGGGGATAGATCAAGAAGCGAATTCAATCACCGCGGTTCATACGGCGAGTAGGAAGATTTCAACGTCAACGGTCGTCATTGCTGCTGGAGTTTGGTCACCAGAGATCGGCGAGATGATCGGCCTCGATATTCCGGTTAAGCCGTACAAGCGAGAGATAGTGATTACCGATTCGCTTGGAAGCCACTGGAGTGGGATGCCTGACTCACTCCCCATGACGATCGATTTCTCCTCAACGCTTAGTTGGCGACCCGAAGGAGGAGCCCTCCTTATCGGATTCTCAGATGAGAGAGTTCCAGCTGGCTTCGACACCACTCGAGATCCGAGATATATCGAAAAGCTTGCCGAACTTGCGCTCCATCGAATACCAATCACGAATCAACTTGGAATCGGAAAGGGATGGGCAGGGCTCTATGACACAAGCCCCGATAACAATGCCCTCCTTGGTGAAGCGAATTCGCCCAACCGAGTTCTCTATGCCACTGGATTCAGCGGTCATGGCGTGATGCAGGCACCTGCAGTGGGAGAGATCATTCGAGACCTGTACCTTGGGCAAGAACCTTTCGTGGATATATCTCCGCTCTCAGTTGATCGATTCAAAGAGGCGAGAGCGCGTAGAGAATCTGCAGTCTTCTAGCCAGGCTTTGGGCCAGGTTTTGCGAAGGGTTTTGAGCCAGAACGGCAATGATGACTTGCAGGAGTGGGTCGGATTCTTTAGATTGCGCCGAGGTCATGAGTTCCAGCGTTTAAGCCCCGGCTAACTGGACGGCAACCCTCCTCCGCGGTGGGGTGCTCCGGGTGAGGACCAGGTGTCACGAAAGTCGTGATGCAAGCGCGGGTCTGCCAACTTCTGTCAGGTCCAGCGTTAGATCTGAAGTAGAGAAAGGCAGAAAATGTCAGATTTCAAAAACGTAAAGTCTCGTAAGCGACCGATTGCACTTGTTGCTCTTGCACTCGCTGCACTATTCCTTAGTTCCTGCTCATCCTCATCAGAAGATGCAGCAGCGCCCGCCGAAGGTTGCGTTGCCGGTGAGTTGGCGACCGTTGAGGCAGGCGCTCTCATCATCGCAACAGGTGAACCCGCTTACTATCCATGGGTCATCGATGATGCACCTGAATCAGGGCAGGGATTTGAAGCGGCGATTGCATATGCCGTCGCTGAGAAGCTCGGCTACGGAAAAGATGCTGTCAAGTGGATCCGCTCCACATTCGATGGCGCAATCGCTCCTGGCCCGAAGGACTTCGATTTCAACCTTCAGCAGTACTCGATCACGACAGAGCGCGCTGAAGTAGTTGACTTCTCATCTCCTTATTACAAGGCAAATCAAGCGATCGTCTCGTTCAAGGGAAGCAAGCTTGATGGCGTCACCGACCTCGCCGGCATCACTGCCGCAGGGGCAAAGCTTGGCGCGGCAGTCTCAACCACCTCTCTTGATGTGATTGAGAGCCAACTCGGTCTCAAGGCTTCTGTATTCAACGACAATGCCGGTGGTGTCACCGCCCTTAAGAACAAGCAGATTGATGGATTGGTCGTCGATCTACCGACCGCCTTCTATCTCTCCGCTGTTGAGATTGATAACGGAATCATCGTTGGACAGATTGACGGAAGCGATGCAGGAGATAGCGGTTTCGGTCTCCTTCTCGCTAAGGACAGTCCAATAACTGGTTGCGTCACTGACGCAGTCGATGCGCTCACATCGGATGGCACCATCGCAGCAATCACGCAAGAGTGGTTGGCTAATACTGCGGGCGCCCCTGTCCTCAAGTAAGCACATCACTAGATAATCGAATGCCAATCGGTCGATGGGCGTAGTCAAGGCTTACCGATGACTTCGCCCATCTCCGATTCAGAGAACTGGCAACCAAGCGAACTCGAGAGAAGGCGCCGCGCAGAGCGCCAACGCAAGACGCAGAAAAACGTTTTAATCGCAGGAATATCTAGCGTTCTCGTCTTGGGCACTTTTTCCATCATTCTGGTCAACTCACCAGGATGGATTTCACTACGCGATACTTTCTTCAAATGGGCATACGGAGTAGAGGTACTTCCTAAAGTCATCCTCGGATTCACCACGAATATAACGCTCACCTTAATTGCTGGTAGCTCAGTGGCTCTCTTGGGATTATTGCTCGCCTTAGTACGGACCTCACGATCGCCAGCGCTCACTCCCTTTAGGTTTCTTGCGACGATTTATGTCGATGTCTTTCGAGGCATTCCGATGATTTTGGTCATCTTGCTCATTGGTTTTGGAATTCCTGCACTTCAAATTCCTGGCGTCACGAATGAAGTTCTCATTCTTGGAACGATCGCGGTGATCATCACCTACACCGCCTATGTCGCCGAAGTCCTTCGAAGTGGAATCCTCACAGTTCATCCCAGCCAACGAGCGGCAGCCCGCTCACTTGGTCTCTCTCATTTTCAGACGCTTCGCCATGTCGTCCTGCCTCAGGCAATCAAGCGAGTAACCCCTCCCTTACTCAATGACTTAGTGGCTCTCATCAAAGACACTGGCTTGATTTCAATTCTTGGTGTGACTGATGCCGTCCGAGCGGCACAAATCCAGACCGCAAAATCATTCAATTACACGCCTTATGTGATGGCCGCGCTCCTATTCCTTGCCGTCACCATTCCGCTCACCAGGTACACCGACAGGATCCTTCGTCGCTCTATGGAGCGACAGAATGCTCAGGGACTCACATGAGTCTTTCACCGAGCGCACTTCTCTCTGTCCGTGATCTAAAAAAGACTTTTGGCTCTGAAGTGGTCCTTGATGGAATCTCATTTGAAGTGCCAGTTCACACCGCGACCGTCTTTATCGGTGCCTCAGGGAGTGGAAAGTCGACACTTCTCCGAGCACTCAACCTTCTGGAACAGGTCGATGATGGCGTCATTGAACTTGATGGCGAAGAGATCACCGCCGTCGATATCGATCCAGATCAAGTTCGTCGAAAACTTGGCATGGTCTTCCAAGCCTTCAATCTCTTCCCACATATGAGCGTTCTGGAGAACATCACGTTGAGTCCAATCAAAGTCCATGGACTGACCCGAGATGAGGCGAATGAACGAGCCTTATCCCTCCTCGAACGCTTTGGGTTGCGGGAGAAAGCAGATCAATATCCCGATCGTCTCAGTGGTGGTCAACAACAGCGCGTGGCAATCATCCGCGCACTGGCTCGTAATCCACGGCTACTTCTCCTCGATGAAATCACATCAGCCTTGGATCCTGTGCTCGTCAATGAAGTCCTCCTGACGGTCCGTGAACTGAAAGAGGAGGGAATGACTATGGTGATTGCCACTCATGAGATGGGCTTTGCAAAGCAAGTTGCTGACCAACTCTGCTATCTCCATGGCGGAAAGATCGTGGAATCTGGAAGAGCATCCGATGTGATTGACCGACCGAAAGAGCCCGAGACGCAGGAGTTCTTGGCACGGGTTCACAGCGCAGGACGACTGTAAGAAGCGCTTGTAAACCGTTGCTATACCGTTGCTATACCGTTGCTATACCGTTGCTATACCGTTGCTATACCGTTGCTATACCGTTGCTATACCGTTGCCAAACCCCTTCAGAATTGATTGATTCAAGGCTAGACATTCAAATATCTCTTCGGCTACTATCCGCCCAGGTCATGAGTTCCAGTTCATAGCCCCGGCTAACTGGACGGCAACCCTCCACCGCGGTGGGGTGCTCCGGGTGAAGACCAGGTTCAGTGAGAGTCACTGAACAAGCGCGGGTCTGCCACAGATGTCAGGCCCCGATAGTTTCGGGGAGGTCTTCCTTTGTCTACCAATAATTCAGCGATTCCATTCGATGTTCGTGGCGCAGCGTTCGAAACGCGCCAGATCCATGCGGGTCAGGTACCTGATCCAACAACGGGTGCGCGAGCACTTCCGCTCTATCAAACGACTGCCTACCAGTTCCGCGATACCACCCATGCTGCAAATCTCTTTGGCCTTGCTGAACTTGGAAACATCTACACCCGCATCATGAATCCAACTCAAGATGCGGTCGAACAGAGGCTTGCATCGTTAGAGGGGGGCGTTGCTGCTCTTCTTCTTGCTTCAGGCTCTGCAGCAACGACTTTCGCAGTTCTCAATGTCGCAGAGGCAGGCGATCACATCGTCTCATCACCATCACTTTATGGTGGCACTTACAACCTCTTTCACTACACCTTGCCAAAATTTGGTATCGAAGTGAGCTTCGTTGAGAACCCGGATGATCCAGAGAGTTGGAAGAAGGCGATTCGCCCTAATACGAAAGCACTTTTCGGAGAGATGATTGCGAATCCTAAGAACGACCTGCTCGATATCGAAGCGGTGGCAAAAGTGGCGCACAATGCAGGTCTGCCATTGATCGTCGATAACACTGTGGCGACACCATTCTTGATCCGACCGATAGAGCATGGCGCAGATGTAGTCGTTCATTCTGCGACGAAATTCCTCTCAGGGCATGGAAATGCCGTCGTCGGGGCGATCATCGATTCAGGAAACTTCGATTACGCGAAGTACCCAGATCGCTTCCCAGGATTTAATAATCCCGACCCCTCCTACCATGGCTTGGAATACGCCAAAGCCCTTGGCGTCGGCTCAGCATTTGGCGCCAACCTCGCCTACATTTTCAAGATCCGCCTCACTCTGCTTCGAGATGTCGGAGCAG
>Ga0194129_10003465_pt1 | contig 21898 bp, 17 predicted proteins | sample TA2KigCa35mmetaG_FD_150862 | JGI IMG/M metagenome (GOLD analysis project Ga0194129, IMG submission 150862) | Freshwater microbial communities from Lake Tanganyika, Tanzania - TA2015038 Kigoma Deep Cast 35m | ecosystem: Environmental > Aquatic > Freshwater > Lake | place: Tanzania: Lake...
CTCCGCAGGCGCGGGGGCGACCGCCGCCTCCTGCTCCGCAGGCGCGGGGGCGACCGCCGCCTCCTGCTCCGCAGGCGCGGGGGCGACCGCCGCCTCCTGCTCCGCAGGCGCGGGGGCGACCGCCGCCTCCTGCTCCGCAGGCGCGGGGGCGACCGCCGCCACGGGCGCCGCCGCGCGGAGGAGACCCTCGCGCGACCGCGCCGCCTGCGCCGCCCGCGCCGCGTCATACTCCACGCGCTCCGCCACCACCACCACCTCCCCGGCGCGGTCGCGGCGCTCGCGGGCGAGGGACTGCTGGAGGGCGCGGACCTCGCCCTGCGCGCGGCGCAGGTCCTCGCGCAGCTTGGACTCCGCGCGCTCCGTGGCGCGCGCCTCCGCCCGCGCCACCGCCTCGGCCAAGAGGAGCTCGTAGCGCTGCTCGGCGCCCTTGGCGCGGTCGAGGGCGAGCTCTAGCTCACGCGACTGGATGTGGTAGGCCTTCTGCTCCATCTCCACGCGGTAGCGCTGCTCGCGCAGCTCCGCCTCCGCGCGGACCGCCGCCGAGGCGCGCTCCGCCTTGTGCTCGTCGCGCTCCGCCTCCGCGCGCTTGAGGCGGCTGCGGAGGAGCGCGATCTCCTCTCGGGCGCGGTCGCGCTGCTGCATCATGTCGTGCGCCTGGTCCTGCAGCTCCCCGGCCGACGGCGCGCGGTCCACCGCCCGCTGCGCGGCGCGCAGCTGCCCCTCGAGCTCCGCCTTGTCGGCGCGCAGCTGCGCCACCACCTCATCGAGCGAATCCCGCAGCGCCGCGCGCTCCTCGCGCTCAAGGGCCTCGAGGCGCGCGCGCTCCGCCCGCTCGCGCAGCCCCTCGAGCTCCGTCACCAGCAGCGCCGCGCGCTCCTCCGCCGCCGCCTTCGCCTCACGCGCGCGGCGGGCCTTCTCCTGCTCCGCCTTGAGGGCGCCGCTGGCGCTCGCGCGCTCGTCGCGAGCGCGGCGCGCCTCCTCCTTGGCGGCGCGCGCCTCCTCTCGCGCCGCGCGAGTCTCCTCCTTCGCCGAGCTCTTGAGCGCCTCCTCGCGGGTGGCGGCGCGCTCGAGCTCTGCGCGGAGTTCCTTGATCTTGTCGACCAGCTGCGTGGTCTTTTGGCTCATAAAGATGTCTGCTAAGCCCATCTCGTCCTCCTCTCGTCTGTCGTGCGTCCGTCGTGGTCAGTCGCTCGTAAAGCGGAGGAACTATGTACGACCTCTCGCGCCGCTAATCAAGCGCGCCGCCCTCTCAGAGCGCGCGCAGCGCCGCCCCGTACGCCTCATAGAGGCTCCACGCCAGCGCGAGCGCCGCCGCGCCCCCCAGCAGCGCCCCGCGCATCTCCGCCGCCGGCGAGCGCGGGGGCCTCACCAGCGCGCCGAGCAGCGCCCCCGCCGCGAGTCCCCCAAAGTGCGCTGAGTGCGCCACGTTCCCGAGCATCAGCCCATAGAGCGTGCACACCACCGTCCACTCCACCATCTTGTTGCGCACCGCCCGCCCCGCCGCCGTCCCCACGCGGTGCCCGTAGACCATCGCCACCCCGATCAGCCCAAAGATCGCCCCCGAGGCGCCCACCGTCGTGTCCGTGTAGCCCCGCAGGAGCCCCGGCAGCGCGATCGCCGCCGCGCCCGTGACGACCCACACGGCGAGGAGGCGCGCCCCCCCAAAGGTCCGCTCGATGAGCCCCCCGATCTGCAGGAGCGCCACCCCGTTAAAGATCAGGTGCATCAGCCCGCCGTGGAGGAAGGCGTAGGTGACGAGGCGCCAGGGCTCCTGCGCAAAGTGCCAGGCGCTCTCGGGGTGCGCGCGCAGGACCGCGCCGAGCCCAAAGAGCAGGCGCACCCCCTCCTCCCCCCGCGGGAAGGGCGCGAGGAAGCCCCCCCCCAGCTGCGCCTGCAGCGCGTAGGCGGCGACGCAGGCCACGGCGAGCGCGAGGGTCACGGGGGCGTCGCCGTCCGCCTCCGCCGCGTGGGGCGCGTAGGGGGAGCTGGGGGCGGCGTGCGCGCGCCACAACGCCTGCGTGTGACTCGCGCCGCGCAGGCGGAGCCACCAGTACACGAGGCGGCGCCGGGGGGCGGGGGGGGGGACCTGCATAGGCGACTCCTGAGGCGAAGCTTGTGGAGCGCGCGGGACGCGCGGGGCGCGCGGGGCGCTGTGGGCTGGAGTGTAGCTCCGGGCGCCCGTCTGCGCTACTCTCGGCGCGCCCCTCACCCCCACCCCCTCGCCCGCCCCGCGGGCAGAACGGAGAGGCCGTGCCCCTCAACGCCCCGCGCGAGGCGCCCCGCCGCGCCCCCGCCCGCCCGCCCGCCGCGCCGCGCCCCTCTGCGCGCCCGCTCGCCCTCGCCCTCGCCCTCGCCCTCGCCCTCCCGCTCGCCCTCCCGCTCGCCCTCCCGCTCGCCCTCCCGCGCGCCCTGCGCCCCTCTAGCGCCCACGCCCTCCCCGCGGACCCCTTCGCCGCCTATCGCGACCTGCACGTCGCCTGGGCGGAGGAGCTCGCGCGCTGGAGCGGGTTCTGCGTGGGGCGCGAGGAGGTCAAGGGCCAAGAGGGCTTCGGCGGGTGCCGGGGGCGGCTCTGGGCGACGCAGGCGCGGTGGGCGCTGCTGCGCGCGCGCCGCCTCCTCGGGCGCGCGGGGCTGCCCCTCGGCGGGGGCGCGGAGCTCGCCTTAGACCCCGCCCGCTTCGCCGCCTACGCCCCCGCGCCCCCGCCGCCCCCCCACGAGCGCGCCTGGCGCGTGGCCCTCGCCCTTGAGGCGCTCCACGCCCTCGGCGACGCGCGGTGGGTGGAGCCGCTCTGGCGCGAGGCCGACGCCCTGCGCGCGCAGCTCGACGCCGCCCCCTGCGCCCTCGGCGGCCACTGCGCGCCGGGGCTGCTGTGGCTGCTCGCCGCCGCCGAGGTCCCCTGGGGCGCCCTCCCCGCCCCCCGCCCCGACCTCGCCGCCCGCGCCGAGGCGCTGCGAGCCTGGGCCGCCGCCAAGGCCGCCCCCCTGCTCGCCCATACCCCCAGCGCCACCCTCGCCGCCGACGCCGCCCGCGGCGGTCGCGAGTCGTGGTGGGGGGAGCGCGCCGCCCTCGCCGCCCTCACCCTCCCCGACGACGCCCTGCGCGCCTGGCTCGCCCACGAGCAGTCCGCCCCCGGCTTTGAGCCCGCGCCGCCGCCCGAGTCGCTCGCCGCGCAGGGCGGCGCCTCCTACGCGCGCGCCCTCGGGGCCGGGCTGCTCGCCGCCCGCCTCGCCGACCCGGCGCTCGCCGCCCTCTACGCCGCCTGCCTGCGCGAGGGCCTGCGCGCGCACCTCGAGCTGCGCCGGGACTACCGCGGCTACGCGCACCGCGCGCCCGCGCTCGGGCTGTGGGCGCTGAGCGCGCCGTGGGCGGCCCCCTTTGAGGCCGCCGACGGCGGGCGCGCGGGGGGCTGGGCGCTCACCGTCCCGCCGGGCCTCTGGCGCGCGCCGGCGCCCCCCCCCGGCCTCGCGCCGCTCCCCCCCGAGGGCTTCACCGCCGACGGCCTGTTCTCCAAGCTCGCCGTGCGCGACGCGGGCGCCACGCGCGGCCTCTACTTCGTGCGCCCCGGCGGCGTCGAGGTGCTCGAGTCGGAGGTGGACCTCGCGCGCCCGCACCTGCTGCAGGTCGCCTACACCCAAGAGATGCTCGCCGCCTACGCCTTTGTGCCTGAGGCGCGGCGCGCCCTCATCGTGGGCCTCGGCGGGGGCGGCATGCCCCACGCGCTGAGCGCCTACGACCCCGCCCTCGCCCTCGACGTGGTGGAGATCGACCCCGTGGTGGTGGACGCCGCGCGGCGGTTCTTTGGCGTGGGCGCCCTCCCGGCGCGCCTCATCACCCGCGACGGGTTTGAGCACCTGCGCGACCCCGCCGCCGGCCCCTACGACATCATCTACATGGACGCCTTCCTGCAGCCGAGCGACGACACCGACGCGGCGGGTAGCCCCCTCAACCTCAAGACGGTGGAGCTGCTGCGGGAGGCACAGGCGCGCCTGAGTCCGCGCGGGGCGCTCATCGTCAACCTCAACGAGCACCCCGCCCTCGCCCGCGACATCGCCACCTTCCGCGCCGCCTTCGCCGCCAGCCACGTCTGGCAGGTGCCGCGCACCGGCAACTGGCTCGCCCTCGGCCTCAAGGCCCCCGTCCCCCCCGCCGAGGCGCTCCGCCGCGCCCGGGAGGCCTCCGAGCGCCTCGGGGGCGTCGTCGCCCTCGAGGCGCCGGTGCGCCGCGCCCTCAGCGCCCCCTGAGGCGCTCAGCGCACCTTAAACTCCACGCGGCGGTTGAGGCGGTGCCCCTCCTCGTCCTCGCGGAACGACACCTGCGCCTCGCTGCCGTAGCCCACCACGCTCATGGCCTGCTCCGGCACCCCGCTCTTGAGGAGATACCCCCGCACCGCGTCCGCCCGCCGCTCGCTGAGCGCGATGTTGTACTCCGCCGTCCCGCGCACGTCGCAGTGCCCCCCCAGCTCCACCTGCTTGTCGGGGTGCGCGCGGAGCCAGCGCAGATTCCGCTCGATGGTGGCGATGGACTCCTCGGTGAGCTGCGCGGAGTCATACTTAAAGTACACCACGCGCATCTCCTCCACCGCCGCCGCCTCCGAGGTGGGCGCCGTGGCCTCAGGGGGGAAGGCGTCCGTGGCGGGCGACACCACCGTCACCGCCTCCGCCGGGCACGGCTGCCCGCCGCTCGCCCGCGCCGCCTCCTGCGCGAGCTGCCGCGCCACGCGGGATTTCGCCTCGGACTCTTCGTACTTGCCCTCCTCGAGCAGGCGCTTGGCCTCCTCGTAGGTGCGCTCGGCGAGGGGCAGGGACTCGTGCGGGCAGCCTGTCTTGCGCGCGAGCTCGAGCGCCTCCACGGCGGACGTCAGCGAGCCCTTAGCGCGCCCGGCGCCGCCGCAGGCGGCGAGCGAGAGGGCGAGGAGGGCCAGGGTGGCCCAGCGGAGCGAGGCGCGCACGCTCACTCCCCCCAGTAGGGCGTCTCGAAGCCGCCCCCCTGCGTGAGCTGGCGCTGCGTAAAGCCGTCGCTCGTCATGATGTAGAGCTCGGCGCGCCCCGAGCGCGTGCTCGAGAACACGATGTGCCTGCCGTCGGGGGACCATGAGGGCTCCTCATTGTTGCCTTGGTTTTGGGTGAGGCGGGTGATCTTGTTGGGATCTTTGGGGTCGATGGTGAAGATGTCAAAAACAAACTGCTCGTCGCGGGACGTGAAGGCGATCTGGTCGCCCTTGGGGCTCCACGCCGGACTCTGGTTATAGCGCCCGAGGAAGGTCACGCGCCGCTGCCCGCTGCCGTCGGCGTTCATCACCCAGATCTGCGGCGTGCCCTCGCGGTCGCTCACGAACGCGAGCTGAGAGCCGTCGGGGGACCACGCGGGGGAGATGTCGATGCCGCGGTTGGCGGTGAGGCGGCGGCGGATGTCGCCGGAGCTGGGGTCGAGCAGGTAGATGTCGCTCGAGCCCTCGTGGCTGAGGGTCACGGCGAGGAGGTTGCCGTTGGGGCTGAGGACGGCGCCGGTGTTGATGCCGGGGCGCGCGCTGATGGATTTCACCGTGCCGCGCTCATACAAGAAGAGGTGCGGACCGTTGCCGCGGTAGCTAGTGAAGTACACGCGCCCCTTGGAGAGCGAGGGGAGGATGTTGATCTTGCCCGAGGTGGTGATGTTGCTCACCGTCGCCCCGTCGGGCGTCACCCGCACCACCGACTTGGTGCCCTGCCCGCGGCGGACCGCCACGATGCTGGTGCTAAAGAAGCCGAGGGTGCCCGTGTAGTGCTTGATGACCTGGTCGACGAAGCGCAGCACGTGCGCCTGCAGCACGCTCGGGTCGCGGCTGAGCGTCACGGGCTCATCCACGCCCCCCTCGAGCGTCACGGGAGTCTTGAGGTCCACGTTAAAGAGCTTGAGCGTCACCTTGACGGAGTCGCCCTCGAGGGCGAAAGCGCCCTTGATGAGCCCCTGCGCGCCGGCGTTGAACCAGCTCGGGAAGCTCGGCGTCATGCCCTCCGCCGTGGAGTCTTGCGGGAGGAGCTCCTTGTCGAGGAGGTCAAAGTACCCCGAGATCTTGAGGCCGCGCTCCACCGACGTGATGAGGCGCTCCGAGAGGCCGATCGTGTCGGGGGCGCCGCCCTGGTTGATAGCGGGGGGGAGGGCGATGAGGACGCGCGAGACCTGGCCAGGACTCACGGGCACCTCGATGCCCTTTCCGCCGACGTCCCCCTCTTGCGCCCAGGCGCCCGCGAGCGGGTACGCCGTGAGCGCCGTGAGCGCCGTGAGCGCCGTGAGCGCCGTGAGCGCCGTGAGCGCCTTGAGCGCCTTGAGGAGGGCTGATGCTGTGTGCGTGTCTTGCATGGGCTAGGCCTGTGGTGCGCGTGAGAGAGGAGTGCTACATGTAGGTAAGTGTGAGCGCGCGCCGAGAGCATAGCGGCTCGCGGACGAGATTGCTAGGGCGCGATGGGGGGAGCGCGCGCGGCGCGAGGAGCGAAGACGGTTGAAAACTCTTGAACGCGCTCCGCAGAGCACATACTAAGGGCACACACTAGAGAGGCGAGAGAGGTGAGAGAGGTGAGAGAGGTGAGAGAGGTGAGCACATGAGCGAGCGTCGGCTGTTTGGGACAGACGGAGTGCGCGGAGTCGCCAACCGCTACCCGATGACGGCGGAGGTCGCCCTGCGCCTCGGGCGCGCGGTGGGCTACCTGCTGCGCCGCGAGCACGCGGCGGCGGGGCGCGCCGGGCGCCCCTGCGTGGTCATCGGCAAGGACACGCGCGTGTCGGGCTACATGATCGAGCACGCGCTCGTGGCGGGCCTCTGCTCCGCCGGCGTCGACAGCTCCCTCGCCGGCCCGCTCCCCACGCCCGGGGTGGCGTTCTTGACCGTGAGCCGCCGCGCGGACGCGGGGCTGGTCATCTCGGCGTCCCACAACCCCTTCGAGGACAACGGCGTGAAGATTTTCGCGCGCGACGGCTACAAGCTGCCCGACGCCCTCGAGGGGGAGCTCGAGGCGCTGATGGAGAGCGCGGCGCTCGACGAGCTGCGCCCCACGGGGGAGGGCGTGGGGCGCGCGGCGCGCATCTCGGACGCGGTGGGGCGCTACAACGTGGCGGTGAAGGCGGCGTTCCCGCAGCACCTCACGCTGAGCGGCCTGCGCGTCGCCGTGGACTGCGCTCACGGCGCCGCCTACAAGGTGGCGCCGGAGGTGCTCGCGGAGCTCGGCGCGGAGGTGATCGCCGTGGGGGTGAGCCCGAACGGCCTCAACATCAACGACTCCTGCGGCGCCACGCACCCCGAGGCGCTCGCGGAGGTGGTGCGGCGCGAGGGGGCGCACGTGGGGGTGTGCCTCGACGGCGACGCCGACCGCTGCATCCTGCTCGACGAGCGCGGCGAGGCGCTCGACGGCGACCAGATCCTAGCGGTGCTCGCGCGCGCCCTGCAGGCGCAGGGGCGCCTGCGGGGCGGCAGGGTGGTGACGACGGTGATGAGCAACCTCGGCCTCGAGGCGGCGCTGGCGCCCCTCGGGGTGGGGGTGGAGCGGGTGCAGGTGGGGGACCGCTACGTGGTGGCGCGGATGCGCGAGGCGGGCCTCAACCTCGGCGGGGAGCAGTCGGGGCACACGATTCTGCAAGACTACGCCACCACGGGCGACGGCCTGGTGGCGGCGCTGGCGGTGCTGGGGGTGGCGGTGGGCGAGGGGCGCCCGCTGAGCGCCCTCGGCGCCGAGATGACGCGCTTCCCGCAGGTCCTCAAGAGCTTTGAGGTGGCGGGGCGCCCGCCCCTCGCGTCGCTCGCCGGGGCGCAGCGCGCGATTCGGGAGGCGGAGGCGGCGCTCGGGACGCGGGGGCGGGTGCTGGTGCGCTACTCGGGGACGCAGGCGATGGCGCGGGTGATGGTGGAGGGGCCGGCGCTCGAGCAGGTGGAGGGGCTGGCGGCGCGCATCAGCGAGGCGCTCGTCGACGACATTTCAGCGCGCGTGGCGCGCGGGGAGGGGTGAGCGAGATGAGCGAGAGAGCGATCGGGGCGGCGCAGCTGGTGGCGCAGCTGGACGCGGCGCTAGCGTTTGGCGAGCAGGGGGGCGCCTCGCAGGGGGGCGCCTCGCAGGGGGGCGCCTCGCAGGGGGGCGCCTCGCAGGGGGGCGCCTCGCAGGGGGGCGCCTCGCAGGGGGGCGCCTCGCGCGAGCCGAGTCTGAGCGCGCTGGCGCTCTTAGCGGAGTGGGCGGGGGCGAGCGGCGTGAGTCTGAGCGCGCGCCCCGAGCAGATCTCGTCCTTTATGAGCCAGGCGCGCCGCCTGCGGGCGGAGCTGAGCGGGGCGCTCGACGTGCAGCTCCCCCCCGAGCTCGACCTCACCCGCATCGCCTTTGAGCTACAGCCGCAGCGCGTGACGCTCATCCCGGCGCGCTGGGTAGGGCCGGGGGTGGTGGGGGGGCTCGACCCGTTTCAGCTGTCGGAGGGGCTGCGCGCGCAGGTGGCGCAGCTGCACGAGGCGGACATCGAGGTGGCCGTGCGCGTGGAGCCGCAGCTCGAGCTCGTGAAGCGCCTGCCGCGCTTTGACGTGGACGTGGTGGTCTTGTCGACCACGGCGCTGATGGCGAGCGGGCGCGGGGCGTCGCGCCGCGAGCAGTTTAAGCGCCTGCTCGACGCCTCGCTCCTCGCGTCGCGCCTGGGGCTGCGGGTAGCGGCGGCGGGGGGGGTGGACCTGGCGGCGGCGGAGCAGCTGGCGCGGATTCCGCAGCTCGCGGAGGTGCACGTGGGGCGCGGCCTCCTCGGGCGCGCGATGGTGCGCGGGATGGAGGCGGCGACGCGCGACCTCTTGATGGCGCTCGAGCGCGGGCGCCGCAGCCCGCTGTAGGGGCGCGCGCCGCCGCTTGTGCTTTCGCCGAGGGCGCTTACTCTCTGAGCATGCCGCGGGCGCCTGACCTCGCCGCCGGCCGCGAGCGGGTCGCGTGGGCGCCCCGCGCGCGCGCGCCCTCGCGGCGCCGCTCAGGTCTTGAGGTGTTGAGATGAAGGCGACCTTGAGTTTTACGGGAGGGGAGGCGGGGGCCTCGTGGCGCGCGGAGACGGAGACGGGGCACGCGCTGGTGGTGGACGGCTCCCCCGACATCGGCGGGCGCGACCTCGGGGCGCGCCCCATGGAGCTGCTGCTGCTGGGGCTGGGCGGGTGCACGGCGATGGACGTGCTCTCGATCTTGCGCAAGATGCGCCAGCGGGTGGCGGACTGCCGCGTGGAGCTGTCGGCGGAGCGGGCGGAGGAGCACCCGCGCGTCTTTACGCGGATTCACGTGCACTTTAAGGTGTGGGGCGAAGTGCAGGCGGCGGCGGTGGAGCGCGCGCTTGAGCTGTCTCACTCCAAGTACTGCTCGGCGTACAAGATGCTGAGCGCCACGGCGGAGATCAGCTCGAGCTTTGAGGTGGTCGCGCTGGAGGCGGAGGGGTTGGGGAGCTGAGCGCTCCGGAGGCGGCGCGCTCAGGCGAGCCCCCAGCGCCTCCGCAAGAGCCACTCGGCGCTCGGCGCCAAGATCGCCAAGAGCAGCGCCCACGCGCTCGACCAGAGCGGCGTCTCCACCCGTCGGTTGACGCGCATCACCTGCGGGCGCACGCGCTCGAGCCCGCGCCAGTCGTCCTGGGGGCTGAGGAGGCGCCCCCCCGTGACCTCGGAGAGCGCGCTCAGCAGGTCCGCGCGCGGCGCCACCTCGCGCAGCTCTAGGGGGTCCTCCGCCACCACAAACAGGTCCTGCGCGCTCAGGGCGGCCCCCACCGACGGCGCGGAGAGGCGGGCGCGGTAAACGCCCTCCGCCTCGGGGCGCCACACCCCCGCCGCCTCCCCCTGCGCCTCCGTCTTGAGCGCGAGGCGCGCCACCTCGCGCGCCTGCCCCGCCCCCCGCGACACCTCCTCGATCACCACCTGCGCGAGCGCCCCCTCCACGGGCTCATAGCTCGCGTTCAAGACCTGCGCCTTGAGCTCCACGCGCGCGCCGAGCGGGTAGCGCTCGCGGCTGGCGGCCACGCGCAGCGGGTTGAGACTCGGGTCGCGAATCACCCACCGGATGGCGTTGCCCCAGAGTCTGTGGTAGGCGGCGCCCGCGTCGGCGCCCTCCTCAAAGCCCCAGCGCCAGAGGCTGTCGGTGGTGAGGGCGAGCGCGCGCCCCGCCCCCACCTCCATGACCGCCATCACCGGCTCGCGCTCACGCCACAGGAGCGCCCGCGCCTCAGGCTTGAGCGCCCCGACGCGGTTGTTGCCGCTCAGGAGGGGCGTGCGCGCCCACCAGGCGGCGTTCTCTTCAGGCGACAGCGAGAGCGCGGTGATGGGGTGGCGCGCCCCCTCGGCGGAGAGCGTGGGGCGGAAGTCGCCGAGGGTCACGGCGTCCTTGGCGTTGGGCAGCAGCTCAAAGGGCAGGAGGTCGGCGATCGGCGTCCCCGCGTACCCGCCCCCGCTAAACGACTGGTCGCCCCCCACCATCACGAACCCGCCCCCGCCCCGCACGTAGTCCCGAATCAGCGGCAGGTAGCTGCTCATCCTGTAGCCGCGGTGCGTGAAGTTCTGAAAGATCATCATGTCAAAGCTGCCCAGGCGCTCCTCAAAGAGCTCCTGCGTGGGGAACGGAATCAGCGACAGCTCCTCGGGGGACGCCACCTCCACGCTCGCGTTGGTGCGCAGGATAAAAAAGCTGATCAGCTCCACGTTGGGGTTGCTCTGCAAGTGCAGGCGCAGGGCGCGCTCGTCCCAGCTCGGGCGCCCCACCACCTGCAGGACGCGAATCTTGTCGCGAATCACCCGCATCGAGAAGCGCGCGAGGTTGTTGGCGGTGACCGCCTCCTCCTCCCCCGCCTCCACCGCCACGCTGTAGGCCTCCTCGCCCACCTCCTCCGGCACAAACTCAAAGCTGAGGACGCGGGGCGCGGCGCCCTCGGCGGGGTCGTAGGTGAGGAGGCGCTGCGCGAGCACCTCATCGCCGCGCGACAGCGTCACGCGGCGCGAGAGCGGGGCGGAGTAGCCGCGCGCCACCACCTCCACCTCCACGCTCACCGCGTTGCGCGCGAAGGCGAACTCGTCGGCGCGCACCGCCGCCAGCGCCACGTCGGGCGCCGCGCGCCGCGGCCCGAGCAGGAGGGTGTGGATAGGCGCGCGCGCCCGCGCCGCCGCCTCCGCGCCGAGGGGGGTGGGCGCGGTGTCCACCCCGTCGCTGAGCACCCACACCGCCGCGAGGTCGTCGGCGGGGGTGCGCGCGAGCAGCTCGTCGAGCGGCGCGCTCAGGCTCGTGCCTTCCCCGCGCGGCGCGTGCGCCGCGAGCGCCTCGAGGGAGTCGTGGCGGCGGAGGTGCTCGTCGAAGGTGTAGAGCGTCACGACGTGCTCGCGGGCAAGCGCGTCGAGCGCCTCGCGCTGCGCCTCGAGGGCGCGCAGCGCCGCCCCCCAGCGCCCGCCCTCCCGCGCCTCCTCCCCCGCCGGGAGCGTCATCGAGCGAGACGAGTCCACCAGCACCGCCACGTGATTCTTGACCCGCGTCACGTCCTCGAGGCGCGCCCCCGGCTCGAGCAAGAAGAGGGCGAGGAGGCAGAGCGTGAGCAGCCGCAGCGCGCCGAGCGCGAGGCGGCGGCGTTGCGCGAGGCGGGCGCTGCTGCGCCACGCGAGCCACCACGCCCCCCCGCCGAGCGCCAGCGCGCACAGCAGCGCCCACGCCGGCCACGCGTGGAGCCACACGAGCGACGCCTGATTAAAGCCGCCCTCGGGGGAGAGCCACGACAGCAGCCGCGCGCTCAGCCCCTCGGCGCTGAGCGCCTGCGCGCTCAAGAGGCCCCAGGCGCTCACGGCTCCACCGCCCACTGGCGGCGGCGCAGAATCGTGAGCGTGTGCACCTGATCGCGCTTATAGTTGAGGCACGTGGCGTACATCAGCAGGTTGACCCCAAAGCGAAAAGCCCGCTCGCGCTGCGCGTCCCCCCCCGGGACCACGGGCAGCCGCCACGCCCCCGTGGGCTCACGCCCGAACGCGCCAAAGGTGTCGTTGCGCCCGTAGAGCACCGCGCTGAGCTCCCCGAACGGGATGTGCTCGAGGTAGGGGGCGCGCTGAATCCTGCCGTGGGGGCGGTCGAGCAGAAAGAAGCTCCTGTAGACCGTGTGCTCCTCGCTGGCGCGCTGGAGTCGCTCCTCCGGCCAGAGCGCCCGCAGGAGCGGGCGCACGGATTCGTCAAAGCGGTCATCGCCGGGCGGCGAGATGTCGTCGATAAAGAGGAGGCCGCCGGCGCGCAGGTACTGCGTGAGGGCGGCGCGCTCTTGCTCGGAGAGGGCGGGGCAGGGGCCCGCGCCGAGCCACACGAGCAGCGGCGCGTCGTAGAGCTCGGGGCCGGGGCGCGCCCACCGCGGCGCCTCGCGCGCGTCGATGCTCGTGCGCTTGCTCACCTCCCACATCAGCTGCTCCACGGCGCGCGGGCGCTCGCGGGCGCCCGCGCCCACGTCGAGGAGATTCACCCCCACCCGCTCGCGCTCCCCAAAGGCGCCCGCCGCCCCGGGGCGCAGCGCCAGCAGCCCCGCGCCGAGGGCGGCGGGGAGGGCGCCGAGCGCCTCACGCCTGCTCAGCGCGCCGCGCGGGGCGCCCTGCGCCCCCGCTCCGTACGTCAGCCGCTCTCGATGTCTCAACCTCAAGGCCTCTCCGCCCCGCCGGGGCGCGTGGAAGTGGGGGGGGCGCCGCAGGCCTCTTAGGCGTGAGGCGTGATCAGCGCCTCATGCAGGGCGCGCACGAGGGCGGGGGCGCTCGCGGCGGGCACCGCCCAGCGGAGGTGGGCCGCGGAGACCTCAGGGCCATGGTAGGGGATTCCGAGGGCGCGCACCACCGCCGCTGCCCGCGCGAGCGGACTCCCCTCGCCGCCGCCGAGCAGCCCGCGCCCCACCACCGTCACGCGCGTCCACGGCTCAGGCCACACCTGCCCCCCCGCCGCGCGCGCCGCCTCGATAAAGGGCGCGGGCGGGTGCAGATTCTGCGTGGGCACCCAGCACGCCCACCGCCCCTCGCCGGCGTCGGCGCCCGCCAGCGGCCCGCCGCAGGTGACCTCCGCGTCCACCACCCCAAAGCGCGCCAGCGCCTCCCAGAGCCCCTCCGGCGGGGCGCCGTGGCCGTGCACGTAGAGCAGCCCTGGGTGGTGCGTGACCCCCGAGGCGCGCTCGTGGCGGTGCGCGCGGGGCGCGTCGGCGGGGGCCGAGACGCGCGTCCCCACGCGCAGCGCCCCCTCCGTCGCCGCGCACACCACCTCCACCCCGTTGCGCCGCGCCCACTCCACCGCCTCGGCGTTGAGGACCTTGGCGCCGCTGTCGGCGAGGGTCTGCATCTCCTCGTACGACAGGTGCTCCACGCGGCGGGCGCTGGGCACCACCCGCGGGTCCGCCGAGTACACCCCGTCCACGTCGGAGCAGATCTCGGCGTAGTCGGCGCCGAGCGCGGCGGCGAGGGCCACCGCCGTGGTGTCGGAGCCGCCGCGGCCGAGGCTCGTGATCTCGAGGCGCTCGCTCACCCCCTGAAAGCCCGCCACGATCACCACCTTGCCCGCCTCGAGCGCCGCCTCGATTCGGTGCGGGCGCACCTTGAGGATTCGGGCGTTGGTGTGGTCGTCGGTGGTGATGATGCCGCTCTGCGAGCCCGTGAACGACACCGCTGACGCTCCGAGGTCCTGAATCGCCATCGACAGCAGCGACATCGAGATGCGCTCCCCCACCGTTAAGAGCATGTCGAGCTCCCGGCGCTCTGGACTCGGGCTCACGCGGCGCGCGAGCTCGAGGAGGTCGTTGGTGGTGTTGCCCATCGCCGACACCACCACCACCACCCTGTGCCCCGCCGCCCGCGCCTCTAGGACGCGCGCGGCCACCTTGAGAATCTTCTCAGGGGTCGAGACGGAGCTCCCCCCGTACTTTTGCACAATCACGCTCATCGGCGCCTCTCCCATCGCTCTGCGCCGCGGGCCTCGACGCCTCGCGGGTGACGTTGACGCCGCAGGGGCGCGGCCTGTGCCTTTTAGCTAAGCGGCGCGCGCCGCTCAACAAGAGTCACACAGGGCTTGGCGTGCGGGATTTATTTTTGAGTTATTTTAATTCATAAGATGTTGATTAATTTGGATTATTTATATAATAAACAAATTTGTATATAGATGCAGGATCACCTACGCTGAGGCGCCGAGGCCCTCAAGGGAGGAGCGCCGCCGCGCTGAGGTCGCTGAAGATTCGCGTTCTTTCGCCTTATTTTCGCGTTTTTTTATTGACAGGGCTTGTGGGGGGGCAATACTTGACGCGCTTTTGTCCCGTTTTCCATCGCCAAAGTGAGCGTTTAATCATGTCGAAGAAGAAAGAGACCAAGGCCGTCGAGGCCGCCCCCGCCGCCAAGGCCACCCCCGCCGCCCCCGCCGCCAAGGCCGCCCCCGCTGCCAAGGCCGCCCCCGCCGCCAAGGCCGCCGCCAAGGCCGCCGCCAAGGCTACGCCCGCTGCGCCCGCCGCCGCGCCCGCCGCGCCCAAGGCCACCACGCTGACCAAGCGCGACCTCATCAACGCCGTCGCCGACAAGGCCGCCGCCGCTGGCGTGACCCTGAGCAAGACGCAGCTCACGCAGCTCGTCTCCGAGCTCTTTGAGGCCATCAAGGGCGAGGTCATCGCCAGCCAGAAGTACCAGCAGCCCCGCTTTGGCACCTTCGAGGTGCGCGAGCGCAAGGCGCGCACGGGCCGCAGCCCCAAGGGCGGCGCTGAGATTCAGATTCCGGCGTCCAAGAGCGTGGGCCTCAAGGTCTCTAAGCTCCTCAAGGACTCCCTCAACTGAGCTGCCTCAACTGAGCTGCCTCAACTGATCTGCCTCAACTGAGCTGACGAGGGCTCAACTCGACTCATCGCTGATTAAACACTTAAGCATCTCAAGTATCTAAAAACGAGGTAACAACCATGGCAAAGCAAGACGTGATCAAGACCGTGTACGAGACATCGGCAAGGTGCTCGACGCGACGTTTGAGGTCATCAAGGACCTCGGCAAGGACGCCTCCTGCCGTATCAAGGACTTTGGCACCTTCAAGGTCAAGGAGCGCGCCGCGCGCACCGGCAAGCCCATCAAGGGCGGCGACCCCATCGCGATCCCCGCGCGCCTCGCGATGACCTTTAAGCTGGCGCCCTCCTTCAAGGCCCTCCTGAACCCGGCGCCCGCCGCGGCGAAGGCGGAGCCCGCCAAGGCGGCCAAGGCCGAGAAGCCCGCCAAGGCCGAGAAGGCTGAGAAGGCCGAGAAGGCCGAGAAGGCCGCTAAGCCCGCCAAGGCCGAGAAGCCCGCCAAGAAGAAGTGAGCGCCCCCCGCGCGGCGCGCGGCGCGGCGCCCTGAGAGCGGCGCGCGCTCGCCCCTCTCGCTCAGAGGCCCCTTGCCTTGGCTCGGGGCCTCGTTTTTTTCGCTTCTTGACAGCGCCCCTCGCGCGCACACTCTCTAGGCGCCCCGAGCCGCGCGCCGCGCGCCGGCCCTCCCCGCGCCCCCCGCGCCCCTCGCGCCCCTCGCGCCCCTCGCGCCCCTCGCTCTAGGAGACGCCATGTCTACCCAGTCAGCCCAGCACCACCACGTGTTCATCATCGGCTCAGGCCCCGCGGGCTTCACCGCCGGCATCTACGCCGCCCGCGCCAACCTCAGCCCCTACATGGCGGCGGGCCTGCAGCCGGGCGGGCAGCTCACGACCACGTCCGACGTCGAGAACTTCCCCGGGTTCCCCGAGGGGGTGATGGGGCCGGAGCTGATGGCGCACATGCAGGCACAGGCGGAGCGCTTTGGCCTCCTGGTGTCCTACACGATGGTGGAGCGCGTGGACCTGCGCGCGCGCCCATTCCGCATCTGGGAGGACGGCGGCGTGGAGCATACGGCGGACGCGGTGATCATCTCCACGGGCGCCACCGCCAAGTACCTCGACGTGCCCGGCGAGCAGGAGTACCTCGGGCGGGGCGTGAGCGCCTGCGCCACCTGCGACGGCTTCTTCTTCCGCGACAAGGTCGTCGCCGTGGTGGGCGGCGGCGACTCGGCGGTGGAGGAGGCGACCTTCCTCACCAAGTTCGCCAGTAAGGTGTATCTCATCCACCGCCGCGACCAGCTCCGTGCCTCCAAGGTGATGCAGGAGCGCGCCTTTAAGAATCCCAAGATCGAGATTCTGTGGAGCACGCAGGTGCGCGAGGTGCTCGGCAACGGGGCGGCGGTGACGGGTCTCCGCCTGGCGGGCGCCGATGGCGTGGAGCGCGCGCTGGAGCTTCAGGGGTACTTTAGCGCCATCGGGCACAAGCCCAACACCGACCTCTTTCAGGGCATCTTGGACATGAACGACGTGGGCTACCTCAAGGTGCAGAGTCCCTCCACCGCCACCAACATCCCCGGCGTGTTCGCGGCGGGGGACGTGGCGGACCCCACGTACCGCCAGGCCATCACCGCGGCCGGCATGGGCTGCGCCGCCGCCATCGACGCGGAGCGCTGGCTGGAGTCGCGGGAGGGCTGAGGGGGGCGCGGGGGCGCTAGGAGTCCCGGCGGGGCGCCTCGTTGAGCGTGAGCGCCTCGGCGAGCGCCGCGCGCGCCTCGGGGGAGAGGCGCTCGGCGCTGAGGAGCGCGAGGGTCCAGGCGCGCGCCTCCTCGGCGGCGTCGTTGAGCGCCTGGGGCGTGAGCGCCTGGGGCGCGAGGGGCGAGGCGCTCAAGAGCGCCGCGCGCGCCGCCGCGCGGTGGGGGCGCGGGGTGATGAGCAGGCAGAGGGCGGCGAGCGGCGCGGGGCGCGCCTCGTCGCCCGCCTCGTCGCCCGCCTCGTCGCCCGCAGGCGCGGCGGGGGCGTGGGCGCTCAGGAAGGCGCTCAGGAGGGCTCGCCAGCGCGCCTCAAGCCACGGCGGCTCCGGGGGGCAGGCGCTGAGCGCCCAGCGCGCGTGGGCGAGGGTGAGGGCGGCGGGCGGTGGGAAAAACACTTGTCAGCCCCTTCAGAATCGAGTATGACGCACAGACTAAACCTCCAAGAACATCCGCCCAAGAGACGAGAGGAGCCTATCATGGCCAAGAGCAAGCGCGACAAGATCAAGCTCGAGAGCACCGCCGGCACCGGCTACTTCTACACCACCACGAAGAACCGCCGCACCAGCACCGGCAAGCTCGAGCTCATGAAGTATGACCCCAAGGTCAAGAAGCACGTCATCTTCAAGGAGACCAAGCTCAAGTGACGCAGGTCGCCTGACCGCCCCTCAGCGCCCGACATGAGCCTAACGCCTAGCTCAGAGCGCTGACCTCGCGCCCCGAAGCCACCCCTAGGAGGCCTCTCGGGGCGCGGCGCTTTCGCTCGCCCGCGCCGCCCGCGCGGCCCGCGCCGCCCCTCAGCCCAACCCCACCAGCGCCGCCCGCAGCCCCTGAGTGCTCGAGAGCGTCTCGCGCACCTCGCCGCCGGCCTCACAGACCGCCGCGCGCGGGGCGGCGGCGTGGTCGGGCTGGCGCTTGAGGGCGGGCACTTGCGCGCGCGCCTCCTCGCTCACGGCGCTCAGCGTGAGGCGCGTCACATAGGGCGAGAAGGTCGCCCAGAGCGTCTGCGAGAGCGCGTGCGCCACGGGGCGCTCGCCGTCGGGCAGCTGCGCCACCACCACCTGCCCCCGCGCGCCGAGCCAGCGGGCGAGGGCGCAGAGGCCCTTGGGCGCGGCGGTGGGCTGCGTGGCCATGAGGGCGCCGAGGGCGCGGAGCGTGGCGCTCGCCTGCGCGCGGTAGGAGGGCTCGCCGGTGAGCTGGTGGAGGCTGAGCGCCACCTCCGCGGCCAGGGCGTTGCCGCTCGGCTCCCCGCCGTCGATCATGGGGCGCTCCTCCACAAACAAGAGCGCCCGCGCGCGCTCGTCACAGCGGAAGAAGCCCCCGCGCTCCCCATCAAAGAGCCCCTCCGCCGCGGCGTAGATGGCGCGGGCCGCGCTCAGATAGCGCGCGGAGCCCGTGACCTCAAAGAGCGCGAGCAGCCCCTCGCTGAGGGCCATGTGGTCCTCGAGGGTCCCCGCCCCGCTCGCCGCCCCGCGGCGCCAGGCGCGCGCGAGGCGCGCGCCGTCCCAGAGACTCTTGAGGGCGAAGTCGCCCGCCGCCTCCGCGTGATCGAGCCACTCCGGCTCACCGAGGACCGCCGCGCCGCGCGCGAGGGCCTTGAGGCCCGCCGCGTGCCACGCGCAGAGCACCGCGTCGTCCACCTCGGGGCGCGGGCGCTGCGCCTGCGCGCGCCGCAGGCGGGTCTGCAGGGGGCGCCAGTAGGCCTGCTCCTCCTCGCTGAGGGGCTCATGCAGGCGCAGCGCGCAGCGCCCCTCGCCGCTCACCCCAAAGACCTCCTCCACCCACGCCGCCTGCTCCTCGGTGAGCGCCTCGCGGAGCTCGCGCGGCGTCCAGGTGTCAAAGTAGCCCTCCGCCTGCTCGCCGGAGGGGGTGAGGCTGTAGGCGCTGCGCGAGGCGCAGAGCCCGCCCTCGGGGGCGCGCAGGAGGGCGACGAGCGCGCGCAGCGTCTGCCGCGCCACCTCGGCGTAGAGCGGGCGGCGCGTGGCCTGGTGGGCCTCGAGGTAGACCACGGCGAGCTGCGCGTTGTCGATGAGCAGGCGCTCGAAACGCGGCGCCCACCAGCGGTTGTCGAGGCTGTAGCGGAAGAAGCCGCCCCACAGGTGGTCGTAGAGCCCGCCGCAGCACATCCGCTCGAGCGTCACCTCCACCGCCTTGAGCAGGCGCGCGTCCCCCGAGGAGTGCCACGCGCGCATGAGCGCCTCGAGGACGGCGGGGCGCGGGAACTTGGGCGCGGCGCTAAAGCCGCCCCAGTCGGGGTCAAAGGACGAGAGCCAGCGCTCCGCGGCGGCGTCGAGCCAGGCGGGGGAGAGGGAGGCGCTCGGCAGCTGCGCCGCGTAGGCGCGCAGCGCCTCGAGGGGCGGCGCCGCCTGCGCCTGCAGGCGCGGGTCGCGCCAGCTCCTCGACAGCACGCGCAGGTACGACAAGAGTCCCACCTCCACCCCGCGCTGCCCGTCGCGCGGGGGCAGGTAGGTGGTGGCGAACAGGGGAGTCCCCTCGGGGGTGAGGAAGGCGTTGAGCGGCCAGCCGCCCTTGCCGCTGGTGATCTGCACAAAATCCATCAGCGCGCTGTCCACCTCCGGGCGCCGCTCGCGGTCCACCTTGATCGACACGAACTCGGCGTTGAGCAGCGCCGCCACCTCGTCGTCCTCAAAGGTCTCGCGCGCCATCAGGTGACACCAGTGGCAGGCGCTGTAGCCCACGCACACGAAAATGGGCCGGTCGAGCGCGCGCGCCTCGGCGAGCGCCTCCTCGCCCCACTCGCGCCAGTCGATGGGCGTGTGCGCGTGCTGCTCGAGGTGCAGCGAGCTCGACAGGATGAGCGCGTTGGTGAAGGCGGGCAGCCCCTCGGCGCCCCACCGCTGCGTGCGGGGGGTGTGGCCGCGCTTGGCCTTGAACGCCTCAAGCAGCGCGGGGTCGTTGATGTGGGGAGTGCTCATACGGCTCATGCGGTCCTGGCGCGCTAGCGCGCGGTCGTGTGGAGGTCGCCCTCGGGGTAGGGCAGGCCGAGCAGGTGCGCGCGCGCCTCGCCCACGAGGAAGCACGAGCCCGTGACCAAGATCAAGGGGCGCTCGCCGCCCCCCGCCGCCTTAAGCGCGTCGAGCGTGGCCCCCACCGCCGGGGAGGGGCGCGAGGAGTAGAGGTGACCAAAGCGCGCGGCGAGCTCCTCGGCGCGCGCGCAGCGGGCGTACTGCGGACTCACCCACACGAGCTCGTCCACGTGGGGGGCGAGGGCCGCGAGGACGCCGGGGACGTCCTTGTCTTGGCTCGCCCCAAAGACGCACACGACCGGGCGCGCGGGGCGCGCGGCGCGCTGCGCGCGGAGCCAAGGGGTGAGCGACTCGGCGGCGGGGGGGTTGTGCGCGCAGTCGAGCCACACCCCGCGGAGGAGCTCAAGGCGCCCCGGCCACTCAAAGCGCGAGAGCGCCTCCGCCGCCTCCTCGTCGCCGAGCGCCCACCCCGCCGCGCGCGCCACGGCGAGGGCGAGGGCGGCGTTGTGGGTCTGCGAGGGGGGCAGGCGGAGGTCCGCCACGGCCCGGGCGCAGGCGGGCGGCAGGGGGGGGGCGGCGGTGAAGTGGGGGGCCACCGCGCGCAGGGCGGCGGCGCCCGCGCCGGTGGCGCCCGTGAGCGCCGGGCGCCCCGGGCGCGCGATCGCCGCCTTCTCCGCCGCGATCGCCTCGAGGGTGTCGCCGAGGATGTGCGTATGGTCGAGGCCGATGCTGGCGATGGCGCTCACGAGCGGCTCGCAGGCGTTGGTGGCGTCGAGGCGCCCGCCGAGGCCCACCTCCCAGATGACCCACTCGGCGCCCTCCTCGGCGAAAAACCAAGCGGCGAGCGCCCAGGTGGCCTCAAAGAAGCTCATGGTGAGGCCCGCGGCGTCCGCGGCGTCAAAGACCCGCGCCACGCCTTCCACCACGCGCGCACAGGAGATCGGGCGCCCGTCGAGCGTCACGCGCTCGCGGAACGACGTGAGGTGCGGCGAGATAAAGCGCCCCGCGCGCAGCCCCGCCGCCGCGGCGAGGGCCGAGAGGTGGGCGCAGGCGCTGCCCTTGCCGTTGGTGCCCCCCACGATCACGCTCTTGACGCGCGCGAGCGGGTCGCCGAGGGCGGCGTTGAGGGCGCGCGGCGTGGCGAGGTCCATGCGCTCGCCAAAGCGGGTGAGGGCGTAGAGGCGGGCGAGGGCGGCGGCGTAGGCGGCGGCGAGGGGCGGGGCGGGGGGGGCGAGCTCAAGGGCGTCGAGCGCCCCGCCGAGGCGGGGGCGGTCGGCGGGGGGCTGCTGCGGGCCGTGGCGCAGGAGCAGCGCGAGGTCGTCGGGGGTGTCCACGTCGTACCAGGGCGGGGCGAGCCACACGGGCAGGGCGGCGCCCTCGGCGCGCTCGAGCGTCTGCCTGAGCACGCGCGCCCCCCCCCACTCCACGCCCTCAAAGAGCGCCTCGGCGCGCGGGAGGGCGGGGGCGCTGAGGCCCACGAGGTAGTAGCCGCCGTCGTGGGCGGGGCCGAGCGCCACGAGGGGGCGCCCCGCGCGCGCCGCGGCCGTGAGGGCGTCGAGGGCGGCGCGGAGGTGGGCGAGGGGGAGGGAGGGGCTGTCGGCGCCCACCACGAGGGCGGCGGGGGCGCCGGCCTCGAGCTCGTCGCGCAGCGCAGCCCACAGGCGCGCCCCGAGGTCGCCCTCCCCCTGCTGCGAGGGGGGCAGGTCGCGCGGCGCGTCGGGGGGCGCGTCGGGGGGCGCGTCGGGGGGCGCGTCGGGGGGCGCGTCGGGGGGCGAGAGCGCCTCCCAGAGCGGGTCGTCCCCCGCCACGCGGAGGCGCCGCGCCGCCCCCCGCCCCTCCGCCACGCGCCCGAGGCGGCGCCACACCTCGCGCGTGAACGCCTCGTGGACGCAGGCGGCCTGCGCCGGCGTGAGCGCCCCGTCGCCTTGGGTGAGGCGAGTCTTAACGGCGCCCGCGACGGGCGCCTTAGCGAGCAGGATGAGGAGGGGGCGTGGGGGCGGCGTCAAGGGGCGGCTCCGCGGGACGGCGAGGGGGGGGGCGGGCGCGCGGGGGAGCGCGGTCAGCCGTCCACTATAGCGCGCCTCGCGCGACTTCAAAACCGCGCCCCCTCGCGCCCCGCCCCGCGCCCCCCCTCGCGCCCCGCCTCGCGCTCCGAGTCAAACGGCTCAAGGAGTCCCACGAGTCGCTGCCCCTCCTGCGCCCAGCGCGCCCCGCGCCCCCCCGGCTCCCGCGCCTCAAAAACGCCCCCTAGTCCAAGATGATGAGATGTGCTCCACCACGCCGGAGTCCGCAAGAGCCGCTCCAAGAGCGCGCGCGCGTGCGCGCTGACCACCTCATCCCCACCCCGCGGCCCCCCCCCCCCCCCGCCCCCCGCGCCCGCCCCCCCCCCAGCCGACCCCC
>Ga0194129_10003466_pt1 | contig 21897 bp, 25 predicted proteins | sample TA2KigCa35mmetaG_FD_150862 | JGI IMG/M metagenome (GOLD analysis project Ga0194129, IMG submission 150862) | Freshwater microbial communities from Lake Tanganyika, Tanzania - TA2015038 Kigoma Deep Cast 35m | ecosystem: Environmental > Aquatic > Freshwater > Lake | place: Tanzania: Lake...
AAGCAGCGATCCGCGTCGCGCTCCCCTCCTTCAAACCAGACGAATGCGCTAACTACTTCGCTGCCGCCGGCTACGTTGCGACCTGATCGGAACCGGCTCTAGCATCCCCGATCGCGATGCGCTGCTCGACTCCATCGCCCTGGCCGCGGTTCAAGGCAGCCTGGCGATCTTCACCGCGGAGTTTGCCCTGCGTGCATGGGCAGCCATGCAGAAGGGCCATGGCGCCGCCCATGTCGTCTCCTTCGCGGGCGCGATAGACCTTGCTGTCGTGCTGCCAGGCTGGGTGGCGCTGTTCTCCGATGCCCTCGCCACCGTGGCAGGCATCTCCGGGGTGCTTGCGCTGCTCAAGCTCTGGCGGTTCCTGCCGGCGCTGTCCATCCTCGGCGCCGTGCTGTGGCGCGAGGGCCGCGCGCTCGCCGCAGCGCTGGCGGCGATGCTCGTTCTGCTCGCGCTTGTATCGACCTTCATGTTCCATCTCGAGCGCGACGCGCAGCCGGAGATCTTCCGCTCGATCCCCCACGCGCTCTGGTGGGGCATCGTGACGATGGCCACGGTCGGCTATGGCGACGTGGCGCCGGTGACGCTCGCGGGTAGGATCTTCGGGGGCATCACGATGACGCTCGGCATCGCCATGTTCGCCGTGCCGGCGGGCATCATCGCCACCGGCTTCGCCGACGAACTGAGGAAGCGCGACGCCATGGTGACCTGGCGCAGCGTCGCGCGCGTGCCGCTCTTCTCGGGCCTGGACGCGAACCGCGTCTGCGAGATCGCCGGGATGCTCGAGCCAGGGCTCGTCCCCGCGCACAGCGTCATCGTACGCCGCGGGGACACCGCCGACGCGATGTTCTTCGTCATGGAGGGCGAGGTCGAGGTCGAACTCCAGCCGCATCCCGTGAGGCTGGGGCCGGGGGAATTCTTCGGCGAGATGGCGCTGGTGAGCGGACTGCGCCGCAACGCCACCGTTTCCTCCGTGACGGAATGCAGGCTCCTGCGCCTGCATGTCGCGGATTTCCGCCGCCTCGCCGAGGCGAATCCGGAGATCCTCGACGAAATCCGCAAGGTGGCAGCCGACCGCGCGGGCCGAGAGGGCTGAAGAGCTGCTCCCGGTCGCTCGCGCCGCATCGCGCGCCGGCGAACGAAGCCTCAGGCCTCGAGCGACAGCAGCAACGGCTGGTGGTCGGAGGCTTCGGTCGCCGTATCGACCGCCAGCGTCCGCAGTCGCGGCGCCAGCCTCCCGGAAGCGAAGAAGAAGTCGCGGGCATGGCCGCCCTGCGGCCACTGGCGACGGTCATGCACGCCGCAGGTCGGGTCGTGCGGGCGCGCGCCGTGCAGCGCGGGCCAGGCGTCGACATAGGCGCCGGGCGCCGTCGTCGCGGCGTAGCTCGCCTCGTCGAGCGGGAAGTTGAAGTCGCCGCAGAGCACCGTGCCGGCGACCGGCGGCAGCGCGCCATAGGGGCCCTTGCCCGCGGGCGCGGGCGCCGCGTCGCGCGCGGCCCATTCCGCCTCGAGCGCGACCAGGCGGTCGGCCTGGGCGCGGCGCTGCGCGAGCGAATGGTATTCGAGATGCGTGGTCACGACGCGCAGCGCGCCCGCGCCGGTCGCGACGATCGCCTCGAGCGCGTTGCGCTGCATGCTGATGACGGCGGCGTCGGCGGGGCGCGGCAGCGCGTGCGCGATGGCGTCGAGCACCGGCAGGCGCGACAGGATCATGTTGCCGAAGCGCAGCCGACGTCCCTCGCCGGGCCGGTCGACGGCGGGCACGAAGACGGGCGCGTGGCCGGGGAAGAGCGCGGCGGCCTGGTCGGCCTCGGCGCCGGGCGCGAGCGCGCCGAAGCCGTCCGAGACCTCCTGGAAGCAGAGCACGTCGGCATCGCCCATGGCGCGGCAGGCCGCCGCGATGCGCGGCAGGTCGACGCGGCCATCCATGCCGAGGCCGAACTGGATGTTCCAGGACAGGATGCTGACGTCGCGGCTCATGGGCCCTTCCCCTCGCTGGCGCGCGACGCCAGCGCCGCCGGCGCGGCCCGGCGGCGTCTCCCTTCGATACGGGGCGGCACGCGCGCCGCGATCCCGCCCGAAACGGAGCATCGGCGACGCGAAACGCACGCGCGGCCCCCGTATCGTGTTCGCTGGCGCGATTTTGTCGGCGCGGGAAGGGCATGAGATGAAGGTCTTCGAGGCAAGGGTGTACAATCGCGACGTGCGCGAGGCGCTGCGGCTCGGCCGCCCCAACGAGACGGCCTTCGACGACACCTGGGCCGAGACGCGCTTCGTCGAGATCAAGGCGATGAGCGCGGATTTCGCGCGCCAGCTCGCCGAGCGGCGCTATCCCGCCGACCAGGGCTTCGAGGTCGAGGGCGTCGACGAGGCCTGAGCCGCGCGAACCGCGCCGATGGCCCCTGCGGGCCGGCCGACGCTCACGCCGCGCTGCGCGCCAGCAGCTCGCGCATGGCGGCGATGAAGGCGGCGGGCGCCTCCTGCGGCACGGCGTGGCCGATGCGCGGCAGCAGGCGGCGCTCGTAGGGGCCGGCGAAGCGGCGCGCATGGCCGTCGGCCGCTGGCGCCGGCGTGACGCCGTCGGCGGCGCCGTGGAGGTTGATCGTCGGCACCGCGATCACGGGCTGCCGGGCCAGCGCCGCCTCGATGCCCGCGAACGCGGGATCGCCCGCCGCGAGCCCGTGGCGATGGCGATAGGAATGCACCACGACGTCGACGAAGTCCGGATTGTCGAAGGATCCGGCGCTGCGCGCGAAGGCCGCCTCGTCGAAGCTCCATTCCGGCGACCAGAGCCGCCAGAGCAGGCGGCAGATCCCGCGACGGTCGCGCGCAAGGCCGGCGCGCCCGCGCTCGGAATGGAAATAGTACTGGTACCAGAGGCGATGTTCAGAAGTGGACCCCGTTTTTGAGACCAGTAGGTAAGATTGTCGTCGGCTCCTGACCGGAGCGGAGGATCGACGATGAGCAAGAGTGAACGACGGCCGCGAGACGCGGCATTCAAGGCGAAGGTGGCGCTCGAAGCGCTGCGGGACGTGGCGACGGTGCCGGATCTGGCCGCGAAGTACGGCGTGCATCCGAACCTGTCAACGCCGGAGTAAAAATGCATCGGCTGGCCGGAGTAAAAATGCATCACGGCCGACGGCAGGAAGGCCCCCCGCGGGGGGCCTTCCTGGGCCCTCGTTTATTCCTCGGATGGACTGTCGGGTAGGTCGGTGGCCCGTTTGGCGCGCTGGCGGCGCCTGCTCTGCTTGAGGCGGTAGCTGTCGCCGTTCATCTCCAGGATGTGGACGTGGTGGGTCAGCCGGTCGAGCAGCGCGCCGGTCAGCCGCTCGGAGGCGAACACGCCGGTCCACTCGTCGAACGGCAGATTGGAGGTGACAATGGTCGAGCCGCGCTCGTAGCGCTGGCTGAAGACCTCGAAGAGCAGCTCGGCGCCGGTCTGCGACAGCGGTACGTAGCCGAGCTCATCGATTATCAGGAGCCTGTAGGTGGCGAGTTGGCGCTGCAGCCTCAGCAGCCGCTTCTCGTCGCGAGCTTCGAGAAGCTCATTCACCAGGGCTGCCGCCGTGCTGAAGCCGACCGACAGCCCCTTCTGGCAGGCCGCCAGCCCGAGGCCGAGCGCCACGTGGCTCTTGCCGGTGCCGCTGTTGCCGACCGCGATCACGTTCTCGCGACGCAGCACGTACTCCGAGCGGGCCAGCTCCAGCACCAATGTCTTGTTGAGCGAGGGCAGCGCCAGGAAGTCGAAGCTGTCGAGGCTTTTGACCGCCGGGAACCTCGCCTCCCTGATCCGTCGCTCGACCATGCGCCGTTCGCGCTCGATCAGCTCGAGTTCGGCCAGGCGCAACAGGTAGCCGGTATGCTCGACGCCCTCGGTGGCGCACTGCCGGGCCAGCTTGTCATGCTCGCGCAGGAACGTCGGCAGCTTGAGCACCTTGAGGTGATGGCCGAGCAGAAGCTGGGGCGTGTCGGTCATGACGTCACCCCGGTGAGCAGGTCCATGTACGTCCTGGCCGACGTCGTCGCCACGGTAGCGTTCGGCAGGTAGGGATAAACGCTCATATCCAGGCGCGGCGGCCGGCGCTCGATGCGGCACAGCACCAGGTGCTTGACCGCATCGAAGCCGATCACGCCGCGATCAATGGCATCGCGCACGCCGGCCGCGACGTCATCGATCCTGAACACCTCCATCAGCCGCAGAACCTGGACGAACTCGCGCTTGCCCTGCTTGCCCATGCGCGCCTCGAGCAGGCGGCGCAGCGTGGCGAACGCTTCGGGCAGGTCCCAGCCGGCCAACGGGGCCGCCTGGTCGAGTGCCCCGATCTTGCGCTCAAGCAGCACCAGATAGTGCAGCGGATCGAACACGAAGTCTTCCCGCTCGTAGGATCGGACGTGCCGGGCGATGATCTCGGTACCGCACGAGATCACCACCTCGTGGACGTAGCCACGAACCACGACCTCGCGGTGGCCCCAGGCGGTTGGCACCGAGTAGTCGGTGCCGCGATAGCGCACCAGCGACTGCGAACTGACCCGGCCAGCCTGCTTCTCGCAGGCGTCATAGGGCGTCGCAGGCAGATCGTGGAACGCCGCCAGGTCCCGCGCCATCCGCTCCCCGATCGTCGCGTCGTGACCGCGCAGCCGATCGCCGAGACGACGCCGGCACGCTGTCAGCAGATCCTCGTTGAGCGCGTCAAAGCTGGCGGCATGCGGCAACGGCACCAGGTGGTTCCGCCGGATCCAGCCGACCAGACCCTCGACCTTGCCCTTGTCGTTGCCCTTGCCAGGCCGACCGAACCGGTCGGTGAACAGGTAGTGCGACTGCAGCTCGCCGAACACGCGGGTCCGCTGACGGCGGCCATCGCCCAGGATCCGCGCCACCGCGATCCGGGTGTTATCGTACAGGATCGACTGCGGCACCTTGCCGAAGAAGTCGAACGCCGCAACGTGACCGGCGCAGAACGACTCCGTCGTCTCCGCAGGATAGGCCTGCACGAAGCCGGCATCACTGTGCGGCAGGTCCATCGCGAAGAAGTGGATCTTCTGTTCCACCCCGCCGATCACAGCCTGCGCCTCGCCGAAGTCGGCCTGAGCATGACCGGGATCGTGCCGCAGCGGCACGAACATCTCGCGCTGCCGCTGGCGCTGTCCCAGGACGTAATCCTTAACGATGGTCAAGCCGCCGACATAGCCGTGTTCGTCGCGCAGCCGCTCGAAGATCCGCTTCGAGGTGTGCCGCTGCTTCGCTGGACGGCCCTTATCAGCCTCCAGGATCCGGTCGATGATACCGATGAACGGGTCCAGCTTCGGCCGGGCCGGCGGCCGGCTACGCCGGTACCCGGGCGGAACCGAGAATGCCAGCATCTTCGCTACCGTCCGAGGATCCAGCCCGAACCGCCGAGCCGCCTCACGACGGCTCAGACCCTCAATCCGAACCGCATGGCGGACCTGCCTGTAAAGTTCCACGCCCTTCATCCCTCCGCCCTCTGCCAAAACCGCAAAGAGCTATCTGCTGCCGGATTTTTACTCCGGCGCAACCGGACAATCCGGCCGCTTCAGTGAGGGATTTTTGCTCCGGCGCTTACACCGCGGCGACGCGCGCGTTCGATTCCTCGAACAGGCGCATGTTCTTCTCGACGTCGTAGGGCTTCTCGCGCAGCGTCTCGGCGTCCCACTCGCTGCGCCCGTCGGCGAAGAAGTCGCCGCCATAGACATGCAGCGCCGCGGTCAGGCGCGGGATCGGGTTGGTGACGGAGTGGACGATGTCGCGGCCGAGCGGCACGCAGTCGCCGGCCGAGAGCGCATGCGCGCCGGCGGCCTCGACGCGGCCATCGGGATCGCCCTCGATGCGGCGCCAGAAGATGTTGTCCTCGCGCCCGGTGTAGATGCCGATCACAGCCCACATGCGGTGGTTGTGCGGCATCAGCGTCATCATCGGGCCCCAGACGAGGTTGAGGATCGTGAGCGTCGGGGAGCGATGGATGCGCTGCACGCCCGCGCGGGTCGGCGCGCCCAGCCCAGCGAGCACGGCGGCGGGGTCGGCGACGGCGCGCGCCACGACCTCGCGCGCGGCCTTGTGGCTCGGGTCCTGGGCGACAGCCTGCCTGCAATCCTCGACGAAGCGATCGATCTCGAATGCCGCCATGTCCCCGCGCCCTCCCGGTATCGCGCGCGGCGACGATGGACCGCGCGCGCCCGGGGATCAAGCGATGGCGTTCAGCGCATCGCGGCCTCGTAGCGGCGGCCGACCTCGGCCCAGTTCACGACGTTCCACCAGGTCGTGACGTAGTCGGCGCGGCGGTTCTGGTACTTGAGGTAGTAGGCATGCTCCCAGACATCGAGGCCGAGCACCGGCGTGCCGCGCTCGATCCCCGCGACGTCCATCAGCGGGTTGTCCTGGTTCGCCGTGGAGGTGATCGCGAGCTTGCGGTCAGCCGTGACCACCAGCCACGCCCAGCCCGAGCCGAAGCGGGTGATCGCGGCCTGGTCGAAGCGCTTCTTCATCTCGTCGAGGGAGCCGAAGGCCGCGTCGATCGCCGCGGCGAGGGCAGCCGGGGGCCTGCCCGACTGGCTCGCCGGCGCCATCACCTCCCAGAAGAGGGAGTGGTTGTAGTGGCCGCCCAGCGCGTTGCGCGCGGCGACCGGGTGCTTCGAGATCTCGCGCAGCGTGGCCTCGACCGCGTCGGGCCGCAGCGCCGGGTTGTCCTTCGCCTGGGCGTTGAGCGCCGTGATGAAGGCCTGGTGGTGGCGGCCGTGGTGGATCTCCATCGTCATGGTGTCGATATGCGGCTCCAGGGCGCTGGCGGCATAGGGCAGCGGCGGAAGGGCGAACTGCGCGAGCGCGACCCCCGGGATGGCTGCCAAGGCAAGCGCGAGCGCCCCGGCGAGGGCGCGAAAGCTGGACTGCATGTGGACCTCCCTGATCCTTTGGCCGGGGCAAGCCCCCGGCGCGGCTCGAGATGTGGCAGGATCGCGCCACGGCAAGCCGCGCCGCGCTTGATCGCCGCGCGGGAGATGCCTAGGTGGACCTTCCTTCCCCGAGGGGTTTTCGCGCGATGACGGACGATTCCACCGCCAAGCTCTGGCACGGCACCACGATCCTGTCGGTGCGCCGCGGCGGGAGGGTCGTGATCGCGGGCGACGGCCAGGTCAGCCTCGGCGCGACGGTGATCAAGTCGAACGCGCGCAAGGTGCGGCGCCTTGGCGGTGGCGCCATCCTCGCGGGCTTCGCCGGCGCGACTGCCGACGCCTTCACCCTGTTCGAGCGGCTGGAGGCGAAGCTGGAGCAGCACCCGGGCCAGCTCGCCCGCGCCTGCGTCGAGCTCGCCAAGGACTGGCGCACGGACCGCTACCTGCGCCGGCTCGAGGCGATGATGGCGGTCGCCGACCGCGAGGTCTCTCTGGTCCTGACCGGGACGGGCGACGTGCTCGAGCCCGAGGACGGGCTGGTCGGGATCGGCTCGGGCGGCAGCTACGCGCTCGCGGCGGCGCGCGCGCTCGCCGGCGTCGACGGGCTGTCGGCGCGCGAGATCGCGGAGCGCGCGATGCGCATCGCCGCCGACATCTGCGTCTACACGAACACCAACGTCGTCATCGAGGAGATCGTCTGACGCCGCGGGCTCGGCGGCGGCACGGCGCTTGATCGCGCGGTGCGAGCGGCATAAATGCGGAAGCCGCCATTGCGGCGCGACACCTCCATCCAGGACGCAGCGATGACCAGCTTTTCCCCGCGCGAGATCGTCTCCGAGCTCGACCGCTTCATCGTCGGCCAGAACGCCGCCAAGCGCGCGGTGGCGATCGCGCTGCGCAATCGCTGGCGGCGCCTGCAGCTGCCGCCGGAGCTGCGCGAGGAGGTGCTGCCCAAGAACATCCTGATGATCGGGCCGACGGGCTGCGGCAAGACGGAGATCGCGCGACGCCTCGCGCGCCTCGCGCAGGCGCCCTTCCTCAAGGTCGAGGCGACCAAGTTCACCGAGGTCGGCTATGTCGGGCGCGACGTCGAGTCGATCGCGCGCGACCTGCTCGAGGTCGCGATCGGCATGACGCGCGAGCGCCTGCGCAAGGACGTGCGCGCGCGCGCCGAGCTCGCCGCGGAGGAACGCGTGCTCGACGCGCTGGTCGGGGAGAACGCCTCGGCTGAGACGCGCCAGAAGTTCCGCCGCATGCTGCGCGAGGGCTCGCTCGACCAGCGCGAGATCGAGGTCCAGGTGCAGGATGGCGCCGGGCTGCAGGTGCCGCAGATGGACATGCCGGGCATGCCGGGCCAGATGGGCGTCATCAACCTCGGCGAGATGCTGGGCAAGGCCTTCGGCGGCAGGTCGCGTCCGCGCCGCATGAGCGTGCGCGAGAGCCACGACATCCTGATCGGCGAGGAATCCGACAAGCTGCTCGACCAGGAGCGCGTGCTGCGCGAGGCCAGGGCCGCGGTCGAGCAGAACGGCATCGTCTTCATCGACGAGATCGACAAGATCAGCGCGCGCGAGGGCCGCTCGGGCGCAGATGTCAGCCGAGAGGGCGTGCAGCGCGACCTGCTGCCGCTGATCGAGGGCACGACCGTGGCGACGAAGCACGGGCCGGTCAGGACCGACCACGTGCTGTTCATCGCCTCGGGCGCGTTCCACCTTGCCAAGCCCTCCGACCTCCTGCCCGAGCTGCAGGGCCGCCTGCCGATCCGCGTCGAGCTCAAGGGCCTAGAGCGCGAGGACTTCGTTCGCATCCTCACGGAGCCGGAGAACAGCCTGCTGCGTCAGTACCAGGCGCTGCTGAAGACCGAGGACGTCGCGCTCGACTTCGCGGAGGACGGCATCGAGGAGATCGCGCGGCTGGCCGCCGAGGTGAACCGCAGCGTGGAGAACATCGGCGCGCGGCGCCTGCACACGATCCTCGAGCGGCTGCTCGAGGAGGTCAGCTTCGCGGCGACCGACCAGCCCGGCACCTCGCTGCGCGTCGATGCCGGCTACGTGCGCGCGAAGGTCGGCGACCTCGCGAAGAACGCCGATCTCAGTAAGTTCATCCTCTGAGCGACGCCCCGCGCGGCATCGCCGCGATGGCCGCGCGGCCCAGCGTGCCATAGGCGCCGCGCTCGAAGCGGTGCGTGTCGATGAAATGCAGGAACGCGGTGCTGGCGGCGTCGATGCCCGGGTCGTGGCAGGCATGCTCCGGCCAGGGCAGAACCACAGCGCCCGGCGAGTTAGCGACCACGAAGTTGGACGCCACCTGCTCCGTGCCCCATTCGCTCCAGCGCGCGCCGAGCCGTGCCTCCATGGCGCGCGAGAAGGCGTCGAGCCTCTCGCGCGGGAAGCCGCCGCGGGCGAACCCCGCGAAGCCAGAGGATCCGCGTATGTAGCGAAGCCCCGGCGCGCCGGGCAGCGTCGCGATCGCCTGCTCGCTGGCGAGCTGGACATGCGCGCCGCCGCCCGGCGCCGCGCGAGACGCCTCGGTCGCTGCGATCGGCGCGCGGCCCAGCCGTGTTCCCAGCGCGAAGGGCTGGTTGCCCGCGATGCATCGGCGAACGGTGTCCATCGGGCCGCGCACGAGCGTGTCGGCATCGAGCTGGACCACGTAGGACGATCGCGCGCGATCGACGATGTGGCAGAGGCGCTCCCAGGTTCCACCGCGCGGGCAGGCGACGATGTCGATCGCGGAGATGGGAATGCGGGTGCAGCCGGGCAGGTGGGCGGCCAGGAGCCCGCGATCGGCGGGGTGCAGCGATCCATCGTCGAGCTGCACGACCTGCGCGGGGCCGAGCGCGGGCAGCGCCGACTTCACGGCGACGAGATACATCATCAGGTCGCGGCGGCTGACCTGGCTGACGATGGCGAGCCCGGCATCGCTGGCGCCGGCCGGCATCGGCGCGGTGGACCAGATCGCGCGGCAGCGCCAGGCATGGAGCGCGCGCAGCGCGCGGTCGCGGGCGGCGAAGAGCATCGCGCTTGGATCCACCGGCGGCTTGCGCCACATGGCGCTGGCGGGATCCTGCCCGTGCGGCGTCGCGCGACGAATGGGCACAAGGTCGCAGGAGGAAACATTCTCCAGTGCAGGATTTCCGGTCGGAAATCCTGCACTGGAGAAGGTGCCTGGCTAGAGCGCGTCCAGCGCGTCGGCGAGGCCCGCCTCGTCGACATGGCCCACCACGCGGTCCGCCGCCGCGCGCACGTGGCCCGGCGCGTTGCCCATGGCGATGCCGAGGCCGGCGGCGCGGATGAGCTCGAGGTCGTTGTCGCCGTCGCCCGCCATCGCGACGCGCGCGAGGTCGGGCAGGCCGTAATGCGCGGCGAGATGGCGCGCGGCCGACAGCTTCGACACGCCGCTCGCCGTCACCGAGGCGAAGACGATGCCTGGCATCGTCGGCGCGCCCGCCTCGTGGATGTCGACGCCGGGCATCGCGACCGTAGCCGCGCGCGCGCGGCTCCAGGCCGCGCCCTCGCGCGCCACGTACTGCACGCGCACCGGCGTGCCCGGCGGCCGCGCCAGGTCCGCGACCTCGACCTTCCGTCGCAGCATGGCGGCATGCGTCTCGATGTCCGGCGTCAGGCGGCGCACGTAGTAGCCGCCCTCGGCGGTATAGAGTTCAAGCTCTAGGTCCTCGGCGCGCGCCAGCTCCAGCACCTGCAGGCAGAGAGAACGCGGCAGCTCGGCCGCGCGCGCCACCGCGCCGTCGCCGCCGAGGATCACCGCGCCCGAGTCGAAGATGTGCAGGCCGCCGGGATCGAGGCGGCGCGCGTAGTCGAGCGCCGCGCCGACGCCCGAGCGTCCCGTGCAGATGCCGAGATGCAGGCCGCGCGCGCGCGCGCGGTCCGCCGCCTCCCAGACGCGGGGGTGGACACCGCCGGCGCCGTGGAGCGTGCCGTCGACGTCGACGAGGACGAGCTTGATCATGCGGTCGTCAGGCTAGCGCCGCCGCTGGCGCCGGCGAAGCGGGGAATCGCCCCTTGCAAGCGGCACCGGCCCGGGCATAGTCGCCATAGCTGATGGCGGATGGCGGCGACGCCGGCCGCGGTCCCGTTCATGCAGGGAGGATCCGATCATGCCGGCGAACAGCTTCACGCGCAGCTCCAGCTTCCTGCGTCGCGCCCTCCTGGGCGCCGCGCTCGCCTTCGCCGCCGTCGCGTCGCCGGCGGTCGCGCAGACCTGGCGCATGTCGACCAAGCAGCCCGCGGGAAGCCCGGAGGGCAAGGTCTTCCAGCGCTTCGCCGACCTCGTCGACCAACATTCGCGCGGCAAGTTCAAGATCCAGGTGTATCCGTCGGAGCAGCTGGGCAAGGACGATGCCGTGCTCGAGCAGCTCAAGATGGGCACGATCCACATCTATGCCGAGGGCGCGACCTATCTGCAGAAATGGGTTCCGGACGCGAAGTGGATCAGCGCGCCGTTCCTGTTCGACGACCGCGAGCACTGGGTGCGCTTCACCAACGGGCCGCTCGTCCAGGGCTGGATCGCCGACGCGCGCAAGGTCGCGGGGATAACCGTGATCGGCGACCTCGGGGCGATGGTGCGCGGCCCATATCGCGTCCTGGTGACCAGGAAGCCGGTCGCGAGCCTCGCGGAGATGAAGGGCCTGAAGCTGCGGCTGCATCCCGACAAGCTGGCCGCGGACGTCTGGGCGCATCTGGGGACCGAGACCCGCGTGCTTCCCTGGACCGAGGTCTACCAGTCGATCAACAGCGGCATCGTGCAAGCGGTGAACAGCCCGATCGCGCTGGTCGAGTCCATGCGCTTCTACGAGGTCGCGCCGCACATCGTGCGCCACAACGAGTACTACCAGGAGGTCGCGTTCATGACGAACGCGCGCGCGCTGGACCGCCTGTCGCCGGAGGCGAGGCAGGCGCTGATGCGCGCCTATGCCGAGGCGGGCGCCTACAGCCAGAACCTGATGGGCCGCGAGGCCGACGAGTCGATCACGCGCATGAAGGCGCAGGGCGTCACGTACAGCGACATCGACATCGCGCCCTTCGTCGCGCGCATGAAGGAGTTCTACGACGCGGCGGAGAGGTCGGGCACCCTGCCGAAGGGCTACATGGCGGCGGTCGCCGCGGCGCGCAGCAAGTGACGCCCGCGCCGCGCGACGCGGCCGTGGCGTGCGCGCGATGAACGCCACGATCGACCGCGTCGAGGGCTGGCTGGCGGCGCTCGAGACGCTCTTCCTGCGCGCCGCCAATGCCTGCCTCGCGGCCATGCTCGTCGCGAACATGGCCAACATCCTGGTCCGCGGCGTTTCCGACCGGGGCATCCTCCTGGTCTTCCCGTGGACCACGGTGCTGTTCGTCTGGTGCACCTTCATCGGCATGTATGTCGTCTATCGCCGCGGCACGGACATCACGGTGGATTTCGTCCATTACCGGCTCGGCGGCGGCGGCAAGGCGGCGCTGCGCGTCTTCGCCGACCTGGTCGTGCTGGGCGTGCTCGCCACCATCCTGCTGGTAGCGCCCGAGGTCCTCGCCGCCCAGGAGGGCGAGATCGAATTGACCGGCCTGCCGCGCTGGGCGCTCTCGCTCCCGCTCTTCGTCTCCTCCTTCCTCGTGGCGCTCGACGTCGCGCTCGACCTGGCCCGCGCCGCGATCGGTCTGCCGTCGCGCGCCCGCGGCCACGGCGCGGTGCTGTGACATGACCTGGCTCCTGTTCGGGCTCTTCATCGCCCTCATGATGCTCCGCGTGCCGATCGGCATGTCGATCGGCGGCGCGGTGGTGGCGACGCTCCTCTACGCCGGCTTCGGCGGCGAGCTCTACATCGTCCCGGTCCAGATCCTGGAGGGCGTCGACAGCCCTGCCCTGCTCGCGGTGCCCTTCTTCATCATGGCCGGGATGCTGATGAACGAGATCGGCCTCACCGATCGCATCTTCAACTTCGCCAATGCGCTGGTGGGCCATTTCCGCGCCGGCCTCGCGCAGGTCAACGTCCTCGCCTCCATGATCTTCGCGGGCTCCTCCGGGACCGCCGTCGCCGACATCGCCGGGCTCGGCGCGATGGAGGTGAAGGCCATGCGCCAGCACGGCTACCCGGCGGATTTCGCCGCGGCGCTCTCGATCTGCTCGGCGCTGGTCGGCCCGCTGATCCCGCCCTCGGTGCCGCTGGTCGTCTACGGCTTCATATCCGGGACGTCGGTCGCGCGGCTGTTCCTGGGCGGGATCCTGCCAGGCGTGCTGCTGGGCGTGTCGCTGATGGTCTTCAACTACCTGATCGCCACGAAGCGCGGCTTCCCGCGTGGCCAGCGCGCGACGATGGGCGAGGTCGCGTCGTCGGCCTGGCACGGCATCGCGGCGCTCGTCTCGCCGATCATCATCCTCGGCTCCATCACCTGGGGCATGACGACGCCGACCGAGGGCGGCGTGCTCGCCTGCTTCTACGCGGTCGCGCTAGGCGCCTTCTACCGCACGCTGAGCTGGCGCAAGATCTGGAACGCGCTGACACAGACCATGCTGATCACCTCGGTGATCATGATCATCATCGGCTTCTCGACCGTCATGGGATGGCTGCTGGCGATCGAGCGCGTGCCGCAGATGATGAGCGAGGCGGTGCTGTTCGTCACCACCGACAAGCATGTCTTCCTGTTCCTGCTGATCGTTTTCCTGCTGGTCATCGGCTGCCTGATCGAGCCGGTGCCCGCGAAGCTGATCCTGGTGCCGGTCCTGCTGCCGGTCATCGACCAGTTCGGCATCGATCGCGTCCATTTCGGGCTGATCCTGACGCTCTCGCTGCTCATCGGCCTCGCGACGCCACCGATGGGGCTTGGCCTCTACATCATGGCCGAGATCAGCGGCGAGTCGTTCGAGAAGGTTACGAAGGCGACGCTGCCCCTCCTGGTGCCGCTGGTCATCACCCTCGTCCTCGTCACCTTCGTCCCCGGCCTGACGCTTTGGATCCCCGACCTCGTCATGGGCCCTGACCTGGCATCTCCAGCCCGCAGGTGACCTCGTCCCCGCGCCGCGTCGCCGGTGCCGGTGCCGGACGGACCGTCCAGCCCGCGCGCAACGTCAGGAACCGGACTGCTGCTTCGCGAGGATCTCGCGGATGCGCTGATTGGTGCCATTGAGGTCCGGGAGCTTGGCGCCGGCCCTGACCTCGGCGAGGCGGAGCTTCTCGTCGTCCTGCATCTTGATCGCGCGGTTGGCCGCTGCCTCGATCTGCGCCGGCTTGAGCACGAGCACGCCGTTCTCGTCGGCGAGGATCGCATCGCCCGGCATGACCGGGACGCCGCCGCAGCTGATCGGCACGCAGAACTCGCCCTGCTGGAAGTAGCGCTTCGTGGTCACGGTGGAGAGGCCGCGCGCCCAGACCGGCATGTCGTAGTCGCGCAGCTCGGCGATGTCGGTGGCCACGCCATCGATGACGATGCCGCGGCATCCCGCCTCGCGCGCCGCGAAGGCGACGCCGCCGCCGCAGCCCGCATGCCGCGTGTCGCCGGCGCGATCCATCACCAGCACGTCCCCCGGGCGCAGCTGGCCCAGCGCGTAGTGCACGATCGTCGAGTCGTCGCCCGTGAACCGGACGGTGACCGCGGTGCCCGCGATGCGCCGGTCCGGCAGCAGCGCGCGGATCGCCGGGTCCATGAACCCGAAATTCAGGAAATGGCCGATCGTGGCCGGCTCGGCCCGCACGAGGAGCTCGACGAGCACGGGATCGACCTGCGGCGGCAGCGGATTGATGACGAACACGACGTTTCCCCCCGGATATGGCCGCTGCATGCCAGCAGAGCCGCTGGCCGCTTGCAAGCTCAGAGCACGCGGCCGCCATCGACGACCAGGACCTGCCCGGTCACCATCGCCGCGCCGCCGACGAAGAAGAGCACCGCCTCTGCGATGTCCTCGGGCGTGCAGTTGCGCTTGAGCAGCGCGGCCTCGGCGCTGCCGGACTTGCGCGCCTCCGGCCAGGGCTGCGTCCAGGGCGTGAGCACGAGGCCTGGCGCGATCGCGTTCACGCGCACCTCCGGCGCCAGGGCGCGCGCGAGGTTGCGCGTCAGGCTGATGACGCCGGCCTTGCTCGCGCCATAGGCCATCGAGCTGCCCGGCTGGCTCAGCCCCGCGACGGAGGCGATCGAGGTGATGCCGCCGCGCGCTGCCCTGAGCGCCGGGGCCGCGGCGCGCGAGCAGGCGAAGGTGCCGCGCAGGTTGGTGGCGAGGACCGCGTCCCAGAGCTCGTCGGTCACCGCGTCGAGGTCCTGGATCTCGACGGGCTCGCGCACATGCGCGGTGCCGGCGTTGTTGACGAGATGGTCGAGGCGGCCGAGCGCGGCGACGGCCTCGCCCACCATGTGCTCCGCCTCGGCGCGGCGCGAGACGTCGCCAGGCGCCGCGACCACGTCGAGGCCCTCGGCGCGCAGCGCGGCGACCTGCGCCGGCCCGCGCGGGTCGTCGGCGAGATGGTTGAGCGCGACGCGCGCGCCGCAGCGCGCGGCGAGGCGCACCGTGGCGAGCCCGATGCCGGAGGAGGCGCCGGTGACGAGGACGGCGCGGCCGGAGAGGTCTGCGGAGATCATGGCGCGGTCCTCCTCAGATGCCGCCGATGCCGCGCAGGTGCCGCTTGAGCGACAGCAGCCGCTCGTCGCGCGCGCGGAAGAGCTCGTCGGGCGAGCGCCCTCCATAGTCGAAGAACCCCGCGCCGCTCATGACGCCTCCGCGCCCCGCCGCAAGCAGCTTCTCCAGCGTCTCGCAGCGCGTGCGGTCCGGCGCGGGCACGACCGTCGCGTTGGCCAGCGCGCGGCGCGTCATGTCGAGGCCCGTGAAATCGGCCTTCATGAGATGGCCGAGGACCGGGAGGCGCAGCGCGAGGCCGTGGATGACGGCGTCGTCGATGTCCTGGGGCGTGGCGTAGCCCTCGTCGAGCAGCCAGTTGACCTCGCGCGACAGCGCCGCCTGCAGCCTGTTGGCGACATAGCCGGGGATGAAGCGGCGCAGCACGACCGGCTTCTTGCCCCAGGACTCGTAGAGCGCGCGCAGCGCCTCGATCGCCGCGGGGTCGGTCTCCTCGCCGCCGACGAGGTCGACCAGGTCGACCAGGTAGGGTGGCGTGTACCAGTGCGCCACCAGCGTCGTGCGCGCGCGGCGCGGCGCGGCGTAGGGGAAGATGTCGAGGTAGGAGGTGTTGCTCGCGACCAGCGCGTGCCCCGGCGCCAGCCGGTCGATCTCGGCGAAGAGCGCGCGCTTGACCTCCTTGTCCTCGACCACCGCCTCGACCACGAGGTCGGAGCCCTCGAGCGCCGTCGCGAGGTCTGGCGTCGTCGCGATGCGCGCGCGCGCCGCGTCGGCCTCGGCGGCGGTGACCTCGCCGCCGCGGAGCAGCGTGTCGAGCGCGCCATCGACGAGGCGCGGCGCGCGGTCGAGCGCCGCGGGCGAATTGTCCTGCAGGCGCACCTCGAGCCCGCCCAGCGCGTGCACGAGCGCCAGCGCGTGCCCCATCGTGCCGGCGCCCAGCACGCCGACCCTCGCGATCCCCGTTCCCATCAACCCCTCCTCGAGCGTCGGCGCGGCCTCACCAGGCGCGGGCGCGGCGCGCCGGCCGCCGCCCTGCCGATCTCCTCGATCATCCGCTCGACCGCCGCGTCGTCGAGCCTCGCGACATTGGCGGCGAGCAGGTTCGCGAGCTCCGTCGCGCGCGGCGACAGGCCCGACGTGTCGACCACCACGCGCGGCTGCGAGAGCGCGGCGAGCCGGTGCATCTCCTCGTAGTCGTCCCAGATCAGGTTGAAGTACTCGCAGATCTGCACGACGAGGGCCGGCGTCGGACGGCCGCGATGGCCATGCTCGAGCGCGGAGAGATAGGCAGGCGAGAGCTGCAGGTCGGCCGCCATGCGCTTGAGCGCGACGGCGCGCGCGCGGCGCAGCTCGCGCAGCCTCGTGCCGAAGGGCGTCACGCACCCTCGCGCCCGCGGTCGCGGCGCAGGTAGACGTACCAGGCGCCGCCGCCGCCATGGCGCGCATGGGCGGGCTCTATGCGCAGGACCCGCGCGGCATGCGGCCCGGCGTTGATCCAGCGGGGAAGCATGCGGCGCAGGATGCCGTCGCCGTCGCTGCCCTTGCCGGTGATGACGAGCAGCAGGCGCTTGCCCGCACCGGCGGCGCGGCCGATGAAGCCGTCGAGCGCGGCGTGGGCGTCGGCCTGCGTCATGCCGTGGAGGTCGATGCGCCCGGAGATCGGGAGGTCGCCACGCTTGAGCCGCGCCAGCGTCGCACGGTCGATCCCGGTCCCGGGCTGGGCGCGCGGAGCGGCGGGCGGCTTCGCGGGCGGCAGCTGGGCGGGCGGCGGCTGGGCGGGCACGGGCGGCGCAGCGGAGGCGATGGGCATGGCCGGCGCTTCCGGCGCAGGGGCGGTGGCCGCGGCGCGCCGCTTGCGCGGGCGGCGCCGGCGCAGCGGCTTCACGTCGGCCATCGCCCTCTGCCAGAGCGCCGCGTCCTCCGTTTCCGGCGGCGCGGGGCGCGGCTCACGCGAGCGCGTCATCCTCGACGACGATCAGGTGGAGGCGGCGGGGCCCGTGCGCGCCCATTTCGATCTTCTGCTCGATGTCGCCGGTGCGCGACGGGCCGGTGACGAGGTTGACCGTGCGCGGCATCGCCGCCGCCGCCATCGGCGCGGGGCTCGTCGCGCGCAGCCTGTCCCACGCGTCCTCGAGCGGGCCCACGACGCGCGAGGCGGGCAGCACCACGACATGGGTGTCGGGCAGGAAGCTCATGGTCGCGGGCGAGCGCGCGCCCGAGGCGATCATCAGCGTCGCGGTCTCCGCCACCGCGGCGCAGGCGGAGGTAACGCCCACGCCTTCCTCGCCCGACGGCTTGCCGCGCGCGATCTCGAGCATCGGCATGGAGGCCCATGGCACCGCGTCGAGCGTGGGATCCGGGCTCATCTCGACGCGCGAGGGCAGGTTCTGGCTCTTGAGGTAGCGCGCGAGCTCGGCGGGCACGTCGGCGGCGCTGCGCACGCGCGCGACGCTGCAGGCCACCGCCTTCGCCTGGCGCTCGAGGAGGTCGAGGAGGCCGGCGCGGTCGAGGCCCTGCGCGCGCGCCGGCAGTTCGCCGCGCGGATGGCCATCGAGGCGCGCCTCGAGCCCGGCCACGCGCGTTGCGTCCAGCGCGCCGCGGCCGAGCGACCTGTGGATGCCGCCGAGGATGCCGTCGCGGGCGGCGCTCATCGCCCGCCTCCCGCCCTGCGCCGTTGGCGCCAGAGGTCCTGGAAGGTGCGGCCCTGCGGCGCGGGGAATTCGCGTGTCGCCGTCCAGCCCGAGGCCAGCGGCAGGTTGAAGAAGCTGCCATGCCTGCGGCCGAGCCAGCCCAGCGTCGCCATCGCGCGCGCGGCGGCGAAGCGATAGAGCGCCGGCCGGCGCGCGGCCCAGGCCCAGGCGCCGAGCGCCAGGCGCGAGACGCGCGTGCCGAGCTTGCGCTCCCATTCGCGCGCCCGGTAGTGGCGCATCATCTTCGGCAGCGGGATGCGCATCGGGCAGACGCTCTCGCACTTGCCGCAGAAGGTGGAGGCATTGGGCAGCGGCCTGGCGTTCTCGACGCCGATCAGGCTCGGCGTCAGCACCGCGCCCATCGGGCCGGGATAGACCCAGCCATAGGCGTGCCCGCCGACCGCGCCGTAGACCGGGCAATGGTTCATGCAGGCGCCGCAGCGGATGCAGCGCAGAATATCCTGGAACTCCGTGCCGAGCAGCGCCGAGCGCCCGTTGTCGAGCAGGACGACGTGGTACTCGCCCGGCCCGTCGAGGTCGGCGGCGCGCTTCGGCCCGGTGGAGAAGGTCGTGTAGACCGACATCTCCTGGCCGGTGGCCGAGCGCGCGAGCACGCGCAGGATCGCCGAGGCGTCCTCGAGCGTCGGCACGATCTTCTCGAGGCTGGCGAGGACGACATGCGCCTTGGGCAGGAGCTGCGTCAGATCGCCATTGCCCTCGTTGGTGACGATGACGCTCGATCCCGTCTCCGCGACGAGGAAGTTGGCGCCGGTGATTCCGACATCGGCCTCGAAGTAGCGCTTGCGCAGGATGCCGCGCGCCTCGGCGACCAGGCTCTGCGGCTCGGTGAGGTCGCGGCGCGCGTCGAGATGGGAATGCGCGCGGCGGAAATCCGCCTCGATCGCGTCCTTCGTGAGGTGCACCGCCGGCGCGATGATGTGCGAGGGCGCCTCGTTGCGCAGCTGGATGATGTACTCGCCGAGGTCCGTCTCGACCGGCTCGATCGCGTGCTTCTCCAGGTGCGCGTTGAGGCCGATCTCCTCGGCGATCATCGACTTGCCCTTGGTGACCGTGCGCGCGCCGAGGCGCCGGCAGATGCCGAGCACGATCTCGCGCGCCTCCTCTGGCGTGCGCGCCCAGTGCACGTGCCCGCCCGCCTCCGTCACGCGGCGCTCGAAGCGCTCGAGGTACCAGTCGAGGTTCTCGAGGACGTGGTTCTTGATGTCGCGCGCCTGGTCGCGCAGCGCGTCGAACTCGGGAAGCCTGGAGACCGCCTCGGCGCGCTTGGTCGGAAACCCGACCTTCATCTTGCCCAGCGCGGATTGCAGCGTCGGGTTGGCGAGGCCGACCCGCGCGTTGGCGCGGAACGCGTTGGACGTCGCCTGCATCACCCTGCCTCCCCGATCGGCGGCGCGTCCTTCGCCATCCCGGCGAGGACCTCCGCGACATGGCGCACCTCGACGGCGCGCGTGCCCTGCTCCATCGACATGCGCTTGAGCTTGCCCGCCATGTTCATCAGGCATCCCATGTCGCCGGCGAGCAACGTGCCGGCGCCGGTCGCGAGGATGTCGGCGGCCTTCTCGGCGACCATCTTGTCCGAGACCTCGGGATACTTGACGCAGAACGTGCCGCCGAAGCCGCAGCAGGTCTCGGCGCCCGGCAGCTCCTTCAGCGTCGCGCCCGCGACGCCGGACAGCAGCGCGCGAGGCTGCGCCTTGACGCCGAGCTCGCGCAGGCCCGAGCAGGAATCATGGTAGGTGACGACGCCGTCGTGGCGAACGCCCTCGACGCGCAACCCGCGCACCTCGTGCAGGAAGGCCGTCAACTCCCAGGTGCGCGCGGCGACGTGGCGCGCGCGCGGCGCCCATTCGCGGTCGCCGGCCAGCAGCTCGGGATAGTGCTCGCGGATCATGCCGCCGCAGGATCCCGAGGGCACCACGACGTAGTCGTAGCCCTCGAGCATCGCGATGGCGCGCCGCGCGAGCTCGGCCGCGTCGGCGTTGTCGCCGGAGTTGAAGGCGGGCTGGCCGCAGCAGGTCTGGCCTTCCGGCACCTCGACGTCGCAGCCCGCATCCTCGATGAGCTTCGCGGCCGCGAAGCCCACGCTGGGCCGGAAGAGATCCACCAGGCAGGTGGCGAAGAGGCCGACGCGCGGCCTCGCCCGGGTTTGCGTCTCGCTCACGTCGCCTCGTCCATCGTTGCGTCTCGCGGGCCGGGCCGCGAGGCGGCCCGGGACGAACCCCTTCGGCCAAGCCGCGTCCCGTGTCAACGCCCCTCGGCGCGCGACGCGAGTTCCCGGGGCAGGAGAACCCAGGCCCGGCCGCGCGAGCGCATGCGCCCTGCGCGCTCCGCCGCATCCTCGCCGGTGCCCCAGAACACGTCGCCCCGCACCACGCCGCGTATCGCCCCGCCAGTGTCCTGGGCGACCATGAGCCGGCGCACCCGCCGCGCCTCGTCCAGCGGGTCCTGCGCGTCGAGCCAGACCGGGACGCCAAGCGCGACGTGGGAGCGATCGACGGCGAGGCTGCGGCCCGGCACGAGGGGGACGCCCTCGCTGCCGACCGGCCCCTCGCCCGAGAGCTCGCGGAAGAAGACGAAGGACGGATTGGCGTTCATGAGGTCCTGCGCGGCCCTGGCGTCCCTGGCCATCCACGCGCGGATCGACTGCATCGAGACCTGCTCGCGCGGGATCTCGCCGCGCTCCGCGAGGATGCGGCCGACCGGGACATAGGCGTGGCCGTTCTGCGCCGCGTAGCCGACGCGCATCTCGCCGCCCTCTGCCAGCGCGACGCGGCCGGATCCCTGGATCTGAAGGAAGAAGGCATCGACCGGGTCGTCGACCCAGGCGATGGGCCGCGCGCGGCCGGAGAGCGCCCCCGCCTCGATCTCCGCGCGGCTCTCGTAGGGCCGCAGCGCGCCGTCCACGACGCGGCCGACGACGCGCTCGCCGCGCCACGCCTCCCGGAACTGGCCGAGCTCGACGGCGACCATGTCGTCCGGACGAGCCAGCAGGGGCGTCCGGAAAGCCCCGCCCGGCTTTCGGCTGCCGCGCAGCAGCGGCTCGTAGTAGCCGGTGAAGAGCCCCTCCGCCTGGCCGCCATCGCTCAGCGCCATGGCCCGGAAATGCGCCTCGAGGAAGGCGCGCGCCGAAGCCTCGTCGGGGCGCGCGGGCAGGGCCGTACAGGCGACGCGCCAGTCACCCGCCTTGCCATAGGCCACCGGGCCGAGCGCGCGATCCTCGGGCAGCCGGCGCATGCGATCGCAGGATCGCGCGATCGCAGGAAAGGCCTCGGCGACGCGATCGTCGCCCCAGCCGGGCAGTTCGCGGAACGCGACAGGCAAGAGTCTCGCCACGCCCGTCGGCGCCGTGGGCGCGCAGGCCGCAAGGGCCAGGAGAAGAAGCGCGGCGAGGCTCGCCGCGAGGCGACGCGTCACTGCGCCGTGTCGGTGCGCACCAGGAACCAGTCGGGGGCGCGGGAGCGGGTATTGCGTGTGAAGGTCCAGATGTCCGTCACGGTCTCCACGCTGTTCGGGTCGCCCTCCACGACGTTGCCCGACGCGTCGCGCGTCGCGTTCACCTGCTCGCTCACGAAGCGGATCGCCACGAAGGCGTCCGCGCCCTCGAGGCGCGCGTCGACGATGTCCGAGGAACCGATGCCGATCAGCGTCGTCGAGAGGACATGGCCGCGGGACTGGCGCTCGCGGATCGCCGCTACGAAGCTCTGGTTCACGCCATCGGCGAGCA
>Ga0194129_10003467_pt1 | contig 21896 bp, 15 predicted proteins | sample TA2KigCa35mmetaG_FD_150862 | JGI IMG/M metagenome (GOLD analysis project Ga0194129, IMG submission 150862) | Freshwater microbial communities from Lake Tanganyika, Tanzania - TA2015038 Kigoma Deep Cast 35m | ecosystem: Environmental > Aquatic > Freshwater > Lake | place: Tanzania: Lake...
CGCCGACGACTGCTCGTGGGTGGCGGCCGCAGCCGGGGGGGGGGATGGCACAAGCCCCGGGCTGGCACAAGCCACGGGCTCGTCGTGCGCCGCGGTCTGCGCGGCGGTGTGGCCGGCGGCGAGGCGCGCCCCCTCGCGTCCGCCCCCTCGCCTGCGCTACGAGAGAGCCATGTCCGTCGAGGCGAAGACGAAGCTGGCAGCACGCGCGCGCCGCTCGGTGACGGGGGCGGGGACCCACGCGCTGTTGACCGGCTGGCCCGGCTTCGTCGCCAAGCCACTGCTGCGGCGCTTTCTCGCCGAGCGACCGCGCGCGCGGGTGACCTGTCTCGTCGAGGAAGCCCGACGCGGCGACGCCGAGGCCGAGCTGGCGCGACTCCCCGCCGGAGACCGCAAGCGGGTGCGGCTGGCGTTCGGCGACGTTCGCAAGATGGATCTCGGGCTCGCCGGGCTCGAGATTGATGCCCTGCGCGACGTCACCCACGTGTTTCATCTGGCCGCGACCCAATCGGCCCACGCCGACGCGCGCCTGCTCGACAGCGTCAACGTCGATGGCGTGCGGAACACGCTGGCGCTGGCGCGCGAGCTGCCGGCGCTGCGACGCTTCGTGCACTTCTCGTCGTGCTTCGTCGCCGGCGACCGCGAGGGCGTGGTCCTCGAGGAGGAACTCGACGACGTCCCCGCCGTCCGCACGGCGTACGAGGACAGCAAGATGCGCGGCGAGAAGCTCGCGCGCGCGGCGATGGCCGACCTGCCAGTGATGATCGTGCGACCGTCGGTGATCGTCGGCGACTCCACCACCGGCGAGATCGACCGCTTCGACGGCGTGTACGCGATGGGCATCCTCGTCGTCACCAGCCCGCTGGGCGTGCCGCTGCCCCTGCCCGGGCCGGGCACGGGCCCGCTGCACGTCGTCCCCGTCGACTACCTGACCCGCGCCGTGCTGCACCTCGCCGATGACCCGCGCGCCATCGGGCGGACGTTCCACGTCGTCGATCCGAACCCGCTGTCGGCGCGCATGGTGTACGCACTCATCGCCCAGAAGGCCGGCAAGAAGGTGCCGACGCTGCCGCGTTCGCTGACGTCTTCGGCCGCGCTCTCGACGGCAGCGCGGCGCGCCGGCTCGCTGGCGTCACAGCTCGCGTCGCAGATGGCGGCACAGCTGGTCTCGGCGGTGGGTGGCTCGCCGTCTTCGACGTTCCCCGGCGGCGGGCTCGAGCGCGTGCGCCGCAGCGCCGCCGCAGTCGAGCTGTTCGACCGCTTCGTCGTCTACAACGCCGCCCACACCACCGCGCTGCTCGCCGGCACCGATATCGTCTGCCCGCGCTTCGACACCTACGCCGACACCCTCGTGCGCTTCGTCCGCGACAGCCTGCGCGAGGAACGCAGCCGCGCCGCCCCGCCGGTAGCCGACCCGCTGGCCTGACGCCCCATGAGCACCCGCGCCGTCGTCATCCCTTGTCTGCCCGTCGCGCGACCGCACCTGCGGGAGGCGTTCCGCGCGCTGCTTGGTCAGGGACACCCGCGCGACCGGCTGACCGACGACGTGCTGGCTCGCCTGCTGTGGCTGGCGCGCGCGCTGCCTGTCGCCGTCGACGTCGTCGCTGACCCTCTGCTCGAAGACACCCGCTTCCCGGACGCGACGGTCGAGGTGTTGCGGCGCCCGCCGGAGAACGGGCCGCTGTGCCTGGTCGGCTGGCGACGGGACGACGAGCCGTTCGTCGAGCTTCTCGTGCTCAACCCCGAGGCCGCGGCGGCCGGCAGCTTCGGCGACGCCTTCGTCCGCATTGTCGTAGAGGTCGAGACCACCGCGTCACCGCCGCTGGACGGCGACGACGAGACCAGCACCCTCCCAGTGGTGCGGCTGCAGCGCTTCAGCTTCGGCTGACGGCGGCGACGCGGGACGGGCACAGGCGTCACGACGCTGGTCGCAGTGCCCGCGCCGGCCGGAAGTGCGCTATGCCGGTCAGGCATGCACCACACCCTCCCGCCCTCGGCGCTGCGCTGGCGCCTCCCCGTCGACGAGTTCTCGGCCGCCGACCTGCGCCCGAAGGAAGAAGACCGCCACGGCCGCCCGGGCGCGCTCGGGCAGGAGCGCGCGCTGGCCGCGCTGGAGCTCGGGCTCGGCATCCGCGAGCGCGGCTTCAACATCTTCGTCGTTGGCGCGTCGGGCACTGGGCGCACGTCGACGGTGCGCGAGCTGCTCGAAGAGAAGGCGAAGACCGAGCGGACGCCGTCGGACGTCGTGCTCCTCTACAACTTCGCCGACCGCGACCGCCCCTGGGCGGTGCCCGTGCCCGCCGGCGCCGCGCCGGGAATCAAGAAGCGCTACGACGCCTTCGTCGACAAGATGCTGCAGGCGCTCGAGAAGGCCTTCGAGTCCGACGGCTACATCGACCGTCGCAGCCAGCTCGACGCCCACCATCAAGAGAAGACCGACGCGCTGCTCGTCGACATCGACAAGGAGGCCGGCGAGTGCGGCTTCATCCTGTCGCGCACCGGCTCGGCGCTGACGCTGGCGGTGGCCGACGACAACGGCAACCCGCTGTCGGAGGAGGCCTACGAGGCCCTCGACGACGAGAAGAAGGCCGAGCTCGAGGGCAGCGCCGAGGAGCTGCAATCGGGGCTCGAGGAGGCGCTGCGCAAGATCCGCACGCTCGAGAAAGAGACCGACGAGGCCATCGAGAAGCTCGCGCGCGAGACGGCGGTGCAGGTCTTGCATCCCCTCGTCGAAGAGGCCAAGAGCGATCTGGCCGGCACCTCGCCGCGCGTCGTCGCCCACCTCGACGACGTCGAGAAGGACATCCTCGATCGCCTGCGCCGCCTGGTGCCCGAGAGCCACGCCATCGAGGAGGGCGGCGAGGAGACGCAGGCCGAGCCGCGCTCGGCCAAGCGCCTGAGCGAGGAAGAAGAAGAGGGCGACCGCGACGAGCCGGCGCTGCTGCGCTACCGCGTCAACGTACTCGTCACGCAGAACCCGAAGGCCGGCGCGCCGGTGGTGCTCGAGACGCTGCCGACGCTGTCTAACCTCGTGGGCCGCATCGAGCACCGCGTGCGCCAGGGCGAGAGTTCCACTGACTTCACGCGCATCAAAGCCGGTGCGTTGTATCGCGCCAACGGCGGCTATTTGTTGCTGCACGCGGCCGACCTGCTGCGCGACCCGGCGGCGTGGGAGGGCCTGAAGCGCGCGCTCAAGAACCGGCAGATCGAGCTGGACGACCCCGGCGAGCCGGGCCGCATGGTGACGATGGCGTCGCTGCGGCCCGAGCCGGTCAAGCTGAGCATCAAGATCTGCCTGATCGGAGTCCCCGAGATCTACTACACACTTTCTCGCACCGATCTCGACTTCTCCAAGCTCTTCAAGGTCAAGGTCGACTTCGAGATCGAGATGGCGCGGTCGAAGGACCGGCTGCTGCACTACATGCGGTTCCTTGCCGGGCTGTCGCACGAGGAGAGCCTGCTGCCGCTGTCGATCGAGGGGGCGGGTCGGGTGCTCGAGCACGCGGCCCGGGTGTGCGACGACCAGCACAAGCTGACGACTCGCTTCGGCGAGATCGCCGATCTGGTGCGCGAGGCGTCGTTCTTCGCCCAGAAGCAAAGCTCTACCGAGGTCACGGCGGCGCACGTCAGGCAGGCGCTGCAGGCCCGCGCCGACCGCGAGGGCTTCATCGAGCTGCGCATGCGCGAGGACATCGCCCAGCGCCGGGTCAGCATCCTCACCGACGGCAGCGTCGTCGGCCAGGTGAATGGCCTGACGGTCATCGACCTGGGCAGCTACGCGTTCGGCAGCCCGGTGCGGATCACGTGCCGCGTGGGCGCCGGCCGCGGCGAGATCGTCGACATCGAGCGCGAGACCGAGCTCGGCGGCCCCATCCACACCAAGGGCACGTTGATCCTGAAGGGGCTGCTGCTCGACCGCTTCGGTCGCCACGTCCCGCTCTGCCTGCAGGGCACGGTGTGCATGGAGCAGAGCTACTCGGACATCGACGGCGACAGCGCCTCCCTCGCCGAGGTGTGCGCGTTGATCTCGGCGCTGACCGGTGCGCCGCTGCGGCAGAGCGTCGCCATGACCGGCTCCATCGACCAGCTCGGCAACGCGCAGGCCGTCGGCGGCGTCAACGAGAAGATCGAGGGCTTCTTCCACATCTGCCGCCAGCGCGCCCCCGACCGCGTCCACGAGGTGATCATCCCGGCGAGCAACGCCCGCGACCTGATGCTCGGCGAAGAGATCGTGCAGGCCTGCGAGCAGGGCCTGTTCAAGGTCACCACCGTGCAGACCATCGAGGACGCGCTGTTCGTGCTCACCGGCGAGCGCTGGAACGGTCCCACCAGCACGTCGCCAGCGAAGCCCGGTCTGTTCGCCCGCGCGCTGGCAGCACTGGAGCACCTGGCCGCCGTGCAGAGCCTGGTGAACATGCAGCCCCGCGCCCCGCGCCGTATAACGCCGGTGCCGCGTGTGTCGTCCTCGAAGGCAGCGAAGCCGCCAGCGAAGGCGGCAGCAAAGAAGAAGCCCACGTTGCCGGGCAGGAGCCGTTGACCATGCTGCGCGCCACCGCCGTCGCCGCCCTTCTCGTCTGCGCGCCGTCCGAGCCCGCAAGGCCGCCGCCGGTCAAGCTCGCCCCGGGCCAGCTCGCCCTCGTCGGCGCCGGCGACATCGCCGACTGCAAGGTGGACGACGACCAGAAGACCGCGCGGCTGGTCGAGCAGGTGCTCGGCCAGAGCGCCGCCGCCCGGGCGTTCACGCTGGGCGACAACGTCTACCCCGACGGCAGCCTTGAGCAGTACGCACGCTGCTACGAGCCGACGTGGGGTCGCTTCAAGGCGCGCACCCTGCCTGTCGTCGGCAACCACGAGTACGGCACCAAGGGCGCCGCCGGGTTCCGCGGCACCTTCGCCGGCCGCTTCACCGCCGACGGGCCGCTGTGGTGGTCCACCGACGTCGAAGGCAACGGCAGCGACGGCAAGCCGGTGCGCTGGCACGTCATCGCCCTGGACAGCGACTGCGACGAGGTCGGGTGCGAGCCGGGGTCGCCGCAGCACGCGTTCGTCACCGCCGACTTGAGGTCGAAGGCGGCGACGGCCGCGGACTGCACGCTGGCGCTGTTCCATCACCCGCGTTTCTCCTCGGGACCCCACGGCGACGCCACGACGATGACTGCGCTGTGGCAGGCGCTCGCCGACGGCGGCGTCGATCTGGCCTTGTCAGGGCACGACCACATCTACGAGCGGTTCCCGCCGCTGTCGGCCGACGGCAAGCCCGACCCCGCGCGGGGCATCCCGAGCCTCGTCGTCGGGACGGGCGGACGGTCGCACTATCCGTCGTTGGTGGCGCGCGCCCATTCGGTGGTGCGCTTCGCCGACACGTTCGGCGTGCTCGCGATCCTGCCGCAGAAGGGCGGCGCCACGCTGCGCTTCGTCGGCACAGACGGCGTCGTCCGCGACGAGCACGAGCTGCGCTGTCGATAGCGAGCGGCCCAGGGCGAGCGGCCCAGGGCGAGCGACAAGTGTCGACCTCCACACTCCCGGCGTGCCGCGCTTGCAGACCCGTGCGGGCCGTTGCGTAGACGCGACGAGTCGGTCACGCAAGCGACCCGCTGATGCATCATGTCGTCGCAACAAAGGAGCGTCGTTGTGGCCGACGACACACAGCTGTCGAAGTCACAGAAGATCATGACGATGGTGGGCACGCTGCTCGGCATGCTGCTGGCCGCGCTCGACCAGACCATCGTGTCGACGGCAGGGCCGGCCATCCAGCGCGACCTGCACATCGAGCCAGCGCTGTATTCGTGGCTGACGACGTCGTACCTGGTGGCGTCGGCGGTGATGACGCCGGTGTGGGGCAAGCTGAGTGATCTGTTTGGTCGGCGGCGGATCCTGGTGCAGGGCATCGGGGTGTTCCTGCTCGGCTCGCTGGCTTGCGGCCTGTCGCAGTCGACGACGCAGCTGATCGCCGCCCGCGTCGTGCAAGGCCTCGGCGGCGCGGCGCTGTTCACGACGGCGTTCGCGGTGATCGCCGACCTTTTCAGCCCGCGGGAGCGCGGCCGCTACACCGGCCTGTTCGGCGCGGTCTTCGGATTGTCGTCGGTGGTGGGGCCGCTGGTCGGGGGGCTGATCACCGACACCCTCGGCTGGCACTGGTGCTTCTTCGTCAACCTGCCCGTCGGCGCAGTCGCCCTCGGCGTAATCCTGACGCGGATGCCGCCGCTGAAGAGCGAGGTCACCGATCGCTCCCTCGACATCGTCGGCGCCCTGGTGTTCGCGCTGGCCATCGTGCCGCTGCTGATCGCGCTGTCGCTGGCGAAGGTTGAGCTGCGCCCGGGCGACGTCGGCTACCTGTGGAGCACGCCGCCGATCCTCGGCCTGTTCGCCGCCGCCGCCGTCTTCGGCGCGCTGTTCATCGTCGCTGAGCGGCGCGCGCGCGTCCCGCTCATGGATCTCGGGATGTTCGCCAACCGCGCGTTCGCGGTGGGCAACCTCGCGAGCCTCGTGGTGGGCATGGCGTTCCTCGGGGCCATCGTGTTCCTGCCGCTGTTCATGGTGGTGGTCGTCGGTGCGTCGGCGACGAGGGCCGGGCTGACGACGGTGCCGCTGACCTTCGGCATCGTCTTCGGCAACATCTTCGCCGGGCAGGTCAGCTCGCGGGTCGGGCGCTACAAGTTCCTGATCGTCGGCTCGCTGGTCGTGCAGATCGCGGCGTTCGCGATCATGGCCTTCACGCTGTCCCCCGACGTCACGACGGTGGGCATGGCCGCGCGCATGGTGCTCGTCGGGCTCGGGCTCGGGCCGTCGATCCCGCTCTTCAACCTGCACATCTCGAGCGCGGTGGAGCCCCGACAGATCGGGGCGGCGACGTCGACGGCGACGCTGGCCCGGTCGCTCGGCAGCACGATGGGGATCGCCATCTTCGGCAACCTGTTCGGCTACACCCTCGTGCACAACCTCGAGGAGCGCATGGCCACCGCCACCGCCGGGCTGCCCCCGGCCCTCGTCGCCGAATGGAAGGGAGGCCCGCCCGGCTCCCCCTCTTCGGGCGACGAGGGGGCGATGCCGCAGGCGGGCTTCGACGTCGCCGCCGCGCAGGCAAAGATCCGCGCTGGCTTCGCCGCCCGCCGTGCCGCGGCCACCGCTGCGCCCGCTGCCGCCGCTGCGCCCGCCGCCGCGCCCGCTGGTGACATCACCAGCGGGCGCCCTGGCGGCGCCGGCGCCGACGCGGCCCGCGCCGAAGCCCTGCGTGCGCTCGACAGCGCCGAGCAGCAGGCCCTCGCCGCCGTCAGCGCCGTCGACCACGCGCTGAAGGACTCGTTCACCTCCGCCACCGCCCGCGTCTACTTCGTCGGTCTGTTCTTCGCCCTCGCCGGGCTGCTCGTCTCGCTGCGCCTGCCCGAGCTGGCGCTGCGCGGCACGTCAGACCCGGGCGCGCGCGGCGCGCCCGCCCTCGACTGACGCGCCACGCCGACCGCGTCGCCGAGGGCGACGCCGACCGCGACGACGACAGCCTTTTGCGACGGCGCCTGCTGTGGCAGGCAGCGGCCATGTCGACGTCCCGCTCGCACTCCGTGATCGTCACCGGCGCCACCGGCTTCCTCGGCCGTCACTGCGTCGACGCGCTCCTCGGCGCCGGCCACAAGGTCAAGGCGCTGTGCCGCTCCGACGAGCCAGCGCTGGCCGCGCTCGGCGTCACCGTCGTGCGCGGCGACGTGCTCGACCGCGCCAGCGTCGACCGCGCCATCGACGGCGTCGACGTCGTCGTGCACGGCGCCGGCCTCGTCAGCCGGTCGCCCGACGACACCAGCACGATGATGCGCGTGCACGTGCTCGGCACGCGCCACGTCGTGGGCGCCGCCGTCGCCGCCGGCGTGCGTCGCGTGGTGCACCTGTCGACGTCAGGCACCGTCGCCGTCGGCGCCGACCCCGAGATGGTCTTTCGCGAAGACGACCCGGTGCCCTTCGAGCACCTCGTGAAGTTCCCCTACTACCTGTCGAAGTGGCTGGCCGAGCGCGCCGCCGCCGACCTCGTCGACGGCACCCGCACCGAGCTGGTGACGCTGAACCCGTCTTTGGCGCTCGGCCCGGGCGACACCCGCGGCAGCAGCACCGAGGAGGTGCGGCGGTACCTGAAGCGCGAGCTGCCCATCGTGCCGCCGGGCGGCTGCTCGTTCGTCGACGTCCGCGACGTCGCCGCCGTCGTCGTCGCCGTCCTCGACCAGGGCCGCGCCGGCGAGCGCTACCTGCTCGGCGCGCAGAACCTGACGTTCGCGCAGTTCTTCGAGCGGCTCGGTCAGGTCAGCGGCGTCAAGGGGCCGCCGCTGCCGGTGGTGCTGCCGAAGGTGGCGGCGACGTGGGGCATCGGACTGCTCGAGCGCGCCGCCGATCTCGTCGGTGCGAAGCTGCCGGTGACGACGCTCGAGGCCGAGATGGCGTCGGCCTTCTGGTACTGCGACAGCCGCAAGGCCAGCCGCGAGTTGGGCTTCTCGCCGCGCGAGCCGATGACGACGCTGCTCGACACCGTGAAGGACATCCGCGGCGAGGGCCGGCGCGAGAAGCTCGTCGGCGCGCGCCGCGCGGGTGCCGGCGGAGCGACGGCGTGACCGCGGGCGCCGCCCCGCGGGTCGACGTCGACATCGACGTCACCAGCGGCGTCGCCACGCTGACCCTGGACGACGCCCCCCGCAAGAACGCGATGACCGAGGCGCTCGGCGACGCCTTCGCCACCGCGGTGGCGCGGGTGCGGGCCGAGGGTGCCGTGCGCGCCGTCGTCGTCACCGGCGCCGGCGGCGCGTTCTCGGCGGGCGGCGACCTGGCGATGCTCGAGCACCTGCGCACCGTGTCGTTCGACGCCGCGCGCGCGCACATGCTGGCGTTCTACGCGCGCTACCTGTCGCTCCTCGACCTCACGGTCCCGGTCGTCGCCGCCGTGGAGGGCGCGGCGATGGGCGCCGGGCTGTGCGTCGCCTGCGCCTGCGACGTCGTTGTCGTCGGCCGCGGCTGCAGGCTGGCGTTCAACTTCACGACCCTTGGCCTGCACCCGGGCATGGGCGCGACGTACTTCGTGCCTCGGCGCGTGGGCGCCGAGCGCGCCGCCGAGCTGTTGTACTCGGGCCGCCGCTTCGACGGTGCCGAGGCGGCGCGGACCGGGCTGACGCTCGAGGCTGTCGACGACGGCGCGGCGCTGACCCGCGCGCGCGCGCTGGCGGCGACGTTCGCGGCGCAGGGGCCGCTTGCGGTGCGGCTGCTCAAGCAGCGCCTCGGCGTCGACCGCAGCGCGCTGCAGGCGGCGCTCGACGCCGAGGCGACGGCGCAGGCCCACAGCTACGGGAACGCCGAGCTGGGCGAGGGTCTCTTGGCCGCGCGCGAGCGACGCAGCCCGCACTTCGCGCCCGAACCCGCCTGAAGCGCCGAGCGGGCGCGGAACGCTCCGTCGACGGGCGCTACGGCGCTCTCTCGACGACGCGGACGCCGCCGGCGCCGGCGGTGCCGTTCTTGCCGACCCCAGCGACGCTGTCATCGCCGGTGAGCTGACCGCCGTCGCCACCATCCTTGTCGTCGCGGTCGTTGCCGTCCGCGGGCGGGTCGAGGCGGCCGTCTCGCCCGCGCTCACCGTCATCGTCCTTCGGCCCGGCGGCGCCGCCGTCCACGTGCACGAGCACGTCGACGATCGCGCCCTTCGCCGCCAACTCGAGGCGGCCGCCGCCGCCCGCGCCGCCGCCGCGGCTGGTCGCATCGCTGTCGTGGTCCGTGGACCAATCGTGGCCGCCGCTGCCCCCGGCCCGTCGGCGAAGACGTCGCCCGATCCACCGATGCTGCCTCCGGCCAAGATTTGCAGCGCGGCCCCCCCAGCGCCCGCGCCTCGCCAAAGCTCGAGCCGCCGTCGCCGCCGGTACAGCCGCCGACCAACACATCGGCGGCCAAGGTGATCGGGCTGCTCCCCGGCGGTCCGTTCGCGCCGGCCACGCCGTCGCCGCCGGCGCCGCCGGCCTCGACGAACATGCACGCCGAGGACGGCGCAGCGCCGGCGCGGACCTCGACCGTCGCGCCGAGCTCGACGTCGCCGAAGACCAGGAACGCAGCCACGGCGGCGCCCCGCTAGTCGAGCGTGGCGTTGTCGGTGACCCGCAGCCCGCGGGTCACGACCACGATGCGTGGCGGCGGCCCGTTCCCCTGCCCGACGACGAAGGTCGCCACCGCCGCCCCACAAAGCTCGTTCGGTGCGTCGTCGGCGAGCGGCGCGAGGAGCGTCACGCAATCGCGGGTCACCAGGACCTCGTCGACGGTGAACGGGTCGAGGCCGGCAGGGAGCGACGCAAGCCCCTCGGCGGGCGGCTCGGGCGCGCACGAACCGCGGGCGCAGACGAACCCGGCGAGCGCGACGCACGTCGCCTCGTGACGGCCGACGGGGAGATCGCCATCGCCGTCGCTTTCGCAGGTCTCGCCCCGAGACAGAGTTCCGTCGCCGCAAACGGGGAATGGCTCGTCCTCGCCCTCGCCCTCGCCCTCGCCCTCGCCCTCGCCCTCGCCCTCACCTTCACCTTCACCTTCACCTTCACCTTCACCTTCACCTTCACCTTCACCTTTACCTTCGCCTTCACCTTCGCCTTCGCCCTCGCCCTCACCGACGCAGGCGCCCGCATCGCAGGAGCCCGTCGCGCAGTCGGCGCTGGTGCTGCACGCCCGAGCAGCCGAAGGCGGCCGGCACGCGGCGGTCGCCAGAAGCGGCGGCCAGCAGCGCGACCAGCAGCAGAGCCGTTCGTGTCGACGAGACCATGGATCGGCGCCAGCAACAAAGGCGCCCGCCGCGCGCGCCGGCGCCGATCCGGCTTCGGCCATCCGACGCCGGCGCCGCGCGCGGTCAGCGACGGACGACGACGGCGACGGCCTCGCCGCCGCCGATGCACAAGCTGGCGACGCCGACGTGCTGGTCGAGGCGACGCAGCTGGTGGATGAGCGTCGTGAGGATGCGCGCCCCGGAGCAGCCGATGGGGTGCCCGATCGACACCGCGCCGCCGACGACGTTGGTCTTGTCGTGCGGGATGCCGAGTTCCTTCATCGTCACCATCGACACGACGGCGAAGGCCTCGTTGATCTCGAACAGGTCGACGTCGCCGACGCCGAGGCCGGCCTTCTTCAGCGCCTTGTCGATGGAGCCCGCCGGCGCCGTCGTGAACTGCGACGGCGTCTTGGCGTGGGTGCCGTCGGCCACCAGCGTGCACAGCGGCACCAGCCCGCGCTTCTTTGCCTCGTCGGCGCTCATCAGGACCAGCGCCGCGGCGCCATCGTTGATGGTCGCGGCGTTGGCCGCCGTCACCGTGCCGTCTTTGTCGAACGCCGGCTTCAGCTGGACCATCTTCTCGGGGTTGAACTTGGCCGGGCCCTCGTCGCTGTCGACGAGCTTCGTCGCCTTGCCGTCCTTCACCTCGACGGCGACCAGCTCGTCCTTGAACCAGCCGTTCTTCTGGGCCGCCAGCGCGCGCTCGAAGCTGGCCTTGGCGAAGTTGTCCTGCGCCTCGCGCGAGAAGTCGTGCTCCTTCGCGCAGGCGTCGCCGAAGTTGCCCATGTGGGCGTTGCCGTACGGGTCCCACAGGCCGTCGTAGATCATGCTGTCGATGGCGGCGGCGTTGCCCATGCGGAAGCCACCGCGGGCGCCGGGCAGCAGGTAGGGCGCGTTGCTCATCGACTCCATGCCGCCGGCGACGACGACGTCGGCGTCGCCGGAGGCGATGGTCTGCCGCGCGAGCATCACCGCCTTCAGCCCCGAGCCGCACACCTTGTTCACCGTCGTGCAGGGCACGCTGTCGGGCAGCCCGGCGCCGAGCGCCGCCTGTCTCGCCGGCGCCTGGCCGACGCCCGCCGACAGCACCTCGCCGAAGATGACCTCGTCGACGTCGGCGCCGCTGACGCCAGCGCGCTTGCACGCCTCGGCGATCACCACCGCGCCGAGCTTCGGCGCCGGCAGCGACGACAGCGCGCCCTGGAACGCGCCGAGGGGGGTACGAACGGCCGAGACGATCACGACCTCACGCATGGAGAGCTCCTTGGTGGCGCCGACGTAGCCGCCCGCCGCGCGCGGCACAACCGGATCACCGCGGCGTCGACGTCGTGGTCGTCGTACGCGGCGGGCTCACCACACGCGCAGGTTCACGCTGACGTGGCGGCCGGGCTTGGGCCCGAACACCGGGTCGGTGTGATCGAGCAGGTTCTCGACGCCAACCATCAGCTCGGCGCCGTCGTCGTCGCCGATAGGGAACGGCTGGCGGACGCCGAGCGCCAGCACCGCCGAGGGCGGCGCGACGTCGCCGACAAGCGGTCGCTCGCCGAGCAGGTCGGCGCGAAAGAAGAACGTCGTCGCTGTCGTGGGCAGCGTCGCCTTCGCCGTCAGGTCGACGGCGTGCGTCGGGCGCAGCGGCAGCGAGCGAGCGCCGGCGTCCGCCGAGCACAGCCACGGGTCGTCGGCGGGGCAGGCGGAGGCGTCGACGGCGTTCAGCAGGTATTGCCACGTCGCCTCGAGGCGCAGCGCGACGGCGTTGAGGTCGACGGGGCCCACCGCCGCTCGCGTCGTCAACGTCGCCGTCCACGCCCGCGCGGCGTTTGCGTAGGTGAAGCGCGGGATGCCGGCGTCGGTGGTGCCCGCCGGCGCCTCGGTGATCAGGTCGTTCAGCGCGTTGCCCGCCAGCTCGACGCCGGCGTCGACGGGCACCGGCAGCGCCACGCCGTTGTCGGCGGCAACGGCGGCGTCGGGGGCAAACACGACCTCGAGCCGCGCGCCAGTGGAGCGCTCGGGTCGCAGCGCCGCGTTGCCGTCGACGACGTAGCCGAGCTCACTGTGGTCGAAGCGCAGGAAGCGCTCCTCGAAGCTCGGAAGGCGGAACCCCTGCCCCGCCGACGCGCGCAGCGCGAGCCCTGCGGGCAGGTCGAGCCGCGCGGCCAGCTTGGGCCCGAGCGCGAGCGCGCCCTCGTCGCTGGCGCCGTCGACGACGAAGGCGTCGACGCGGGCGCCGGGCGACAGCGACAGCGCGGGCAGCGGGCGCCACAGCGCCTCGGCGTACACCGACGCCGTCGTGCGCTCGCCGCCGCCGGGCAGCGTGTCGGTGCCTTCGCCGTCACGGCGCTGCGCGCGCTCGCGGGCGAGCACCGCGCCGGTGGACAGCGACAGCTCGCGGCCCCACGCCGTCCGCGACGACGGGTCGTCGACGAAGACGAACACCGAGCGCAGCTCGAGCCGGGCCTGGTCCAGGGCGGCGTTGGTCTTCGTCTGTGGCGGCGCCGGGCACGCCGGCGCAAAGGCCGTGTCGCAAAACGGTGGCGGGGCCGCGGCGTCGCCGGCGGGCAGCTTGAAGAAGCGGTGGGTGTAGCGGTCGACGCGCAGGTCGGCGGTGAGGCCGACGGGGCGGGGCAGACCGGCGGCGGCAACGACGCCGGTGAGCGCCACGGCCGCCGCGGTCTCGCCGGTGTCGGTGGCGTCACGAAATGGCGCGGCGGCGGCGATCGACGCTGAGCTCTGCGCCACCGTCGACGTCAGCGTCGTGCGCAGCGACCAGTCGTCCTGGACGACGGCGACGACGTCGAGGTTGGCGGCGGCGTTCCGGCGGTCGGGCAGGTCCGACCGGCCGTCGGCGACGTCCTTGCCCGTCGCCCGCCCGCCGCGGTCGAAGCCGGGCATCGCCGTACCGGTGACGTCGAGGCGCAGCGCCAGCGGCCCGGCGCCGCCGCCGGTGTGCAGGCCGGCGGTAGTCCACGACACGACGTCGCCGACGTGCGGGATGGCCTGGCCGCCGAGCTCGAGCTCGACGCGGCCCCGCGCCGTGGGCCTCTTCGTGATGATGTTGACGACGCCGGCGATGCCGTCGGAGCCGTACAGCGCGCTCATCGGGCCGCGCACGATCTCTATGCGCTCGATGCTCGACGCGCTGACCGGCAGGCGCGAGACGTCGACGCGGCTGTCGACCTTGCCAACGACGGGGCGGCCGTCGACGAGGATCAACACGTGCCGGCCGTCGAGGCCGTCCATCGTCACCTCGGCGCCGAGGCCGCGGCTCGAATTGACCTGCAGGCCGCCCTGCTCGGCGAGGACGTCGGCCAGCGTGCGGGCGCCGGTCTCGGAGAGCGCGGCGCCGTCGACGGCCTCGGCGCGCAGGACCTTGTCGCGGCGGCGGGCGTCCAGCGGCGAGCCGGTCACCGTGATGGCGCCGCGCGCGGTCTCGTCCGGTGCGACGGGGTCGTCGAACACCGGGTCGTCGAGGGTGTACAGGCGATCGCCCTTGCGCTGGTAGACGACGCCGTCGAGCTCGACGAGGTCGCCATCTTGTACGCCGGCGGGCACCGGCGGCCCTTGCGTCGCGCCGAGCGGGGTCGCGGCGAGCAGCGCCGCGCCGAGCAGCGCCGTCGCGACGCCGACGACGCGCGACGACGTCCGCCTCATCCGTCGTCGTCGGCGCTGCGGGTGCCGTCGTCGCCGTCCGCGGCCGGCTCGACGGCCGCGGCGCGGTCTCCGGCGCGGGAGCCCTCGCGCCAGGAGACGAAGGTGGGCCGGGCGGTCAGCGGATCGTCGCCGGTCTCGGGGATGGCCGCGCCCTCGACGGCGAGGTGGGACGCGAGCGTCCGGGCGCGCTGCGTGGACTCGCGGACCGGCGCCGACGCGATGACCCGCATCGGCTCGGCGTCGGACGACGCCGGCGCGCGCGGTCGGGCGAACGGTGGCAGGGTCAGTGAAGTATCCGCCGACGTCGGCGCAAGGGGCACCGACGGAGCAGGCGCGGCGACGGGCATGGCGACGCCGGCGTGGGTGGGCTCGGCTTCCTCGGAGGACGGCGGCGGTAGCGTCGCCGGGCAGACGGCAGATAGGAAGGCGGATGGAGCGGGGGGCACCGACGGAGCAGGCTCGGCGACGGGCATGGCGACGCCGGCGTGGGTGGGCTCGGCGTCCTCGGAGGACGGCGGCGGTGGCGTCGCCGGGCGGACGGCAGGTAGGACGGCGGGTGAAGCGGGGGGCACCGACGGAGCAGGCGCGGCGACGGGCATGGCGACGCCGGCGTGGGTGGGCTCGGCGTCCTCGGAGGACGGCGGCGGTGGCGTCGCCGGGCGGACGGCAGGTAGGACGGCGGGTGAAGCGGGGGGCACCGCCAGCGCACGCCGAGCGCCGGCGCTCGAGGATGACGATGGAACAGGCGGGTGGCGCACTGTCGGCGGCGGCACCGGCGTTTCGGTGGTGCGCCCCGCGGAGCCCGAGAGCGTGTGGCCTTCGAGGAGCACCCGGTCGAGGGTCGGCAGGACGGCGGTCGCGGGCGCGGGCGCGACGCCGGCGCGGAGCGAGGCGGCCTGCACGGTCGGCACGGCGCTGCGGGATGCCCCGGCGGGCGGCGCGGGAGGCGGCGCGGCGGGGGCCGCGGTGCGGTCGGGCACGCGGGCCATCAGCGCGCGAGCCTCGGACTCGCCGTCGCCAAGGCGAGCGCGCAGCACCCGGAAGGCATGCAGGACTTCTTCGGGATCCTTGAAGCGACGTTTGGTGGAGTCGGGGTTGAGCAGGCCATCGAACAGGAACCGCAGCATCGGATGCAGCTCCTCGCCGGGGCGCAGCGCGGTGAGCTGACCGTCGGCGACGGCCTTAAAGACCTTGGCGTTCTCCCCCTCGATGGCGCGCCGTCCGAGCGCGGCCTCGAACAACGTGACGCCCAGCGCCCACAGGTCGGTCATCCACGAGTACGGCGCGCCAGCGAACAGGTCGGGCGACAGATAGCGGAAGGTCCCGCGCAGCATGCCGGCGGAGGTCTTCTGCGACTGGCTCTCGACGGAGCGGGCAATGCCCAGATCGATGAGTTTGGCGTCGCCGTCGCGGCTGAGGACGATGTTGCCCGGCGTGACGTCGCGATGGAGCATGCGCAGGTCGGCGCCGGTGTTGTCGTCCCGCAGGTGGTGGATCGTCGACAGCGCGTCGCTCACCTGCTCGCCGATGCGGGCGACCATCGCCGGCGGCAGCCGCCCCTGCTCGTCGCGCAGCTCCTTCAGGCTGGCGCCGTCGATCCATTCGATGACGAGCACCGGTCGCTCCTCGAATGTGAAGTAGTCGAGAGTGCGGACGATGTGGCGGTGTCGAAGCCGGAAGCCGGTGCGGGCCTCGTCGTCCATGTGCGCGACGAGCTCGGCGGTCGGCCGGTGCGGGGTCTTCAGGACGACAGGCTGGCCGCCGCGGTCGCGCGCGAGGAACACCGAGCCCATGCCGCCCTCGCCGAGCTTGCGCACGATCTTGTAGTCGCCGACGCGCTTCACCGCCTTGGTTTCGCCCGCCAACCCCCGCGCGTCAAAGTGCATCACGTCGGCGTCGCGCCCAGCGCGAGCCACCCAGCGGCTGCACCGGACGGCGCGCCGCAGGGCGGGAGACGCGGACGGTTTGGCGAATCGTGACGCCTTGGTAGGTTGCCGCGAATGGCAGACGCGCGTCCTCCCGGCTACGACGACGAACCGTCCCTCGGGTCTCGCCCCGGTGACAGCCGCTGGGGCACCGTGGGCCTCCTGTTCGCGAACCTCGCGCTCGGGCTGTTGATGGCCTGGGTGGGAGCACCGCTGCTCGTCCCCGACGATCCGGCGGCGCTCATCGCGTTCGGCGCCGTCGATCCGCCCCGCATCTGGGCCGGTGAGATCTGGCGCCTGTGGTCGGCGTGCTTCGTCCACGTCGGCGTCGTGCACCTGGGCCTGAACCTGTGGGTGCTCTGGCAGGTCGGACGCGCGTACGAGCGGCTCGTCGGCGCCGCCCGCGTGGTGCTCGTCTACCTCGTCTCGGGCGTGTTCGGCTTCGCGCTCTCTATCGCGCTGCTGCCCGGCCTCACCGCCGGAGCGTCGGGCTCGATCTTCGGCCTCACCGGCGCGCTGCTCGCCGTCGCCGTGCTGACCCGCCAGCAGCGGCTCGGCCGCTTTCTCGTCAGCGCGCTGCTGCCCTTCGTGCTGGCCACCTTCGCTCTTGGCGTGCTCGCCCCCGGCCTCGTCAACAACGTCGCCCACTTCGGCGGGCTCTTGATGGGCTTCGTGCTCGGCTACGGCCTGTGCGCCGGCGAGCGCTCGTTCCTTGGCCTCGACGACGCCGCCGAGCGCGCCGCCGCCGAGGCGACGGTGACGCGCGCCGAGCGCGTGCTCGGCACCGCGGCCCTGGCCGGCGCCGTCGTCGTCTTCGCCGGCGTGACCCTGTACGCGCTGCAGCCGCGCCTGTCGCCGCGCTTCCACGCCGTGATGGGCCTGCGCGCGGCCCACGACGCCAGCGTCGCCCGCACCGAAGTCGAGCGCGCCGAGGCGCGGCGCCTCGCGCGGGTCCACCTCGACGACGCCGAGCGGCTGGGCGGCGCCGACGCGGCGACGCTGGCCCTGGCCTCCCGCGTCGCCGCGCTCGACGGCGACGAAGAGCGCGCGCGGACACGGATGGGCAAGGCGGTGCGCAGTTGGATCGCGTCGGCTGGCGACCGCAAGCGCGCCCTCGACGCCGCCACCACCGAGCTCGCGCTGCTGCAGCCCGACGTCGAGATGCCCTACGCCGACGGGTTCACGGTGCGCGCGCTGTGCGACGCCGCGCTCGACGACGAAGGGCGCAAGGCCGCCGGCCCCGAGGTCAAGAACTCCTGCGCGTGGCTGCTGTTGCGGGCCCGTGAGCCGGTGGTGCGCGACGCCGCGCGCGCGTTGCCGCTGGCGCGCGAGGCGTGGGACGAGTCGGGACGCGAGCGCCCCGAGATCGTGCACACCTACGCCGTCGCCCTCGCCGACAACGGCGCCGCTGCCGAGGGGCTCGCGCTGCTCGAGCTGTTGAGCGTCTCGGGCCGCGGCGCGATGCTCGGCCCGGGGCTCCTCGAGCGCGAGCGCGCCCGTCTCGGACGGCTCGCCGACGAGCAGGCCCGCGCCACCGTCGGCCGGGCCGCCACTGCCGACGGTCGCCCGCTGGCGACGACCGACACCCAGGACGACGCCGATGCCGGAGCCGCGAGAGCCGGCGAGGCTGGAGCAATCGACGCCGACGCCGGCGACGCCGGCACGACCGTGCCCAGCAACGCCGGCGTCCCCGTCGGCGCCGGCGGAGCGGCCGACGTGCACGTCGACGAGCAGACACGGTAGGATGGCGCGCAATGGCGGCGATCTCGGCCCACAAGAAGGAGCTCGATGACCTCGAGAAGTCGGCGGAGACGATCCGTCGTGACTTCGACCAGTTCTTCGCGGGCAGCCAGAAGCGCCCGCCAACGGCGGCCCAGGCCCAGCTCGCCGGTGTCATGCGCAAGATCAAGGAAGAGGAGCTGAAGGAGTGGAACACCCAGGACCGGTTCCGCTTCAACCAGATCCACGCCCGCTTCGTCTCGATGGAGCGGATGTGGGCCCGCACGCTCAAGCAGATCGAGGACGGCACGTACAAGCGCGACAAGTTCAAGGTCGCGCAGATGAAGAAGCGCGAGGCCCTGTCCCAGCGCGACGCTCCCGTGCAGTCCGACGCCTCGTCGCAGCCGACGGTGGACATCCGCCCATCCCCCGCCGACCTCGACGGCTTCGACGTCGACGTCGGCGGCTTCGAAGACGAGCTCGACGGGCCGCCGCCGCCGCCGAAGCCGGCTCCCCGCCCCGCGGCGCCGGCGCCTCGCCCTGCCCCGGCGGCGGCGACGCCCCGCCCGGCCGCAGCAGCGGCGGGCGACCTCGGCGGCCTCAGCGAGTCGCGCCTGCAGCAGCTGCACAAGGTCTACGTCGACGCCAAGCGCCGCACCGGCGAGCAGTCGTCGTTGACCCTCGAGGCGCTGCGCGCGCAGGTCGCCAAGCAGGTGCCCGTGATCCGGCAGAAGCACGGCTGCGCCCAGGTGGACTTCAAGGTCGTCCTGAAGGACGGCAAGGCCATGCTCAAGGCGATCCCGAAGTAGCCGGCGTCGTCGACGCCGTCGCTGTCGTCGTCGGTGCCGTCGCCCGCGGCGATTCGCGTCGAAATGGGGGCCGCACCTCACCCCCCGGGGCCACCTACCGCAGCGTGTCGCAGACCGCGCCACCCAGCCCGCGCACCTTGATCGTGTGGCGCGAGGCGTCGGCGACGCCGCGCCAGCGGTCCTCGGCGTAGGCGCACTCGTGGGTCTTGCCGCTTCGGGCATCGCGCAACACCAGCACGTAGCTCTCGCGCCGCGCGCCGGCCCGCTCGGCCCCGCGCCCCGCCGTCGACGCGAGCCGCAGCACGGGCCACGCCGGCAGCGGCACGAGTGCCCCCGACGCCTGCGCGGTGCGCACGACGCGCCAGCGGTCGACGTCGAAGGCGCACCGGTCGTCGTAGACCGGCTCCTCGCGGTACTTCGTCGTGCACTCCTTCTTGACGACGAAGGTGCCGTCGCCTTTGTCGACGTTGCGGTCGTGGCAGTCCTGCCCATCGGGGATCCTGCGCGTCGTCCGCACCGCCCGGTGGCGGCTGACGTTGTAGGCGCCCGCCGGCAGCGCGTCGCACCAGGCGTCGTCGCGCACGGCGTCGAAGCGCTCGACGTCGATCTCGCGCGTCCAGCGATGCGCGGTGACGTCGACGGTGGCGTCCTTCTTCCACAGGAACAGCGCCAGCACGACGACGACGACGGCGACGAACGCCGCGAGCGCCGCCTTCAGCCACGCCGGCGTCGATCGCGGCGCGGCGCTCGACGGCGACGGCGATGGCGCGACGACGGCGCCGTCCTTCACGATGCGGTCGGCCTTCGTCGCGACGGCGACGTTGCCGTCCTTCGGGTTGCCGCAGTTGACGCAGAACGACGCCGCCGCGCCGCACGGCGTGCTGCACGCCGCGCACGACCAGTCGGCGCCGACGAAGGAGTGGCCCTTGACCTCGACGGCCTCGCCAGGCTTCGGGAAGTACCGCCTCGTCGGATCCTGCGGCGCGCCGCAATTGGGGCAGCGGCGCTGGCTCTTGCCGAGCAGGCCCGTGGTGCCGCACGACGAGCAGTCCCAGAGCATCTCGAAGGCGGGTTCGGTCATGGGGCGACCTTCGCACAGGGAGCCCGCGCGCCGCAGCCGTGACGGCGCCGACCGTGGGTCGCCCTGGGTGACGCGCGTCGACGACGCGGCGCTGCTCGCCGGTTCAAGGCGCGAGGCTGCGGGCGCAGCGAAAGCCGAAGTGGTGGAACACCGGCGCGTTCGTCGGCACGTGGGGGCGCCGAAACCACGTCGCCATGTGGTCGGCGGGCCAGTACCACGAGCCGCCGCGCACCACGCGCTCGGTGTGCCCGGGGCAGGCCGCGGCGCCACCGCACGGCCCGCGCGGGTCGATCCCCGCGCACGCGGCGCCACAGGCGCTCCACGTCGGCGAGAACCAGTCGTTCACCCACTCCCACGAGTTGCCCGCGAGGTCGAAGGTGCCCGCAGGGTCGGCGGGGCGCGAGCCCACCGGCTCGGGGCGGCCGACGTCGGCGTTCTTCGGCGAGCGCTGCTTGACCCCGCACGAGCGCCCGGCCTCGTTGCGGTACACGGCGCGCGCGCACGTCGCCGGCTCGTCGCCCCACGGGAACATCCGCCCGTCGGTGCCGCGCGCGGCCTTCTCCCACTCGGCCTCGGTGGGCAGGCGCTTGCCGCGCGCCGTGCAGAAGGCGACAGCGTCGAACCAGCTGACGCCGTGGATCGGCTGCCGCGGCGCATCGAAGTCGGCGTACAGCGGGCCTGCCTCTTTGCGGCAGGCGCCCTCCGCCACGCAGGCGCGCCAGTCGGCCACCGTCACCTCGGTGCGGTCGAGCAGGAAGGTGCTCACCACGACCGTCGACGACGGCGTCGACCGCAGGTGCTTGTCGCCAAGCCTGCGCGCCCGCGCGACGTCGATGCCACGCACGAATTCGCCGCCCGGCACGCACACCATGTCGGAAGGCGTCGTCGCCGGACACGGCTGCGCGGCGGCCGACGACGGCGGGGCCGACGACGGCGGGGCCGACGACGGCGGGGCCGACGACGACGGGGCCGACGACGGCGGGGCCGACGACGGCGGGGCCGACGACGACGGGGCCGACGACGACGGGGCCGACGACGACGGCGACGGGACCGACGCCACCGCGGGCGCGTCAGCGGCTTCGTCGCCGCTCCAGCCGTTGACCGCGCCGACGACCGTCGCGGTCAACGCGCCGGCGCCAAAGAACGCAACGCTCCGCAGCAACCGGGCGATCACCGCGTCGCACTCGGTGCGAGAGCCGCGCGCCGCTCACCTGGCCGGGCCGACACCACGACCGCCGGCGCGTCGTCGCTCAGCAGGCTTGTGCCCGTCACCGCGCCGGGCGGCGCGCGACGCAGCAGGTCGAGGGCCGAGCGGACGCGGGGATTGGACAAGAACGCACGCAGGCTGTCGCCAGTCTGGATACCATAGTGGAAGTTGTCGACCGGCTTGTCGGCAGGCAGATACAACAGGTCGGCCTCCACCGCTGCGAGCGGCGGCGTCGTGTCGACCCAGCGCAGCGATGCGTCGCCGTGGGTGCGCAGGACCAGCGAGCTGCGACCCCACGGCAAGCCAGCCAGGTTGGCGCGCGCGCGCGCCGAATACTCGAAATACTGCTCGGCGTTCGAAGGATAAAATATATTTATTTCCAGGCCAGCGGCGCGGCTGGCCGCGGACAGGGCCGCCATCGTCCGTGGTCCGGTCAGGTCGCCGCGCACGACGAAGACGCGCCCGGCGAGCGCCAGCCCGCGCACCCACGCGTAGTCGTCGTCGTCGGTCAGAAACGACGTGACGCCGCGCGCCGGCAGATGGGCCACGAGCCGGCCGATGCGCCGCGCGACGCGCGGCCGCGCCTCGCGCAGCGCGTTCAGGGCGCCTTCGCGCACCGGGCCCGCCGGGTACGCCCGCACGAGCTCGGCCGCCAGCGCCCCGCCGCCGCCGTCGTCGACAAACAACGCGCGGAACGCCCGCCGCGTCGGCGCCAGCGCGAAGGCCGCGACGTAGACATGGTGCA
>Ga0194129_10003468_pt1 | contig 21894 bp, 12 predicted proteins | sample TA2KigCa35mmetaG_FD_150862 | JGI IMG/M metagenome (GOLD analysis project Ga0194129, IMG submission 150862) | Freshwater microbial communities from Lake Tanganyika, Tanzania - TA2015038 Kigoma Deep Cast 35m | ecosystem: Environmental > Aquatic > Freshwater > Lake | place: Tanzania: Lake...
TACGGGTGTCGCTGTTCAGCGGCCATTGGATATTCAACGCAGAGCTGGCAGGATTAGGCCATACGTTCAATTCGTCAGCATTGGCTTTGGCGCTCACCAAACGTGGCATGGCCAAAGAGGCTCCAGCTATTGGTTGGGCGAATGGATCGGTGATTTCACTCATTTGGCCCAGGGCCAACTCTGCAAAATCAAGCTCCAAACCTGCATCAGCATTGACTTCCATTTCGAAAAGCAGATCTCCTGCACGGACGCTGAGTCCTTCAGGGGCAGACCAACCCATGCGGAGGCGACCCTCGCTGAGATGATGCATGAGGGCATTTTCACCCATGCGGGCTCTGACAGCCAGGAGATACAAGCCGGCAGGCCATGGAATATCCAGGGTTAGGGCTCCCATTTCCATGTCTTTTCCAGCGAACACCGGGAGGCGAACCGATTGACCGACTTTGGCTTGGGTTGCCTGTGCTGCTGCGACCAAATTGGGCAGGGATAGACGACCCGATGGATTACCGAAATACGAGGCGTTCACATCTCCCGTGGCCAGACCCTTCACCTCCGCATTGAGTAAACGACCTGTTGTGAAATTCAACGAACCCGCATCGTACTGCCAGTTCCCTGCAGGGAAGCTGTTAATCGCATTGTTCGAGCGCAGAATGATCATCAAGGCATCGGTATTGTTCACCAATGAAGAATTGTTCACATCGGCGGCCAAGGAGACAATCGGTGCTGGATTCAAAAGACCCTGGTAAATACGACGTGTTTCCAAGGCGTCCGTGGCGTTCACCCCTGTCCATGCTCTGGAGCTGTTGCCCCGAATGCGGTACTGACCGGCGGCAAAATTTTCTACGCTGAAAGTCCCGTTAGCACCCGCATTCACGGTGGCCACCACCTGACCGTTGGTATTCACCAAACGCAAGGTATCGCCCACCAACGGCGTTGCTTGGGTGTTGGCATAGGTCAAACGACCGTTCAGCACGTTGAAGCCCATACCCACTTCGTAGATGGCCAAAGTCCCGCTAATTTCGTTGGCAATTAAAAGCATCGGTTTGCCGTTCGGGCTTTGGTCTTGACCCACGAATTGAATCACCTCCGCGCCACGGTCTCCACCTAGACCTGTTGTTGTTCTTGTGTTAAGATAACCACTAAATACAGGGCTGGCCGGATTGGTCACCTCAAAAGCCATCACCCCACCAACACGCTCCAATGCGATGAAGGCGAACGTGCGAGATCCAATTTTTCCAACAGCAACGCCTTCAGGTTCTGGACCTTTGGAACGACTGCGGCTTTTGCGAGTATTGTTTTCGCTATCTGCATTGAAGAATGCGCCCCACGTTGGATCAGCCAAAACAATGGATTCAATCAAATTCTTGGACTCGTACGTCTGTGCATAGGTATTGGCGTTGTAAATGGCAAAAGAACGAGGGCCCACCATATGCAATTCGTCGTAATCGCCATCGCCATCCAAGTCACCGCTTTGGTTGGTGATACGAAGACGACCCAGGGCATGGGATTCTTTGAGCATCGCGCTGTTGGGAAAGCGGGTGGCATCCAAGTTCACTGCACCCACCGTGGTGCGCTCGTTAAGGGCCGTGTATTCCCGCTCATCCCCTTCGTTGGCGGTGATCAAATAGGGGGTGGTTCCGATGGTGAAATTGGCAATTGCGTCCGGCATATAAAAGGATTTAACCGGCCAATTGGTCATCAAAACGACACCGTTGTTATCAGAAGCATCAAAGCCGTTCAAGGCTGTCTGATGATTCTTCATGCCCATTGGATTGATGCTGTTGACGATTTTGTTGACCAAATCAATTTGAGCAATCGCGTTGTTCTCTTGGAGGGTCACCCAAGCCTTGGTGTTGTCAGACGAAACCGTGATGTACTCGGGCTCCAAATTCTGGGACAGCGTACCAAACGGGGATCCTTTGCGTACCCCCGATGCGATAAGCGAAGCGCTGAGGGCGTTAAATCCGGTGAAATTCAAGGTGGTCACATCGGATTGAACATAATTGGTGTCTTGAACGTCGATAATGCTTACCGAACCTTCAGGATCATTCGAAAAATCACCGTTGGGCTGACCTTCGTTGGCCGTCAAAAGATATTTCCCATCGGGAGTGAACGTGATCATGTCAGGCAGGGAGCCCACGGTCACTTGACCTTTGTAATTACCCAAGGTATCGAAGAAAATAACACGACCTGGGTTTTGCTCAATAGAATCCGGGCTGGCCACGGCCAACAAGCCAGGTTTCACGGCCAAGCCGGTAATTCCGCCGTAAGGCTGCATGCTAACAGAACCAACCGTGACGGGCGCTGCGGGATTGGCTAACGAGACCATGTCAAAGCGACGCTGTTCCCCGGAACTCAAAAAAGCTCGTTTGCTGATGGGGTCATAGACGACCACCTCGGTAGATGCTGCAAGACCGGGTGTTGGATCAAAACTGGCGATAGGGGTCATCTGAACCGCTCCGCTGGAAACTGGAGCCTGCCGATCATCATCCGAAATATAATAGGTGAAAAAATCAGCTCCACTAAGGGTCAAACCCTCCAAGCTGTCGATTTTGAAAACCAAGTATTCATCATCCTCAACAAGGGCATCGTTGTTGATCGTCAAAGGAATTTGAATAGCTGTTGGCGTATTCGTCACCTGAATACGCTGGGTTTGCCAGCCGCTCAGATCCGCAGCCGAACCGTTGCTCCAGGTGGTCAGCAAAGAGATGCGGAAGGATCCGGTAGCCGGTACCGTCGCTGCATTGGTCAGGTTAACCGGAATAAAAGCACCGCCTCCATTTTCAGCGACGGATTTGAAACGAGAACCAAAGGCAATGGTTCCCAAATTACCGGTAACCACCCCGCCCGTGTACGTAACATTGGCCAAAGGGGATGCGTTGCTATCCGCCAATTCGCAATTGCCCGCCGTCGCCAGATCAAAAGAAAGGGTTGTTGGTCCCCCTTGCAATATCACAAAACGCATGTTAAAAAGCAAACCATTGACATTAATGGCATTGGCATCAAACCAACCGGCACGGAATTGGGCTCCACTGTCGGTATAATTGACACCCAGGTTGCTGAAATAACCGCAGTTCCCGATCAGAGCAGCGCTCAAAGCGGGGAGAATATTGGTTGGAGAACCTGCGCAACGCAGACGTGTGCTGTCGTAATTGATGGACAGCGAGATAGCGCCCACTTTGAATGCGGCATCCATTTGCATTTGAACAGGGACCGATACGGTATCACCGACACGTCCACTCACCGAACCTATGCCTACCGAAGGAAAGGAAATCGCTTGCACCGAACCGTTGGTAAAGGTCAACCCGCTAATGGGATTCCCATCGGCATCACCAACCTCGACAAGGGCAGGGGTCGCAAGATCCCAGTTCAACGATGCCGTACCTGAGCGCAGGATTACCATGCGCACCCGGAACAAAACCCCGGTCACCGTGGCTGGATTCAAATCATACCATGTCAATCTGAATTGAGAAGCAGAGGCATTCAACCCTGCCCCTGTTCCAGCGAAGAATCCGCAGTTGGTGAGTAAATTTGGCGTCGTGATTCCCGTATTCAAATCGGTAATTTGGGACAAACAACGCAAGCGGGTTGAATCGTAATTCACCGCCAAAGTCAAGGCCGACAAGGTTAGCGGATTCGCACCGCTATAAACCACAGGCACCGAAACCGTGTCACCCACGAGTCCGGTTACTTGGCCCAGGGTGATGCTTTGCGCATGGCTTTGTTGAAGGCTCAAGGCCACCAAAATCATGGCCAAAAACGAAGTAATCCATTTTTTCATAAAAATATTTTTAGACACTCAAAATTGAATTGGCCTTGTTAACCGTGGATTTCCGTAATGTCAAGAAGAGGTTGCTTCTTCTTTACCTAATCGTTAAGGTCCAACGGGGGATTCACCCATTAGAAGATTCACCCAACCGGGGATTCAGCCACCATGCTTTCCATGCTTATGCCTAGATTTACCCTGTATAATGGCTGTACCGGTGAGCAAGCATCCCTTAACACGAGCCCTGTGGTGGTCGGGCATTCAAGCCTGCGCTAAAGTCCTGGGCCAGTTCAGCCTTGTTAAAGTAATTGCGCTCTGGTATGGCCCCGCGGGATTGGCCTTGGCTGGACAATTTCAAAACCTCCTGTACCTGCTCCAAACCATGGGCGGGTCAGCTACCCAAAACAGCAGCATCCAGGCCTTGAATCAAGACGGCTTATCGGCCGAATCCCAGCGAGGTGTTCTCACCGTTTCGCTCAAGATTAGTTTTTGGATCACGATGATCCTTGCGCTGCTGTGGATTCTTGGATACCCCTGGCTTGACGCTTTGATTTTTCCATCGGAATTTCCGGGATGGTTGTACTTCCTTCTGCCTTTGAGTTGTTTGCTGTCCACGTTTTTTTTCTGGACCAATGCCTATTTATCCGCCACCAAGAACTACCGATCCTTAGCTATTCATAACATTCACCAAACCTTTTGGAACACCATCCTCTTCATCGTGGGTGGGCAACAATGGGGGATCGTCGGAGCATGCACCGGTTTGGCACTGGCCCAAATCCCCGTTGCATGCTACAGCTTGTGGGGGATGAAACGGTACGCCAAATTCCTTCTTCGCGCCAAGGAGGTTTGGAACTTTACTTCGCTCTTCCGCAAGTTGCCTTATCCCGATGGTCAATCGTTGAAGTCACCCTGGCCTATGGTGGCCTTGTCCTTGTATTCGGTGGCTGCAAGCCAAATCACTTTGGTGGTGATTCGCAGCATCATGATGAAGCAATACGACATGAACGAAGTCGGATACTGGGAAGGACTTCAACGCCTTGGAAACCTATGGATTCCGGTCATTGCAACCCTCTTGTCCTCGCATTTTTTGCCCATCCTTTCTCAACAACGAAATCGCGAAGGATTTCTTCGACATTCGATGCAGAGCGTCCTGGCGAGCGGGGGATTGGTGACGCTCTTCGCTTTGGTTTTGATGGCCTTCCGATTCCAAGCCATTCCGCTGTTGTTTTCCTCGGATTTTGGGCCGATGGTCATGCTCCTGCCCTTGCAATGCATCGCCGATATTTTCAAAGCGGTGAATTGGAGCTTGAGCCATGCGATTCTGTCCCAAGGACAAGCCAAGCAACTCATCGTAGTGGATGTGGCTGTTCAAGGAATTTTGATGGGAGGCGTAGCCTTTGGCTCGCAGCATTTTGGCTGGGAATTGGCAATCCAAGTCTATGCGGCAGCGACCCTTGTTCAAAGTATTTTGACCCTGGCTTTATGGCTCCGTACCTACCGCCTTCTGTTGGCCACAAACCCATGATCATGACAAGCCCTTCTCCCTTTTACCAACACAAGCCTGAGGATTATTACCGCCATGCGAGGACCGATATCCTGGCCTTTCTTGGGGATATCGAGGGGCAAAGCATCCTTGAGCTCGGTGCGGGGGGAGGTTTTACCTTGGCCTATGCCAAAACAGTGGGCCGCGCAGCCTATGTGGCCGGCGTGGAACTTTTTGATTTGCCCCATACCGCCCAAAGGGAGGCCGCCTTGGACGAATTTCATTGGGCCGATCTCAATCAAGCCCCCGTGGCCTTGCAGTGTTCGCAGTTCGACATTCTGCTGTGTCCGGATATTTTGGAACACTTGGTGGATCCATGGCGCACCCTGCGGCAATGGTCAACGTATTTGAAGCCAGGAGGAAGGCTTTTGATTTCCATCCCCAATATTCGAGAAATTTCGGTGATGTGGAAAATATGGGGGATGGGTGATTTTGGATACACCGAGGATGGGATTTTGGACAAGACGCATCTGCGATTTTTTGCTCGTCGAAATGCTGCCGAGATTCCGGATAAAGATCAGTATTGTAACATCAAAGTAATTACTGCCATAGCTTATCAAAAAGGACCACGTTTCCGACCGATCCTCAGTCGAATGACCCTGGGTTGGGCAGATGATTTCCTGACCCACCAATGGTTTGTTACCGCCACGAGACGTTAATGCATTCACTAAACACTTTGTATTCAACGACTTTAGCTTCCATTCCCCCTTCGGTCTTGGGGGTGGTGGGTGTCGTCGTGATTCATTATCAGCATCCTGCTGTCACCCAACAATGCTTGGATGCCTTGGCGCAGCAACAAGGGGTGCGGATCGCTTTGAGGTTGGTGGATAACAGCATGGATGGGGATGCCCCTGCGTTCATTGCTTCGGATAATTTCCACTCCTTTCATCGTCTTCAAGGGGAGAATCATGGATTTTCTCATGCCAATAATCTTGGTTTGGCCGATCTACGCAAGGACTTAGAGCGCACGGATTTCCTCGGTGTTTTGCTTTTGAACAACGATGCCTTCCTGGACCCGGACAGCCTTTACCGCCTTGCCCAAACCCTGCGATCGGCATCCCCCTTGGACCGCACGGATCAAGCTGTGAGCGTGATGGCCGGTGCCACTTTGCTGCATCCGAACCGCAGTCTCCAAAGCGCAGGAACCCGATGGCACCTTCGCAGAGGATACGGCTTGCCATTGAACCAAGCGACAACCCCGCAGTCTGTGCTCTATACGGCTGGCGAGTCCCTGGAGGTCCTTGATTATCCTTCAGGGGCTGCCCTCATGCTGAATCCAATGGCCTTGCAGGCTTTGGATTGGTCCATGGACCCCACTTATTTCTTGTATTTCGAGGAATTGGATATGCTTTGCCGGCTCCTTGAAAAGGGGCCTGTGCTGGTTTTCCCTTCGACCATCGCCACTTGCGTTCATTTGGAGGGGGCCTCAGCCGGTAGCGGTCACCGTCATCATGACCGCAGTGCCTACAGCGATTACCACTTCCACCGCAGCAAAAAGCTCTTTTACCGCAAACATTTTCCATCCCTCTTGCCCAGGATGGGGTTGCTTCATCTGGGCGTTTTGTCGAAACGTCTCCTTCGAATGCAATGGACCAAAGCCACCACAGTGTGGAAAGGCTACTTTTGGTCGTAAATTCGCGTCCCCAACAAGGCCAAGGAGAGGTGTCCGAGTGGTTGAAGGAGCACGCCTGGAAAGTGTGTATACGGGAAACCGTATCGAGGGTTCGAATCCCTCTCTCTCCGCATCCTAAGTGAATTGGCCCGCAAGGGCTGTTCAGTTGCCCAGCTCTCCGGCGATGGATTGACCGAAGGCCTCCCTGAAATCACTGCCACCAGTACCGAGCAAATGCATGGTCTTGGTCAAAGCCGCTTCGAAGGTCATATCCATCCCCGATATGGCCCCCAAATCCAACAATCGACGGCCGCTTTGGTAACGGGTCAAGTCCACCTGCCCACCGACGCATTGACTAAGGGCGATCAAATGTCCACCTCGCTGAACAAAGGCTCTCAAAAGTTCCGATAAGTCCCCATCCGCCGGAATATTCCCTGCACCGTAAGCTTCTACCAAAACAGCCTTGACCGTAGGGTCATGCAGGGCAACTTCCCACAAATCGGGCCTCAAGCCCGGAAACAATTTGAGCGATAGGACCCCTTGATCCAAGGCAGGAAACCAGGCGGGACGCCCCTGTTGAAAGGGTTGACCCGGAATTCCTTGCCCAATAGCCTCCTCTGCATATTCAATGCGGGTTCCGGCCCTGGCAAGGACAGGATAATTCGGCGAATCAAACGCATCAAAGCCCATGGCGTGCAGTTTGCGCACCCTGTTGCCACGGAACAAAGCATGATTGAAGTACAAGGCAATCTCCGGGACTCTGGGCAGGCCGTCAGGACCTAAGGCCATGGCCACTTCCAAAGCGCTCATCCAATGCGATGCCGCATCAGAGCGTGGATGACCCAAGGGTAGTTGAGATCCGGTAAAGATGACCGGCTTTCCCAAATGTTGCATCATGAAACTCAAGGCAGCCGCCGAATAGGCCATGGTATCCGTGCCATGCAATACCAAGAAAGCATCCATATCAGCAGAATGCTTGAGGATCAATTCCCCTATCTGAACCCAATGTTCCGGTTTTAGATCCGAGGAGTCCATCGGCCGATCCAAAGAAACCAAGGTCAACTCCACCGGCAAGGCATCAATATCCGGTAACTGTTCCAACAGGTCCTCCAAGGAAACCGGCACCAAGCCTGACGAGCTTTCTTTCATTCCAATGGTGCCCCCCGTATAGATCAATAGGATCCTGGAGGAATGCGATCGGGGCGAGCGGGTCATAGCAAGGTTCATCAAAGAATTCGCCAAAGGTCGGCAGCATTCCGGGTGCATCGATCCCCTGCTTCCTCCGCACTCATTCCCCACAGGTCGCCCAAACATTGCGCTACCTGCGCCATCATCGCCGGTTCATTCCGTTGGCCACGGTGAGGAATCGGGGCCAAATAGGGGGCATCTGTTTCCATCAGCACATGATCAGGCCCTACACGCTTTAGAACATCGCGAAGGCCTTGGTTGGCTTTGAAGGTCACTATACCCCCAATGCCCATGTACTGACCACGCTCCATGATGACCTCGGCCTGTTCCAACGTTCCTCCGTAACAATGATAAACGCCCCGGAAAGGCAGGTCTTTGGTAAGTTCCAAAATCAATTCAAGGCTATCCCGAGAATGGATACAAACCGGTAAATCCAAACGGTTAGCCTCGTGAACTTGGGTCAGAAAGGCCTCTTGCTGCAAGGCAAGATTATCTTGACGCCAATACAAATCAATGCCAATTTCACCAACACCCACAAAGTTCAATGAAAGGGCGTTTGGGCTCAAGGCTAATTTCATTTGATCCCATAGGTCCTGCCACCCCTCCTCCACCGAGCAAGGGTGTATTCCCAACATCGGGTACAAACCAAGTTCCGCCGAACTTTGGGCCACCAAATCGGGGAGTTTATTCCAGGATTCAAGATCCACATTGGGCAAGAAAATGCGCCCAATCCCTGCCGCCACAGCCCGACGCATCACCTCCGATCGATCCTCGTCAAAGGCATCGGCGTACAAATGGCAATGGGTATCGGTAAGCAAGCGCTTAATTCCTGCGGTTCATGAAAATAGACACGTAATACAGAAGCGTCGCCAAGGACGAAAGGGCTGCAATCACGTAGGTCATCGCCGCCCAATGAAGAGCGTCTTTGGCCATGGTGTGCTGTTGGCTGTGGGTAATGTTGCTGCGATCCAACCAAACAAGAGCGCGGCGCGAAGCGTCAAATTCAACTGGCAAGGTCACGAAAGTGAAAAGGGTAGTGCCTGCAAAAAGGATAATCCCTAACAACAAAAGTTGAGGGAAAATCTGCAGGGTAAGGACACCGATCAAGAGTATCCAAGGCATGAAACGGCTGGTCACGCTCAGGGCCGGCACCATCGCGGAACGGAATTGCAGCCAGGAATAGGCGGTGGCGTGTTGGACCGCATGGCCTACTTCGTGGGCCGCAACGGCAGCAGCCGCTACGGAACGACCGTAAAAGACTTCATGGCTAAGGTTAACCGTCCGCTTGCTGGGGTCGTAGTGGTCGGTCAATTGACCCTCGGTAGAAATCACCTGAACATTGCTAATGTTATGTTCGGACAACATCCGCCTTGCTACTTCTTCACCGGTCAATCCGGAATAAAGAGGCGTCGCCGCATAGAGCTTGAAACGATTTTTGAAACGAGCACCAACCAGCCAACTGGCGAGCATGATACCCAGCATAAGAACAATGTACATAGGAAAGGATTTAGAGGTTTTAGGTTAACTGCATCAAATTTCGTGCCAAAATCAAAGTTGTCGATCGAGCCACCGATGTAGCTGCTTAAAGCAGACGTGTGATAAGATCATCGGCTTGGAGGCCCTGGGCTTCGGCTTTGTAATTCAAAACCATGCGATGCGCAAGAACTTCGTGGGCGACAGCCTTCACGTCTTCGATGTCTGGGCTGTACTTCCCATGGGTTGCTGCATGGCATTTGGCACCCAGCACCAAGTATTGAGACGCACGGGGGCCCGCTCCCCATTGCACCAAGTCCTTGGTGAAATCGCGGGCTTGTTCCGAACCAGGACGGGTCGAGGCTGCCAATTGGACTGCATATTCCAGCACATGGTCTGTAACGGGCATTCGACGAATTAATTGCTGAAAAAACGACAAAGTCTCCCCGTCCATGACCTTGTTGGGTACCGCAGGGATGGAGGAGGTGGTTTGCCGAACCACCTGGATTTCTTCGGATAGGCTCGGGTACTGCATGCGAATCTGGAACATGAAACGGTCCAGTTGAGCCTCTGGCAACGGGTAGGTGCCCTCTTGCTCGATGGGATTCTGGGTTGCCAAAACAAAGAACGGAGAGGGAAGACGATGGGTTTGCCCTCCTACGGTGAGTTGCCGCTCTTGCATGGCCTCCAACAAAGCGGACTGGGTTTTGGGCGGGGTGCGGTTAATCTCATCCGCCAAGACCATGTTGGCAAACAACGGCCCTTGGATGAATTTGAAAGCTCGGTTTTGGTCCAAAATCTCAGAACCGGTGATATCTCCAGGCATCAAATCCGGGGTAAATTGAATTCGGTTAAAGCTCAAATCCAAAACAGAACTGATCGTTTGCACCAAGGTGGTTTTCGCAAGACCCGGAACTCCAACCAAGAAACAATGCCCGTTGGCCAACAAGGCCATCCATACCGACTGCACGGCTTGGCTTTGACCGACAACGACTTTGGCGGCCTCCGTAGAAAATTCACGGTACAAGGCGCTCAGTCCGTCCACCGCTTCGCGGTCCGATGCGTAATTCAATTTCATGTCTGCAATTTAACGCCCTTTGGGGTGTGGCTCAAATCATTTTTGTCCGATGAATCAAATCATTTCCGCGGACAAGACGCGGAGATTTTCATCCAAACGATAAACCCTCGGCGTGGCGGTGGGGAGTTCAAATTGCAGGATTTGTTCCGGACTTAGCCCCTCCAAAGCCATGACCAAGGCCCTCAAGGAATTGCCATGGGCTACCACCAGGATATTTTGACCGCTTCCTAACAACGGAGCAATGCAAGCCTCGTAGTAGGGGATAACCCGATCCGCGGTATCCTTGAGGCTTTCGCCACCCGGAGGAGGAATATCGTAGCTGCGTCTCCATTGGTGGACCTGCTCCGCGCCAAAGCGTGCCACCGTTTCGTCCTTGTTCAGACCTTGCAAATCCCCGTACATTCTTTCGTTCAAGGCCGCATCGCAGGTGATGGAGCAATCGCTTTGGCCCGTTTCGGCCAGAATATAGTCCAAGGTCCGTTTGGCCCTGGTCAAGACCGAACAGAAAGCCTGGTCAAAACGCAAGCCCGTCAAACGTTGACCCGCCGAGCGCGCCTCGTCTTCGCCTTTGGCTGTCAAATCCACATCCACCCATCCGGTGAATCGATTTTCCAAATTCCACTTCGACTGCCCATGCCTCACCAAAACCAATGTGCTCCCAGGTGCTGTCATGATGAATGTTTAAAATGTTCTGATTTCGTTGATCTGAATTTCCTTCAGGGCGAGGGCCATGGCCTTGAGCCATTCCTGCTGCCGCAACCGCAATTCCTGCGCTGCGGCCGAAGAAGCCAAGCGCACGTACACCACATGACCCCCATCCCATTTAAGGGCAGTTGTTTGTGAGGCCATCAAAGGGCCTGCACATTGCTCCCAGGCGATGCGGATAAGCTCTTGCTGCAATGGCTTTTGATGTCCAAAATGCCCTGCCCACGCTTGAATCCAATCTTTCAAACCAAGATGGGTCGAGCGTTGAATTTTGTCACTGCTCATGGTTTTGCCCTTCATTTCTGCGATGAATATGCCGCTCAGCATGGTAGGATGAACGAACCAAAGGTCCCGATTCCACCCAATCCAAGCCCATGCCCAAACCCCATTCCGCATACTCCTGAAAACGTTCCGGTGTGACAAATTCGTGAACGGGCAAATGCATTTGGGTGGGTTGCAGGTACTGACCAATGGTCACCACATCAACCCCGCATTGCATTAAATCAGCCAGAATTTGGCGTACCTCGTCGGGAGTCTCCCCCAGGCCCACCATGAAACCGGTCTTGGTGCGCAGGCCTGCGGCTTTGATGCGGGCCAATTGTTCCAAACTGCGTTCGTAGCGGGCCTGTGGCCTGACCTGCCGGTAGAGGCGGGCCACCGTCTCCATGTTATGCGATACCACCTCCGGGCGCTGAGCCAATATGGTGTCCAAAGCTTCCCAATTTCCCTTGACATCCGGAATCAGGGTCTCCATGGTGGTCTTCGGCGATTGCCTGCGGATTTCCCGCACCGTGGCCGCCCAGACCCCCGCTCCTCGATCCGGCAATTCATCCCGGTTCACCGAAGTGATGACCGCATGCTGTACCTCCATCCTTCGAATCGCTTCCGCCACCCGATAAGGCTCCTCCAGATCCAGAAACCCGGGCCTTCCCGTTGCGACCGCACAGAAAGAACATGCCCTCGTGCATACATTCCCCAGAATCATAAAGGTTGCCGTCCCTGCACCCCAACATTCCCCCATATTCGGACAATTCCCGCTCTCGCAGATGGTGTGCAATTGGTACTGATCCACCAAACCCCTTACCTTGCGATACTTTGGCCCGGTAGGCAATTTGACCCTCAACCAGGAAGGCTTGCGCGGCCTCTCCGGGGTTGCGATGGCCTTGGATGGGTCGATAATCGTGGATGAATGATCCTGCATGTTGCTCACAAAAGTACAGCCTATCCACCAACCCCGAAGTCCGTTATTGAACCCCTATGCAGCCATAAATTATTTTCGACGACCCATTTGATACGCCAAATAAAGACTCAGCAAATATGGCTTGTTCTCAACCCACGCCATCGTTGGCAATGGCTTGGGGAACACCCCAGCCATGACGCCTAATTCGACCCATTGCGGTGAACGGCTTTGCTTTCCCCATTCGGCGGATAATCCCCCTTTGACATATATTCCCGGTATGATCCGCAAATCACCCACACCTTTGAACCAAGGAGAGGCCTTGGCAATATTCGATGTGTTATGCTTTTCGGGATCATAAGCTTCAGCCTTCTCTATGAAAGGCTGATCCTTGGAAGTGTTAGGATCCTCGTTGGGATAAATAATTTGCAAATACACCGGTTTGAGCATCCCCATAGCCAGGCCACCGGACCATGTTCCTCTCAATTCAATTCCATGGTTAATGCCCTTCTCCATCCACAGGTACGATGTACCCCAACCAAGATTCAAAGTGAAGGTCTCGTGCAGTAATCCCGGGGTATAGGTGGAGTATTGATCCTCAGGATTCACTTGGGTTTTGAAAGCCCGGGGGTGTTTCCAACGGAACAACGTGGCTTCCCAATGAGATTCTGTCGCAAAAGTTCTGTTTTGTATGCTTTTGCCACCTAACCACCAGCCTGCGGTATGCAATCCACCACCCAAGCTGTAAGCCGTGTAGAAGGTCGGCAAAGAACCCGCATTCCGCTGTTCCCAATCAAAATTTCCAAAAAATTCGCTGCTCTGAGCTTTAACAAGGCATGTTGAACCAAGGCACCATAAAGCACCCAAGAACCCAAGCCCTAACCTTCTAATCAAAAGGTATCTAAGCCTTGGAACCTTGTGCAGCAACGACTGTCTTGCCGTGGTTAATTCCATCCTGTTGAGCGTAGGCTGGGCATTTTCGGTGGCAGGATGCCCCTAGCAAACCTAGTGCTAGCAAAGCAAACCAAATTTTCCGCATACCCAAAGCTATAACCATAAACGCACAAAGCCACCCTTTCGGGTGGCTTTGTGTAACAATCGGGCAAAACCCTAATGCTCGCGGTTCAGCTGATTAATCTCTGCGCTGAACAGGGAGGTGGGTGCGGTAATTGCGTCCACCGGCATTCAGCTCAATTTGAAGCTCGTAACGGCCAGCCGCCAAAGAACTCATATCCACAGGCAATTCGGTATTCAAGGCCTGGCTTGTGACCGTCTGGCTCATCACCACCTTGCCCAAAACATCCACCAAGCGGAGTTTCAACTCACCAGCCGCTGGCAGGTTCAAACGAACCGAACTCATGCCCTGTGTTGGGTTAGGATAAACAGAGGCCACCAGGTCAGCCTGAAGCCCACGAAGCGAAGGCATGCGCAGACCCACCATTTCCATGACTTGGGCCAATGGGTCAGCAATCTCTGAACCTTCGGCTACGGTCCAATCGCTCACTGCGACCGAACGATCCGAGGCAATCCGCATACGGAACAAGGACTGACCAGCGACCAACTTCACACCGGCCACATCAAACCATGTAAGGCGCAATTGACCGTTGTGCAGATTGTAGTCAAAGCGACCACCCTCCAAGTTGGAAACCACTTGTTCTATACGAACACCGCTTGGGATATCAAGTGCCAACGACAAGGCACCCATTTCCAAAGCACGATCAACACGCACGTCCATCCAGTTTTCATCGCTGATGGATTGAACGCCACCCTCAGCAAGGTTCAGACCGATGAATTGACGACCTGCAGCAGGAGAGTAGGAATTGTTGACGTCACCGATGGCAATACCAAAGAGATCCGTGGTGATTTCGCTAAGATTCAAATTGTAATTCTTCGATTCAAATTTCCAATCGCCGGCAGGGAAATTGTTACGCGTTCCGTTGTAGCGGTTGATAATCATCAAGGCATCGGTTGCATTGACCAAAGCGCTCAGGTTCACGTCTGCTGCAGCAAGATTCAACCCGCTGACCAAACCAATGCCTTGGTAGTGACGAGTGGTAGCCAAGGCGTCCGTGGCGGTAATTCCACCCCAAGGTTTGTTGGTGCTTGCGGTGAGGGTCACGGCACCATTGCCTAGACCTGGGAAGGCAAATGCACCGGAAGCCGTTGTCGTCGCGGATGCTGAAACGGCACCACTCAAAGTAACCGTGCTGTTATCCAATACCGAGGCACCGCCTTGGTATTTCAACGTACCAGCAATTTCGCTGGTCGTTACTTCTAGTGACCAATCATCGATACCGATATACCCTGCATTGGCTACGGAATAAGCACGGATACCAAGGTAGTAAACACCGGAAGTCGTTGGGGTCAAACGAGCCGTTCTGGACTGCCAACCGGAAGCCTGCAATGACGAATCGTTGAAGATGCGTGGACCAGCCAACATGGCTGTAGAGGTACGAGCATTCGCCAAATAAACACCAAGGCGCTCACGGTTCGGGCCGTTACCTGGCGCACGCACTTTGAAACGGAGCGTATAGGTTGTTCCACCGACCAAATTATAGCCTGTGGTAAAGGCCCAATCGCTTTTGGCTACTGTAACCGCAGGGAACGTGGCCAAAATATTAGCACCAGAAGTAGATCCAATGGCTGAATTCGTCAAAGAATAGGTTCTCCAGGCTGAATTCGGAGAAGTACCGTTAGCACGTGACCAACATGGAGGAACCGCAGTTCCGGTATTCGCCGTTCCACCTGTAGCTACATAAGAATCGAAATTCTCGGATGCAGGGATATTGGACTCCAAACAAGTTGTGGTGAAGGAAACAGGTCCAACCCAAGAAGAAGTTCCGATGGCACAAGCGGAGCGAACCCAAGCAAAATATGCTGTTGCAGGGGTTAATCCGGTCAATGCGGCAGGCGAAGCCAGCGATGAATGGGTAGGATTGGTCGTACCATCTGGGGCTGTGGACGAAGTACTTACATGCAACTGATACCCGTTAGCAGGCGCAGTCGCAGGCGCAGTCCAAGAAATGGAGGCCGTAGAGGAACCTACACTGTTGGCAACAAGAGCTGGTGCTGTGGGAGCTGAACAAGGAGGAGGATTGGCAACCCGAACGTTGTCGATGTACAAGTTGTTACCATACTCTGAAATACCCTTGAATGAAACCCGGTTAGTATTGGCGGGCAGATTGACCGTCTTCAGACCCCATTGCGCCGATGTCGGCACAAAGTTGGCGGTGGTCGTTCCTGCTGTGTTCAGAGGCCCACTTGGACCGCCGTTCATGATTTCGAGGCTGCTGTAGGTAGCGCCACCATCGGTAGAGGCCATAATTTCCAACTTATCAATTTCTGCTGCTGAATAAGCCGCATACGCATAATTGAAAGTCAACACAGCACCGACTGGATTCGCCGTAAAGGTTGGAGTATTCAAACTATAGCTTCCCGACACAATGCCATAGAAGGGAATACGCATTGCAAAGGTGTCGGGCAATGCGGGCGTCTGATTGGACGGAGCAGACCCCGCAGACAGACGGATATACTGCCAACCTGGGGTAGAACCTGCTGCGAAATTACCGGACCAGCAGGAAACCGTTCCTTGAGCAGTTTCGAAACTTTCAAAGAAGGGCAAGGTAAAGACACTGCAAAGGGTACGGAAACTTACGGGGCCGATCCAAGGGGATTTATCCACTGAAGAACAAGCCGCCCTCAGGTACACAAGGTACACCGTGTTGGAGATTAGACCGGTGGCAGTGTAAGGATTGGAGGAAATAGAGGTTCCGTTGCCTACAGGTACACCAGTGACCGTTTGAATAGAAATTTCCCACGCTGTTTCTGTTCCTCCAGCTGTCCAAGCAAACGTAGCCCCGGATGCGGTGATTCCTGATACAGCCAGTGCCGAAGGAGCAGGACAAGGCGGAGGGAGAATGGTAAGATTCAATGTTACTACAGAGTCACAACCGTTGGATGCCGCACCTGCACATACTTTAGTGTAGGTACCGGCAGCGTTGTAGGTTTGGCCGCATACGGTAAAGGTGGAGCCGTATGCAATGGTCTCGTTAATTGTGGCCGTAGCACGTGGCTTCACTACAATTGTTGAAACATAATACTGTGCCAAAATTGCTGAAGGGATTGCGCAACCATTAACCTCCGAGACCGAAGTGGCACGGATCGTATAGGTTCCCGGTGTCAAAGGAGCTGCCTGACTGAAGAGGATTGCACCCAAACCTGCATTGGAGGCCGATGTTGGGAAACCGCTCACAGGAACATTGTTCGCATCGAGAACCTCCCAAGTAAGATTCAATGGTGCCGATCCATTGTTCACCGACGATAGTGTGAAATTGAAATTCTCATCCTGACATATCGAAACGCTATTATTAGCTACGCTCAGGACATTTCCATTGACTGCAAAATTGGCCTGCAACATTTGACCCACCCCAACTGTGCCGTTGTTGAACGTAGCGCCAGCGATTGCAATTGCGTCAAAGTCTGCTATTTCACAGTTTCCTGGCGTTGCCAAATCAAATTCTAAGGTGGTGGAAGCTGTGGCCACAAAGCGCATCGTAAATAAATTACCCGAAAAATCAATTGGGTTCGCAGTGGCATACCATCCTGCACGGACCTGAGAAAGGCCACCGAAAACAGAGGCGTTTACCAAGATCGTTGAAACCGCAGGGTCGATATTCACAGCATCCACAAAAGTCAACTTGGTGGTGTCGTAGTTGATGGCCAAGGAAATAGCCCCAACCCCACGACCAAAGGCCATTTGTACGGGTACCGATACCGTATCCCCTACAAAACAAGCATTGCGATTCGCGATACTTACACTTACAGGAGGCTCTACGGTAAGATTCAATGTAACAACAGAGTCACAGCCGTTTGCAGCAGCACCTGCACAAATTTTGGTGTAGGTTCCGCTAGCATTGTAAGACTGCCCGCAAACCGTAAAAGAACCACCGTTAGGAATGGTTTGGTTAATAGTGGATGTTGCGGGTGAATTTACAGTCAAATTAAGGGTTGTTACGGAATCACATCCGTTCGAGCCGGCAACCGTGTTGCTGTATAAACCAGATAGCGTAAGCGTTTGGCTTCCGAAGCTATACGATTGTCCTTCGCAAATGCTGGCGCTAATCGAGCTGGTTTGAATTGGATTAACCGTCAAGGTTAGGGATACCACAGAGTCACAACCGGTTGAGGCAACGAGTGTTTGACTATAAACACCTGCAGCGGTCAAGGTCTGTGATCCAAAGTTGTAGGACTGGCCTTGGCAAATGGATGCTGAAATAGCGGTTGCTGTGGATGAGCAAGGCGTCACCGAAACGTTGTCGATGTAAAGGTTGTTTCCCCAAGCTGAGATTCCTTTGAAAGAAACCTTGTTAGTACCAACCGGAATCAACATGCTCCGTGTTCCCCATTGCGTTGAAGTTGGAACAAAGGAGGCCGAGGTTGTTCCACCTGTATTCAATGGTCCAACAGGGCCTCCATCCATAATGGATAGGCTGGAGTAGTTCACCCCTGCGTCGCTGGATGCCAAGATTTCAAGTTGATCGATTTCTACAGCTGAATAAGCGGCATAGGCATAATTGAACCTCAATACAGAAGGTGAGGTGGTGGCGGTAAATGTAGGAGAATTCAGGCTGAAGCTTCCAGAGGAGATACCGTAAAAAGGTATTCTCATGGCCATGGTATCTGGCAACGCTGGAGTCTGGTTGGACGGGGCCGATCCCGAGGGGAGTCGAATCCACTGCCAACCTGGGGTGGACCCTGCGGCAAAATTGCCGCTCCAACAGTATGCAGTCCCTTGTGTAACTTCAAAACTTTCAAACAATGGTGTTGCAAATGCGCCGCAAAGGGTGCGGATATTGATGGGCCCTATCCAATTCGATTTGTTGGTGGGGGAACAGACTGCTCGCAAATAAACTTGGTACGCTGTATTTGAAATTAATCCAGTAGCAACATATGAGTTAGCAGATACCGAAGTCCCATTGGCAGTAGGCTCGCCCAGGCCTGGTGCCTGAATAGAAATTTCCCATGAAGCCTCGGATCCACCAGCCGTCCATGCAATTGTTGCACCCGATTCGGTCACGGCTGAAGCCGCCAAACCCGAAGGCACCTGGCAAGCAGGTGGTGTACAACTTGATGTGAAAGTGCCGAATAAAGCGGGCAATGGGCTTGTTGCCGTGGTTAAAGCATAAACCTGAACACCGAAAGGGTCTAAAATGGTAAATCGCTTTTCAGTCGGGTAAGCGCCCGGGTCTACAAGAACAATCTCTGTAGCAAGACCCGGGCAGAGTGCAATAGAGGCTGTGGCCGATGCACCACTTGCGAATCCCGCTCCACCAAAGGTTCCTACAAGAATTCCACTTTGACGTAGTCCAATCACCGTTCCATCCCATCCATCACCATAGACATCCGTCATGTTGATGGTGTAGTTACAAGTTGAAGAGGCGGCACAAACAGCTGTTGAGAACGCAAAAGGTCCTGCCCATGGACTGTTGGCTGAGGAACAAACCGTCCGAACATAATATTCGTAGTTGGTCGCCGCATTCAACCCGGTGGCGGCATACGATGTGCCAGAAACAGCAACACCAGCACCGGCAGGTGCACCAGCACCAGCAGCCTGAATAGCCACCTCGTAGTTGTTGGATGAAGCCGAAGCGGTCCAACTCAAAGAAGCACTGTTGTTGGTGATTGCACTTGAAGCTAGACCGGAGGGTGGCACACAAGCCGGAGTTTCAATTAGAGAAATATCATCTATGGTGATGTACCATGGCATGCTGTTGATAGTGCCATTGATACCCACAAAGTAAACACCGGAAGTGGATGGGGTGAAAGTGCCCGTTATTAACTGATAGTTACCATTAACTAAGCCTGTCGAAGCGACTATAGGATTTGTCATCGCCGCTGAAGTGCCTGCATTTCCGTAGGCCACGGCCACACTTGCATTCAAAGGGTCTGCCCCATCCTGCCGCGCGTACATGCTGAATGTATAGCTGGTGTTGGCTGTAAGATTTACAGGAACAAAGAGCCATCGTGTATTACTGTACCTCAAAAAAGCGCTCCACGAACCCGTGCGCGGTGTCCTGTTGTAATCAGTTAAGGTATTGTTAGCTGTCCACAAATTCGTTCCAACCACCGCGGCCTGGGTTAAAAAACATCCACCTAAGCCGGCATTGTGCGTTTGACCTGTTTCAAATCCCTCACTGTAAGGAACATTGGCTACCGTAACCGCACAGATATCTGATGAATTTACACCCATCACAAATCCATTGGTCGAAGTCAATTGAGCTGTAGTAAGTCCGGTTCTCTGAGCACCGGGCGTCAATGATCCCGCTTGATGAGTACCTACAAAGGTTCCTCCATTCACCATCATCCTTGCATTCCCATTGGCTGCGGTGTACAGACCGGGAGCCATGGTCACAAGTGAGTGCGTTCCTGATGCATAAACATAACCGTTTGCTGTTGTAACATTCCAAGTACCAGGCCAGTAGTCACTGACATTATAGGCGCCATCCGTGAAGGCATTGCCTGTGAAAGGGGTGCCTTCGTTGGTGTAGGTCACATGAATTTCGCCAGCTGTGTTTCCCGTGTTTATGGACGAGCTCCTTGTAATCCAGCAATACCTTGGAACTCCGGTGGAATTCAACATTGGAAACAAACTTAGAGCACTTGATGCAGAAGTACTTGGATCCGCGCCAGCGGTAATCGTTGTGCCTGTTTGGCCTGCGGTATACCAACGCCCGTAGGTTCCATTGATGAACCCACCGTTATTGCTGAACGTAAGAAACCCCATAGCGGCATAATTACCTGCTATCCATGTGGATCCATTTAGGTTAACAGCGCCATTCACCGTAAATGTGCTTCTAACCCTGAGTGTTCCACCCATGGTATAATTGACTCTTGGTACGGACGTGGATGTATTGGTTATCGATAAAACACCAATTACACCGACTTCATTGGTGGATGTTGTTGAACTAACGGTACCACCCCAAACACCTGATCCGGAAACGGTTTGAGGGGCTCCGCCATTAAGATTAAGGGTTCCATTTGCGGTAGAACTGGCTAAGGTATTGACGCGACCATCGTTAGTCAAATTACCACTAACCCGAAGAGTTTTTGCTGTTGTTCCAGCAAAAACATTGACTAAACCGCCGATTATAACAGTCAAGTCCTTGGCTTGGAACTCCGTAGGGGTTGTGCCGTAGGTTAAAGTTCCAGATATGGTAACACTTTGTGCGGCTTGACCGACGGCATCAATCGTCACCGTATGACCAACATCGACAACAACGTTATCAGCTGGGCTTGGGACGGAACCACCCCAAGTTGCGGGTGCACTCCAGTTCCCCGATGCGATGGAGGTAAAAGTCGAGGCGGCCTGTGCGCTAACAGAAATATTGTCAATGGAGGCACCCGGTGGTGTACCGCCACTGCCATCGTTTTTCCAATGGAAAACAATCCGATAGGAACCCGCAGGCAGATAAGCAGCGCCAGAGAAAGTCTGAACAGTCGTTGCTTGCAAATTGCCACTAGTCACCAATACTGCCCCAGGCAACGAACTTGGAATTGCCGTTAGGCCTAATCCTGGGTAGGTTGTACTTCCAGCTGGTGTTGTGGTGATAGGAACAAAGAACACTTGCCAGAGATCAAATGATGATTCCCCGCCAGAGAGCCAATTGAACGAGACATTGACCCGCTCCTCACCGGCAGGCACGACGATGTCTCTCCAGAAGAAATTGGAGGCGGCAGCCGTATTCAAATACCCAGGCGTCAAGCCATCCGCAGAAATGTAGGCTGAGTACCCACCAAACGGCGCGGTGGTATTGGATAACCCTAAAACCCAAGGGTTGTTGGCGCTATTCGCTGCGGTCCAGCCGTTGTCAGCAAAAGAACTGCCAAGTTCGAACCCCCCTGCACCGGCCGGATCGACCAAGATGGTGGGTTGAGCATGGACAATGGCTGTGCCTGTTACCAACAGGACCAGCATAAGGAGCATTGTCCTAATGGCCATAGGGAGGCGATTTGGAATGCTTTTGAGGAGAGTCAAGGATGTATTCATGCCTTACGATTTAGTTAGATGGATAAATTTAGCAAAAATTTTTGATTAACGAACTTTTAATTCATTTTTTTTGAAAAAATTCGTTCGGAAAAGAATGCCGCAATTGCGTGCGGTGTATTCGGCGCGATTAAGGCGCCTGGAACAGGTACGAGAGCGTGTGGCCTACCGGTTGAAGGGAGGGAATATCCCCCACAAAGGCCTGCCATAGGACTTTTCCGCCTCCTTTGCCCCCTTCAGGGCCCAAATCCACCAGATAATCGGTCGCTTGCAGCAGGTCCAGTTGATGTTCGATGACCAATACGGTAT